>Ga0209544_1000009_pt1 | contig 349451 bp, 268 predicted proteins | sample MesohylPK_FD_187297 | JGI IMG/M metagenome (GOLD analysis project Ga0209544, IMG submission 187297) | Host-associated microbial community of the marine sponge Aplysina aerophoba from Gulf of Piran - sponge mesohyl, lysed by proteinase K... | ecosystem: Host-associated > Porifera > Sponge >... | reverse complement strand
TTGCGTAATTGGAAACAAGGGTTCAGCGATTTAGTCATGAAAATCTGTTGTGGATTACATAACTTTCGTCTAAACTTCAGACCTTGGTGTTATGACAAACATTTCGATTAAACTTATATAATGTCTATAGTATTGCCTTATTTGAGCATGAAGGCAATGTTTATGCAACAGATAACCAGTGTCCACACATGGGATACCCGCTTATAAGAGGACATGTAAAAAGAGGTGTTTTGGCATGTGACTGGCACGGTTGGAGTTACGACATGGAAGGCGGTGGATGCTTCACCGGTGGTTGTGATGACCTCGCCACGTTCCCCGTTGAAGTCCGAAATGGTGACATCTATGTAGATGTTGGAAGTGGTGGAAAGAAACGCGATGATGCACATTTTCTCTTGTTGAAAGAGGGTTTGTTTTCCCATGACAGCTGGACGCTTTCCAAAGCTATCGCCATTATGTTAGCGAAAGGCGTTTCAGAAGAAGAGACGTTGGAGATAATGGTAAAGCACATGGTGCGGCATATTACGACTGCTGAAGGATTTCGCAGTGGCGGTGGACGTGTTGCGACGCTTATGCATGGCATTAAGGTCGCACACATGTATGAATCCGATGATCGGCTTATTCCGCTGATGATGGCTGCAACCCATGCAGCCGGTGGACACAACGACCGTCCTGACCGAGTACCGCTTCCTCCCCCAGTGGACTGGGAAAAACTTGAAAATTGGATTAGAGTTTTCACTGAGGATAAGGAGTGGGAAGGCATCGAAAAATGTCTTATCACAGCGAGAGCGTTAGGTGGACATGAAGATAAATTCATACCGCTTTTCTTGGATTGTGCGTCCCAATGGTTCTTTCTCAGCAGTTCCCGGAACCATATTGACCTTTGCCATTTGGCTGAATTGCTTGAAAAATGGGGTTGGGACATGACTGGAGAGTTAGTGTGTAACCTCGGGGCAAAGATTCTCGGACAAGGTAGGGGTAGACCCGGTGAACGTCTCCGTGAAGCTCTCCAAAAACTTGAAGAAATCGATCATATTTTTGATGACCTGCCGCAGGAAAAATCACCTGATGCTGACGTTGACTTTGACGAAGACGAATTATCAGCAGATTTAGTCAGTGGGGATATAGACACAATTTTTGATGCTATCACGAAAGTACTCACAGCAGGTGTTTCTATTGACGCAATTGCTACAACCATGGTCATGACCTCCGCGGATAGAATGGCAAGAACACCCGTTAACATGAGTCCAGGTTGGTGGGAATTACAAGAAGAAATGGAAATGGCGGCTAACATCAAAAAAGTTCTCCGTTTCGGTGGCACCAAAATTGCCGCGAAGGCACTCTATCATTGTGGATGGAGATTTTATTCTAACAGGTGGCTAAACATACGGCATCAACCGATCTCAGAGGCAAGAACAACTTCTTCCACTAAAGTCCTTGATGAGGATATTGCACTCAACACAATTATAGATGGCATTGAATCCGTTCGCATCCAAGAAATTGGTAGACGTACTCGTGAATATCTGAACTCTGGATGTTCTGCGGAAAGATTACTGGCGGAAATGGGACAATGTATTCTCAAAGACGATAACGGAGAACATCTCCTAAGCACGATCCACATTGTGGATAGAGAGTGGCATTACTGTGAGAATCATCCTGCCAGAAATCAGTTGATTGTTGGCTTAGCACGATGGGCAACAGATGTCCGCAGGAATTCAGGTAATGATTCCGCTGTACAAACAGCACACCGTTTCGCCAAAGGCGAGACCGCTACTGAACTTTATGAATAACACAATTGCATGAAATGTAGTGCGGGGTCTCTGTACCCCGCAATGCGTTCTTTAGGTTTATTGTAGACAAGGTTTCGTGTCCCATACCTACCTTTATTTACGATGAAAAATATCTTTCTATCCATCCTATTTTGTCTATTGTGCCCGTCATTATATGGAACATCGTTAGAGTCCGCGTTTCAACTTGGGGAAAAACAGAACCCGCGACTTGACAGATTACTGCCTGATGTAGCACGATATATGGCTTTTAACAAGAGTGGGACAAAGTTGATCGCAATAGGGATGGGAGGTGCTTTAGTAGAATGGGATATCCTAACACATAAAAAACGGGAGTTAGGTAAAATCCAAGCACAACGACTGTTTGTTTATGCTGCCAAAGTTAACCAACTTTTTATACAGAAAGAAGAGGATGTTACACTTCTCAATCTCAAGGATAACGATGAAACACTGATAACAAAAGGACAATATGAAAGTGGAAGTCTTTCAGCAGACGGCACAATAGCAGTATTGTCTAAAGGGAACAAAGAATTTGAGCTATGGAAACTGGCTAATGATAGTTTCAACAAGGTAAAAACCGTCCCTACAACTTTACCTGTTAGGAATAGCATATCACTTTCCGAAAACGGTCAGTTGATTGCGGCAGCAGAAGGAACTTACCGAGATGGTGAAGGACATCGCACAATTATTGAGGTTTGGGATGTAAATGATGTAAAGCAACCTTTACGTGTCTTCAATACTGGCGAAAATCTCGGGGTATGGAACCTTGTGTTTTCACCAGATGGAACAATGCTTGCAGTCGATATCCAACTCAATGCAAAATCTGGAATTCGCGTGTGGAATGTAAAAACAGGTGCACAACTACTCAATAAATCCGGGTTTGAAGCATACTGGACACGTGCTCTTATTTTCGCTCCTAACAATAAATCAAATCCTATAAAATATCTTTTTTCCGGGGATGAGGAAGGCAATCTCAGAATATGGAAAATCCCTGGTGGTGAATCAACATTTTGGGTGAACTATCCAACCGGTATCCAATCGTTAGCCTTTTCACCCAACGGTGAGTATTTGGCAGTAGCACTGTGGGATACCACAATTCAAATTTTGAGGTGGACAAGTGATGAGTAATATTAATGAATCTTATACTGACGAAAAAGGACGTACCCGCTGGCACGTCAATGATGAAATAGCGTTAAGATTGATGGAACTACATACCTTCCTGATAATGGCAGATTACCCAGAAGACCATGCATCACGATACCCCCGATTGGCACATTCCATCTCACGTTTTCCAGAATCAGTCGCAGACCTTGTTGAACAAGACAGGTTAATTGAGGAAATCGGTGGGGTTGGTGATATAGTCGCTACTATCATCACGCAATATCTTGAAACTGGCACATGTTCAAAAATAGACGAATACGCGGGGGACATACCACAGACAGTTACAGAACTCGTGCCTATTCCTGGATTAGGGGCAAAGACGATTAAGCGGTTATACGAGGATATTGAGATTGATAGTCTTGCATCCCTCCGCACTGCGATTGACGAGGGAAAACTTAAAGGTTTCAAAGGTATTGGAAAGAAAACATTGGAAAAAATTGAGGAATACCTTAATGAAAATTTGTAATTGATATTTTTATATATAGGTGAAATTATGGCAAGTGCAAGAGATACCGGTGAAATGGTCGACGGCAAAAAGCATGGATATTGGATTACTTATTACGCGAATGGCGGAAAACGCAGCGAAGGTAACTATATTCATGGCAAAAAGGACGGTCTTTGGATTCATTACCATAAAAATGGGAATATATCAGGTGAAGCCTCCTTCCGAGATGGGAAATATGAGGGTGCTTGTATATCGTATCATGAGAACGGGAACCTTAGATCCAAAGGTGCATATCCCAAACATGTCGGCAAATCTTACGATGGCAAAAAGGAAGGTGCGTTTTACAATTACGAAGAAGATGGCGAGACGGTATGGCTAATTATAACATACAAAAAGGGTGGATCTCGTGCAAAACCTGATGAATATCCGCTCGGAACGTGCGACGTTTGCGGTGAGGTAAAACGTCTTAATTGGACAGATAATTGTCCAAAGTGTGGTGCAGAGATTGGTTAGTATAGAATTCTACTACGGAGAACACATCTACTCATGACAAACAATGAAATTGCCCAAAAACTAATGGAACTCCATACAATTCTGATTGTAGCCGACTATCCAGAAGACCACGCGACGCGTTATCCTCGGCTTGCGTATACAATCTCTCGTATGGAGGAATCGGTATCGGACTTGGTTGCTCAAGGACGGTTACAAGAGGAGATTCCCGGCGTCGGAGATATAGTCTCTACGATCATTACCGAATATGTTGAAACTGGAACGTGTTCAAAATTAGAAGAATACGCAAGCGAAATCCCGCAGACTATTGTTGAACTCATTCCAATTCCCGGACTCGGTCCTAAAACAATTAAACTTCTATATCAGGAAGCAGGGGTTGTCAGTCTCAAATCTCTACGAACCGCAATTGATGATGATAAGTTAAAAGGAATCAAAGGTGTAGGTAAGAAAACAATAGAAAAATTTGAAGAATACCTTAATGATAATTTGTAATTGATATTTCTACATATAGGTGAAATTATGGCAAGTGCACGAGATATAGGTGAAATGGTTGATGAAAAAAAACATGGGTATTGGATTACTTATTTTGCTAACGGATTAAAACGGAGCGAGGGTAACTTCATTCGCGGCAAAAAAGACGGAAAATGGATTCTCTATCACAAGAATGGGAATATATCCAGCGTTGCATACTTTCGAGATGATAAGTACGAAGGTGAATATATATGCTATCATGAAAATGGAAATCGCAAGTGGGGCGGTCCCTACAAAATACATGATGGCACTTCTTCCGATGGCAGAAAAGAAGGTGTTTGGCACTGTTGGGAAGAGGATGGCGAGACGGTCTGGCGTATCATCACGTATAAAAAAGGTGGTGCCCGCGCAAAACCAGACGAACATCCTTTTGGGGAATGCCACGGTTGCGGTGAAGGAAGACGTTCAACTTGGACGGATAATTGTCCACAATGCGGTGCTGAACTGGATTAACAGTTGGTCACAAATAAACAATTTTACTGATGTTGGGATAACATCACAACAAACGTTAATTTATGTGTTGAGTTGTGAAACCCAACACTATCAACCCTTTAACGGGTTTCGTTTCACTCACTCCGACCTACGAATCAGAACTGTCAAAGCAATTCATAATCCATTATATGAATCCCGGTGCTTTGTCGTTTCTATTGACATTTATTTATAGCGTGTAGTAAAATAGTATTACTTCAAGAACTCTAACCTCAATCAATAGAACATCTATAATCAATATCCAAAACATCTTATAGAATTGTAATAAAAAAGTGATTTTTACTATCTAATTCAATTCACTATGGCTCATAATAGGTAAGACAATGTCCTTTCAATTTCAAGATTCTATGGTCAACGAATATCTCTCTCAAGGATTTCTTGTTTTCCAAGGAATTATTCCGCCTTCTCTACTCACCGATTTACGCAGAGAAGCAGAAAAAGCGCGCGACTTAGCACACAAACTCAATGGACCGCAGACTCAACGTATTCAACCTCTCTCAAACTATGGTGATGACTTAGATTTGAAACCATTTTATGATTACACTGAACTACCCGCTCTACGTGATGCTATTCAGAAATTGCTTGGAGATGACTATACGCACGGACATGTAGATATTATGGGGTTGTTGGTTGAACCACTTGAACATCCTTGGCATATTGGGTGGCACCGAGATGGTGTTGTGGAAGTTCCACCTGAAGCTCGTGATGAAATCGTCAATGCAAAATTGGCTGAAGTATGGCACGATCTTCGTCATTTCAATCAAGTGAACTGTGCTATCTATGCTGATTCATGCACATGGTTTGTTCCCGGTAGCCACTTAAGACAGTGGGACATGCCTGGTGAAGAACAGTCTACTAAAACTCCGTCATTACGCAAACCAGTTGAGGGTCAATCTAATGTTGAAGCAGAAAGGTATTATCTTGAACACTGTCAGCAATTTCCGGGAGCAGTTCAAGTACATCTTGCCCCTGGTGACTATATGATTTACAGAAATCTTGCGTGGCACACAGGAAACTATATTACCTACCAACCGCGGGCTACAATACATGACGTTGTCCGTTATAATGGTAAAACTGATTGGTCAAATTGGCAACAAACAAAACTTGATGCTGTAAAACGTTGGAAAGACGACTAACTAAAGAATCATTCATTAAATACAATTAATCAAGATAGGAGATAACCCATGATTAGTTCACTTGTTCTTGTTGCATTCGGTGTTATTATATTTTTCGTTGGCGCAATTCTCTCATTAATCCTCATTGGAAGATCAAAATAATATCAACATCTCCTTCACAATTATGAATAGAATCAATTGTTATTCCTTTCGCTAACACAATAGAGGTAAACAAAGATGTCTATTGGAATATATGAATTAGTAATTTGGGTTTTCATTATTGGTGGGATACTTGCTGTTATAGCATTGGTCAAATCAAAAGTAAACGATAATTTACACAGTATTACATCATTCCATTCGTTGTATTTTCAAATGGATTTATACGAATGATTTAAACTAAGGAAATAAACAGATGCAGAATAATTTTACAATAAAACCCCCAGGTGAAGTAGTTGATCACCCGTTTCCTCCTACTCGTCCTGATGTCAAGATAGTTGAAAGTTCAGATAAAATATATGAGGTAGATTGCCAAGAACTCCAATGGTGGTTTGCCATACCAAAGATGAGTGGGAGATACATGTGGGCAGAATATGATGGTGAAACACAGAAGTTAGATGCAGTAACAGAGATGATTCCTACCGCCCCTGCAATAATTAGAGATATTGAATGCGTTGAAATACAGTTTAATGAATTGCTGACCAAGGATTGGCCCCCTGCACCAAACTTGATGTATGTGACTATTGATGATACACACACAAGGTGGATATCAGTTGTAAATACCTTTGATGGAAAAAGGGTATTCAATACGATTGGAGAGGAATGGTTTGAAGACCAGTGGGGACCCGATTGTAAACGACGTATTGTTGATGATGGACGTTACGAACTTCAACCTGACGGTTCCTACAAAACCACCGATGGACAAGGTTTCGGAGCAGGAACTTATGATGTTACAATTGGTGATAATACCTTCCACTGTCTCAGAGTGATAGACGTGTATACTGAAAAGGAACATGGAGGGGAAATGTGTGAAGTATATGTTGAAGAAGGCGGGCGCACTGTTTTCTTTAGACGTTATGATGGTCGATATCTACGAGGTGATTTGCTCAAAAAGTTTCCTAACAATCGACAGATGGTAATTAACGACATCACATATATACACAGCAATTGCACTGGTTGGTTTCACGACACATTTACATTAGCATCACTTGGAGAAGAATAAAATTGTAATCTGAATTTATTGTTTGATTATTACAAAGAGGTATTCTATGTCAAAGCAACGTTTTAGCACAGCTATTGTATGTTTCCTATCACTTGTTTTACTTGTCTTTAGTTGTCCATCACACATCCTTGCACAAAACTTATCCAGTGATAAGCAAAATGTTAGTTCAGAGCAGCTCAGTCAGATTGAATTTGATGGAAAATTAGTCGATACCGCCCTCAATCTTGATGGTAACCTCAGTTTTGTTGAAATCGATAACAGTAAAGAATTAAACAACATTAGACAACAATTAACGGTCTCTTTGTGGATTAAACCGACTGATATTCCAAATAGGTATGCATCGATACTTGCGAAAACTGATAAATGGATTGACGGTATTACCCATCGAAGTTATGTCCTAAACTTAAAAGAGGGAGGCTTCATTCAATTTGCTGCTTCCCCAGACAGTACGAATGAAGCATCACTTTATTCTCCACCAAATATAATCAAACTCAATAAATGGTACCACATCGCAGGTGTTATTGATCCTAACAAAGATTCTATGAAACTATTCATCAATGGTGTTGAAGTTGGAAGACGAGATTTCAAAGGAAGAAGAAGATTGCATAGAAGTCAGCTTCCTCTCCGTATTGGGTGGTCATACGAAGACCGAATTGCGAAATCTCCATTTGTCGGGTATATTGATGAAGTCCGTATATGGAATATCGCACGTAAAGGTGCAGATATTCGTAAAGATATGAACAAACAACTCAATGGTAATGAACACGGTTTAGTTGGTTACTGGAAATTAGACAAGGAAACTGATGAAATATTATCGGATTCGACATCAAATCAAAATAATGGGAAACTCGAAGGAAATGCAAAATTAACTGGATACCTACGACCCCTTCCTTCTGATGCCAGTTCAGAACAACTTACTAAGGCGGCAATTTTTTATGAAAACATACTGACAGAACAAACTAACTTTTATGATGCATACAGAAATCTTGGTGAGATCTATCTCAAAATTGATCGTAATTCTGACGCAGAAAAGGTCTATCTACAAGCTTTGAAGAAGGATCTTACAATCTCTGAATATGAAAATGCTATTCAGAGAATATATGAACTATATAAGAGTAGAGATGCAGTTAAAGATGTCATTCTGATTCTTGAAGAAATGCGCTTTAAGATGGAAGGTAGTCCTATTGTGTACGAACTATTAGGTGATGCTTACAAGAGTGTTGGTAATGGGGAAAAGGCAAAAATTGCATATACGCAATGGCTAAAGATACGACAAAATGAAGTTTCTATCAATAAAAATGCATCAGATTATCGACTCCTTGCTGAAGACCTTCTAAATAAAAATCTATTTCCAGATGTAGCTTTGGAATTATCAAAAACCGCATTAGAAATATATTCAGGCTCAAGTTACATTATTACCAATGTTCATGCAATCCTTATGAATGAAATGTATGATCAGGCTTTTTTATATATCAATAATATTCTACACTCAGGCTATAGCCAATATTCTAAAAACAGTCTATATTCACGAATTGCCAACGTAGGGAAAAATGTAACTGATGAAGCTGGATATGTTGAAATGTTAGAGAAATTAATTGATGCATTTTCAGATAATCTTCCAGTACAACTGAATACTATTTTTACTTTAGCACTGTTCTTTAAAGAAAATGACATGCATGTAAATGCGAATAAACTTATACAACAAACTGGGTTTGTTATGGAAGATGCTTGGATGATTCTTGGTCCATTTGATAATGTTGCGGGGATAGGATTTCATACTCCGTATATCCCTGAAAACTTACCACAAATTGATATCAACGCAGAATACGAAGGTTTGAATGGACCGGTGAGTTGGCGAAAACACACAGATGACTTACTAAACGGACATATTGACCTATCAAATGATGTTAATTGGAGTGTTAGTTATGCTAACGCTACTATTATTTCTCCAGATGAACGCAAAGTTCAATTCAGGTTCGACTCTAACGATCAAGGTAAAATATGGATTAACGGTATTGAAATCCATTCCCATGCAAGGGCAATATCTGCAGTGATTGACAGAGAGATTCTCCCTGTAACGCTCAATGCGGGCAAAAACAGTATTCTTGTTAAGGTATGTGAAGAGAATAAAGGTACAGGTTTTTATCTCCGAATAACTGACAAGGACGGAAAACCTTATGATGATTTAATAATTGGAAGTTCAGATGAGAATTAAGTTGATAATGTAACTGTTAAATGTCCCGTTTACTGTATCATAAAAATATGGTGCTTCTATGCAAAGACAACAATGTAGAATAAAGATTATTTATCTATCCCTTATTACCCTTCTCCTCATTTTACCTACACACATCCTTACACAAAAAATAGAGAATGCTCATCTTGTAAATGATGTGAAGATTTTAGATTCTGCCCTAAAACTCGATGGAAATAACAGTTTTGTAGAAATCAAACATAGCAACCTAATAAACAATATTTCAGGTAAGTTAACTGTTTCAGTTTGGATCAAACCAACAAATATACCAAATAGATATGCCAACATAATACATAAAACTGGTCGTTGGCGTGACGGTATTACCCATCGCAGTTTCATCTTGAATTTTAAAGAGGGTGGATCCATTCAATTTGCTGCATCTCCAAACGGTTTGAATGAAGCATCACTTTACTCTCCACCGGATGTCATCAAACTAAACCAATGGTACCATATTGCTGGTGTGATTGACCCACGAAAAGATTCCATGAAGATTTTTATCAATGGAGTTGAAGTTGGAAGACGAGATTTTAAAGAACAGATTAGGTTGCATAAGAGTCTACTTCCACTTCGTATCGGGTACTCACACGAAGACCGAGATGCCGCGTCTCCATTTGTGGGATATATTGATGAAGTGCGTATTTGGAAAATTGCTCGAACCGGTGAAGAGATTCGAGCAGATATGAACAGAAAACTAAAAGGTAATGAACCGGGATTGATTAGTTATTGGAACTTTGACACGGAAACAGACGGTATTATATCAGATATAACACAAAATCAGATTGATGGGAGATTCGTAGGGAATGCCCATCTAACCGATTACATCCGTCCTATACCAGAATACACCAATCCGGATGAACTTGCTAAGTTAGCAATTGTTTATGAGAACTTACTTACCCGTAATGCTGACAAATATGATGCATTCCATTATCTTGCACAAATTTATACCAAAACCGATCGAAATACAGATGCAGAAAATGTATATCAGCGTGCCTTAAAAGCCAATCTTATTCAATCCGAACATGAGAATGCAATACAAGCGTTACAAAAGCTATACGCTGACAGAAATGCAACAAATGAGTTCATTGCACTCCTTAAAGAAATAACACCATTGATGACCGATAGCACCGTCTTCTATGAGTTATTAGGAGAAGCATATAAGAGTATAGGTGATGAAGAAAATGCTAATATTGCTTATTCTCATTGGGTAAATAGACGTTTAAAAGAAATTGAAAAACAGAAACATGCATCGGACTATCATTTATTTGCAGATGAACTGCTTAAAAAGCACATATTTCCAGAAATTGCATTAAATATGGCAATGAAAGCTAATGAAATGCATGCAGGTACAAGTTATCGAATGACTTTTATACATGCAGTTCTAATGAATGAGAGGTATGAACAATCATTTCGACTAATCAGTAATTTTCTAAACTCAGGCTATTTCCAATATACTGAACGAAGTCTATTATCACGAATTGTCAAAACAGGAAAAAATATAAAGGATAAAGAAGGTTATGTTGGAATGTTGAATAACTTAATTGATGCTATGCCTAATGATTCACCAGACCAACTAAATACAATACTGACTTTAGCCCAATTCTATAAAGAAAACAATATGCACGATAAAGCAATAGACCTTATTAATCAGACTGGTTTTATAATGGAGGACAATTGGATGATCCTTGGTCCGTTTGATAATGTTAGTGGGATTGGATTCAATACTCAGTATATCCGTGAAAACTTACCACAAATTGATATAACATCAAAATACGATGGATTGTATGGACCTGTTAGGTGGCGAAAACACACAGATGATATATTAAACGGGTATATTGACCTAATACCAAGTGTCAATTGGAGTGTTTCGTATGCTTATACGACTATAGTATCACCAGATGAACGTGATGTAGATTTCCGTTTTGACTCGAATGACCAAGGTAAGATATGGATCAACGGTATAGAAGTCCATACACATACAAGAACTTATGCAGCAGATATAGACAGAGAGATAATTCCCATAACGCTTAATCCCGGAATAAACAGTATCCTAATAAAGGTATGTGAAGAGGATCGGGGAACAGGTTTCTATCTCCGAATAACTGACAAAGACGGTAAACCTATTGATGATTTAGAAGGTTTAACTCTTGAAAAAAATCCATAGTGTAGGATAGTGTTCATGAAACATCTTACTTATCTTTTTCTACTTCTCTCCATATTCTGTAGTTGCTCAACAAGTCCACAAGTAGATATCCCAGATGAAAACTTAGCAGCAGCCATCCGAGAAGCACTTGACCTACCTACAAATACACCTATCACTCCTACAAAACTCACAGAATTAAAAGAACTATCTGCTGGTCAAAAAGACATTCAGGATCTGAAAGGTTTAGAGAAAGCGACGAGTTTAAGAAAATTATACCTCTTTTTAAATAAAATCACAGATCTTACACCTCTCTCCAGTTTGACACAACTTACCGAATTGTCTCTTGGTGATAATCAGATTGTTGATATAACACCACTTGCCAATCTAACACAACTTGAGACATTGTGGCTCTACAATAATAAGATTACAGACTTTACTCCATTAACAAAACTACCAAAGCTAAAGGTACTATCACTTACTCGCAACCAAATTACTGACATATCATTTATTGCCAACATGAATCAGTTAACAAGACTGTTTCTTGGAAGATGCAACATCAGTGACATCACACCCCTTTCACACCTAAATCAACTTACCTCATTAGACCTAACATCTAACAAGATCACAGACATTACACACTTATCACAATTGACAAAACTGAAAGCATTATGGATTGATTACAATCAAATCAAAGAAATTACCCCTCTGCAGGATATGATTCAGATGAATGTATTAACAATGCAGAATAACAGAATTGTCGATTTAATAGCACTTTCTGGTTTGGTTGGGATAACGAACATCTCCATAGCAAACAACGAAATTAGCAATATCAGTTCACTGGCAGAATTATTAAATCTAAATCATCTAAACTTAATTGGAAATCAAATCAGTGATATTACTCCTGTTACAGATTTAACGGATCTCAAATCTTTAAAACTAAAGAACAATCAAATCAGTAACATTAGTTCACTTGAAAACTTAATCTCATTAGAGGAGCTTCAAATTAACGAGAATCCCATTGAAGATTTTGCACCAATTCGTAGACTCCTCTTAGAACGTCCAAATCTAAATATAGATATTTATGTGCCGTCTGTTTTCACAGATGATAACTCTCAAGTTATGCTGCCACCAGAAGCTAAACGTAGACTCGGTAAAGGTGGAATCAACACTATGCAATTTTCACCAGATGGATCACAACTCGCTGTGGGAACAAGTATCGGTTTATGGGTATACAATATCCGCACTGGTGATGAGAAACTCTTACCTATGCTTCAACAAAAACAGGTTCATTCCGTAGCGTTCTCTCCAGATGGCAAAATCCTTGCCAGCAGTGGATCTGACAAGAATGTAATACATCTATGGGATCCAAAAACTGGTAATGAACATTTAACATTATTCCCATCAAAAAAGGAAAAGGATAGAGCTTCCGCATCAAGATATACTTATGCTTCTAATTCAGGTTTAATATTTACCAAAGAGGGATCGACCCTGATTGGAATATCTACCAATGGTATGAATGCTATCGCAAGTTGGGATGTTGCAACTGGACATCAACTTGAAGAACAATATAACTATTATATTGATCAGGCACATTCTGCTGCAATGAATCCAAATGCCACCGAGATTGCTATTGGACGATCAGACGGTAAAATTAGTATATGGGATACAAATACTGGAAAGAATACTGCTACATTAAAGGGACATTCAAAGTTCTACATTAATGAGTTTTTCTCTAAAATATTCAAAATGAATAAGGGGATCAAATATCAAGGTATACAAGCTTTAGCATTCTCGCCAGATGGTAAAACACTCGCTTCCGCAGGTTTGGACAATTTTATACACTTATGGAATATGAAAAAGCATAAAAAACATACGACACTCATAGGACATACAGATTGGGTTACTGCATTAGCATTCTCAACCGACAATACGACTTTAGCAAGTGGAGACATTAATGGAACAATTAAGTTTTGGCAAGTTAATACTGGAAATGAAATAAATACACTCCAAGCACACAGGAGTAATATCTCTTCCTTGGTATTCTCACCTGATAAACTAACAATGGTAAGTGGTAGTGATGACGGTTCAATCCGAATATGGAATATCAACACTGGACAAGAACTCAAGACTATTGCAACCGAACATACGAAGTGGATAAAAAATATTGCTTTCACTGAAGATGGATCAAATTTGACCAGTGCTGCTTTTAATGGAACAGTTCAAAAATGGAATTTGGAAACAGGACACATGACATCTGAATTAAACCCTTCAAATCTTAACCTGATATATAAATCTGCATTATCTCAAAATGGGAAGTTTTTAGCAGCTCAGAAGGCATTAGGTAAAGTACTATTTCCAAGAAATAGACCCGGATCGTTTAGATTTAACAGAGCAGACAACAAAGTTACGACTATGGACCTAAACACCGGAGAAGAACTTTCAACCTTTTCACTATCGGAAAGAAGTCTAAATATCCAACTTGCTTTTTCACCCATCACAGAAACACTTGCTTGTGTAGACGGTTGGCAAGATGTTTATCTATGGGATGTCCGAAAAGGAGAACAACTACACTTTTTTGAGGCAAATATTCAATCCGGAACTGACAGAAATTTGAAATTCTCACCAAATGGTAAATTGCTTGCAGTGGGTAAAAGGCACTTTGGACCGATACATGTCTGGAATGTAGAAAAACGTGAAAAACTCGCAACACTAAATAAATGGGACCGTAATGTTGCATTTTCTCCTGACAATACAATGCTTGCCACTAATTCGTATGACGGAATCAGTTTATTTGAAATCACACAAAACGGTGAGATACTACCTATAAACATATTAGATGCAAAAGGTGGAGACGAAATAATATTGTTTGCACCTACAGGTAATATCCTACTTACGTTTGAAGATAGAAATGACAAAATATACCTATGGGATATAGATTCAGGTGGTCAATTGTTGTCTCTATCATTAGGACATACCGCACGAGTTGAAACAGCCGTTTTCTCACACGATGGTCAAATCCTCGCAAGTGCTGGTGAAGACGGAACAGTTATACTATGGGATTGGAATAAAATACTCGCAAAAGTCCAACCTGATGACAGATAATTGAATTACCTCAATAAAACAATTTCAATATAATACCCAATTATTAAGGAGTAATTTGATATGAAACACCTTATCACCTCATGCACAATTATATTATTCCTCTTTAGTTGCACGTATTGATGACAAAATAACAGATAGCAATATATGTAAATGGAGATTTCATGAAAATAAAAATTACAATTGCCTTACTTATGCTCACGGTAATAATTCTACCTTCTATGGCTCAGGAGGAAACACAAAAAAGTTTACCGGATGGTGCCATAGCACGTCTTGGTAAAGGGAAAATAACAGTACTAAAGTTTACACACGATGGAAGACACATGGCAGTTGGAACGGATATCGGTGTTTGGGTATATGATGTTAATACTGGTAAGGTAAAGAATCTGCTCACTCCACAACCCAGAGGAGTAGACAATATTGTAATCTCACCTGATCAACGGACACTTGCAAGTAGCGGGTGTAAAAGTCCGGTTATATTATTGTGGGATATACATACAGGTAAGAGAATTAACACTTTACGTTCAGAATTAAATATAGACGGTTCCGCAATGGCTTTTACCAAGGATGGAAAACATCTTATCGGTCTTTATTCCAATCTGAGAGGTGAGAATATACTTCTAAGTTGGGATGTTTCCACAGGAGAAATTATATCAAAAAAGAGAAGCAAAGGTGTTTTTAGTCCATTGTCTTGTGATCAAAACAGTAGCACATTTGTTGGAGTTACACGCGAAGGGAAAATCACTCTACTAAATCCAGATATCACCAAAGACGGTGTCGTAAACAATAATAGAATTAATCCCATTATTTCAAATATGTTAAAAAAGGATAACAATGAAAACAAAAGACCAAATCATGGTATTTATTCATTGACTTTCTCACCCGATGGTAAAATAGCAGCATCTGGGGGTGAAGATAGAGTAATACGTGTGTGGGATACTTCAACGCTTACTGAAGATGCTATTCTTAAGGGACACATAGGTTGGATAACTGCAATAGCAATTTCTCCAGATAACTCAATAGTTGCAAGTGGAGACACAGATAAAACTATACTATTATGGGATATGCAAACAGGTCAACCTATTAGTATACTCAATGGACACTCTCACACCATTAATGTTCTTGCATTCACACCTGATGGACATACAGTTGCAAGTGGGAGTTTAGATGGTACAATTCGATTGTGGAACGTAAAAACTGGAAAGGAAATGTCCATTATTGCTACAGACCATACAACTACAACACGATCAGTAGCATTCACAAATGATAACAAAACATGTGTCACAAGCACATATAATGGAGCAATCCAGTCATGGGATGTCAATACAGGACAACAACTGAATTCAATTTCTACAGCACCTATTGCTAAGACCAATGCAATGACTCTCTCACCAGATGCGACACTATTTGCTTTTCATGGTAATATATATTCATATATTGTACCTACTCGTAACGGATACCATGTTGAAAGAATAGCAACACGAGGAAACGACAACACCCGATTGTGGAATTTAATAGACAATAAGGAAATGAAACCATTGCCAGAATGTTTTCGTCCTAATTCACTTTCATTCTCACCTGATAATAGAATTCTTGCATCTGTACATACCTTCCAAGGACCAAGTTTATGGGAAGTAATCAATGGTAACAAATTATTCGAATTTAACGTACGGGATAAGGTGATTGCATTTTCTTATGATAGTAATCTCTTTGCTACTGGTGGTGATTCTGATATAACGCGTATTTGGAATACTAAATCGGGCAATGAAATCATTTCACATCAATCTGTAAATGCAGAATTCTTGGCATTTTCGCGTGATGGATCAACCCTTGCTATCGGCACTCAATCAGAAATTATATTATGGAATTACAAAGCAGCACAGACATCCACTTCAATATCAATGGTACAGTTTACGAAGATAAATACATTAACGCTCTCACCAGATGGAAAAACCATAATTGTAGGTATTAACGCAGAAGAAAATATACGTGGACGATGGAAAGAACATACCATATACGGTATCCAATTATGGGACATCCAAACTGCCAACCTATTGGGTAAACATTCAGGTCACTCAGATAAAATCGATTCTCTCCAATTTTCTCATGATGGGAAAATACTCGCAAGCAGTTCACAAGATGGTACTGTTATCCTATGGGATTGGTATAAAATCTTAAACAAATTACAAATGAAAAATTGACTGTATAAACTCCTTAATTGGTAATAGAAACATAATTTTATTTATAGAAAATAACTTGACAAACGTTATTATGTGTGTTACGCTACATTTTACATATAGTTGAAAGATGAGATTACCATAAAAAATAAAACACACGTAAAACAACCATATTATATAGGAATAATTAGTGATTGTTCACAGTCCACTATCTTGGAAACGGCTCATCTCGTAAATCCTTGGTTCAGACGATTAGCAATAATTGCATTACATATCTGAATTACTATTGGCAACTTAGGGAATTATATGTCCGAACAAATTGAACAAAAACACGAAGAATTTCGAGAAACATATCTAAAAATTCAAAACGAAATTTCCAAACGAATTGTCGGTCAAAAAGAGGTAATTGAGGGTGTTTTAATCTGTCTGATGACAGGTGGACACGCACTATTAGAAGGTGTACCCGGATTAGGTAAAACACTACTCATACGCACTCTTAAAGAAGTGCTTGATCTGGAATATCAGAGAATTCAATTCACTCCGGATCTGATGCCATCAGACATTGTAGGTACTACAATAGTCGCAGAGGATGAAACTGGTAACAAGTTCTTTGAATTTCAACCTGGTCCCATCTTTGCCAACCTTGTCCTTGCAGATGAAATCAACCGATCAACACCTAAAACCCAATCTGCTTTATTAGAGGCAATGCAGGAAAAGTCTGTCACTGTATCAGGACAACACCGTCCGCTTGATTTACCGTTTTTTGTAATGGCTACCCAGAACCCTTTGGAGATGGAAGGCACATATCCACTCCCTGAAGCACAACTTGATCGCTTCTTCTTTAAATTGAAGGTTGAATATCCAACACTTGATGAACTTGATTTAGTAATGGAACGCACGACACAAAGCGAAATGCCTTCTGTAGATAAGGTATGTGATGGCACTAAGATATATGAATTGGAACAGATAGTCAGAGAAATACTTATTTCAGAAGATGTTCGCAGATATGCATTACGTATTGTGATGGGAACACACCCTGAAACCGATGATGCCCCCGAAAAAACGAAAAAATATGTCAGATACGGTTCAAGTCCACGCGGCGCACAAGCAATAATACTTGCAAGTAAAGTCCGAGCAATACTTGATGGAAGATATAACGTTGCCCGGGAAGATATACAAACAGTCGTATTACCAAGTCTACGCCACCGTATTCTCCTAAGTTTTGAAGGTCAGGCAGAGAGAATTGACCCAGACGATATTATCCACCATATTTTAGAAGTAGTTGATTGAAATCAGTCTTTCATTTTATCCATCAAAAGTGCTACTATATGCAAGCGGACTTATCAAATAGTAGCACTATATGCAAACAGACTTGACACATAGTAGCAATTTTGATACAATAATTGTATGGTAAAAAGAGAATTCTGGCTCAATCGTATTGAAAAAGCGTGGGAACGTCGTTCAATCGTATGGCTTTCTGGAGTCCGTCGTGTTGGGAAAACGTGCCTGTGTCAAACATTGCAAGATATAGAGTATTTTGATTGTGAACTGCCTCGCGTCAGACGTTTAATGGAAGATCCGCAAGGATTTCTGGATAGTATCAACAACAGTAGAATCGTTCTTGATGAAATCCATCGTCTACCAAACCCATCGGAATTACTAAAAATAGCCGCTGATCACTATCCCGATATACAAATAGTAGCAACAGGTTCTTCAACACTCGGTGCAAGTGCAAAATTCAGGGACACACTTGCAGGACGGAAAACTGAATTGTGGTTAACACCGATAATAACGGAGGATCTTGTTAATTTTAATAAGAAAGATATTCAACATCGTTTATTACATGGTGGGTTGCCTCCTTTCTTTCTTGAAACGAAATTTCCAGAACCAGATTTCCAAGAATGGTCAGATGCTTATTGGGCAAAGGATATTCAGGAACTTTTTAGACTTGAACGACGATACTCCTTTCAAAAATTCACAGAACTACTTATGACACAAAGTGGGGGAGTTTTTGAAGCAACCCGTTTCGCTGCACCTTGTGAAGTAAGTCGCAGCACAATATCAAATTATCTATCAGTGTTAGAAGCTACTTTCGTTGTCCACGTGATAAGACCTTTTAGTTCAAGACGATCCAATGAAATTGTTGCAGCACCAAAAGTTTATGGATTTGACACAGGATTTGTCTGCTTTCACCAAGGTTGGTTACAACTAAGACAAGAAGATATCGGTTTATTATGGGAACATTTTGTCCTGAACGAGATGATGGCACAGACACAATCAAGAGATATAAGATATTGGAGAGATAAAAGAGGTCATGAAGTAGATTTTGTTCTGACACTCACACCTAACAAACCAATCGCAGTGGAGTGTAAGTGGTCTGCAAATAGTTTTTCACCACGTCAATTGCTATCATTTCGCAGACAATATCCAGATGGACAGAATTATGTAGTATCATACGATGTTGATAGAACATTATCAAAAGACTATAACGGTATATCGGTAAGTTTTGTAAATTTGAATACTTTAATTGATGATATATCCCAACATCATTGAGGTAGTAATGAATAACAAATGAGAATATGTAAATATGCAAACGAACAATGATCAATTATCAAGACTACAACCATTGGGTGTTTGGGATATTCTGGATACAACATTTAGTTTATACAGAAGACATTTTTTGCTTTACTTGAGTTTTATCACGATATACTTCATATCAAACCTTATAGACTATACTGTTAAGGGGTACTTATCCGATAATAACCTTAAACAATTATTAGCAAGTATTGCTTCACAACCAATAGCATTATTATGTTTGGGTGGAATGGTGGTAGTAACTGCGAGTATATACTTGGGTAATGAGATTACAACAATAAATGCGTTAAAGCATACATTCAAAAGACTTTGGACAATAATAAAATCCTATATTCTGTGGAGATTGGCACAAGCAATACCACTTTTTCTCATTTCATTGTCAATGACTTCAGTAATCCATATTGGATCATGGGCACTTGTAGTGATGACTATAGTCATCGGTTTGCCAATTCTCATTTATATTTCTGTTCGTTGGATTTTTTACCTTGAAGCAGTTTTAGTAGAAAATACAAATGCTATCGGTGCATTACAACGAAGTAGCGACCTTGTACGTGAAAACTGGTGGAGAGTATTTGGCACAGTCGTTCTGCTTTTGTTATCAAGTTCTGCTTTTCAATATATATTCGAACTTTCAATCAGTTCAATATTCTTGTTATTCAATTTAGCAGGTGGTACCGACTTCAGATCAATCGTTGAGTGGTCTTTTATGAATAAGGTGCTCGATACAAATAGTTTTCTATTCTATATAATAATGATAGGATCCAAATTTGTAATAAATTCACTCGTAGTACCAATATGGGTGATAGGTGTTGTAATATTATACTTTGATCGTAGAATACGAAAAGAAGGTTATGATTTAGAGCGAAATGCAACATCAGGAACTGACTATTCCTAACCTAACTATTACATACAATTGTTTATGAGTTATGATTTAATACAACGGTAAATGAATCCGTCAATAGAATACCTCTGTTTCATGTCAAATAATCATATATATTCTTCTCATATTCTGCTATAATAAACTAAAATATCCGTTGCGAGGAAACAGTGCGTTTTAAAAATCGTGTAGTTTTCATTACTGGAGGTGGTGGTCCACTCGGTATTGGACGTGCAGCCTGTTTAGCATTTGCACGCGAAGGGGCATCAGTAGTTGTTGCAGGAGGTAGGAATGCAGATGCAGTTGCAACAGAGATCGTTAATGATGGAGGCAATGCAATTGCTGTCCCATTAGATGTCAGAATACCGGAACAAGTTGACAATGCTGTAAATATCTCTATTGAAACCTTCAATCATATTGATATTCTCTTCAATAATGCCGGCATTCTTGGTCGACAAACACTCTTAGAATTGACTCCAGAAGAATTTGACAATGTTATGGCTGTAAATGTTAAGGGAAGTCTACTATGTGCACAGGCTGTTGCAAAAGTAATGATTGCTCAAAATATTAAGGGACGGATCATCAATAATTCATCAATTTTTGCTGAAGAATCGCATGCCGGAGTGTTAAGTTATTGTGTCAGTAAAGCTGCGGTGAATCGGTTGACACGCAGCCTGGCATTGGAACTACGACCCCATGGCATTACAGTAAATGCAATAGCACCAGGTGGCGGCGCACCTACAGGTATGAACGCCCCCGGTGATCTACCAGAGGATCATAGTCTTCCTGAATTGTTACCAGCACCGCACGATGCTCCACTTGACCGTAGGGCAACCGTATGGGATTACATCGGTGCAGTTATGTTTCTTGCTTCGGATGATGCAGCATATATTAGCGGTGATATCTTGACGATAGATGGTGGAGCCGTGTCTCGACGATAATGTGATAGGAGAAGAACAGCTTTGTGGTTGATAGATGGACTAATAACTTGCGGAAATGTAATTAAAGATTGGGGGGTACTACTCTGGAACTTTTTAGAAACACATTATTTATTTGTAATTATATTCTCCGGAACAAGTTTGGTCTTAAGTATTGTTGGGTGTGCTATATTAATCACATTTATTCCGGCAGACTATTTTGACGAAACAAAACAGATACGTCCAATACAAAACCCATTCCTACGTATCTTAGTTTCCATCATCAAAAATCTGATAGGAGGAATACTAATCGTTTTTGGTGCGTTACTTGCCTTACCAGGAATACCAGGTCAAGGGTTATTGACCATACTGTCAGGATTGATTATCAGCGATTTTCCAGGAAAAAAGAAGTTGGCAAGACGTATCATTCGAATTCCTGCAGTTCAATTAGCAGCTAATAAAATTCGAACAAGTTTCAATCGTCCTACTCTTATCTTATCAAAAAATGAGATTTTAGATGACAATCAAGGACAAAATGGATAGATATATCTTACCTTGGTGTGTATTAACGCTGATAGAATTTTTTATGTATGTCTAAGAGTCTGTGGAGTTCCTCTATCGGTTTCTCAGCATCGTCAACGCGTATATCAATATACCTGTCATTGAAACCACTATAGCCACCGTTTTTTCTAACGACAAGTAAAGCTGCTGATTGTTGACCACGTTTATCCCCACCTTTTTCTTGTCCTGCAAACAGTGCAACCAGCAGTTTGTCAGCCAATTCTCCTTCTGCTTCATCAAATGCATTACCCATGGAATTCACTACATCTTCACCTGTAAGGATATTTCCTTGAGCTGTATAATGTTTTCCTGAAATTGCACCCGCCCACCCATTGCATTTTTCACCAGTATAGTTGGCAACGGTTCCATTAGCGTCTACTATGCCTACTTGGCGTGATTCCCGACCAGAATCCGCTTTTATCAGGTGGTCAAGTGTTTGTTGAGCAGTAAGACCAATCTTTAGGAGTTTTAATCCTTCAGGACCGTATGTGGTGTTTGCCCAAGATTGCGTTGCAATTGCACCAACACCCGCTTCTGCCCATGGGACGACAGCACCTACTGCGAAAAACTTAGATTGCACAGCGATACCCAAATCACTATTCTCTGGATCATATCCAACTATAGAAAATGTAGCGACAGGTGGTCCCGGTGTATAAAATGACGGTCTATAATGCATTGTTGTTTTGAAAATAGTGTAAAATCTAACTAAAAGAATTTCCCATATTGTAGGATGTGTGCTATTCATCCTCAAATCGAATTTTCATAGCAGCAGCATGACCTTCCAAACCTTCCACTTCGGCAAGTTTGACGACATCCGGTGTAACTTTCTCTAAAGCAGTTTTTGTGTAGGAAATGATACTGGTCTTTTTAAGAAAATCATCAACATTCAATGGAGAGGCATAGCGAGCAGCTGTTCCAGTTGGGAGTATGTGGTTCGGTCCGGCAATGTAATCTCCAACAGCTTCTGGGGAATAAGGTCCTATAAAGATTGCCCCTGCATTCCTAATTTCTCCTATCCAGTCAAGTGGATTTTCTATGTGTAATTCCACGTGCTCCGGTGCAATATGGTTTGCTATTTCAACTGCTTCCTCTATATCGTTCACTACAATAGCAGCACCATAATTCTCAAATGCTTTGACAAGTTCGTATTGACGAGGTAGGGTCTGTGCTTGAAGTTCAATTGCACCCTTTACCTGTTCAGCAAATCCAAGTGAGGTGGTAACGAGTATAGCAGAGCATTCTGCACCATGCTCAGCTTGTGAGATTAGATCAGCACCGACGAAATCAGGATCAGCAGTGCCATCTGCAATTACCAGGATTTCACTCGGTCCAGCTATTTTGTCAATATCAACATGTCCATACACCTCTTTTTTGGCAAGTTGGACATACAAATTTCCAGGACCGACTATTTTATCAACAGGAGCAATTGTCTCAGTTCCATAAGCCATCGCAGCTACTGCTTGGGCACCACCGCATTTATAGATTTCATCCACACCACATTCGGCTGCTGCAACCAACATGTGCGGATTAATCTGTCTATTACGCATCGGTCCCATACACAGCACAATTTCATCCACGCCAGCAACAATTGCTGGAACAACACTCATCAGTAAAGATGAAACCAATAGTTGACTAATTGAAGGCACAGATACACCAACGCGTCTTAACGGACGGATAAGGTGCCCCAACAAGACCCCATCCTCTTCAGTGGAAATCCAAGATGTACGCATTTGTTTAAGATGGAAACTTTCTATGTTTTTCCGAGCACGTCCAATCGCATCAATATATCCAGCGTCTACTTCTGAGTAGGCTTGCTTGAATTCACGGCGTTGAACCCTTAGTCCTTTAGTCGAAAGTCGAGGTGAGTCCAGTTTTCGAGTATAGCGCGCCACTGCCTTGTCACCCTCAATTTGCACATCACTCAAGGTTTTTCGGACAGTTCTAATTATATCCTCATCCTTTAATTTACCGCGTTCATTTAGTTTTTCAAGAAAGGATTTGCTTTCTGAAGTCTGTGTTTCAATTATTCGCAACATGGTAAAATAATTGCTCCATTATTCATTCTGAATTAATCATTATCCTTCACTCTGACAATATTGGCACCAAGATTATTGAGTTTTGTTTCAATTGCTTCATATCCTCTGTCAATATGATAAATACGAGAAACAACTGTTTCACCAACAGCTGCCATACCTGCTACGACAAGTACTGCCCCAGCCCGTAAATCGGAAGCCATTACAGGGGCACCACTTAAATATGAAACACCATTTACTATGGCTTTACGTCCCTCAAGTCTAATATCCGCACCCATCCTGTTCAATTCAGCTGCATGTATAAATCGATCCGTATGTACATTTTCCGTAATTGTACTTGATCCAGAGGCAAGAGTCATAAGTCCCATTATTTGTGCTTGCATGTCTGTCGGAAAACCTGGGAATGGAACTGTGGTTACATCTATTGCTTTGAGTTGATCTGGAACGGTGACCCATACACCTTTGTCGTTCCATTCTAAATGTACACCCGCTTCGGTAAGTTTCTCAGAAATTGCGGGGATTTGCTGTTGTGAAATTCCACGAACGAACACATTTCCATTAGTTATTGCTCCTGCGACCATAAATGTTCCTGCCTCAATATCGTCTGATACGACTGTGTGTTCTGTTCCGTGCAACTGTTTGACACCTCGAATTGTCAAGACTGAAGTTCCAATACCTTCTATGTCTGCCCCCATGGCAGTAAGAAACTTGGCGAGATCACTAATATGAGGTTCACGCGCAGCACCACGGATAACTGTTGTTCCATCCGCCAAAGTTGCAGCCATCATAACATTTGCAGTCGCTCCAACACTTGGACCGTGTTGACCAGTTAGATCCATATCCGCACCAACTAACCGATCTGCTTGTGCAAAAATATATCCTTTTTTTACATCTACATCTGCACCTAATTGCTCTAACCCTCGTATATGTAAATCAACTGGACGTGGTCCAATCGCGCATCCTCCAGGAAATGAAACTTTTGCTTTTCCCAATTTTGCAACCAGCGGTCCCAATACATATATGGATGCCCGCATCTGACGCACCAATTCATACGGTGCTTCATACTCCATACGATTGATCGGCTCAATATAGAGCGATTCGTTTTTTCGTGTTATGGAAGCACCTAAACCTTCAAGTACTGCACTTAGTGTTTTAACGTCAGTAAGATTAGGGACATTGTGAAGTACACTTAAACTATCCCCAAGAATAGCTGCGGCGACTGCAATCGGAAGAACAGCATTTTTTGAACCACTAATTTGTACTTCTCCTTTTAGTTTTGTGCCACCGTTTATGATTAATTTTTGCATTTTATACTCCTCATATAGGATTGGAAATGTGGATGTTATATTAATGTGTTGTTATGTTTCCTTGTGTTGCATAAACGATGCCAAAACAGTACTTGTTACAATATAGGATTTTAAAAAGCCAAAACAGAAAAAGTTGTATTAAATTAGACACATGTTATGATAATCACCAAATATTATAGCTCAAGTTGCACTACGATGATCTCGGAATAATGAGTTATTTTGATTAATAAAGGTTTATGTGTAGTTAATTCATATAGGTATCAACTTGCGTTATTATAGAAATGATTTGCAATACTGACAATATTCTGATAAACTTTGAATTAAAATCAATAATTATATTATCTGAGGTATATAGATGGCTGAAAAAACATATCGCGTTGGTGTAATCGGTTGTGGTGGCATGGGTCGTGCCCATGCACGTAGTTGGAACGGTTCTGGTCGTGCAAAAGTTGTAACAGCATCGGATATTAGCAACGACTCTGCTGCGAAATTTGCTGATGAGTTGTCACTTCCATCACATTATTCTGATTTCGAAGAAATGTGCGAAAAAGAGGACCTTGATATTGTTAGCATCACTACATGGCAAAGTGTCCGTGCTGAACCGACAATCGCTGCAGCTGAAAACGGTGTAATAGGTGTAATCACTGAAAAACCTATGGCTGCCTCCGTTGGTGATGCCCAAGACATGATGGATGCATGCGAAAAGAACGGCACGAAACTTGTCGTCGGACATCAAAGACGTTTTACTGGACAGAACTGCGAAGCGCGCCGTCTCATTCAAGAAGGTGCAATCGGACAACCTCAAACGATGTTACGTCGTGATGGACACGGATTACTCAATCGTGGAACTCACGAAATTGACGAAATGCGTTTTATCCTCGGTGATCCAGATCCGCTTTGGCTCATTGGACAGGTATCACGCAAGACCGACCGTTGGGAACGCCGCGTAAGAACTGAAGATCTGTGTATGGCTGAAATTTGCTTTGAAGGTGGTATCCGTGGTGTTTATGAGAGCGATTTACCTGGTCCTGGTCTTAGAGGCGATGTAGTATATGGTGATGATGGACAACTACGCCGTGGCGGTGATGGGACCATCGAACTTCTGAACAGCAAAGCATCTGGTTGGCAAACCATCAAACCCCGTCAAAGTGAGCCCAATCAATTTAGCGAAATGTTAGCATGGATTGAAGGCGATATTGATGAACACCGCAATGCTGGTAGACACGGACTCTGCACAATCGAAATCCTAATGGCATTCTACGAATCAGTCCGTCTACAAGATGTCGTTACATTCCCATTGACAACACGACCTAATCCACTTGACCTTCTTGTTGAAGGTGGCAAGTTGCCGGTCTTTAAAGAAGGACGTTACGACATTCGAGCACCATTTCCTGAACAGAAATAATTCTATTCTCAATCTTATTCATGCTGTGGGCGGATATTCCGCCCATATTCCTTTAGCAATCTACCTCCTTTCCTTCACTTCCGTATACATCCATCCGGTCTTGAGTTGTAACTTCTTCAGAACCTGCTGGTTTATAATGAAATTGGAGTGCTCTACGTCGATGTGGTGTGCGATTGACAGGACTACCATGATGTAACAAACCATGCCAGAAAAGACAACCTCCTGGGGGTAGCGGGACTACCGTATCGCGTGCAATAGGAACATGTGTATCGCATATTTGCCAATCTCTTCGCTTGAAGTGTATCATCGGTCCCTCATTATGTGAACCCGGAATGATGTGCATACATCCATTTTCTGCTGTAGCTTCATCTAATGCGATCCACACACCGACTACGGTTGTCCCTTCCTGCAGATTAAAGTATGCACAATCTTGATGCCACGGTTTCTCCGAACCATATCGTGGTGGTTTAACCAACGCCATATCCTGAAAAAGCACGGGTTTATCCTCCATAATCTTTTCCAGAACACTGAGTAGTCCAGCGTGTTCTGCAAGAAAATTCAAGCGCGGTTCATAATTTACATAATTGAATATCTTTCTTATAGCATCTCTTCTCTCATCAACATTCATTTCGTCCTTTCGTTTCGCAAGCTTCGGTTCAAATTGGATTGCACGGAAGTCAGGATTGTTTCCATCCATCAGATGCACCATACCATCTATTGCATCCTGGACCTCTTCTGCCGTGAAGGCATCTTCTATGACAAGATAACCATGTTGATGAAAGTATTGGATATCTTCATCGTTTATACCTGCGAAACTACCAGAGATACTATTTGCTACTGTATCAAAACTATATAAATCTTCAGGATAGGGTATTGTTGTTGGTTGGGATTCGACTGGTGTGGCTTCACTTGTCTCAGGATAATTCACCATAGTTCTCCTTATATTTCCCCTCGCCCTTCCTGTTCAAGTAATATCAAGAAATTGTCAACCCGTTTGAGGGCAGCCTCCGCACGTTCACGTTCTGAAGCACTTTTTTCTTTTTCAGCTGCCCAATTATGACGTGTCGGTAGCCATTCTGACCTAAGATATTCAAGTTGATTCAGGAAATGCGGATCTTCTGTCTCACTAACAAAATACTCAATTATACCAAGTAAACCGTATTTTCGATTAATCTCCATATCATCCAATTCAGCAACCATTTGTGTGAAAAGTTGCTGATTTCTATCTTGTCGTGCTTGTGCAACTTCTCGTGAGGATTCGGTTAACAGTTTGTCAACAAATTCCTGTTTAGAATTGATCCAACGAGGTAGATTTCTAACGTACTCCTCCAAATGAAAATTACCGCGTTGTAGGGCAAAATATGCATGAATGTGGATATTTCGAAAAAAGCCAGTATAACCGATATTTGGATCCATGGTGTCTGCGTCATATAGTATCTGGTTCTCAATACTACCATACAATAGCTTAAAGTCTTCCGCAGTTAGATTCATCGGTTTTAGATGAGCTAAAACGACAGATGTAGCGGCTTCCACAAATGCAGGTTCAAAATCAAACATCCCCAATATGTTCTCAGTGATGACAGCACCAGATTCATGATGTACCTTCCCTTGTAGATTGTGTTTGTTGTAAAGCTCAGTGACAACATTATCCCTGGCAGGTTTTAGCATTTCGTTCAACCAGAAACCGTTGTGATCAAGGATTCGTTTCCCATTATCGTCTGTTAGAATAACTCCATCATAGCGTTTCGTAATGTCATGTAGCGTTCCAGCGACCTCTAATAGCTTTACATCACCACCTTCACGTCTACCGAGTTCCATACTCATTGCACGAACACGCATTGTGTGGTTCCACGTATAGTGTCGCCATTGGAATCCTACTCTATTATGATCCCATAGACCAAAAGTTTCATTGACCAGAGTTTCCAATTCATTCAAGACTTGGTCGTAATTCATAAAATCCTCATTGTTAATTAATCATTATACTTAACATCAACAAGTGTTAATCCATTTGCAGGTGCTGAAGCACCTGCTACTGATCTGTCCTTTGCGTTCATAATCTGATGAAACTGATTATAGGCTTTATCCACATTTCCAGATACATCTTTAGTACATTTAAGAGCAGTACCTACAATCGCACGGACCATACCGCGTAAAAAGGAATCTGCTTCAATTTCTATATGAACAAATACATCATCCTTCCAACATTTGGCATCAATAACCTTACATATTGGGTTTTTTCTATCACTTCCAGTTTTTTGAAAAGAAGAGAAATCCCATTTACCTAAAATGCTCTTGCAAATTGTATCAATTGAATCAACATCAAATACCTTTGGATAGAAATGACATGTCCTCCACAATAGTGCAGATCTATAAGCTCTATTCAATATCGTATACCGATATTGACGACTCGTTGCACTGAACCGCGCATGAAAGTCTGCTGCTACTTCATCTGCTGCTAAGACAACAATGTCATTCGGAAGAATAGTATTGAGTCCTTTTTGAAAAGCAATTATAGGTATTTCAGATTCAGTTTGAAAGTTTGCTACCTGCCCTTTAGCGTGTACACCAGTATCTGTCCTGCCTGCACCGACAATTTTTATCGTTTTTTTTGTCAACAGTGTTAAGGCATTCTCAATAGTTCCTTGGACAGTAGGAAGGTTTGGTTGAGTCTGCCATCCACAATAATTTGTCCCTTCATATTCAAGAACAAGTTTAATGTTTCTCATTTGTCATGTTGAAAAAACTTAAGCAAATAAATAATTTAAGATTATCATATACTGTATTTTGGTGTCAAACTAAATTTATCAAATTTGATTGAATATGTAAATTAGGTGAATCAAGATCAAGGATATGATACGATATGTGATAAAGGACGATATTATTGGAGGAAGCATTAATGAGTCGTGTAAAAATTGGTGTAATTGGATGTGGTGCAGTGGCACAGATTCAACATCTACCGAACCTTAAACATCTTCATAAGGAATATGAGGTAAAGGTGGTTTGTGATTTGTCTTTAGGAGCAGCAAAAGCTGCAGCTAAACGATTTCAAATACCTCATTTTGTTACAGATTACAATAAACTCTTAGAAATGGATGTTGATGCTGTCTTATTATGCCATGCAGACCCAAAAACAGAGGTTGCACTTGCTGCGTTTGATGCGGGTAAGCATGTATTTATTGAGAAACCTGTATGTTTTTCACTACAAGAAGTTGATATGATGATTGATGCACAGAAAAAATCTGGAAAAGTTGGACAAACAGGTTATATGAAAGTGCATGATCCTGCGTTTCAACTGGCTAAACAGGAAGTTGACAGTATGGAAAGTTATAGATTCATTCAGATTAACCACCTACATCCAAGGAATGACTTACACCTTAGCCAATTTGACGTTGAACGTTTTAATGATGTGCCACCAGATGCATTAGCACCTGCACATGCTGCGCGAAAGAAAGCACGATCAGATGCCATTGGGGATGTGTCCCCAGAGGAAGAACGAGCATTTTTTCTTCTATCTGGTAGTATGATTCACGACCTATACAGTTTGAGAGTAATGCTTGGGACTCCGAGTCAGGTAATTAGTGCAGAGGTTTGGGCTGATGGTGCAGGAGTTAGTATCGTGTTTGCATTTCCTAACGGGGCACGATGTGTTGCTACCTGGGTTGATTTACCAGAACTCTGGGATTTTAAAGAAACATTAGAGATATATGGCAGCAATAAACGTGTATTGGTGTCATATCCTACGGGTTTTTCACGTGGGATTCTGTCTGAAGTTACGATTCAAGGTATTGATTCGACAGGAACAACATATACAAAAAGACCTACTATTGAATGGGAAAGTGCATTTGTTCGCGAACTACGACATTTCCATGCATGTATTACCGACGGTGAACCGTGTTATACCTCTATTGAGTCAGCAAGGAATGATATTGAGTTAATCATTAACATAGTGAAATGTTATGCAAATCGGACAATCGTTAAGTGTGATTAGTGGAATGATAAGCATAGAGAAATGAAGATAGAAAGTAAAATGGGTAGGTTATTGTACCTACCCATTTTACTTGAAATTGTGAAGTATAAATTATTCTACTACTTCTTCAGGAATATCACCTTCATCTTGAGGTGCTTCTTCTACAACAACAGGAAGTACTTCTAATTCTATTGCTGTATTACCCGTTACAATGAAACGATTGATAATCAATGCAGTACCTGTAATTGGTATTGGACGAGGAGTTGGTGCCAAATCTTCCATCATCTCTTCTTCATCAATTACATCAATTACTTCACCATCTTCAGGTGGAGTTTCACCATCTCCAGGTGGGGTTTCACCGTCTTCAGGTGGAAGTTCACCATCTCCGGGTGGAAGTTCACCATCTCCGGGTGGAAGTTCACCATCTCCGGGTGGAAGTTCACCATCAGCAATACCTTCAAATAGACCTGCGAAAAATTCTTCAAAGAAGCTCTCAAAAAATTCTTCAATAGGAATATCTTCTGGCTCTGGTTCTTCTACCAATGTTGCGAGAGTCGCCAGAACTAATCCTTTATCATATTGGAAATCCTTGAGTTGTGCAATTAGTTGGTCTAAATTCTCTGGTGATGGTGCGAATGGATTACCAAACGGATTAAATCCATATTCAGTCACAGCAGCCATTGATATTTCTGCAGGTCCAGGAACGAAATTCTCAGGTATATAAATTTGCACTTCTCTATACATCTTTCGACTCTGTCCAGTTGCACTCCAGTGAGGTAGCATTTCTAATACAAATGTTGCTACTTCTCCCTGTCTTACTTCATCTATGACATGAATGTCAGTGATTTCTGTATGCAGAATGAAGGGTAGATCGGCGATAGAAATGTTTATTTCATCAATAGTTGCTCTTCCAGCACCGTTTGCAAGAATATTTGTGAATGACTGTACTATATAATCCATATTTTCTAGTACAGGATCGAACGGATCTGAGGCAATTGATCTGAAGGATTCTGTATAAACGTTATCAGTTTCCTTAAAAGTGATAGCAACGTTTGCTTCAATAGTCCCCGCAGTAACTTCCATCTTAATTGCGTCTAACGTAGTCGCTGCAACAATTGGAATTGCCCATTCTTGTCCATAAGCAACTTTATGGTGTGTTTCAATTGGTTGTCGACTATTGACCGGTGAATAGGATACATTTACATTAATCATCGGAGGTAATGTGCCAAGTTCACCCACAATTCCGGGTCGAAGGTCCTTTGTAACAGTACCTATTGGATTTCCATAAGCTGTTGCAGACTTATATGCTATTTCTGTACTTGGAACGATTCCATCCACTACTGCTCTGTATACTGGCAATGAAGCTAACCCATCACGGAACATATCATGTCCAAATGCCACAAATTTGTCGCCATAGACTTGGGTGACCGTACCGAAACCCATACTGTTGATAATGTCACCAGTAACTATTGCAACACCAATCATGTCTCCTGCGGATAAATTTGGAGAAGCATTTGCAGGAGGTGCTGCTGGAGCTCCACCTATGCGTGAAAAGAATTCAACGTTACTGAATTTTGTATCTGCCAGGTATGAAGAAAGTTGTTGAAGTCTATCGTTGCCAATACCTGAAATTGTGATAGGTGTCTTTACAGCGGTATAGGATGTGTTTATGACTGCACCAGGTGCACCTTGTGCTGGGGGTGCAAGGAATTCACCAAATGTATTATGGTCTAATGTAGCTTCCATCGCATCAATAGGTGTAACCCAAAACCGGTGTGGTGCCTTTGCCCATGCATCTCCATAAGCAAGTGCTCCGAATACACGTCCTTCTGTACCTACAGGACTCCCTGACATTCCTTGAGCAAGTCCACCCATTGCAGTTACAGCTTCATCTGTCAATACACATTCATAAAGCGGAAATCCGAAACTTGAAGATTGAACTCTACGGAATTCTGCCTCAACTATTATCTTACTTGTTCCCTCAATTGCTGTAATGACTTGAATAGGTGTTTTTGTCGCAAGTGTTCGAACTTCATCTACGTACATACTTTCAAGTTCAATTTCACCGAATATCGGTGCAGCGATAGACCCATCTGTACCATCAACAATTGCAGGATTATTAAGTTGTGCTTGTTCTTCATCAGATGAACAAGCCATCTGAAATAGAATTACAAAAGCAATACCCATTAAAACAAAAAAACGTTTCACTATTTGTGTCTCCTAACTTGAGATTTTTCTCATTTATAAGCTTATATTTGAATATCGGTTTGAGTTAATCCGTATCTATCTCATAACAATGAATTACTATTCTTGCAAAATGAAATAATTGTAGTGGCAAAACTGTCTGATAGTAAAGACTTTGCTTGTTCTTCTGATATTTTCTATGACAGACACATTAACACAATCCATAGAATAGCCAGTATAATTATAATCAATTTTTACATCATATTCAAGGAATAAAACTCTTTCCAATATAAAATAGAAAAATTAAATCATATGTATCCTGTTATTACAATTTGTTTGTCAATTGATAACTATACATTCAGTGCGATTATTTATTAATGTTGCGTTTACCAAGCAACCCATCCACCGTCAACAGCAATTGTTTGACCAGTGATCCAATTTGCTGCATCCGATGCTAAGAACAGAACGGCTCCGACTACCTCATCTACTTCCCCAACCCTTCCCATGGGTATACGACGAACGACATCCTCATAAAATTCTTTACGTTGTAAGAGAACATCTGCCAAAGGTGTTCTGGTGAATGCTGGTGCAACTGCATTCACAGTGACGTTGTGTGGTGCCCATTCGACTGCGAGTCCTTTTGTTAAAAGCACAACACCGCCTTTACTTCCAGAGTATGCAGTACGCAATGGTCCACCTACCAAACCCATTGTTGAGGAGATATTTATGATTTTTCCACTCTCGCGTTCAATCATAGGTTTTACAAGTGTTTGTGTTAAGAAGAATAAACCTTTTAGGTTTAGGTCATAAATTGCATCCCAATCTTCTTCAGTTAGTTCTAAAGCAGGTTTAGGACGATTTGTGCCAGCATTATTTACAAGCACATCTACTCTTCCATAAACATCAATAGCGGCTTTCGCACCCTCTTCAACAGATTTCATATCACTAACATCAAAAACGACAGGTTCTGCTTCACCTCCATTTCCACGTATTTCGTCCGCTACTTCATCAAGGTCGGAACGGGTTCTGCTATTCAACACAACCTTTGCTCCCATTTGTGCAGCAGCGAGTGCAATTCCTCTACCGATTCCTTTACCAGAACCGGTAATTAAAACAACTTTATCATTCAATTCAAATCCTGGAAATGCCATAAATATTCTCCTAATGACTTATACATATAGTAGTAACAAATGAAATTATTTGCTTGCCAGTTTCAATGTATTTTCCAACAACATAGCTCTTGTTAAAGGTCCCACACCGCCAGGTACTGGTGTAATGTACCCAGCAATCTCTATAACATCATCGAATTTAACATCACCCACAAGGTGGTCATCAACTGAATTGATACCAACATCTATGACAATTGCCCCCGGTTTTATCATCTCTGCTGTGATGAATTCCGGTTTCCCTACAGCTGCAATTAATATATCCGCTTGTCTTGTCATTTCTGTGAGGTTTGTTGTGCGTGAATGACAATATGTAACAGTTGCGTTGCGATTTAGGAGCATTATACCAACCGGTTTGCCAACGAGATGACTCCTACCCACACAGACTGCATGTTTGCCTTCAATAGATTCACCAGATGCTTCTATCAGGCGTATAATACCTGTGGGAGTACAGGGTGTAACCCTTTCTCGATTAATAAAAAGGTTTCCTAAATTATGAGGTGTAAGTCCATCTACGTCCTTATTGGGTGTGATTGCATCAATAATTGTTTGTTCGTCAATTGTATCTGGTAACGGCATTTGAACCAGAATACCGTGTATGTCATTGCGTGCATTTAACTCATTAACTTTGTCAATGAGGGTTTGTTGCGGTATTTCTGCTGATAACCGATGAACTTCCGAATGGAAATGGACTTTCGCACAATCGCGTTGTTTATATTTTATATATAGTGTGGAGGCGGGATCATCACCGACTTGGACAACTGCAAGCCCAGGTTTAAATGTAAATGCCTTTAGTTGCTTACGGATTTGACTACGGATCTGTTGTGCAAGACGCGATCCGTTGATGATTTCTGCGGGCAATAATCTATTCCTCCATAATGATAGGTGAATGAATATATATGTGCAACAATGGGAATATTGATATACACACACATAAGTCGGATGCAAATTATTATATCAATTCAGGTTTGAATTGTCTAATATAAAATAGCCTGTGTGAGTACATATTGAAGGGATTGAACATACTATGCTTATAATACCAATTCTAATATTTATTGTCCCATTACTGGAATCAAACATTGTTATTGACTGGAAATCTTTCTTCTGTAGGAGCGACCTCCCGGTCGCGACCAGGAGGTCGCTCCTACAAGTAGTTCTCAGCAAATGGCACTTTATTTATTAGAAATGGTATAACATAGTGTTTAAGTATATCCAACTTCATTGTATGTTTAAAATATTAACACCTATTTATAATGAAATACTAATTATTTATTAATCGATTTTTTCTTTCTTGTATTTTATTGAGTATTGTATCTTCACTTAGGAAACCGAGACTTTCTACTTCATCAATTACCATCCGCATCTGTATTGTATTTTCTTTCAACAATTTCTCAGCGGTTCTATAGTGAACTACTGATACTTTATTTTCGCCATTTTTTGCATTAATGACTGCTAAATAAATATGAGCAGCAGCAAGTCTTGGGGAATCAGGACGGTTTTTGATAAATTCCTCAAATGCGTTACGTGATTCGGAAATCCGTTTATCTTCAAAGTATACCCTCCCAATACGAAATAGTGCTCTATCAGCATAACTATCTTTATATCCTTCCGATAGATATAGTTCGCGTTCAGGATAACTGGTAGTTATTTTATAAGCGTTCAATGCCTCATCATATCTGTGGAGTCTTCTATATATCTCCCCAACTTGAAAGGTTGCCATCATTGCTTGTATACTATTTTGGTGTTTTTCGATGACGGAGTTGAATGTTTTCAATGCACTATTTGGTTTCTCAAGAATATCCGCATATATCAATCCTATACGATAGTATGCTTCAGCTGCAAAATGTGATTCTGGATAATCTTCCACAACTTTTCTGTATGCATTAACTGCATTAGAATAATCCAATAACTCACGTTCATATATAGTTGCGATATGGAGTTGTGCTCTTATAATCTCAGTTGTATTTACCATATTATGGTGTATTTGGGACCTTAACTTTTGTATAGCAGCACGGTGTTTGATTGAAGGAAGTTGCGATGCAATACTTTTGGTAATTTGTGAATTGGATACATTCAACATAATATCATGACCGATAGATAATGCTTTTTGAAAATTACCGTCCTCTACAGCCATTTCAAATTTTGCGAATTCGCGTATAGGTAATTCTTCAGATATGGTATTGACTTTATTCTGTATCAATTCAATCACTTCATTAACACTTTTATCATACATAGAGATCTGTCCAAGATATACTGGATCAAGTGTAGGTAAATATACGTTGAGGAATATTTTATATGCCTTTATTGCCCCATAATTGTTCTGTGTTTTTTCGTAGCAATATCCTGACCAATAGTAGACTGCGTGCATATTCCAGAAGTTCGGATATTCATCGGTTATTTTCACATATACATTAATTGCATTAGTATACTTTTCTTCCTGACGATATAGATTAGCTGTATGAAATAAAGCTTCTGCGGCATAGTTTGTTGTTGGAAAATATTCTGCGACTTTCTTATAAGATTCAATTGCTAATGACATTTGATGTAATACAGTATGTCTAATATGGGCAATTCGCCATTGTGCTTCAGCTGCTAACATATCGGTAGGATGTTTTTGAAGTAATTCTTGATATGTTTCAATAGCTTTTTCAGGTTGGTTGAGTTGGGAATGATTACGGTATAGTTCAGCAATTTGGAATATCGCTACTGCTTCAATAGGACTTCCTCTGTATGTTTTGATAATCTCTCTTTGTACTGTAATGTCATTTAAAGCAGTGCGTATATCACGTATCCTTTGCCATCCAATTTTGTTTACGAAGTGCGTTTCTGGTGAAATATCAACAAGGGTAAGGTAATTATGTATTGCCTTATTATGTTCACCCATTCTGCAATAAACATCCCCCACCTTTATATATGCCAGATAGATCTCAGGTATTGGAAGTCCAGCAGCTTTCAAATTGAGGATACTTTGAAATACATTGAGTGCCTCAGGATATTGCTGGGTATAAGTGTAATATATTTCTCCAAGTTGGTAATAATATCTACTCAGTTTTTCTAAATCTTTTGTAGATTCCGAGAGTAGTGTTAACTTAGAAATAGCCTGCGTGTAGTATCCCTCCTTAATTAGGGAGGTAACTTCATCAAGTTGTGCGTGTGCTGTTACTTGAAAAAGTAAAAGAAACAGCATCAATAATGTGATTGATCTAAGTATAATAGAAGTGAACTGCATTTTATTGATTGATAGATTAGATTGAAGGTTCCCAGTGGTAGTTAACACTATAAGTCAGAGGTTTGCTGTACACGTTTTAACTGTTTGTTTGCAACATTTGCCCAGTCAGTGCCTTTTGCTTGGTCTTTGACACGATTAAGTTGACTTACAGTATCCCAACCATCTGAATATCGTAGATGTTTGTTGCGTAGTATATCCTCAAGACTTCTTTGGATTCCCTGTTGTCTATACTGTTCAATTCGTTCATCAGCTGCTGTATTTGGGGTTACATCATAAGTTGGGGTAGGTCTAAATGGGTTTCCAACGAAAAATGCGATAGCAATTACAGCAAATGCAAATGTACAGATACTTGCTATTTTCTGTTCTTTAAAGACGAGTAGAACTTTATCGAAATTATTCAATAGTTGTGTATAGAACGAGGATTTTTCAGGTGGTACTTCAGCAAGCCGTTTGTATAACTTTGTCTCAAGGTCGTATGGTGCAATTGGTTGGGGAATGAATTCTTCCTCAGCTTCATCAACGAGGTTAAGCACATGTTTATATGCGAATACTTTTCTGGTGCATTGGTTGCATGTGGTGAGATGGTTTTCAAAATCAGGTAACATATTAGGGTCTAACTCACCGTATACATAATCAATTACATGTGCTTCAGATCTATAGCATTTAGGCATGAATTTACCTCCTATATTTCATTATTTTCCCATAAAGGTCGTAGCAAAGTCTGTAATTTTTTTATTGCCCGATGAAGATGTATTTTTACAGTTCCTTCAGCCATACCAAGTGTTTCTGCGACCTCTTTAATCTGTAAACCTTCATATCTGGACAACATAAAAACAGCCTTTTGTTTTGATGAGAGTTCGTCAACTGCTTTCCGGATGAGATGTCCACGTTCTTTATCTTCGATATTTTTTTCAGGGTTACTTGAGATGTCGTTCGCTACAAGTCTTGTTTCAATTACTTCTTCGTCTTCGTACATATAGATGGGTTGGCGAGATTTTGAACGGTGATAATCAATAGCAAGATTAGAAGCAATCGTGTAGAGCCATGTGGAAAATTTAGCCTTTGGTTCCCATTTATTCAATGCGCGATATGCTTTGAAAAAGACTTCAAGTGTTAATTCTTCTGCATCTTCGTAATTTCTGACGGAACGTAATAGGTACCCAAAGATTTTTTGTTCATATCGTTTCATTAAATCATCAAAAGCCTTCTGGCTACCTGATTTGAACTGAGCAACAAGCAATTCATCGTCAATCAATTTGTCCATAATATTTGCCAGACTTTCGTTCAGTATTTGAACATCTAACCCTATTAACGTATGCGTGTTATTTTTAGTTTACAGAAAATGCCTTTTTGCGTCAATATTGATGTTAATTATCGGGTGTGTAAGTTATTGCATAAAGATAACAGTGGAAATACCAAATACAGAAAAATCGGACATCAGATTTGACTGAGAATTGTTTGTGTTTATCTTATATTTTTTCTGGATTTTCCCTCCTTTAAAAAGATACCGTATGGTGTCTTTTTTATACATTACGGTATCTTTTTGGTGTTGTGGTCTTGTTGTAGTGCCTGTCTGGGTTTGTGGGTTGTTTTCATCGGTTTTTTCTCTATGAAAAAATTTAAATTTGGTATCTTTTGTTTATGCTTGATTTTTGTCTGTTTTTTGAATTGTCCAATATCCTGACGGAAGTCGCTTCGCTCGCTCCGACCTACGAATCGTGCTATTTTTCCCTCGTATAAAAAAGATACAGTTTTGTGCCTTTTTTTACATGACTGTATCTTTACTGTGTTGTGGTCTTGTTGTAGTGTCTGTCTGGGTTTATGGGTAGTTTTCATCGGTTTACTGTGTAAAATAAAATTCGAAAAACTGTATCTTTTGCTTTTGGCTATTTGTCGTAGGTCGGTTCTACAGAATGTAAGATGTCGGAGGTCGCTTCGCTCGCTCCGACCTACGAATACGGTGATGTTGGATTTGTATGTGGTTGCGTTTTTCATAATGATAGTATTATAACACATGTTGTTGAGGGTTGGAAGGAGTTGTGGATTTTGGAACAATATATATCCAATATGTTTTATGTAGTTTTCAGTTTTCAGCGGTCAGTTTTTAGTTTTTAGTGATTCTGATAAAATAAAATTGAGAATATATGCCCCAGCATGAAGGCTGGACAAGCCAATGTAAAAATATTAATAGACATTGCAAATTAAATTGTATGGAATTAAGATGCAAATTAGAGTACAATTACATTAGTTAATCTTTATGGAGGTGAGTTCAGTGGAAAACACACAACCTAAATCTACGCCATTATTAATACCCGCATCAGAAACGTCAGAACGTATGTCTCATTCTGCAAACAGTTTTTTGGAAGTATTGTCTCCAGAATTACGAGATAAGGCATGTCAACCTTTTGATGGAAATGAACGGTTTAGATGGCACTACATTCCAATAGAGATGTGGGAACGTCAAGGTGTATCTCTGCAAGAATTAAATGAAAAACAACAGGATGCAGCTTTTGCTCTTATGGAAAGTGGGTTAAGTGCCAATGGATACAAGAAAGCCCGTGCGATTATTAACTTAGAAACTATTCTTGGGGAAATAGAAAAGACCAATGGGGATGGAAGACTTGAACGTAATCCAGAGTACTACTTTTTTACTGTTTTTGGTGATCCAGGTGGTAACGGTGCGTGGGGCTGGCGTGCAGAAGGTCATCACATATCGCTAAACTTTACAGTTGTTAACCGTGAACTTGTTTCCCCAAATCCTTTCTTTTTCGGTTCTAATCCCGCAGAAGTGCCTGAAGGAGAAAAGAAAGGGTTACGCGTTCTGTACGCAGAGGAAGATTTAGCCCGACAACTCCTATTAAGTTTTACTCCGTATCAAAAAACACAGGCAGTAATTAATACTGAAGCACCCCCTGATATTCTAACCCGTAATGCCCCGAAAGTTGAGTTTGATGCTGTGGAAGGTATTGCGGTAGAAACAATGCAAACGCACCAACGTGAACTTCTGATACAAGTTGTTCATGAATATATAGATAGGCTTCCTGATGAAGTTGCGGAAATAGAACGTCGTAAACTTCGTGAAAGCAGCGTCAATGACATTCATTTTGCTTGGGCAGGTGGTGAGGAACGTCGGATGCCTCATTACTATCGTCTACACGGTCCACAGTTCTTTGTTGAATATGATAACACACAGAACGATGCAAACCACATTCATTCTGTTTGGCGACACATTGAAGATGACTTTGGTGTTGATTTGCTTCGGCTGCATTACAACAAAACGGACCATCACGATCATTAGATATGTCCTTGTACAATAAAAAAGCCGCCATAGTTGGCGGCTTTTTCTGTTAATCTGTAAATTGAAAACCAAACAGTTATTTTACTGCCTTGATTGTTCCCCATGTCGTTGTCAATTTGTTCTGAGGTTCAACTGCAGTAATAGCATTTGTAAGGACTATAAGACCTGTCTTTTCAGGGTTCTTTCCGTGTACGACAGTGTGTGGATTCCAACCACTCCAACCTTTCTGTCCTCCTTGTCCAGCTGCTTTGTCCCCATCATTGACACAGATACCTAAACCAATCTCAAGACCTTCAGTTAATGCGATATCAAGACCGAAGTTAGCGGGAGTGAATCTGTATTCATAATTGGTTGTTTTGGAATCTTCATCACGAACGATTGCAATATCGTCCCCACTGACGAGTCCGGGTTGACCATTCAGTCTTTCGTTATGTAATAGGATATCACCGTTCTCGTTTAATGCGACATTATATAGAAAGAAAGGTTGACCTGCTTCCCTAATACCACTTGGAACAACATTGATTTGTATGCTATCACCGTTCCATGCGGCACCGGAATTCTGATGTTCGTCATCCGTGACACTAATAGCGAGATATACTGCATCAGCATCCCAAACGATCATGAAACATGTTGTCTGGTCTTCAGGACCGCTCCATGTTCCTCCTCCCCAATCTTCCCAAACTTTAACTTCACCTTCTCTTCCTTCAAATTCAACACCGCAAAATGGTTCACCATCTGTACCAGTGACAAAATCCAACACACCATCCCATTCGTCAAGATTTCCGTCTATTTCAACATCAATGCCAGTAGGTGCGTTGTAGACATCATGTGTAGGACTACGCCACTGCGCGTCAGCAACATTGATACCAATTAACATTATTGCTACAAATATAGCGGTAAATACAAAAAAGTATTTTTTCATCAAAATTACCTCATTTTTAGATATTGTAATCCACCGTATAGTGGATATATTAATTCACAACAGAGTTGTAAATATAATGGTCTGTCAGTCAATACAGTTGACCAACATAATATTCACAGTAGATTTACTGCGATGTAAAAGTATTATTAACAGAAATTGAAAATGTTATTTGGTAGACCTTATTCTACCCCACGTTGTCGTTAATTTATTCTTAGCTTCAACAGCAAGTTGTTCATCAGTAAGAATGACTAAACCAGTTTGATGAGAATCTTTTCCGTGTACAACAGCATGCGGATACCAACCACTCCATCCTTTCTGTCCGGCTTGTCCACCATTGTCTCCATCGTTTACACAGATACCGAGACCGAATTCGTAATCCTCTTCAAATTGGTTTTGTCCTATATTATCTGGCATGATCAGTATTTCATAGTAAGTTTCTGTTTCCTCTTCGTTCCGTACAATCTTAACTTGGTCTGCAACGAGTCCTGGATTACCGTGCAATGTTTCATTGTGGATGACAACATCTCCATTATTTCCTAATGCCACATTAATTAGGATATTCGGTTGACCAGCTTCCCTCATGCCATTTGGAACAAAAGAAAATTGGATGCTATCTCCATTCCAACCAGAATTTGCAGCATTATTATGTTCGTCATCTGTAACACTAACTGCAATATATACCGCATCCTCATCCCAGACAATCCCAAAACAGGTTTCATGGTCTTTGGCACCGTTCCATGTGCCTCCACCCCATGGTTCAAATTTACCGATGTTCTCAAATTCCAAACCACAGTATGGTTCACCATCAGTACCAGTAACTGCTTCAAGGACACCTTCCCAACCTTCTTCGTCTGTAAGGTCACCATCTATCGTTATGTCAGCGGGACGTTGAAGTGCATGGTATTCGTCATGAGTTTTACTACGCCATTGAGCATCTGCTGTTAAGCATATAACTAAAAGCAATAGTGTGATTGAAATAAAAACCTTTTTCATTTTTTCTCTCCTTATTAGAGGTTAATGCAAAATAACCAGAAACCTATATACATTGTGTACACTTATTTATTTAATTTTAATACAACGATTAACGATCACCAATTGTTTTGATAGGGTCTGTGCCACCGATGCAAAAGATATATCTATTGTTAGAACCTATATATAGTTTCTCGTTTGCAATCGCGGGAGAAGACATGAAATTTACTCCGATACCTTCGATATTGGCATCATATTCCCATTTGATACTACCATCATTGATTGCCAGACTATAGATTGAACCATTTCCTGTCGCAGCATATACTGAATCTTGTGTGACTGCTGGAGATGAAACAACAACACCCTGTAGGTATGTTTTCCAATGGAGATCTCCAGTGGTTGCTGTGAGAGAATAGACATATCCATCTCGTGAACCGAAAACCACGTGCCCATTATGAACTGCAATAGCGGTTAGTACAGCATCTTCAGCTTCATATTCCCACACGATGTCTCCTGTTTCTGAGTTTAGGGCAACAACTTTCCCTGCTGGTATGGAAGCACTTTCTGAAAAATTACCTCTACCGAGTCCGAAAAAGACTATGTTTTCGTAAGCACTCGGGTTTCCCCAAACCGAATAAGGTGCTGGCGTTGACCAAATTTCAGTGCCAGTTTGTGCATCAACAGCGTACATCTTGTACTGTCCATATCCTGTACCAAAAAATACTTTACCATCTTTGACTAATGGGGACATGTCAGCATGAACGGCAGGAAAATGCCAAATTTCTTCTCCTGCAAGTGCATCGAGGCAGTATATTCCATCTGCGCCTGCAGTGAAGTAAAGTCTTCCCTGAGTAATGAATGGCGTTGATTCAACATGACTTGCAGTTCTGAAACTCCATATAGGATCACCAGTTTTTGCATCAAGACACCTGAGTCTGCAACCGCTATCTTCATGAAAACCTTCACCAATATAAACTCTTCCTGCAACAACTGCTGGTGATGAGACGATAGGAATATCTGAGTCATGTCTCCAAACAACATCCCGTGTGTCGATATCAATACAGTAGGTCGCACCGTTTACAGAAAAGACCGCACCGCGAGTCGCTCCAATATATAGACGATTACCGACGATTGCGGGAGAGGACAAGAACTGAACCGTTTGCATACCCTTGGTTTTGAAAATCCAAGAAGGTGTTCCGTTGAATGGACCTGGCAGGTCGTCAACGTGACCAGTGCGATTTGCATTTCCTCTAAATGTTGCCCAGGATTTACCTGTAATGTATTTTTTCTCTTCGGGTATAGTATCATTTACTGTAGTCGGTGTTGTGTTGTTGCTTATTCCTTTACCGACTAAATGGAATGTTAAAACCGATAATCCAATAAGGATGACTATACTAATGAGAGATACAATTACTCTACGCATTGTTAGAAAATTCCTTATTTTATAGAAAACCATCTTTGTTGTATCGCGAGCGAATACAAGAGATGTTAATATTGCAACACCAACAAATGCCAGAATCTGAGGAACAATCGCAAGTAGTGCAGTGAGAGGTCCGATAAGTTGAGGAATAACAGCATGTGCGGTCGTCGTGAAACAAACGCAGGTTGATATGAGACTTAGGGTAACAACCCAAGTTATTTTTCTCATAAATATATCATCCTTAATCTATTTTGCTTTTTTCAAGAAATCAACTGCATAATGTACAAGATTCTCAAGCATCTTACTGTTCTTAGAGATATCTTCTTTTCCATCGTTGCGTAGATTAGTAATGAGATACATCCCTTTTCCATGCCTAAGTTTTGCAACCATTATTTCTTTTCCACTGTTTGTTGTTGCAAGCACTTCAAATTTATCATTCCATCCGTTCCAAGAATCATCAAGAGAAAGTTGTCCTGATTCTATGCGATGTGGTGCTTTAAAGAGGTCACCTGCTTTTGATGTGGGTTTAAAATCACTACGACGATTACTTTCAACACCCTTAAGAGGTTCAGACAACCAACCACTTTTAGATTGACGGTTATCATCGTTATCTTGTCCAGAAACAATAACAACTCCGCCAGCTTTAACAAAATCTTTTATCCGTTTCTCTTGGTTATCATTGAGTTTGTAACTACCGTTATCAATTGCTCTAAAACCGAGCCATAAGATGTTATTATCATTGAGTCCACGTAAGTTTCTGTCTGTCGTCTGATCCCAAACGATCCAACGGTCTGCAGCATTATATATTCCTGAAATGACAGATATTTCATCTTTGTATGACTTATTGTTCAGATGTAAAAGTTTAATAGTGTCGCCTTTAATAATAGAACTCAATTCTTCTTTTAATTTTGGTGTTGAGTCTCTTTTTGAGACGACATCTCTATTGAGGTATTTCTCAAAGTGTGTAAAACCCCATCTACCCCATCCACGTTCAGCATTTTTTGTCAGTTGGAGTTGAAACCATTTTCCTCTTGTGTGGGCAAGTGCGTCAATTCGCCTTCCTTCCTGAAGGTAACACACAATGATATCTTCATCTTTCTTAAGAAACCGTGAAAGCTCTCCCCTATGGTCTGCCTCACCTTTATATATATCAAAACGAATTTTGATTACATCAAATTCGCTTCGACCCTTAAGATTTTTTTCAACCTTGAAATTTGCGGTTTTTCTATTTGTGTTTACTTCAACGATAGTTCCTGAGACAATGTTAGTGCTTGCATCAACTATTTGAGGCAGTGTGTAGCGTATAGAGATATAGGCATTTGCTACCTGATGTGAATATAGCATTATGCTCACTGCAAGCAAAACTAAGATGAGATTACGATTAGACTTGTGTTTTTTTGTGGATGTATACACTTGCTACCTCCTTGATTAAGGGTAATTCCAGAACGTAATTTATTGAATTGCCAAACATGAAAATTTGATGATTATGTATTAATCAACTATTTTAGCTTAACAGCCGTTCCTGTTGCAGTTACCATCAACATACCGTTACTGGAACCGAGAACTTCATAGTCAATATCTATTCCGACAACAGCATCAGCACCGCGTTGTTGTGCAATTTCCTCCATTTCTCTGATTGCTGTCTCACGTGCATCTGCGAGTTTTCCCTCATAAGCATTGGATCGTCCACCAATCATATCAGTAATACCGGCAAGAAAATCACGAAAGATATTCGCACCCATGATCGCTTCACCAGTTACTAAACCCAGATAATCACCAATTTGTCTGCCTTCAATAGAATTCGTTGTTGTTGAAATCATTATTGGGATCTCCCTCTTGCTGCGATGTCCCAAACAGATTCAACAATCTCATCTCGGACTCCATAATATCTGTTGTGGAGATTAACTGTTGTGCAGCAGTGTGTAGGTAATATTTCCAGTTTGTCACCTGGAGATAATGAAACATTTCCGTTGGAAACCTGCAATTTGCCATGTTCTTCGGATAGTCCTGTCATTTCAAGACCAATATATCCAATAGGTTGTGGAATTCCAAACTCCTTTGTAAGAACTTTCAATCCAGTATCCACAATGATACGGTTTCTTTCAGGACGACTAACAACGGTAGATAAAACTGATAATGAACAATCAAACTTGTCTCCAACACCTTCTACTTTATTATATGTTGAATCCATAAATACATAAGAACCGGCTTGTACCTCTGTCATTTCAGGAATACTTCCTGTTATATCAAAAGTGCCTGTTCCTCCACCGCTCATAATTGGAACTTCTAAACCATGTTTATTCAGGTAATCTTTTGTATTAACTAACCATTGAATTGCTTCTCGGGTAGCACGCTCACGTTCATCACGTTTCGGATTAGCAACCGTATGTCCTTCATATCCCATCAAACCCTCAAACGTCAGATTAGGACTCTGTAGGACTTGTTGTGCTAAAGTTAGTGCTGACTCACCGGGTTTAACACCACATCGGTTCATGCCGATGTTGACTTCTACCAAGATTCTAACATCCACACCATCTTTTACTGCTGCTTCAGATATATCTTGGACGTTTTCTGCATCATCAACAGCCACTATAATCTCTGAACGTTTTGCCAGATTAATAAGACGTGCTATTTTGTGTTTTCCAACAATCTGATTCGCTATTAGGACATCACGGATGCCAGTTTTGATGATTTCTTCTGCTTCCCCTAATTTAGCACAAGTCACACCTATTGCACCAGCCTTAATCTGCTTTTGTGCAATTATTGGAGTCTTATGTGTCTTAACATGAGGTCTTAACTCAGTATTGACAGATGTGATATAATCTGCCATTTTCTGGATATTTTTTTCCATAATATCCAGATCAATTAACAATGCAGGTGTGTCCAATTCTGATTTGTGTCTACCGATAAATGAATCACTGACATGCATACATCGTCCCTTAGAGTTGTTTTACAGGATTTGATAATGTGCCAAAACCTTCAATTTCTATCTTCACAATATCATTAGGTGCAAGTGGTAAATCATTTGGAACGATAATACCAGTGCCAGTTGATACAACAGTACCAAATGGAATTGGATTGTCTCGCATCAGGAACTCTGTCAGCTTTTCAAACTTCCAATTAATTTGTGAAGTGTTGACCATGCCCTCATAGATTTCCTTGGAATCACGAAGGATTGTGCATTTCATATCAAGATTATACGGATCATCTACTTCTGAAGGTGTGATAAACATTGGACCGAGTGCACAACACCCGTAAAATACTTTTGATTGTGGCAGATAAAGTGGGTTTTCACGTTCAATGTCCCATGCAGACACATCATTACATAGTGTATATCCGATAATATCCCCCTCTGCACCGAGTACATAAGCAAGTTCTGGTTCAGTTGCAGTTAACTTTGAATCACTTCGTATTCCGATATGTCCGTTCGGTCCAACACACCGTGATAAAGTTCCTTTGAAAAATATTTCAGGTCTATCTGCGTGATACACGCGACTATATATATCTTGCTGTGTATCGTCATCGCGCATATCTGCGCTACGTTTGTAAGTTACGCCACAACCCCATACCTCTGGTGTATCTATCGGAACCATTAGATGTGGTATATTATCATCAGGTAAAACGTCCAATTTCTCTAATGTCAAACCATCATCTTCTTGGACAGACTCAGCACTTTGAAATGCTGTAAAACGCATCGGTGGTGGTGTTGAAACTTTTTCTTGAATATCTGCAAGTAGTACTCCAAGAGTAACCCTTTCCTTATATGCAAGCTCCAATACTTCTAACACACCTGGAGATTCTGGACTTGTAACATCAATAACTTGGTGTTCGCGTGTAACAACGCCCACTCTCTTACCTAATTTAGGCAAGTGAAATTGAATTAGTTTCATAATACTCCAAACTTAATTATTCCGATGGGACCAATCCCGTGTTCTCAAGATGTTTTATTACCTTTTGTGCAGATTCTATAATTGTTAGTTCGGATGTGTTGACAACAACTTCCGGTTTTAGTGGTTCCTCATAAGGTGCACTGATACCAGTGAATTCTTTTATTTCTCCAGTGCGTGCTTTTTTATATAGACCTTTCGGGTCGCGTTCTTCACAAACATCCAATGGACATTCAACATAGACTTCAACGAATCTATCATCAATGATGAGATCCCTTGCTTGGTCACGGTCGGCACGGTATGGGGATATAAATGCTGTCATGACTATTGTGCCTGCATCTACAAATAGTTTGGAAACTTCACCGACTCTCCTTATGTTTTCCTCACGGTCTTCTGGTGAGAATCCTAAATTTTTATTTAACCCATGACGCACATTGTCTCCATCTAAGACATAAGTATGATGTTCGCGTTCATGTAAAAGGTATGCTACTGCATTTGCTAAGGTTGATTTTCCTGACCCGGACAGTCCAGTGAACCACACTACACAACCTCTTTGGTTGAGAAGCTTCTCTCTATCTTCAACTGTGACTGTCGATTCATGCCATGTTATATTAGTTGCTTTCTTTTCTGACAATCGATTGTTCCTCGTAATTTCATTATTGTAATTTGGGTTGATGTTTTCAAAATTATTGCCAATTGAATATACTAAATCATCTAAATATGATTTTAAGTATATGTTTATTAGTATATCAGAAGAAGGTGCGAAGTGCAACCCATTTGATAATGTGAATATTATACTTTACCATAATCTTTATTTGCAAAATTATTTTATCTATAAACATCATGTAGACTGATAAATTGAAATGTGATATATTGATATATCAAATCATACACATGTCATAGATTCACCTACTGTATTAAATGTGCTTTAAAAGGGATAGAATTCTGATGCATAAACAGGAATTAAAAGTTGCAGCATGCCAGTTACTTACAAGTAAAGATGTGCTTACCAGTACAGAGAAAGTGCTTCAGCAAATAGAAAAATGTGCAGAAATGCAGATACAGATTGCTGCCTTTCCAGAGGGGTGTCTATTCGGGTATTGTTGTGAAACAAAATATTGGGAACAGATATCTCCCCAAGTATTTAAGGAAGCAGAAGCAAAAATTGCTGCTGCAGCACGCAAATATAATATGGCAATAGTTGTTGGTTCTGCCCATCACGATGGAGAAAATTGGCACAACGACTTGGCAATCTTTGATCAACAAGGCAGCCTAAAATACCGTTATGGAAAGACTTTCCTTGCTGGAGAAAAATGGTGTACGAATAATCAAGGTAAATTACCAATTGTGAAATTAGCTGATGCCAATTGCTGTTTTATCATCTGTCATGATGTTCGTTATCCAGAACTTGTGAAACTCCCAGCAGCGATGGGTGCACAGATCTGTTTCTTTTGCTCATGTGAATCAGGTTTGCTATCGGAATATAAACTTTCTGCGTATCGTGCGATGCCGATCTCACGTGCAACCGAAAACGGGATATATCTTGTGATGGCGAACACTCCTGCAAATCCTGATGATATTAAAGCACTCGGTTCTTCACATGGAAACTCAAAGATTATACATCCTAATGGAAATGTGATTATGGAAGCAGGATTCTTCGGTGACGAGATCGTTTCCACTACTATTGACTTGTCACATGCAAAAGGTTCACAAGCCAAACGGACTTACGAGGAAAACACTATTCTTCGAAAGTGGTTCCAAGAAGGGTGTGAATTTGTTGAAGTTGTATGAGGATGTTGTGAACTACCGTTCTCTATCCGATATTAGTAGATCAAACGAATTACTTTGCCATCCACCTTCCATAACAATATTATCCCGTGTATCTTGAAGTCGCTTAACCATTCTATCTTTCATACGACGTAGCACATGTTTATAGCCAAGATGTGTAGCGAGATTAACAAGTTCATGCGGATCACTTTGCATATCGTAGAGTTCATCTTCACTATACGGATTGTAGACATATTTCCAAGAATCTGTGCGTACCATCCGAACAGTAGCAAGCGTTGGTTCATATCCATGAAACTCTGCAAAAACATCATCCTGCCAATCATCCACATCCTCACCATTCAGAAGTGGAATAATAGACCTACCATCCAGATTGTCAGGAATAGTCGCCCCACCCATTTCTAAAAAAGATGGCATCAGATCAACAAGATTCACAAATTCATCACAAGTACTTCCCGGTTGCGTAACACCCGGATGACGTATGACAAGTGGTATGTGATGGGTCTCTTCATACATGTGAAATCCCTTGTTGAAAAGTCTATGGCTACCAAGCATATCTCCATGGTCAGTTGAAAAGATGACAACAGTATTTTCTGATAATCCATTTTCATCAAGACTATCGATAATTCGTTGCACCTGTTCATCAATAAAGGTGCAGAAACCCCAATATGCAGCGATTACCTTTTGCCAATCCTTCCATGTTAGATGACTGGAATTCCATCGGAGCATTTCCTTTTGTTGTATGAGTGGTTTATTGATAAACTGTTCATCAAAATTCCCCCACCGTTCTACAGATTCTGGATCATACATCGTATCATAAGGCGCGGGGACTGCATAAGGAAAGTGTGGTCCGAAGAAATTCGATGCAATCATAAAAGGTTTATCTGAATTAGTGTACCCATTGATTAATTCAATCGTCTTATCTGCCGCCCATGCCTCCATTGTTCGTTCTGCTGGAAGTGGGAGTCTTCCATAGAATGGTGCTTCTCCACCCCATTCATAAGGTTGAACTGCATCTCTGTCAATACGAAAATCTATTCCATCATCTCGCAACCATTGGTGCCATTCACTATAAGGATGCCACTTGTCATAACCCCAGAATTCGGTGTCCCCTTGTTTAGCAAGATGCCATTTTCCAACACATGCCACATTATATCCTGCCGCATTTAGCAGCTGTGGATACGCTGGTTTGTCAAGAATTTGATCTGAAAACACACCGTTGAAATTCCCCATGTTTGATAGTTGTCCATGGTTATGTGGATAAAGACCTGTAAGCAATGACCCGCGAGCAGGTGAACAGAGTGCAATCGGTGTATATGCTTTTGAAAAACGCATACCTGTAGATGCTAAATTGTCTATCGCAGGTGTTTGACATACAGTCGCACCGTTGCATCCCAATGAATCATAACGTTGCTGGTCAGTAAGAATAAAAAGAATATTTGGCGATTGTGTCATAATGCTTCCTTATTTTGTCATGGATTATAAGTTCTTTGTAGACTATCTGCAATAGATGACCACCATTTGTCATCATCATTTACACGTAGGATATGTGTATGTTGAGGGGAATCATTCGCACCTAAACTCTTTTCAATTATATGTGTATGCGGATTAGATTCAAGAAACTCTGAGATTGTATTTTCCAAACGTTTTGCAGACCGAATTGCGATTATGTTGATAATCTCAGACACATCTAAATCCAACAAATGATCTATATTCCAAAACAGATTCTTACCATTTATTGGTAATGGGTTAGGTGGTCCTAACTGAGATTTGTTGAATTCCTTTACCATATCATCTCTGATAGCGTGTGGGGTTTTGTTGCCACTTCTTGTGGCATGTCTGGCAAGTCGTCGAGCAAGCGATGTTGAACCTTTCTCTGAAAGGGCGGAACCAACATAGGTATAATCTCCTGATTGTAATGAAATTAACATACCTTTCTTAAATCTACCGAATTGTAATTCCATAGACTTTCTTAGTCTAATACGCAAGACATAAGTTCCTGCTTGAGTATCATCACCGAAGACAAGAATGTTAGGTATTTTCACAATATCTGTAGACCAACCAATGTAAATATAATTACAAGTGTAGAAATAGGACCTGTTTGAGTATAACTATTATACTTGAATGAGTCAAGGAAATCATTATTCAATATCTGTCTTGCATGTTGATTCATATTACAAATTCTATTAGAATAACCTAAGTTGCTACCTACAAGATTATAGACAGTCTAACATCGTTGTTGATTGGTAACAATCCGTATTTCGCAAGTATTCGTAGCGCAAACTGTCAGTTTGTGCATCCATAGGCACAATCTATAGTAAACTTTTGAATTAATAGGACATTTTGATATGTAGGAGGGAACTCCGATTCCCGACTATCAGTGAGTTTTGTCGCGATTCGGATATCGCTCCTACACAGACTTTATATTATTATTTTTAATGTTCACTATAGTTTGTGCCGTTCAGCCCCAGCGGGCGACAGGTGTATAGTAAACGTTGCACATACAAAAATAAGCCCCAGCGGGGCGACAGGTGTATCCGTTTTTGTCAGAATGCACAGAATGCCCGGAACACTGAAAACCCCTCTTTTCAGTGTTCTTCCGTGTCCTCTGTGCCATCAGTGATTCAGACAAATCCCCTCTTTTCTTATCCCGGGGAATGCCTAAATGGCATTCATACCGTTGATTTGTAAATCCTGAAATCCTGAAAATCCTGGTTCAGACATTCCCTCTTCCTTCAGTGTATTCTGCGTCCTCTGTGCCTTCAGCGATTCAGACAATACCGCAATTCTGACATTCCCCTCTTCCTTCTGCGTCCTCTGCGCCTTCAGCGATTCAGAAAATCACGCAATTCTGACAACTAAAAACAAAAAAATAATCTAAAAAACCGAAACATACATGAAACATACATGAAACATATTGTTCCGACCCCACCTTCCCCTTCCAACCCACCCAACCCCGTGTTATAATACTACCACTATGAAAAAACAAAACAACAAATCCAACATAACCGTATTCGTAGGTCGGAGCGAGCAAAGCGACCTCCGACATCTTTATCTCTTCGTAGGTTGGAGCGAGCAAAGCGACCTCCGACATCTTTATCTCTTCGTAGGTCGGAGCGAGCAAAGCGACCTCCGACACCTTTATCTCTTCGTAGGTTGGAGCGAGCAAAGCGACCTCCGACATCTTTATCTCTTCGTAGGTCGGAGCGAGCAAAGCGACCTCCGACAAATATCCAAAAAAGGTTACCAAAATTATTTTTTTTTCAACCAGAAAAAACCGATGAAAACAACCCGAAAACCCAGATGGAAACTAACATTAGACCAATTCTACCAAAAGTTACCGTTATGTCAAAAAAAGTTACCATACGGTAACCTTATAAGGAGGAATATTCCGATGAAATTCAATGACATACACAAACAATTCGCCGTCAAATCCTTCGCAAAAATGATGACACGATCAGAAACCCAAGGTAAGTCAAGAGAAGAAAAAGACCAAAAAGGAGCAAATAAAAAAAGCGAAATTCGCGTCACATTCCTTATCCTGACTGAATTCTTTAAGTCACAGGTGACGTGCAAAAGGTCACACTTTTTAGCACATACTGATAAACAATGTAACGGTAGATTAACAGACATAGGTTTCGCTTCTCTCTACCCGACCAACAAGAGATTATAATTGAATTGTCAAAAATATATCCGAAAAAACCGAAAACTAAATAACCCTGCAATATCTGTCTTGCATGTTGATTCATATTACAAATTCTATTAGAATAAAGATTATTCAGGTATGAATTGCATATATAGGTTATAAGAGGATAAATAATATGAAGGTTGATAGAAAAACTTTAGCATATTTCACAGTCTGTGTTTTACTTGTGATACATTTATTTCCAGTATGGGGCATTAGATATTTTCCCACTCAGGATGGTGCAAGTCATATCTATAACGCATATATTCTGAAAGAATATCATAAACATGAAAACTACCGATTGCGTGAAGTATATGAATTGAATAAGACACTGTTTCCTAACTGGACATCGCATGTCTTATTAGCCTCGTTAATGTATATTTTCCCACCGATTGTATGTGAAAAGATTGTTCTTTCACTTTGCATTGGTCTCCTGCCCTTATCTCTTTTCTATTTTCTCAACAATGTACAGAAAAATAATATTTTATTCGGTTTTGTTGGTTTTATTTTTGCTTATAACTATTTACTGCACATGGGATTTTATAACTTTGTTCTGAGTATGTCACTTTACTTCTTTACATTAGGATACTGGTGGAAAGTCAAGGACAATATAAATTGGAAGCGCATCAGTGTGATATATATATTCCTGATTGCAACTTATTTCACACACTACCATTCTTATGCACTACTTCTCATATCACTTACCGTCCTTTTACTATTCTCATCTCTATATAATTACCTTCAGAAGACATTTAGCGGACCGAAAATGACACATACACTTATGCAAAGATTGAAGGAATTTGGGATTAAACTAAAACCATCATTACTTTTCGCCTTAGTCCTTCTACCCGCATATTGTATACTTTTCACTTATTACATTTACCTTGTTCATACACATGGAAGTGAGGGTGACCATCGGGGTTTTGAATGGTTGATTAACTACTTCCTCTCAATGAAATCATTGGTTTCATTTCGGGATGAACATGTGTTAATAGGACAAATATTACTGATTGCATTCGCTATATCAATTATAATTACAGTAATCAACAGGATGGGGAAATATCGAAATCAATCTGAATCATCAGGTTTACGTCATTGGATCGGTATTATAACTATAACTGATGGTTTCTTGATATTAACAGCCCTTGTTACAGCACTGTATTTCATGTCGCCTTGGTCTGGTTATAGTGGGGGTTGGATCAATGATCGATTTCATATTTACATATTCCTCATCTTACTGCCTTTTTTCTCTATGAATCTACACCGGTATATCAACTACATCATGACAGGTGTTATCATTTTACTGTCTTTATTGCATATTGGTTACAATGTACACACATATACGAAGTTGAATCATGACATCACCAATGCACTCTCTTTAGAAGGTATTAATGAAAAGCACACTATACTTTCAAGTTTTCCGGGAGAATGGGGTGGCATGTCAGATTCGCTTGGATATGTACCGAAATATGTTGAACCTTTTGGACATATTGAATGTTTATTGATAGTTGAGATGGGAATTGCATATCTAAACAACTACGAAGCAAATACAGATCATTTTCCTTTACGGTATAAGCAGAAGGAATTACCATCAGATTACATCATTGTATGGAGGACAGAATATGATGATGTTGAAGGACTTGAGGAGGAGTATGATCTCATTGATTCTAATGAATACAATCGTTTATATAAGCAAAAACGTATCATACAAGATCCAGTGACAGTAAAAGATGAAGCCGTTTATGCATTTGACATGCAACCCAATGGAGCACAGACCATTCCTGGATATATTCCAGTACATACTGATACAAACTACACTGATGGAAAATACGGTTGGTTGACAAAGTCAGTCAAAAGTGGTTATAAAGGTGATTCACAAGAACAACAGTTGTATGATGACAGTATTATGGGTAAGGAAGATGCAGTTTTTCGGGTCACACTACCGAATGGAACGTATGAGGTAATTTGCTATTTTGGTGGTAGTGAATCTAATCCTTTAGAAGTAAACCTATTAGCAAATGGCGAGAGGAGAATCAAGGAATTATACATCCCTGTGGGAAGTAAGGGAATTGAAGAGCGTTATATTATCAATGTGATTGATGAACAACTGACTCAAGTAATTTATAAGAGTGGTAAAGGTAGAAATCGTATGTGGGTATGGAGTGGATTTACCATTAAATCTATTGATGACAACATACTCAATAATCTCCGTGAAGAAACTGAGAAATGATTAATCTTCAAAATTTATATAGGAAAAGGTATGGCAAACACACAAAATATGAACTGGAAAGCTGAAAGTAAAACAGGGGTTGTTGCTGCCGGTGGTGCTAAAGCAGTCGCAGCAGGGATTGAAATATTGGAATCAGGTGGAAATGCTGCTGATGCAGCCGCAGCAACCATTCTTGCTCTCAATGTAACCGACCATGGTGAATGTTCCATTGGTGGGGAGGTCCCGCTCCTCATTTATGATGCAAAAAAGAAAGAGGTAAAATCTCTCTCTGGGCAGGGACGTGCTCCTTTATCTCAAAAAGCTATAGATTGGTATATGGAAAACGGTATACCTAACGGAGATATTAAGATGGCACCAGTTCCATCGGTTGTTGACCTATGTACGACAACCTTAAAGGTGTACGGAACGAAATCGTTTGAAGAAATTGTCAATCCAACTCTTGAAATACTTGATCACGGTGATGCCGAGTGGCATTCAAATCTGGCAATCACACTGCGTAGAATGGTTGATGAGGAACAGAAAACTACTGGAACACGAGAACAAAAAGTGCAAGCCGCAAGCGATCGGTTTTATGGACGTAACGGTGCTGAAAGTGATATTTCAGATGAATTAGAACAGTTCTACATACAAAACGGAGGGTTTCTTCGTAAGAATGACCTTGCTGCTCATGTCACGCTTATTGAAGATCCTGTAACAGTGGAGTATCGTGGATACACAGTGTGCAAGTGTGGTACGTGGACACAAGGTCCCTACCTGCTTCAAGCCCTACGTTTATTAGATGGGTTCAACCTTAGTGATATGGGACATTTCTCTGCAGACTATGTACACACAGTAATTGAAGCAATTAAGTTGGCAATGGCTGACAGAGATGAGTATTATGCTGATCCTGATTTTGTTGATGTTCCTATGACAACCTTGCTCTCCGATGAATATACTGAAATACGTAGACCGTTAATTGATATGGCAAAAGCGTCTCTTCAAGCAATGCCGGGTGATGTAGATAATATGAAACCACTGAAATCAGGTGGTGTTTTTCGTCCCGGTATCGGTGGAACGACAACGTGTGTCGTTGCAGATAGATGGGGCAATGTAGTTTCTGCAACACCGAGTGCAAATGTTTACTTTGAAGAGAATCTGGGTGGTTCAACGGGTGTCAGTTATGGTAATCGTTTACGTAGTCTCAATACAACCCAAGGACATCCAAATTGTATCCAACCGGGGAAACGTCCAAGAATCACACTTACACCTACTCTTGTTCTGAAGGATGGTGCTCCTGTATTAGCAATCAGTGTCGCAGGAGGGGATTTGCAGGACCAAACAACGATGAACTTACTTCTTAACTTTATTGAATTTGATTTAAGTCCAGAAGAGGCAGTCACTACACCACGTTTTGCTACCGCACATCATCAAGATTCTTTTGACCCCAATCCAAATCGAGAACAGACATTTAAACAAGCAGGTTCATTAACCATAAATGATAGTGTGAGTGAAAAAGTCAGAGAAGATCTTGCTTCACGTGGACATAAGGTAAATGCACATTCAAATCCTATTGCAGTACCTGTTATGATATACGTCGATCAGGATAGTGGAACATTTTATGCTGCTGGTGACCCAGCCACACGAAGACATGCTGCTGGACTTTCATAAACTTTACTATTAATCTGAAAAATATTGTAAAGTAATAATCTTACGTAAGAAGTTATTATATTTAAGGTAATCGGTGATTTAACAGACACAAGGGTTACTGAGAACTAAATGCTTCCAACACTGGCTTTCCGATCCAGCAGTCAGGTGTGGACAAATCAAAGATATGGGCAACTGTCGCAGCAGTATCGTAGATATTCACAAAAGATTTCAGTTCTTTTGCGTGAACAATTCCCGGACCAGATATAATCCAAGGAATCTCGACCTCTGCCATTGACGCTCCGCCATGACCTTTTCCTACACCTCCATGATCAGAGGTGATAATAAGTATTGTTTGATCCAGCATTTCTGCAGCTATGAGTCCTTGAATAGTCTCACCGATAAGTCGATCAGCTTCTTCTATGGATTTATTATATTCTGGTGAAACATAACCATGTTGATGTCCAGCATGATCTATGTGGTCAAGGTGAATGAAAGTAAGTGTAGGTTTTTTCTCCTTGAAATATTCGATTGCATGTTCGGTGGTGTTGATAGGACCTTCCGTATCCTCAATGACATCAAAGGCTTTTCTTTCTAATAATATTCCAATACCACCCCAATCGTGAAAGCAGGCAATTACGGAAGTTGGTTGCTGTTTACGTAGGACACCGAAGATTGTAGGGAAAATACCTTCTGGTCCTACTGCTATAGGAGCGAGTGCATGGTTATCGGGTTTCCAACTGTTAGAGGTGATACCATGTTGTTCGGGTCCTGCTGCCATAATCAGGGAAGCCCAATTTGGACTGCTTGATGTTGGCATTACAGCACGAGCGTACATGGTATATGCCCCCTTTTTCATGAGCGAATCCAAATTCGGGGTATTCGCTTTCTGGATACCGGAAGGACTCATTCCATCACACCCAATGATTACAACATGTTTCACATCCGGTACTTGTGAAGGTAGGTCTTGTGTTAATCCAAATGATATACAGAATATCATTAAAATGGTTATTAATATAGAGTATCTATGTTTCTTCATAAGTTGGGTTGGCATGGTTTCTTTCACTCCGTTATTTCTGCTTGTCATTTGTTAATTCCTTACCATCAAAATTCCAAATGTAAATGATTAAAGTGGATGTCCTCGGTAAGGATGATCAAGTCTCCGTTAATACCCTAAACTACGCAAATATTCGCGATTTGCTACTGCAGCTTCAGCAGCAGGTTTCGGTGGATATGGACGGTCGAGTTCTACTGACACCCATCCATCATAACCGACTGATTCAAGTCCTTCAAGGACTGCTTTCACATCTAAACCAAGATTACCAGCACCGAGTTCTGCAAAACGTGCCTTCTCTCCAAAACGTTGTTTTCTATAATCCCAAGTTTCTGGGTCGTCGGCATGACAGTCTTTGAGATGCACATGTCCAATCCGATTACGAAGCAATTCACTATCAAATACACGCATCGGATCGCTCCCTGCAGCAAGCATGTGTCCTGTATCAAAAAGCAACCATAGACTCGGTGCCACTGACAAGAGTCTTTCTGCATCTTCAACCGTCTCTATCAATGTGCCGAGATGTGCGTGGTGGAAACCTTTAATTTGGTGTGCGTCACAGAATGCAAGTACATCATCAAGGGTTCGGGCAGCTTTTTCTATATCTTCATCGCTTGGATTTGCACCACCCCATTCACCACGTCGTAGTGCTGGAACTTCTGATGCATTATTACCGAGTGTGATATTATACCTGATTCTGTCAAGACCGGGACCGCCTGCATTGACGATATGAAGTCCTAAACTCCGTGCAAGCGTTGCAATTTCAACAAGTCCATCTGCCCCTTCAAAAGGCACACTTTCTGCACCTTCCCAACCAGCATCAGCCACTTCACGTAACACTTTTTCTGGATTATCACCTTGCTCACCACCAAACTGGATTAAATGACATGCAAATCTTAATTTGTTCATAGATATGTCTCCTTAATATAAATTGTTCAGAGTCTTCATGGTTGTATTCGTCATAGTGTGATTAGTTTTTGATAAGGATGAAGCAGCTAATTATTCCGCTACTTGAATGTGTAATACCAGTGATGGTATTGACCGTGATCAGCGGCGGAGGCTAATAAATCAGGCGCAATAGTTTGTTTATGACTGTTTGGGATAAACATACCTGTGTCTAACCGACTCTCATGAGAAATACAACTTCGTGCTGCCCAAATCACATTATGTTGTTCCTTTAAGGATAACTGAGACTCAAAAAATCCTTCAATCCATAATCCACGATAGAATAATGTATTAACAGATATAAAATGGACAGTCTCTGGCACATTGGTCGCGGACTTGCAAACCAATGGATCCCAAAGGAAAAGACTATACTCTTGAGCATCCGTTGTAAAACCAGCCTTACAAAATGCCCGTTGGCTTGCATGGTTATCGACTCGGATTGATGCCTTGGCACAATATGCTCCCAAATTTGACCCGTAGGTTAATGCTTCCTCAATAAGAGAGGTCCCAATACCCTTCCCCTGACTTGCAGAGCGAACGATAATTAGATCTATTTCCCAACGAAGGGGCGTACTGGACACCAGAAAAGCGGAAAGAAAACCTGACACTTCGCCAGCCTCTTCTGCAACAAAGACTTGGTGTTCAGGCGCTGAAATGTGATCCACGAACACATCAAAAAGAAGAGATTCTCCCCACGTCTCCTGTAATATTCGGTGGATTGCTTCTGCATCATCTTGCTGTGCTAATCTAACATGAAACATACCTTTTTCATTTCCTTAAGGTTACCATCGTTAGAATTAGACAGCATTCGTTTGTTAGGTACAGTGCAGCTTCCTAAGTGCTGGGTTAGCACGAAAGCCTTCTTCACGTTTTCGAGACAACTTTTTCCATGTGGCATCACATTCAATAAAGTGTTTCAAAACATCCTTAGCACCGTGAACAACCGGCGATCCATGACCGAAACACATAAGATCAAACTCAAACTGTAGCAACATTCTGAGGGATAAACGTGCTTTGTCAAGATTTACCAAATATTCAGGCGCGTTAATTCCGACCTTTCCATCTGGAATGCCCTTGTCTTTTCTGCCACCACTGAGCAGATCACCAAAGATGAATTCTCCCCCGTGAGATCTTAAGTAGAAACTAACCTCCTCAACATGGCGGACATCCGGTACACGCACGACTTCAATGAAATCCCAAAGCACATCTCTGTCTGCAAACGTATTATCAAATGCAAATTCAACTTCTTGCACCTGATTTTCATGAAGCAACACCTCACATCCCCATTTATGTTTGTATTTTTTCAAACACCTTTCATGATAGGTACAAGTTAGTATTATATGCGTTGGACCGCCAAGTTTTTCAAGCCATTGAATCTCACTTTCTGAGAGTGGGAGCGGATCAATTAATGCTCGGATACTGTTGCTCTCGTGGTACACGAAAAAACTGTTCCAGTTATATGCTTGACTCCGCGCTGCACCGTGAATTTCTGACCAAGTAAACAAATTGGGAGTCAGTTTAGTCAACATTTCTATCTTTTTTGATCAACCCCCAGGTCGTTGCAGCCTTTTCTAATGGCGACACACTCAAGACCTGATTCATATCTTGTTGGATCTCAGCTTCAGTTAGGACACGGTTATATATGACAAATTCATCAAGCATCCCTTTGTAAGGCCAATCACCATCTAAGCGATTGCCAAACCAGTGATCTGCTTGAGAAACAGGAATTTCACCTTCAAGTTTATGTGTCTGATCATGTTTTCCGTTGATATAAAACCTAAGTTCCTTATTGAACTCGTAAACAGCAGCAACATGTGACCATTTATTGAGTGTGATACTGCTCTTAGCACTGTTCCATGTCCGTCCACCAGCACCTCCGCTTCCTATCCATACTGATGGTTTACCTTGATGTATGCTCAGATAATAGGTGTGTGGATTCGCCTGTCCACGCACATTGCGATAATCACCAATACTTTGTGGATATATCCATACTTCCATCGTCAAGCTCTTAGTTATTGCAAGGGAATTTGAGGCTTTGACTGCAACAACTCCTTGCTGAACCTGTTCATTGAAAAACACCGCTGAGTTGATTCTTCCGTTCTGCATCCATTTGACATCACCTTGAAGTGTGCCATTATTACCTTTACCACTCAGGTCCTCAACATCCTTCCCATTTCCCTCATCGAACGATAGATAGAGTACCATTGCATCGTCCTTAATTGCATCACTCACAAGTGAAAACGAGAATATCAATGTCATACATAGAATAAAAGATACTAACTGTTTCATATCATCCCTCCATGTTTAGATGTTAAACAAAAGTATGACAATACCGTGATAACATAGAATGAATCTACTTCCACTCCTTATCAGGAGGATAAAGGGTGTAACTTCCACCACCAGCACCCTTATATTCGCTCTCTGCAAACCAATCTTTGACAGTATCCCGCCACTTGATGAAGTGTGGTGTTTCCAGATGTGCTTTGAACGCATCTTCATCTACATATAACTCGTAAAGCCATATTCTGTGTTCGTCAGCACCATCCTGAATTACATCAAATCTTAAGCAACCAGGTTCATCTCTAACAGAACCGATCGCATCATCTAACATGGCTTCAATGAATTCTTCACGATGACCTTCTTTAATCTGAATCGGTGCAATAATTACAAACATATCTTTCTCCTTTTCAACAATTTATGTATTTGTTTTCATCATACACGTAGGTTGGAGTGAGTAAAACGAACTCCGACTACGGACCAAACTGTAATTGCAATTCTAAAATCTACTATAAATAATGAACGTCTGTCGGATACTACAATAATAAACTATACCAACTCGCCACGCAACAACAGGTTATCTTTCATTACATCACCATTGCGATTTCGTGTACCGGACTGCATGTAATGGATGACCATTGCCCGGCGGTCTCGGGGTGAACGGTTTGGATTAGTCTGATGGAGTGTCATGCAGTGATGAACCATTGCACTTCCTGCCTTAACTGGAACAGCTACGGCACGATCTACATCAGCATCTACCTGCAATAACGCTGGTAAATCACCCTTTTCTGACTTAGCGCGTCCATGTGCAGCTAATCCTTCTATATTACTACCTGGAATAACGTTCATGCAACCGTTTTCTTCGTCTGCATCATCAAGTGCTATCCATATACTAACAAGGTTAGGTGGGTCACATTGCCAATAGGCGTTGTCCTGATGCCAATACACTTCACCACCGTGATATGCGGGTTTGTATAATGCCTGATCGTGAAATAACTGTATATTAGCTCCGATTAAACTTTCAGCGATGTCTAACAGTGGTTCGTGGTATAGTAACTTCCGATATTCATCATCAAAACGCCACATCTCCATAATCTGTAACATTTCTTCGGCACGATCAGCATCTTCATCACTCTCGGATTCCCCAACGACTGCAAGGTTGCGTAACCCTTCACCGGTTGTTCCACGTTTCTGAGAGAACAATGCATCGTAATGTTCACGTAGTACGGTAAGGTGGTCATCATCAATAACTCGTTGGTCTAAACTGAGATAACCTTCGCATTCGAATTGTTCGACCTCTTGTGGCAAAAGTTTCATTACACTCCTCCTTAAATGAAATAACGAAGATTTTGACAAATATCTGGATAAAACTGGATTTCATAATTTCGCTGTAACTTGATTATAGCAGGACGGTTTCACCAGTCTCTGCAGATTTCATTGCTGCATCATAAACCTGCATAACTTTGCGCATTTCCTCAGGTTTTACAACCAATTCCTCACCTTTGTTCAGCACATCTGCAATATTCTGGTAGTAAGACTTCCATGTCCCGCGCACACTCTCAACTACGAGTTCTCGATTTTCTCCACCAGAAGCTGTCCAGACTTTAGCATAGTTTGCAGGATCCTCTTCAGCAGAATCTATGTCTCCATCACGCATCGGTCCTTCTTGTGGATCCAAACCGTATTTGATTAGACCACCTTCATCACCTACAACATACCAACGCGGTTTTTCTGCTTTAGATAAATTGCTAATCTCAATTTGATACCGTACATCGTCCTCAAACTTGATAATTAGGTTGGCATAATTACCTATATCAGTATCCCATTTTGTGTTGTAGTGTATATCGCAAAAGACAGATTCTACGGGTGCTTGTCCAAATTGGATTGCCTGATCAACGAAGTGCGCGGGCCAATCATAAAGAATTCCACCACTTTGACTTTTTACGCCACGCCAACCACCTGGTGCACCATATCGCATAATCGCTACTTGGAATAGGTAGGGTGTTCCTAACAGACCATCATCAATGACTTTTTTGACTGTAAGATAATCCCAATCCCATCTGCGATTATGAAACACACTGAGTAAAACATCGTTGCGTTCGCTCGCTTCAATCATTACATCCGCTTCTGCTGCGTTCATTGCAATGATTTTATCTGAAACGAGATGTTTTCCACCATCCATTGCTTTGATACCAAGCTCAGCATGTGTATCATGCGGAGTAGCAAGGACAACGAGATCAACATTGTCATCAGCAATCACTTCATCAATTGTTTTGTATATCTGTGCGTTAGGATATGCTTCGCGTGCTGCTTCGCGACGTTCATCATTCCGAGTTGCAATTGCATATAGATTTAACCCATCTGCCAAACCAACAAGATAGGAGTGAAACGCACGTCCGGCATAACCATAACCAATAACAGCGGTATTTATCATATTATTTCAATATCGGCATCTAAAATTGCCAATAATTCCCTTTCATTTTATGTCGTTTAGTGTCCAATCATAGTCTAAATAGTGAAACTTTACATCCTTTGATAACACAAAATCCGCATCTTCGGTAGGTAGATAATCTGCAAGAAAATCTGCAACACCATCATAACCTTCCGTAAAATCTTTCTTATACCACTTGAATATCTTTGAAAGATACACGCGTCGTTTCCCGCGGTCTAATTTGACCTTCTCGGGATTAGTAATAAACTTGAGCGTAACAGCATCCAATTGTTCCTCTATAGTTTCAGGTAAATAAACACTGTTTTCCAAAGGCGGACAACTTTTTGACGCACATACGAGTGCAAAATGGGCACGAGGATCAACAAATTCAGCACGGATAATGTCGTGTTCTATTTGATTGAGCGTATAGGTTTTCCCGGCAACCTGAAACTTAAGCCGAGAGAAGAACCCACCGAACAACTTTACTTTTCGCACACTCTTTGTAGGATAATGGTCAATCACACCTTTTATTATAAGTGCGTTATAGGCATTAATCCAAAAAGCAAATTGTGTGTTAAAATCCATTTCAGCTGGTTTTGCTATCGTCAATTGGTCTAAATACTTCTCAAATTTCTCTGGATTTGCTTTCAGTTTTGCATAGTCTACCATACCATTTATAACATGATCTTGTAAAACTTGATTAAACAGATCGTGAGAGAATAGGGTGATTGATGTCTGTGTATCTTCACGCGAATCGGCTTCAACACGGTAGTGATATTGGAAAATCACACTGAGTATGGATAGGAGTAATAGACTGCCTATTAGTATACGGTTTTTCATTGTGGTAAGTCCTCGCTTTACATCTACTTTAGCACATCTGTGAAATTATTGCATGCTGAATCCAAGATTGGTATGGGTTATTTATGGTGAACTTTAGAATTAATAGGACATATAGAGATGTAGGAGGGAACTCCGATTCCCGACTATCCGTGTGCTTTGTCGCGATTCGGAAATCGCTCCTACTGAATATATGTATCTTTATTTCCAAAGTCCACTATAATATACGAATAAAATACCAATATATATCCAATAAGACATTTCACTTTTTAATTTGACAAATACAAAAAGATACTATATAATTAACATTTGTTTAGAGTGTAGAATTATATCTGTGACACGAGTTGAGATACGTTAGAATGAAGTATAAACACAAATTCACCTATTGTGTAGTGCGTGGTTTCTGTGACTAAGGGACTGTATATGGGTTTTCTAAGTTTCATGTCTTACAAATTGTGAAAGTAGGTCAAGATAAGAAAAAGAGCAAAAAGTAGCCCGAAAAAAAAAGCGAAATTCGCGTCACATTCCTTGTCCTGACTGAATTCTTCACGTCGTATGTGACGTGCAAAACGTCACATTTTTTAGCACATACTGATAAACAATATAGTGCTAAATTAACGGATATAGGTTTTGCTTCTTTCTACCCATACTTGTCAATTAAAGGTCTTCGTAGGTCGCTACGTTCGCTCCGACCTACGAACTGTTCAGGAAATATTATTCATAATAAGTCAACAAAATACAGTGTATTTCGTTTAATAATGCGTAATACTATAAACAGGAGTTATTGCGTAAAAATGAAACAACACTTATACCTAATATGCTATTTGTTAGCAATACCAGTTACAACACTTTTCGCACAAACAGGAACAATTGAAGGCACAGTCTATAATCAAATTACAGGAACACCACTAACTGGAGCAGAAGTCCACCTCATTGAAACTGATGAACACCAAAAAAGTGATACTGACGGAAAGGTTTGGTTCACAGGTATTGCTCCAGGAAAATATACACTTACAATTACACATCCCTCTTTTCCATCACTAACAACAACTACAGTTGAAGTGACTGCAGGACATACCACTCAAGCAAAAATGTATATCGGAGATGTTTTCGAACTGGAGACGATAGTCGTTGAAGGGGAACGCATTCCCCCAACGGTGAGTCGAAAGGACATCCGTGGAAGCGAACTTCTCCGTATCCCAGGAGTAATGAATGATGCCCTCAAAGGATTGACCACACTCCCAAGTATCGGCATTCCAAATGACTATTTTGGGGTGCTTTATATTCGGGGTAGTGATCCTGGATCAAATCTCTATTATCTTGACAGGACACAACTCGGTTATCCTTTTCATTGGGGAGGTCTCCTATCAACCATCAGTTCAGAAACAATAGAAAAGATAGATATTTATGCAGGTGGATATGGGGCTGAGTTTGGTTTAGATTCACAAGCGGTGCTTGATATACATACGCGTGACAGCATTGAAAATCGATTAGATGGAAAGTTTAACCTGAACATTATCTATTCTGAAGGGTTGCTTGAAGGAAGGATAGGCGATAAAGGGTATATCTCGCTATCTGGACGTAGAAGTTACTTTGATCTCATTGTCGGTCCTATTGCTGAGAGGCAGACTGGATCAGAACAACAATTCCCATATTTTTCAGATTATCAGTTCAAAGTTGCGTATCCACTTACTGAAAAGCACAGTCTCACTGTCAATGCATTTGCTGCGACAGATCATTTCGAAATTAAAGAAGAAGATTACATGGAGGACGATATATACCAAGACATTGGAAGAACAACTGCATATTTTAAAAATGGTTTTAGCGGACAAGGCATCCATCTCCATTCAAAATTTACAGAAAACCTGACATCTATTTTCTCATTTACTCGCACGTTCAATTACCTAAATATTGATCTGGAAGATCCGTTTGTCCTATCTTATGAGGTGGAAGATGGTGTATTTAAAAGGGAAGATGGGAAATTGGTTGCTAAAGAAATCCTCACCAATTCTTATGACGTAAAAGTTGAAGTTCCTGTGTATACACTACGCGAAGATGTCTCCTATAAGTTGTCCACCACCCTTCGCTTTGAACCTGGTTTCCTATTGTCATTTAGTCCAGCTAACAGTTTTGAAGACAGTATTTTCTATGAGTACGAACCCACAGGTGAAGAGATAGATGTTGTACCGCCGAGACAAACCATTGTAAATGGTGACGTAGTAAGTGAAATCAGGTACACCCAACATGCACGGTATGAGATAACGAATGTTGAAGAGACTCACTATGAATTTGGACACGATTTTTACCGTGCAGAAGGTTATCTACAAGCACTCTATGATCCATTACCTTCCCTTTCAATAGCTCTCGGCACCCGGTTAGATTACCTGGATTTAACGAATCAACTCTCTGTGCAACCGCGTGCAAGTGTAAACCTAAAACTTCCAAGTGATCTAAACCTTCGATTTGCTTATGGAAATTATGAACAGAGTCCGAAACCTTATCAGATGTTAACTGAGAACGGAAACAAAGATTTGAAATCCAGTCTTGCACGCCATTACATCATGGAGATCGAACATGAACTCAGTTCTCAAACAGAATTCAAGTTTGCTACATACTACAAAGACGAACAAAACTTAGTAACAAAAGATGAAATCGAAACGCCAACCGAGATGGAATCACTTTCTTCTGAGGAAGAGAGATTAGCAACAGAAGAAGACATTTCAAGCTATCTCAATCAAGGAGCCGCGTATGTTGGGGGTGCAGAGGTATTTCTCCGACACCGAATTCCTGATAAGTTTTTCGGTTGGATATCTTATGCATATACACATGCAGAACGCAGAGAAAAACCTGATGTCCCTTATCAAACTTATCTTTTTGATAACACACATATCGTAAGTATCGTTGCAAACTATAACTTTTCACCAAATTTTGAAATTGGAGCGAAGTGGCAGTATTTAAGCGGCACGTCAGAAGTACCGATCACTTCTCTTATTCTTATTCAAGACCCGGTTACACGCGGGTTGAATCCACTACTGGCAAGTGTTGATGAGGAATTACGTACCGAGTTGACACCATATCATAAGTTGGATATACGGTTAAGTCGAAAATGGAATGTTCGAGGAATGCGAATAGGTGGCTTTATTGATATTCTGAATGTCTACAATAGAAAAAATACAGTCAAATTCCTATTTAAAGAAGCAACTATAGCAGTGCAAGGTCAAGAAATTGAAATTGAAGAGTGGGAATCCGAAGAGATTTCGCAAATCCCGCGATTTTTTTATATTGGCTTAACGCTGGAATTTTGATAAATAGCATTCAACAGTTTTATTATAGTGGATTTTAGAATTACTTTGACAGTTGTAATCCGTCATCTTACATTCTGTAGAAGCGACCACTCTTATGTAAATCGTAGGTTGGGTTTCGCTATGCTCTACCTACATTAAGTTCTATTAAAATGTGAAAATATGATAGGAAGACCGAAAATTAAATAGCCTATGAAATGCAGACTTCTTTGACAAACAAACTACTGAAATTGTATAATTTTATGAAGAAAAAATAACAACAGATAAGGAATACCTGGTCATGAAGAGTTTTATTTATATTCTTATTCTATTAATCTTGCCCATTGCTGTATATGCACAAACAGGTACAATTCAAGGAACCGTTATTAGTAATGACACGGATAAACCATTAGCAGAAGCAAAAGTCCAGATATTAGAAAATGACAAACACATAATCACAGATGAAAATGGCACATTTTCCTTTATAGAAATACCGGAAGGAAAGTATACGCTATCTATTACCTATCCAAATACAGAACTGTCAGAAAAAATTGAGGTAGTTGTAGTAGCGGATAAAATTCTCACACCTACTATTTACGTTAGCACAAACGCTTATGAGTTTGAGGTTATTGAAGTTATTACAAAACGAACTCCTAAAAATATCGTTAAAAAAAGCATTGAATCACAAGAAATAACGCGGATTCCCGGCACAGCAGGAGATGCGCTACGAGCACTACAAGCAATACCAGGAATCGGTGTTGCGAATGATTTTAGCGGGGCACTCTATATACGGGGTGGGTCGGATGAAGATAACCTATACTATTTTGACCGTGTACCCGTCGGTTATCCATACCACTTCGGTGGACTCGTTTCATCACTAAGTTCTGAAATCATAGATCGCATTGATGTCTACGCAGGTGGATATGGAGCAGAATATGGTGTTGACTCACAAGCGGTTATAGACATCTATTCCCAAAACAACAGTCCAGAAACTCTAAGGGGAAAACTCAATCTAAATCTTTTATATTCAGAAGGATTACTTCAAGGGAAAATTGGTGAAAAAGGATTTTGGTATGCCGCAGGACGTAGAAGTTATATAGATTTATTTATCGGTTCACTATCTTTTGATACAGGGGCTATTACAGCGTTCCCAAGATTCTGGGATTATCAAATTAAAGCAGGATACGACCTAACAGAAAAACACCAACTATTTTTTAATCTGTTCGCATCGGGTGATAAGTTTGCAGTGAAATTAGATGGCGAAGATGTTGATCAAGATTTCAGAGGAAATACCAGTTTTGAAAGTGGATTTGAGGGAGCAGGGATACATTTTCGTTCCGCTATTACAGATCGACTCACCTCCTATTTATCCTTAACACGATCGAATTTTCTGTTTGATGTTAATTTCGGTCCAACAATCTCTCTTGAGATTGATGCACCAAACTACACCTTAAGGGAAGATATTACGTATGAGTTAAATGAAAAACATAGGTTGGAAACAGGTCTGATCCTTGGTGTTGAACCGGGTGAGGTGTCTGGAACATTTACACGTATCCCAGATGAAGGAGAAGTGGAATTTGATATCAGGTTTGAGGAGAAAAATACAATAAATGAAACTGTTCGAGGACAACGTATTGAAGGGTACTTGCAAGATAGGTACGATCTACTACCTTTTGTGTCTGTTGTATACGGAGTCCGATTCGATTATTTCAACCGTGTAGATGAACTCTCTGTTCAACCGAGAGGCAGTATTAGGGTAGTACTTCCCAATACATCTGAACTTCAGTTTTCTTATGGAATATATAACCAGACTCCTATTCCCGCACAACTCTCTTCAAGTGTTGGCAACCCCAATTTGAAATCCAGTCAGGCAAGTCATTACATCGTTGAACTCAAACGTGAACTTTCACAGGATACGGAAATCAAAATTGCCGCTTACTATAAGGATTTAGCCAATTTAGTGACTTCTGATATTTCGTCAATCTATCTTAATCAAGGTGTTGGTTATGCCCAGGGAACAGAGGTATTTCTACGGCATCGTAGCGGGGGGCGATTTTTCGGATGGGTTTCTTATGCTTATGCACAATCAAAAAGGCGTGACCGCTTAGGTGAACCTTATCGTTATTATTCTTTCGATCAAACACATGTTGCCACCTTAGCAGCAAGTTATAATCTTACACCTACATGGGAGGTAGGCGCAAAATGGCAATATCGAACAGGTAATCCGTATACTCCCGTTGTAGATGCTCAACTTGTCGTAGACCCAAGATTTGCTGAAGGTAAAAGCATCGAAGACATTACTGTCACCGAATTTATCCAAAATTCTGTCTACATTCCAATATATGGTGAAACCAATTCAGAAAGATTTCCTCCCTACCATAGGTTAGACATACGTGTAAGTAAAACCTTCCGATTTAACAGTTGGGATTTTGGAATCTTTGTTGAACTACTCAACACCTATAACCGTAAGAATCTACTTGATTATAATTATAATCGGGATTATACAAAAAAAACCGATATATACCAATTCCCCTTTATACCATATTTAGGGATTACTGCCAAATTCTAATCATCCTCATTAAGTAGGTATCATTGAAACATATTATACTTATTTTTCTTATCATATTACCATTCTGTGCTTTTGGACAAGATGATGAAACAGTAATGGAACAAACATCTGAAGATGTTGTAACCTTACCACCCATTGTAGTCGAAAGTGAACGTATAGAAAAGAAACCGAAACGCGCCATTATGGGTGAAACGATTTCAAGTGCTGTTGGTACAGGTGGAGATCCACTTCGAGTTTTGGATAAACTACCAAGTGTTGGGGTTCTGAACGATTTTGTCGGCATTCTTTCTGTGCGAGGTGGTGGACCTGAAGACAACATCTACTATTTTGATAGGTTGCCGTTAGGATATCCTTTTCATCTCTACGGAATCGTCTCTACCATGAATGCGGAGGTCATAAATAATATAGATGTCTATCCCGGCGGGTACGGTGTCGAGTTCGGTTCAAATTCACAAGCGGTAATTGACATACATTCACGTTCAAGAACTGATAGACGTGTAGGTGGAAAACTCAACCTAAATCCAGTGTATTCTCAAGGGTTTTTTGAAGGAAGGATCGGGAATCGTGGATACTGGTATGTTTTCGGTCGTAGAAGTTATATGGGACCTCTGTTCGAATTGTTACCGATATTGCTGGAAATTGAGAATGATTTGGTGACTGAAGTTCCGAGTTTTTGGAGTTATCAAGGAAAATTCGTATATCAATTAACGAAAACCCATAGATTGGTTGTCAACACTCTTGCAGCGAACGATGCTGGTGAACTTCACTTTACATCTGATGAAGTATCTGATAGCGAATTGCAAGGTCCATTGAGTTCAGAAAATCCTTTCGATTCACAAGGTATCCATCTCTATTCGGAGAAACAAGATATATATAAATCAGTTGTATCCTTGTCGCGGTCGTTCTCTCGTTCAAATCTGGCTTATGGTGATGGCTACTTATATAGGGATTCTGAAAGTGTGTTTTCTTTGCGGGGAGATCTCCAGTTTTGGGTAAAGTTTCCAAAGACATTGTTTGAAACCGGTTTTGATCTTTCAATCCTACCATCGAACCTCATAAGTGTCGGAGCACGTCCACTGGAAGAAGGTGATTGGGATTTCGACTTCAGACTTAAACAAGATGGAGAAAAGATACATACCGACACCTCCCAAACAATACATGGTTTTGAAGGATATTTACAAGCAACACAAGACCTATTTTCTGCCCATTATACAGATATTTACGCCACTTTAGGAATACGGGCAGCATATTATAATCTAATTGATAACTTGTCTATCCAACCACGCGGACTACTCGGTTTAACTATTGGACCGGACCAACCCAATACTGTTGGGTTGTCGCTCTTACCAGTAGATCTTCGATTTATGTATGGACATTATGTTCAAAATCCACGTTTTTACCAATTGGCTCTTGGAAGAGACAATCCTGATATTTCACCAAGCCATGCAACACATTATGTCTTGGCATTAGAAAAAAACCTTACTGCAGAAACAAGGGTTGAAGTCGCTGGATATTACAAAAATCTCAGTGATATGATTACATACAACCTTATAGAAAAACAATATGAGAATCAGCGTACTGGATCAGTGAAGGGAATTGAGGTGTCCTTAGAACATGAAATCGGTGATGCGTTTCGAGGATGGTTAGCATACTCATATACGCTTTCAAAACGGAAAGATTCTTTAAGAGATAAAGAACGAGAGTTTATGTTTGGCACTCCGAATGTTTTGTCTGTTGGACTGAATCATAAGCTTGGATCGTTTGAATTCGGTGCAACTTGGCAATATAAGAGCGGGGTGTTATACGCTACTTTGGAAGATAGAGAACTTTATACCAATCCGTTTACAGCCAAAAAAACATGGATACCAATTTACGGAGAAATCACTCGATCAACACCATATCACCGTTTAGATTTACGTTTTCACTATTCCATCCCACCGATATTCGGGTTGAAAGGTGGATTAACCTTAGAACTTTGGAACGCATATAACCGGACGAATATATTACAAGTGCGTTACAATTCCAATTATACTAAAGAAGTACCTGTTGCACAATTACCCTTAGTTCCGTTCCTCGCATTGACATTGGAGTTCTAATTTTCGGTCTGTTTGTTTTTCTATAACCCAAATTACCTCCTTTTGCGTCTAAATTAAATTAGGATTTCAACCTGAAAGGAGGTAATATATTTGGGAATTGCTCTATTTTCTTACCCCAAGTTACAAAGAATCACATATCTTTTATTTTCACTTTCTATAATACCCTTTAGCACGTTATCAGTTTGTGCCGAGACCACTACACACCAAATTGCTGCATACCGAACTTATGAGACCATTGAAATTGATGGAGAACTCAATGAAGCGGATTGGCAGAAAGCAGATACAATAAACCAGTTCGTGCAAATTGAACCGTATGAGGGGCAAAAGAGCACAGAGCCTATGGAGGTGCGTATTCTCTATGATAATGACAATATCTATCTGGGTTTTAAATGTTATGACGTAGATATCTCCAAACTTGTTGCCAACGAAATGCGTAGAGACGCACGGGACATACATGAAAACGACAATGTTTTTGTGCTGTTAGATACATACAACGACAAACGAAGCGGCTTCTTTTTTCGGGCAAACGCTTTAGGGGCAATCCAAGATCGTGCAATCACTAACAACGGAGATTCCCTCAATGACGACTGGGATGCAGTGGTCGCATGTCAATCAAAAATACATGACACTTTCTGGACAACAGAACTCAGCATACCGTTCAGCCAACTCCGATTTAAAAAAAGCGACCCTATGCATTGGGGCTTAAACGTTGGTCGTGAGTTGATGCGTAATCAAGAGGAATCTATATGGGCACCGGTGCCTTCCTCTTATGGCGGATTAGCAAAATATAGAACAACGAATCTCGGTTCACTTGTCGGTATAAAAGGCATTTCACCTTCACGAAACATAGAATTACTCCCGTATATGTTGCCAGGAATTTCACATAACAACGATGATGATACAGGACAAGAAACTACACGTCAATTCAAACTCGGTCTTGATGCAAAATACGGTATCACATCTAACTTGATTGCTGATATAACCTATAACACAGACTTTGCGCAGGTTGAAGCAGATGAAGAGCAGGTCAACCTTACGCGATTCAGTCTCTTTTTCCCTGAAAAACGTCCCTTCTTTTTAGAGGGAGCAGGATTGTTCGAATTCGGAATCCCACGGCAGAGCTTTCGTAGACCTCCACCAATGTTATTGTTCTATAGCCGCCGCATTGGATTGGCTGAGGGAAATGCAATACCTATTATATTTGGTGGTAAAGCAAGTGGAAAGATAGGTTCTTACGGTGTAGGATTTCTCAATGTCCTTACAGACAATTTTATTGGTGAAAACAGTGATGATGAACCGATTGACATTGGACACAACAATTTCTCTGTGATACGAATTACCAAAGACAGTGTTGCTGGCACTCGATTTGGTATGATTGCTGTTAACAAAGACGAAGTCGGTAATTACAATCGTGCTGGAGGCTTTGACTTTGAATTTCGACCAAATGATACACTTGATGTTCGCGGGATGTGGTCGAGAACATTCTCCCCTGATATGTCAGGTAAGAATAATGCGTGGTACTTCGGAACAAGATTGCGACACAAAACTATACGTTTCAGCACCTCATATACAGATATTGATGAAGATTTTGATCCTGCTGTGGGATTCGTTCGTCAGGCTGGGACACGGCAGGCACGCACAGATTTTCGTTGGGCACCAAGACCACAAAAATATGGAATTCGTGAAATGTGGTCAGGTCCAGAAGCAAACTATGTTCTCAACCAAGATAATGAATTAGAACGTTGGAACTTGTCCTATACGCATTGGACATCATTTTCCACTGATGATTCCGTGATGGTGTTTGTAAAACGAGAATATGAACGACTTGATGAAGATTTTGAAATTCGGGAGAATATCTTTATACCTATCGGTGAACATGAATTCAATACTGTCGGTGGTCGTTTATCCTCAAGTGATGTCCGCATTGTCAGTTCAACTGCCGGTTTTGAGTATGGAAATTTCTATAACGGTCAAATCCGTAGATATTATGTTGATATGGGTTTGAAACCGAGTGTACGAATTAGCATAAACGCGAACTATCGATTCAATCGTGTTACTTTACCACAGGATAGTTTTGATGCAAACATTTTCTCAGGTAGATTTAACTACTCGTTTTCTACAACGCTTTTTGCAAAACTCTATGCACAATGGAATACGGAGACAGACCTTGTTTCCACGAATTTCCTGATAAACTATATCTATCGTCCGGGTAGCGATTTCTATTTTGTTTTCAATCAAACATACGACACAGACAGGACAACAAATACTGTCCTGCAGAGTTCTACGGTAGTCGCAAAAATGACATTCTGGTGGAACCCGTAATTCAATCCTAAAATTAAATAGACCTATTCCTATATTTACCGTGAGTTCCATAATTGTAGCATAAACTGTTAGTTTGTGCATAATGGGACACAATCTAACAGATTGTGCTACAATAACATTACTAATCTAATGAATATAAACGATGGGTTTCCTACGACTTTTTTATGGAATTCACGTTATATTTATTAATAATTCTCCTCAACCGAGATTTTCGCATGAAATGCATTGATATTGCCTTTTCCGCTGAACCAAGTGCCAGTAGCACCTAATTTAAAGATAATACCTTTGTCAAATTGGTAGTGTATTGTTCCCTTCTGTCCCGAGGGAATATCCCATACAGATGCGACTGTCTCAGTTGGAGTGCCTTTTGTAGGTAATTCTGTATCGTTATCAAATAGATCAAATGAACCGCCAGAAATGGCACTCCCCATTTGTATCTCAATTGTTAGTGTCCCACCATTTTCAAAGGCTGTGGTATCAATTGTAATGACATTATAGTCTTGCTCTCCGTGTCTTGGTGCACGTAGAATGTGTAAGACATTTTCCTCATGATGTTCACTATCAAGAACAATATTTGCACCTGTCAACAGAGGATCAGTTGATGTATTCTCATTAAAACCGGGGAACTTCACATCTAATGAGGCGTTTAGGAAAGTCAGATATCCCACCTCATCTGAAATTCCACTTTTATAACAGTCATCAAAGAAGTTATTCAACTGTAGTTTACCCATGACATCGAATTCTGGAGAAATAACCAAGCAATCCACCGGTGAATGTTCTGTCCAACCCTCCATAATAGGTTTTGCAAAAGGATGTGATCTATCAAACGCATTAGGTAAATCCTTTCTCCTTTCTGCCATGTATGCTTTTTTTCTGGGTGTTCGTTCTAATTCAACATTGGAAACCCATACATTGATGAATTTATCATTCAAGAATTTAATCACTTTGTCATCCGAGAGGACACCTGCCCTCAAGCCTTTGCCACTCCCTCAGCAAGACTCATCACGCAACGGACCGTCTATTGATATTACATGGATTAACTTTCCTTGTTCTTCTGCAGACGCTACTACTTGGAAAGGTGAAACCCAGTTGATTAGATCTGATTTGTAGAAACGTAAATTGAGCGCACGTTCTGCTTCATCTTGGGTTATTGACTCTGTAAGATCAATGCTTTCTGTATTATCTTCTACTCCTGTCCAAAGTTCCATTTGGGAACAAAAACCCGCATCCGTAATAGTATAGTCCTCGTTTTTGTCCTCATGCCAATTGACATCAAAGTTCACTGTGCCATCGGGGACATACATTTGAAATAAAGAAATCTCTTCTTCAATTCTGTTGATTCTCAGATTTCCCTTAAACTGCGATGGTGTAAACCAACCGTCTTTCAATTTGAAATCTGCGTGAATACGAAACTGAATATCAGCAAACCTATCGTTGTAACCACGCAGACATGCCCACAAACCATAGGAATCCCCATGGTCCATGTCCAAATCCAAATTTGGATTAGGATTTAGTTGACGAAGTAATTCCAAAACCCCATTTTCTCCAATTTGCCAGCAATCACCTACGGAAACCGATTCTGCTGGTAAGAAACATTGAAATACCGATGTCGGATATTTCTTCTCCGGTTCAACAACCCGAAGATTTGCTAACGCATCCCATTCTTTATGGAAATGGGATAGGGTATGTTCGATCGGTGCAATGAGACCTTTCACAGATACTGTTTCGTTACCATTGAGATTGAGTGAGATTCTTTTGGATGGCGTATTCAATTATTGATTCTCCTCTACAGTAATTGTTGCGTAAAAGGCGTTGACACTCCCTTTTTCACTGAACCAGTTACCAGTAGCACCCAATTTAAAACGTTGACCATTCTCACAGCGATGTCGGATTGTCCCAGTTTTACCTGGAGGAATATCCCACACAGAGGCAAGTGCTTCATGAGGGATGCCTTCTGTAGGTATTTCGCTATCACCATCAAATAGATCAAACGAACCTGCGGGTTCAGCATTCCCTACTTGAATATCAATGTTAAGCATATAACCATATTCAATCGCTTTTGTATCTATGTCAACAATAGTGTAATCTTGACAACCGTGTTCAGGTGTACGAAATATATTCATAACATGTTGACTTAAATGTTCAGGATTGAGTTCAACATTTAACCTCGCAACCTTATTTTCAGGTATCTTTTTCACCGCAACCTGTTTTCCTGAGTTAAAAAAAGCGTACCAATCGGTTGTACGTGAAGCATTACCTTTATTATTCAAGCCAGGATTTTGTCCTGATAGTGCAGCCTGAATAAATTTGTGATATGACTTGCTCATATCATTAAACTCATTGATTGGTAGACTTCCCAATAACTCAAAGTCAGCAGATATGACCATACAATCTACAGGTGAATGTTGATGCCACCCCTTCATAATTGCTTGTGTGAACGGAAGTGTTGTGTCATAACCTTTTGAATCATCAGGGTAACGCTTCGGAAAGTATTCTTTATTGACATCAGTTCGTTTTAGTTCTACATTTGAAACCCAAGTGTTAATAAGGTTTTCATTAAGGAATTCAATAATCTTATTATCAGAGAGAGCAACTGCCCTCAAACCTTTTCCTGTTCCTCAGCAGGACTCATCTTTTAGGGGACCATCAATTGAAATAACATGGATAGGTTTGTGTTGTGTTTTCGCCATTTCTATTGCTTCTTCAAACGACACCCAATTTATTTCTTCAAACTTATAGAAACAACGCATTAGCTTCTTCTGTGCTTCCTCTTGGGAAATAAATTCTGTGAATTCTGTGTCCTCCAGATTATTTGGTATCCCAGTAGAGAGTTCCAATTGAGAACAAAAACCAGAATCAATAACACTATATGGTTTATCGGGATATTTTTTCCACGCGACATCAAAGTTCACTGTGCCTTCGGGAACATACATCTTGAAATAATCAACTTTTTGTTGTATTCGGTCAATAATTAGTTTCCCCGTAAACTGAGAAGGTGTAAACCGTCCATCATCAAACTTAAACTCCGCATGTAAGCGAAATTGAATGTCTACCAACTTGTCATTATAAGCCCGCAGACATGCCCATAACCCACAAGAATCTCCTGCATTAATTGACATTTTCAGGTTAGGGTTTGGATGAATCTGTCGAAGTAACTCCATGACACCCTCTTCATCAATCTGCCAGACATCACCAACTGAAATTGATTTATTAGTGAGAAAAGATTGGAAAGTTGAAGTCGTATATTCCCTTTCAGGTTCCGCAATCCGAAAGTTTGCCAATGCTTCCCATTCCTCATGGAAATCGTTTTGTGTGAGTGTAATTGGTGTGATATTACCCTTCACTATAATAGTATCATTCGGGGAAATGTTGAGTATGATTTTGTTAGAATGTGTATTCACTTATTTTTCCTCAACAGATATTTTAAGCTGAAATGCGTTAATATTTCCTTTCTCACTAAACCAGTCACCGGTAGCACCAAGTTTAAAGACTTTGCCAGTATCAAATTCGTGTGTTATTTTATCTGTCTGACAGGGTAATACACCCCATGCGGAAACGAGAGCATCTGGTATGCCTTCAATGGGAAGTTCATCGTCCTCATCAAAGAGATCAAACGATCCAGCAGGTTCTGCCCCACCGACTTCAATTTCAATGGTTAAGACTCCTCCACCTTTGAATGCAGTTGTGTCAATATTAATAACGTTGTAATCCTGAAAACCTCTTCCCGGTGTACGAAAAATGTCTAATACCTGCTGTGTTTGATTTTCTTTGTTAAGAACAATGTGCAACTCCTTTATAGTATTTTTACTTACTTCAGTCTCATTCTTCTCTGAGGATTCCATTTGTCCCTCCTCTACAGTCACTTTTGCATGGAAAGCATTTATTCCTCCGACTCCACCCCATTGATCCCCAGTTGCACACAATTTAAATCGTTGTCCTTTATCAAAAGTGTGTGTTATTTTACCAGTTTTACCGGGGAATATCCCCCAAGATTTCGCAAGTGCACCAAGTGCCTTTTCATATTCATCACTCTCCTGATTGTGCCAATCACCAGGATCAACGCCTTCAGGAACTTTCTCAGTTGGTATTTTCTTTTCTACATCAAGCAGGTAAAACAAGCCTATTGCATCATCTCTACCAACTTTGATGTCAATAGTAAGTGTCCCACCTTCATTATATGCAATGGTATCTATTCCGATAACGGTATAGTTCTCATGTGCCATCTTTGGTGTGACATAAGTGCCAATTACCTCTTGTGAGGGTTGTTCAGAGGTAAGGATTATATCGCCCAATCCAGGTCGTTTTCCTTCCAAAGAATCATTGAGAAACTGTAGATATGCAATAGGTTCATCTTCAGGCTTTTGCATGTTGTCAAGGAATTCATTGAAGTCAACACTTCCCATCAATTCAAAATCATGTGAGATAACGAAACAGTCTACTGGTGAACCTTTAACCCATCCTTTCATTATAGTTCTGGCTAAGGCGTGGCTTGTGTTAAATATTGTGCCTTCACGTTTACGTCTTTTTGCAATTGGGTCTTGTAAACTGCCTGTCCGTCCCAATTCCGCATTTTCCACCCACGTATTGATATAGTTTTCGTTTAAATAGTCAATTATGTTGCCTTTAGAGAGAACACCTGTCCTCAAGATTCTGCCGGTCCCTCAGCACGACTCGTCAAAAAGCGGTCCATCTAAAGAGACAGCATGTATCGGTTTTTGTTGGATAGGTGCTTGTTCAAACGCTTCCTCCAACGATACCCATTTTATTTTATGAAACATGTAGTAATGCGATATCAGTTTACTTTCTGCTTCTTCTTGGGTGATTGATGTGGTGAATTCAACATCAGTAGGATATCTACCAGCAGATAGTTCAAGTCGTGGACAATAACCTATCTCTGCAAAGTAGTTCCCGTCCTCTTGCTTCCAACCGGCATCAAAGTTCAGTGTTGTTGGTGGAACGAACATTTTGAAAGACACAACTTTCTGCTGAATTCGGTCTATTACTAAATTCCCTGTAAACTGTGATAGTGTCAATTTACCGTTTTTCATGATAAATTCTGCATGAATACGGAATACGATTTCAGCGAATTCATCATTAAAAGAACGTAGACATGCCCAGAATCCAGTGTAATCCTCGTCATCATTTTGCAACCTTAGTTTTGGATTGGGATGGAGCTGCTGTAACAACGTAAGCACACTTTCTTCTCCAATCTGCCAGCATTTACCCACTGAAACGAGATCCGACGGAAGAAATGCTTGGAAAACCGATGCAGGATACTGTTTCTCCGGTTCAGCAACCCGTAGATTTGCTAATTCGTCCCACTCCACATGGAAGTTGTATTGTGTGTATTCAATCGGTGCGATGAAACCTTTGACCAACACTCCTGCATCACCGTCAAGATTGAGTGTAATTTTGTTTGGTAAAGTGTCCATTTCAATTTTCCTCCACAGAAATTTTGGCGTGGAAAGCGTTTATATAAGGCACATCTTCATCCCAATAACGCGTAACAACTAATTTAAAGAATTGTCCACGATTGAAACTATACTCAATTTGTCTTTTCTCATCAGGTTCTCCCCATGTCCACGCAAGACTGCCTTGTTCCGATACTTCTTCCTCTGTAGGTAGTTCAAAATCTCTATCAAACAGATAGAATGCCCCTTCTCCATCTTCTCTACCGATGACAATATCAACGGTTAATGTTCCTCCGTTTTCAAAAGACATTGCATCAATAACTATAATTGTTAGGTTTTCATCGTCAGCTGTTGGAGTCCGGATTAAGTCTGATACCTCTTCCAAAGGATGCTCTCTCGTGAGAACAATATTTCCCAATCCTGGTTCTTTACCCTCCAATGCATCCTTGAGATATGTAAGGTAATATTCTTTTCGGTTGATTCCCCTTTCAAGTTTATGAATCTGTTGCTTACCCATCAACTCAAACTCAGGTGATATGACAAAGCAATCCACAGGAGACCCCTTTTTTGACCCCGTCTTCCAACCTTTTATGATGGCTTGTGCCAAAGGATGTGTTGTATCAAACGGTTTGGATTCATGCTCACGTCTCTTGGCTATTGGTTCACGTAAGCTGCGAACACGTCCTAAATCTGAGTTTAACACCCAAGTGTTAATAAAATGTTCGTTTAAAAAGTCAATTATTTTATCTTTACCGAGGACACCTGCCCTCAAACCTTTACCGCTTGCTCAGCAGGATTCGTCCAAGAGAGGTCCATCTATTGAGACTGCATGGATCGGTTTCTGTTGTATCGGTGCCATTTCCAATGCCTCTTCCAAAGAAACCCAATGAATTTTTTCTGAATTGTAGAAACGTAGTATTAGTTCACGTGCAGCTTCAATTTCTGTGATTGACTCTGAGTATTCAATTTCCTGAGGAAGTGTGCCAGTACAAAGTTCCATTTTAGGACAAAAACCGATATCAGTACCCGTATCGTCCCAATTAACATCAAAGTTCAACGTGCCATTAGGCACGTGCATTTGAAAGAATACGATTTTTTCTGAGTTTCGATTGATAACGATTTGTCCAGCAAATTGGGACGGTGTGAACCAACCTTCCTTTAGCTTAAATTCTGCATGAACGCGAAACATAATGTCAGCATATTTATCGTTGTAAGCTCGTAGACATGCCCATAATCCAAGAGAATCTCCATTATTAATGTGCATTTTTAAGTTCGGATTCGGTTGAAGTTGGCTGAGTAATTCCAAGATACCTTCATTAACTTCCCAACATTCACCCACTGAAACTGACTCCGATGGTAAAAATGCATCGAAAACCGATGTTTTATACTGTTTTTCAGGTTGTGCAACCTGCATGTTTGCCAGTTCATCCCACTCCACATGGAAGTTGTATTGTGTGTATTCAATCGGTGCGATGAAACCTTTGACGGACACTTCTGCATCACCGTCAAGATTAAGTGTAATTTTGTTTGGTAAAGTGTCCATTTCAGTTCTCCTCGACAGAGATCTTCGCTTGAAAGGCGTTAATGCTTCCCCTTTCGTTAGATGCCCAACCCATACCTACCAATTTGTAGATTTGTCCTTGTTCAAAACAATGAGTCATCTGACCAATTTCGCATGGATCATACCATCCTATGTCGTGTGCACCATCAAACATGTTAGCATCTGGTCGGTTCTTATCAGCATCAAAGGAAAGTTTATGTTCTGCATCAAGCAGGAAGAATGAACCGTACGCTTTATCGATTCCCAATTCCATATCAACAGTGAGTGTGCCGCCGTTTTCAAACGCGGTAGTATCAATCACGACTACGTTGTAATCCTGATGCCCATATTCCGGTGTGCGAAATACATCCAATACTGTGTGTGACGGTTGTTCTGGGGTAAGAATAATGTTTCCTAAACCGGGAAGTTTTGCTGCTAAAGCATCCTTGAGAAACAACAGGTAATTGTCACTTTCAAGTGTACCATCTTCTCGTCTGTTGCTTCCAAGATAATCATTGACAGGGATATGTCCTATAGTCTCAAGTTCAGGTGAAAATATCCATGTATCTACTGGTCCTCTACGCCATTTATTACAGATGATTGAACGGGCTAAAGGTGGCATTTTCTCAAGCCGCATAGTATCACGTAAGCGTTTCAAATCAATAGTACGTATCCATGTGTTAATGTAATTTTCATTTAGATAGTTGATTATTCGTTCATCGGCGAGGACAACTGCCCTCAAGTTTTTTCCACTTCCTCAGCACGCCTCGTCGTCAAGAGGACCGTCAATTGATAGGACATGGATCGGTTTCTGCTCTGCTTGTGCTATTTCATAAGCTTCGTCAAAAGGTAACCAATCAATTTGGTGTGATTTATAGAATTGCCGTAAAAGGATGTTTTTAGCTTTTTCTCGTGTTACGAACGTTGTGTAATTAGTATCCTTTGGGTTTTCTCGTGTATGACCGTAGAGTTGAATTAGCGGACAAACACCAGCAGCAGTACTATAAACAAAATCAGGAGCGTCCTTATCTTTTTTCCAGTTTACATCAAACCATTTGCCCTCTGGAACGTGCATTTGGAAGGATACGACATCCTTTTTAGTTTGATCAATAATCAGATCTCCCGCAAAGTGAGAAGGGGTGAACCATCCATCTTGTAATGCAAATTCTGCGTGGATACGAAACACGATATGTGCATGTTGATCGTTATGGGCAAGTAGGCATGCCCACAGTCCAGAAGAATCACCAATATCAATATGCATTTCCAGATTAGGGTTGGGATTTAATTGACGAAGCAGCTCCAATATACCAGTTTCTTCAACCTCCCAATATTCTCCAACAGTAACAGGATCATTCGGAAGAAACGCACGAAAAACTGATGTGGAATACTCCTTTTCAGGTTCGTGAACACGGAAATTCGCCAATGCATCCCATTCTTCGTGGAAGTTTGGACTCATGTCCTCAATAGGCGCGATGTTACCTTTGATTGTCACTTTTTCATCGCTACTAAGATTAAGTGTAATTTTGTTTGATACCGATTTCATAGTATACTCCATTAGAGGTATTTATTTTAACCACATATACACATTTTCGGATGCAGTTTAACAATATTCGCGGATACATTAGGAGGGAACTATAGGAATTGTTTGTTTAGGTAGGAAAGCGTTAAATCAGAATGTTAAGGCACATTTCTGATATTTCGTAAAATACAATGACTTTCATTCACAATGAATCAACAAATTCTTCAAGCATAATAACACAGTGCCTCTTGAGACATGTACTACCTCCATCTATATACTTGAAATTATGTCTGATGAAGTTAGCAGAAATCAATATTCCACAGAAATTGTTTAAACGAACAGACTTATATCTATAAGCGATTTTGATTTTCAAACGCAGTAATGTCTGTTTCATACTGCAGAGTCCAACCGATTTCATCAAGTCCATTTAGCATGCAGTACTTCTCAAAATCACCGATTTCATAAGTGTGTGCAGTTCCATCAGGACAGACGACAGATTGTTCCTCTAAATCCACCATCAGACGATATCCTTCGGTCTTATGTGCTGCCTTGCTTAATGTTGCGATCACATCTGCATGTAAGGTAATCGGGAGGATACCGTTCTTATAACAATTGTTGCGAAAAATGTCTGCAAAAGATGGTGCAAGAATCGCTTTGAAACCATACTGCTGTAATGCCCAAGGTGCGTGTTCTCGTGAACTTCCACAACCGAAGTTTACACCTGAAATTAAGATACTTGCACCTGTATAACGAGGATGGTTCAATACGAATTCTGGATTCGGGTCACCATTTTCAAGGTAACGCCAATCATTAAATAGAAATTCACCGAAACCTGTCCGCTCAATCCGTTTCAAAAATTGCTTAGGTATAATCTGGTCGGTATCTACATTAATTCTGTCAAGCGGAACAACAAGTCCTACATGTTCTTTGAATGCTTCCATTATTTGTTTCCTTATATTGTTAAGATGAGAATTCTCTAATATCAACGAAACGACCTGTTACTGCAGTTGCAGCCGCCATCTGTGGACTGACAAGATGCGTGCGTCCACCTTTTCCTTGTCTACCTTCAAAATTCCTGTTTGATGTGCTTGCACAACGTTGACCCGGCATGAGGGTATCGGGATTCATGCCAAGACACATGCTACAACCCGCTTCACGCCATTCAAATCCCGCTGTTCGGAATACATCGTGGAGTCCTTCTGCTTCCGCTTGTCGTTTGACCGCTTGTGATCCAGGAACAACCATGGCATTTACTGTATCTGCGACCTTTCTTCCTTTTACCACTTCTGCAGCAGCGCGTAGGTCACTTATCCGTGAATTTGTACAACTCCCGATAAAAACCCTATCAACTGAAATATCAGTCATCGGTGTACCGGGTTTGAGATCCATATATGCTAATGCGTGTTCAGTTGCTTGCTTCTCGTCGGTTGATGCCATTTCTGCTGGATCCGGTACCTGTCCTGTTACATCTGTAACCATACCAGGGTTTGTTCCCCATGTCACCTGTGGTGCGATTTCAGCTGCATCCAGTATTAACGTGCGATCATATTTTGCTCCGTCGTCAGTTGGGAGTTGCTTCCATTGTTCAACCGCAGCATCAAATGCCTCATCTTTCGGAGAGAAACGTTTGCCAGCGATATATTCGTATGTCGTATCGTCCGGTGCAATCATACCTGCACGTGCACCTGCCTCAATAGACATATTGCAAACAGTCATCCGTTCTTCAATACTAAGTGCTCGGATTGCGGAACCTGTATATTCTATTACCGCCCCATTACCCCCGTCTATACCTATATGACCGATGATTGATAGGATAATGTCTTTCGCAGTTACACCGAACGGAAGTGTGCCATCAACACGTATCTCAAATGTCTCTGATTTATGTTGTAATAGGCATTGCGTTGCAAGGACATGCTCAATTTCACTTGTTCCAATACCGAATGCAAGCGCACCGAGCGCGCCGTGCGTTGAGGTATGACTATCCCCACACACAATCGTTTTTCCGGGTTGTGTTATGCCTAATTCTGGTCCAATGACATGGACGATACCTTGTTCAGGACTGTTGATGTCGTAAAGCGGAATATCAAACTCACTGCAGTTCTGTGCAAGTGTCTCCATCTGCTTCGCGGCAATCAGATCTTTGATGGGTAGACTTCTATCCGTAGTTGGCACGTTATGATCCATCGTAGCAAACGTTAGGTCAGGTCGTCGCACTTTCCGGTTGTTAAGCCGTAGTCCTTCAAACGCTTGGGGAGACGTCACTTCGTGAACAAGGTGGGTGTCAATATAGAGAATAGGCACCTCGTCTGCGGAAGACCGGACGAGGTGAGCGTCCCATATTTTTTCGTACATCGTTTTTTTCATAGATTCTGTTCCTTTATTCTGTTGTCTTCATAAGGGTAAATTGTATCAGAATTTAGTGTGAATGTCAAATGCTGCTGATTCTCAAATTATTCATTGGTAGGTTTGTTTCTTGATGACAAAATACTTTTAGCAGCGATTATTGTAAATGATGTCAATGTGTCAATAGGTGCTTCTTCATTTAAAAATGCTGCCTGTAACAAGAGAGTATTATCCTCCACAGAAAGCCATGTGAGCATGGGTAATGTCTCATTAGGGTCTGGTATATGATCAGAACCAAGTAAGATTTCTAAAAGCGTTACAAGGTTTAGTTGAACACAGACGATAGATGTTTGTGTTACCTGTTCAATATTAATCGGAAATTGTTTCTCCTCTTGTAGTGCGTCGATTAAATTATAGACTTGGTCTTCACCTACACTTGAAATTGTCAAACCGTCTGTATTACATAGATAAACCGCGTTTCCGATTTCAGACACCCTAATACTATTATAATCAAAGAATTGTATTGATGAGTTCCTATCCTTATTTGCTAAAGCATTGCTAAACTCGTTCCATTTGATATAGTTACTTGAACTAAAAATGAGTCCAAATCTGTCGAACGGTTCAGCCTCAATTTCAGTCCCACTGTCAGCATTCGTAGAAAACGAGAGATTAATCCCTAATTCCCTCTCATCCAAAATACCGTATGCAAACGGATGAAAATCTGAAACTGACAAGGCGAGTTCTCCCGTAAGTGCAGGGACCACATCATCATATAAATCAATGTTATATTCTCCTTCAACAAAATTAATAACATTGTCCAAACGCCCCTCCGCTTTTGTATCAGCATATTGTCGAAAGAGATGCCATAAAAATTGTGTAATGGCTGGTGATATTGCAATAAATAACTTTTCCTCACCAGTCAACGCCTTGATTGTTTTCTCTGGGTCTAATTTGCTGGAATGCTGTAAAGGAATGGGAATAAGATCATTTATATTTTTCTGTACTGTTGGTGTGAGAGAGGTGTATATCTTTAGGAAGTTACCGGGTTCTCTAAGATTGAGAGTAACCGATATAGTCTTGAAGCCATTTAGTGCTTCAATCACCTTTTTATAGGGTTCGAGTCTATCTTGTTTTTCAACAGTAACAAGGGCATCTACATCGCAAAATATGGAAATTTCTCCATCCCCTGTTTTATCTGAGGCTGCTACATAACGGTCATTAGTCAATATTGATACCGTTTTTTTTCTGTAAGTATCAATTATAGTTTTAAAACTACTTTCTCCAATTCCGATTACAAAATACTCATCAACATAGCCAAAAAGAACCTTATTTTCCTTCGAATTCAGTTCCCCATATCTTACATTACGATGTTTTCCAACGTCTTCTTTGATTGTGGAAGCAATGAGTCCTATGAGTCTTGTAGCAATCTTTTTCAGTCGTTGTATTTCAACCAGATCACCTTCTGTATCAACAATGAAACCTACGTTTATACGATCTTTTTTATCTAACCATATTGCCAGACAACTACGGTTTCCTATTGAATCTATTAATTTTGTAGCACCCAAAGAATTAAGTATGATTGATATTTCTTCGGTTTTTATTGCTGAAGTAACATCTCCAAGTTCATTCAATTCTACATAAAGCGCGCAATTATGAGGTATAAAATCTTTAATGGTAGCAGCATTTACCGTAACTGTGTAACACACAAGAATAATGACCAGCAGGATAGTTTTATATTGACGTTTCATGAGTTTTCTCCACTTATATGTTTGAAGGATTTAGAAAGGTTGAGGGGAAAATTGTGTATTTGAAATGGCCCGTATTATACTAATCATTGATATGATAACATATTTACCTGTAGCAGTCAAGATATTGCACTTTTCTGGGTGTTGCATAATCCCCTTGATTGTGTTATACTGAGTTCATAAATTTTAAAAGGATAATGAAAAATGGGAACAGATATTGGTCAAGAGACTCCACAATCAGATTTACCTGAAGGTGCAAAATTTCGGCTTGGAAAGAGCAGTATAATTGGTAATATAGTATTCTCCCCAGATGGGACACGACTCGCTGTTGCTGGGGATATAGGAACTTGGATCTACGATACAGAGAGTGGTGATGAAGTTAGTCTCCTTGCGGGACATACTGAATATGTTTGGAGCGTCGCATATTCTCCAGATGGCGGAACAATCGCTACGGGTAGTTATGAAGAGATATGGTTATGGGATAGTGATACTGGACAACCTACTGCGACACTAAGTGAACATAGGGATTATGTCAGAGCATTGGCATATTCACCCGACGGTAGCACGCTCGCGAGCGGTGGTGCTGACAATATTGGGATACTCTGGGACGTTGCTACAGAGGAACCAAAAGCCACACTCAAAGGACATTCTGGGTCAATAAGAAGTATTGCATTTTCACCGGGTGGAAACACGATTGCAACCGCAAGTTCAGACGAGATGGTTATTCTATGGCAAGCTGCTACTGGACAATCCAAAACCTCACTCAAAGGTCATACCCACGTAGTCAATTCAGTAGCATACTCCCCTGATGGTAACGCTATTGTCACAGGAAGTTCCGATGGCACGGTACGTTTATGGGATGGATTGGTAACACGACGCAGAAACACACTTGCAGAATATAAGTTTTACATTTGGAGTGTTGCATATTCACCTGATGGTAGTACAATCGCTGTCGGTGGACGGGATGGCGCAGTGCGATTATTGGATGCAGTTACGGGTGAGTCAAAAGCAGTCTTAAAAGGTCATATCGGTTCTGTAAGAAGTGTGGCGTATTCACCTGATGGAAGTGCAATTGCAAGTGCAAGTGAAGATCATTCTGCTCTTGTTTGGGAACTTGATTCGTAAGTGTTGATGTTTGTAGATAGGATGAATCATCCCAATTTACACTCGCATTACGACGGGAAGAACTAATGGGCTTCGTTTCATCTGTTTAGCGAAAAACCTACGGAGTGCAATTCTTATCTCATCCTGAACCACTTCTGTTTCCTGTTTCTGTTCGTCAGTTAAATTTTCAATGACACTCCGTGTAATTTCTTTTGCTTCAGTAACGAGGTCCTCCGATTCGTCCATATATACGAAACCGCGAGATACAATCTCAGGTTCAGTTGCAATCGCATCTCCCTCGCTATGTAAAACAATAATCGGAATAACCATGCCGTCTTGTGAAAGTTGGATACGATCCCGTAGTACAATATCCTCAAGTTCAATTTCCGGTTTACCGTCAACCAATACCCTACCAGATCGTCCTTGTCTTTCATATACTTCACAGGACTCCTGAGTAAGACATATAAGTTCCCCATCTTCAGCGACTCTTATGTTAGAACGAGGAATACCAACTGATTCAGCGAGTTCGGCATGTCGCACAAGGTTTTGATATTCACCATGTATTGGAACAAAAAACTTTGGTTGTAACAGATTGATCATCAGTTTCAGGTCTTCACTTGAACCGTGTCCGGAAACATGTACATTTGCGTTACGTTCATGGTATATCTTGGCACCGCGTCTAAGTAAGTGGTTTATTACATTTCCAACAGATTTTTCGTTTCCCGGAATGATTCGGGCAGATATTACAACTGTATCGTTAGGTTCTACCTTCAAAAATGGGTGATTATCAAGTGCCATCAACGCCATTGCAGACCGCGGTTCACCTTGGCTACCTGTACTAAGAATCACCACCTCATTAGGTTTGAACATAGCTGCATCACGTGCATCAATGAGATAATCGGGGTTCATCTTTAAGTGCCCGAGTTCAGTAGCAGTACGGATATTGTTAACGAGTGAACGTCCCGTAACTGCAACAAGTCTCCTATGTTTCAATGCCAAATCTATAAATTGTTGCAGACGATGTATGCTGGAAGAAAAAGTGCACAAGAAAAGTCTTTGCTCAGTTTTTTGAAAGATGTTATCTATGTCATCGTATATGCTTCGTTCTGAAGGTGTTTGACCTTGCCAATTGGCGTTTGTGCTATCAGAAAGTAGAAGGTGAACTCCCTCAGAACCTAACCTTGCTAATGTTTGAATATCGGACAACTTTCCATCCACAGGTGTGCAATCAAACTTGAAATCCCCAGTATGAACGACAACACCTACAGGTGTGTGTAGCGCAATAGCTACTGAATCTGGGATACTATGTGTGACATGAATGAACTCAGCTGAGAAATCACCTAAATCCACTTTGTCTCCTGGCGTAATTACATTCAAGTCTGCTTTAGTCAACACACCATATTCCTGCAATCTACCCCTGGCAATAGAAAGCGTAAGATGTGTTCCGTATACCGGGACATCTAACTGTTGCAGAACGTATGCTAAAGCACCGATATGATCTTCGTGTCCATGTGTAAGAAGTATAGCACGAACTTTTTCTTGACGTTCAACGAGGTAGTGAATATCCGGAAATATTAGATCGACACCAGGCATATCAGCATTCGGTAGCATGAAACCTGTGTCAACGACAACAATATCATCCTCGGTCTCGTATACCATCATGTTGAGACCAAATTCACCTAACCCTCCTAATGGGATTATTGATATATTTTCTTCTGACATATCTCCAACTTTAATAACGTACTTAAAATAATAGGTCCTATCTCAACTAATGTAATTGTACTATAGTACACCTTTAGAATTATGATACCAGATATTATGCCAACATGCCAGAAAAACCACGGTTAGTCAGATTTATTGAGTTTTATGGTTTTTGATCAGATTCTATCACAAACCTTATTGTTTCTATTTGCTTTTTTAGGGGTACAAATGACCTTGTAAATCTACAGTTGTTGTGTTTCAACTGTAACTCGCTAAAGGGTGACGAGACGAATGAATACTTGCTAAATAAATTGCACGTCATGGGTATAAGAAGCCATAGAGGAAGTTGTGTTGTTGATTCTGTGAACTGACAACATACGTTTGAATGCCCGTGGATTTATCATTGATGTTTAAAAGAATGCGTTACAAGCCAATCTGAATGTTTTTTGTTTTGTGGGTTGTAGCATGTTTTTATTTGTATTCAACAGTGTTTGTCTGACGGCTTCCAAAACTAAAGGATTGGGATTTGAACGGAACGTTTGAAAAACTGAAAAATGTAGGAAAAACGGGTGTTTTTTAGGAATTTTACGCACAATTAGCGATATTTTTGTGAATTATTCGATAAAGTTGTATTTATGGATTCGCGGTATGCTATACGAAAGAAATGTAGAGCTAATAAGGTTTAACTGCGTTATTTCGTGGCTTATCGAGAAAAAATCAAAATATTCACTATCATCAGAATTTAGTGTAATTTTGTATAAAGTGGGAGGAGTCGGACATATTTTTTTTATTTTTTTAAAGGGTCGCGACTTTCCATTGCGCGACTAAAAAATAGTGTTGTAGAAAGTCTTTTTAAGAACACTATTTTTGCCATTTTATACCAAAAGTTAACTTGATAAAAAACGAATTAATCGTATTTTAACGTGAGTTTGATAAATATTCTTAGAAGTCACATATCATTGAAACTTGACATTCTTTTCCCTGTAGTTTTTTATGTTTGAGTGAAGGTTTCTTCTTCAGACAGGTATAAGCGATCAAGGCGGCAACTGTGTTCACTTGAAAATTAGCACAACTTCTATGGCGTGTGTGTTCTATCTCTGTCTGACTTTTGAGTTCTTTATACACCGACTCAATGAGCATCCGTTTTTTTAGAAGTGCTGTATCAACATCAGACAAAGGTTGAGGTTTCATATTCTTACGGACCTTATAGACGAGTGTTATGCCATCTTCTTGGAGTATCTCCCGTAGATCTTTATTGATGTATCCTTTATCGGCAAAAACTTTGCCAAAGAGCCCTTGACACAGCTGTGGCACGGGCTCTAAGAGATTCGAGTAAATTTTTTATCGTTCTGTAATGTTTCGGTCAACTGGGTGTTTCTGCGGTAAAAATGGATGTATCAAAACAGCATGGAGATGGATTTGAAACTACCGGGATAAGGTCTGCTTTTTCTCTCCCCACTGCTCGGGCAACTTCCCGTGCGATAAAACGGACAACGTCCCCTCTATCCAGTCAGGGTACCTCTCATTACCAAGCGTCAGTGTCAACCTTTTGATACTTCCCGTCTCAAATTCATATCGATAGAGATCATAAGTCTTCACATTGGGATTGTCCTTTAGAATCATGTTGAAAAGGAGTGCTTTGTCATTCTCTATTCAACGGGTGGATCCGATCTGCAAGTTTTCTCCGAGTTTGTCATAAATATCCTGAATGACCTGTATCTCGCCGCCGATACGCATCACAGAGAGCCGGCATGTTATTTCTTTTTTCCATGTGCAGTCCTTAAATACGAGCCGTCGTCCATCCGAGGACCAACGCGGGAAGAACCGCATGATCACCGTGTCCGCACCGGGCTTCGGATCGGGAAGGAGGGGACGCTGATTCTCACCATCCGCAGACATCACGTAGATATTTTTGTGGGATAAACCGGCGGCAAACCCAGCACGTCTGACGAGGTTGTTTATAAACTTTTCATAAACGATCTGGGTGCCATCGGGAGACCAGTCGGGGACAGCGGCACCTTGTGCACCTTCACCACTTGTTAGCTGCGTGACATCAAGTGTCTCCATATCTACGACATGCACTTCATATTTCCCGCTTCGACCACTCGTAAAGGCAATCCTTTTGCCATCGGGAGACCAAGACAGATATGAATCACTGAAGTCGTTGTGAGTAAGTCGTTGTAGATGTTTTCCATCTGCGTTCATGATAAATAACTCACCCGAGGTTTGCCCCTTTTTCTTGTCCATTCGTCGGATGAAGGCGATTCTTGTCCCATCTGGCGACCAGTTGGGATATCGGTCTTCTGACACCATGTTTTTTGTGAGCCTACGCCTATTCGTGCCATCGTCGTTCCTGATGTAAATATCACCATCTACACAGAATACGATTTTCGCATCAATGCAAACTGTCATACCAGCGAACAAAGGTAAACAGCAGATAAAAAAAAGAAAACGGATATGTGAAAGAAAAAATATCTTTAGATGTTTCATCGGTGGATACCTCCTGGACAGGTGATTCTTGGGGCAAGCGATGCAGGTAACCCCATATCACTTGCGTTGTTATTTGACAGAGAAGAATCATTAGATCTCAAAAAGAATGGAGGCTGACGCATTCCACTGATCCCAAGCATCGGGCATATTATCGTGGTTGACTTGAACGCAAATCTGAGACAATAGCTCCTCTTGGCGCATAAGCATAATGTCTGACTGCTTCTATCGTGAAACCACTTTCGTCAATATAAACAGGTGTTTTGCCTTCACGCAATGCTGCCGTGAGTGCGGACATATAAGTGTCTCTTTTCACAGCACATTGTTCTTTATATCCGAACTGCTTTTTTTTTCGCGTGATTTTCAGTTTTTTCAGCGCATACCAAATACAATGCTTGGAAACGCCGAAATGTGAGGCGCGTTCAAGTTGTGTATGATCAGGAAAATCGATAACATGTTGCTTTAGTGCTTCATAATTAAGACGATAGGGTCCGCGAGGTCCCGGTTTTTTAGAAGTGAGAGTGTCTTTGGATTTTAGCCAAGTATAGATACACATGCGCAAGATGCAAAATGTTCGTGATGCGGCTGTTATACTACCACCTTCCTCCACAAAATCTAAAACGCGTTTACGTAAATCTGCTGAATATCTCATAATAACAGAGTCTCACATGAATAAATTAAAATGTCAACATATTTATGGACTTTACTATAATACCTAAAAAAATTAAGTCAAATTAAAAATATAATATATTTTGTTGATAATTATCCGAGAGTGAATACACGGGGGTGTTCAATCATTATTTGTCTCAACCAGGATTTGCAGTCTTCGTAGGTCGGAGTGAGCACAGCGAAGTCCGACATCTTATATTCTGTAGGAGCACCCCGGGGAATCATGCAGAATGCCAAACGCGCATTCTGCCAATGGCATTCATACCGTTGATTTCTCGGTCGCCATTTCTTATCCTGAAAATCTTGTAATCCTGATTCAGACAATCACAATTCAATATACATATAAAATACCAATATATATCCAATAAGACATTTCATTTTTTAATTTGACACCCACAAAAAGATACTATATAATTAACATTTGTTTAGAATATACGATTATATCTGTGACACGAGTTGAGATACGTTAGAATGAGGTATAAACACAAATTCACCAAGTGTATAGTGCTTGGATTTTGTGACTAAGGGACTGTATATGTGTTTTCTAAGTTTCATGTCTTACAAATTGTGAAGGTAGATCAAGATAAGAAAAAGAGATAAAAGGAGCAAATAAAAAAAAGCGAAATTCGCGTCACATTCCTTATCCTGACTGGATTTAAAACGTCACAGTGACGTGCAAAAAGTCACAATTTATAGCACATACGGATAAACAATGTAGATGTAGTAGTTGTAATAGTTTTATCTTTACTGTCATTGTTATACATGGTAATATAATTTGAATATAAAGATGTGTTTGTTTTGCCCTTAATGGCACTATTCTCAATATAGGAGTATTCGTGAAAATAAGTCGTATTAAAGCTTATCAAGTTGACCTTCCACTCCACGAAGGTAGCTACAACTGGTCCGGAGGAAAATCTGTATCCGTATTTGACAGCACTATCGTCTCTGTTGAAACAGATGAAGGGATAACTGGATATGGTGAGGTATGTCCTTTAGGACCGTTTTATCTTCCCGCTTATGCTGAAGGAACACGGACAGGTATTGCTGAACTTGCACAGCATCTCATCGGTGAAGATCCAACTCAACTCCTACCACTAAATCAATATATGGATATAGCACTCAAGGGGCATCCTTATGTTAAATCAGGCATTGACATAGCTTGTTGGGATATACTCGGTAAGGTTTCTAATCAGTCAGTTTGTACACTTCTCGGAGGAAGATATGGTGAGGATTTCATGCTCTATCGTGCGATTTCACAACAATCTCCAGACGAGATGGCAGAAAAAGTCGCCACATATCGCGCAGAAGGATATCGTAAGTTTCAATTGAAGGTAGGTGGCGATCCACATACAGATATTGAGCGTATTCATGCGGTTGCGGAATTGATGCAACAAGGAGATGTGCTCATTGCTGATGCAAATACCGGTTGGTTAATGCACGAAGCAGCCAGGGTTGTGCGTGGAGTAAGGGATGTAGATGTCTACATTGAACAACCTTGTCTCTCTTATGAAGAATGCCTTGCAATACGTGAACACACAGACCATCCATTTGTTCTTGACGAGACAGTAGACAGTATCCATACTTTGTTACGCGGACATGCTGACCGTGCTATGGATGTTGTGAACATAAAAATCAGTAAATTCGGTGGACTTACCAAGGCAAAACTTGCAAGAGATTTATGTGTTGAACTCGGTATTGCAATGACTATTGAAGACAGTTGGGGTGGTGATATAACAACCGCTGCGATTGCACATCTGGCACACAGCACACCTACAAATTACCTATTCACAGCTACCGATTTCAATAGCTATGTCACCGTTAGTACGGCAGAAGGGGCACCGCAACGAGTCAATGGAAGGATGGCAGCCTCAACACAACCAGGTCTTGGAATCGTACCAAATATGGATGTGTTAGGCGAAGCAAAAGTTATTGTGGAATGATGTTATGAATATTAGAATCCTAACAGGTGACGATGTCCGAAAAGCATTGCCAATGTCAAAAGCAATTGAAGGAATGCGTCATGCATACGGACAACTTTCAGCGGATAAAGCAATAGCACCACCACGACAACACATATCCACTAATAAAGGTGTTACCCTCATAATGCCTGCATATCTTCCTGAACGGAGCGAGTTTGGAATCAAAGTTGTCTCTGTTTATGATGACAATCCGAATAAGAATTTACCGCGTATCTCTGCAACAGTCTTAGTACTTGATCCAACAACTGGAGTGCCGTTAGCGTTTATGGATGGTAGCAGCCTAACAGCAATCCGAACAGGAGCAGGTGGTGGATTAGCTGCAGAATTGCTTGCTCGGAAGGATACAAAGACAGTAGGATTGTTCGGTGCGGGGGTTCAGGCAAGAGCACAATTACAGGCTGTAATGGCAGTCAGGGATATCACCCACGTCAATCTCATAAGTCGAACACAGATCTCTGCACAACAACTTGCGACAGAAATCACTGAGTGGAATAATGCTCCTAAAGTCAATCTCGTATCCACACCGAAAGAGGTGGTTGAAGATGCTGATATTGTTATCTGTGCAACGACATCGGGTACACCACTCTTTGATGGGAAAGACCTAAATGTTGGAACCCACATTACTGCGGTTGGGACGTTTGTCCCAGAAAAACGTGAGGTAGATACAACAACAATTAGACGCGCAAACCGAATTGTAGTAGATTCAAGGAAAGACTGTTTGGAGGAAGCGGGAGACCTGATTATACCAAACGCTGAGGCGGATGCTGAAATCGGGGAAATTGTCAATGGAGATAAACCGGGGCGTGAATCAGATGATGAAATAACCTTCTTCAAATCTGTTGGAGTAGCCGTTCAAGATGCAGTTTCTGCTGCAATTGTGCTTAAGGAAGCGGAGATAAAAAAGTTAGGCACAATTGTTGATTTGGAGTGAAGCGAAGAAAATGATTAAGGCTGTATTCTTTGATCTTGATAACACACTCTGTGACTCCGATACAGCATGGAACATAGCGGTAGGAGAAACATTTCAGCGGTTTATTAAACATGAACCAATAGTCTCAGAGGAGACCTTTACAAAGGAGTGGACTGCGGTTCATCAGGAACTCTTTCAACAACTCGATTCGGGAAAATGCTCTATGGCAGAAGTAAGAGATTCCCGTTTCCCATTTTTATTCAATAAACTAAATTTGCCATCAAGTAAAATATCAGAAGAACTTAACGATTTTCTTAGTTCACGTTATATCACGAATTTACGTCTGTTTGAAGATGTCACTGTCCTTAAAGAGTTACAGTCATACCATGTCGGTATCATTACAAACGGTGCACACGATGAACATACTGATAGCCAACTATCTAAAGTTCGATATCTGGGTCTAAACGAACGTATTCAGTCACTTACAATATCCGATGAAATTGGTGTCAGAAAACCGAAATGTGAGATCTTCAAAGTGGCTTGTGAACGTGCAAAGGTTAAGCTGAATGAGTCTGTGCTTGTAGGAGATTCCATTGAAAATGACATTATTGGTGCTAACCGTGCGGGTATGACAAGTATTTTGATTGACCGAAAGATGAATGTATCATACTCAAAAATAGTTGACGGTCAACCAGACATTTCAATATCAAATTTATACGATATTATATCCAGTATATAACCCACTTGTTTTATCGCTTAGAATGTAAGACTTCCTTAGGTTCTTATTTCTTAGATATGATTTAGGCTTCAACCTATTTTGCTAATAGATAATTGATGATTTCGGCAGCAACTTCGCCTTTAGGATTATTTTTATATTGCGTATGAAATACAATTGCTAATCTACCACGATCCCCATCTCGAACAATGATCGGATCTGCCAAGGTCGCATGTGTATTTCCAGTATCGCTGGCTAAGATTTTCTCAGCAAACCATTCACCTTCGAACTGATCTAACGGGAACGGTCTGTCAGATGCAAAATTACCTAAATTTGGACTTATTGCTTTTCCTACTTCAGTAACGAACATACCTATGTTGTGTTCATATACATTGATCTCAATATCGGGGATGTCCATTAGGTTTTGCAAAGCACCACGTTCATTGGCTTGACCTTCTGAACTGTTATAACCAAAATAATCCGCCTGATTCAAAATAGTATCACCATCGGTTGTTTCAATCCAGTTTTCAGCGATTGAACCTTCCGGTTCGGCATTTCCTGACGGATAAATCGTGGAAGGTAAAATACCATATAGGATGCAGACATTAACGACACCATTCGCTGTTGTTTGTAACATCCAGTCTCTTAAGTATTCTTCACTTCCTGTAATCCCTACTTGAATCCCATCGGATTCCAATAAGTTTTTCGTTTTCTCTGCTTCAATGGTTGCATGTTCAGGTCTTATCCATAAAGTTCTGCCTTTATATATCAAAACATCATCAGGTGATTCCATTACCAACATGTCTGACGGTTCTATATCAGTTGTAACATTTATCTCCATTTGCTGCGTTTTATTGCAGCTGGAAAAGGAAATAATAAAGCCAATTAGGGAAATAAAAACTATCCATCGGTACTTTTGCATGAATTATTCTCCAAATAACAAAGCGAGTGGTTTCCGTCATAGTCATAAATTGATTGTGCCACAATTTTGTGGAAAGTATCTGTGGACACTGGTACTATACGTTCAATATTGAACGTAGGGTAATGGACAATTAGCATTATTTATTTAGCTAAAAGATAATTGATGATAATCTCGGCAGCAACTTCCCCTTTTGGATTATCACCGTGATGTGTCTGATAAACCATAGCTAATCTGCCACGATTTCCATCTCTTAGGATTATAGGGTCTGCGAAGTTACCTTTATCATCAACAGAATTACTTGCAAATATCTTTTCAGCATACCATTCAGATCCGAGTTGTTCTATAGGGAAAGGTCTATCCGAATCAAAATTGACTAAACTCGGTGTTAATGTCTTACCGCTGTCAGTAACATGCATTTGTAGTTGATCAAAATATTCAACATTGATATCAATATCAGGAAGATCCATTATATTTTGTAAAGGAGCTTTATAGTTAGGAGTCTCGTCTGAACTGTAGTAACCAAAGTAATCACCTTGATTCAGAATCGTATCGCCATCGGTTGTTTCAATCCAGTTTTCAACGATTGATCCTTCGGGTTCAGTATTCCCTGGAGCATAGATTGATGTTGGTAAAATCCCATAAAGGATACAGACATTCACTGCACCATTTGCAGTTGTTTCAACCATCCAATTCCTAAGGGTTTCTTCGCTTTCGGTCATTGCTACACGAATTCCATTGGATTCTAATTTGTAATTTGTCGTTTTTGCTTCAGTTCTTGCATTTTCCAATGTAATCCACGAAACACTACCTGTATAAATCAATACATCCACCGGTTTTGCATTTAATTTATCAGAAACAACTGGCATAGACTTTTTCTGGAATTTGGTGCAACTCATAAAGGAAACCATATAACCAATGAGTGAGATCATAACAATCCATCGGTATTTCCGCATTCTTAATTCTCCTGAGTATAACGTGGTTACACTAAAATCGAAGTTCTTGCTAAGCCTATGATTTACAGAGGCTATACGAACCATAAATTGTGCTGTTAATATTCAACAAACATTATTCTAAGTTTTATTAAATTAATAACACGTTAAACTTTGAGAATAGGTTTCTAATTGTGTTAACCTATTGAAAAATGATGTGTATGTATAAGGATCAACACCAGAAATACGCAGAGTCTGGGTAGTATCATCAGGATTCATTCCCAGACTCAACGAACAGAATCAGATTTCATTAATGATAATGTGAAAGTGAGTAATGAAGGATTATCTTGAAACTTTTAGGTCACCCCAAGTGATAGCCAGTTTGTTGTCAGGCTTTACAAATGCCCATCTTCCTGCGTTCATGTTTTGGTTGATTTCATCTACACTTAGAGCTCGATTATAAACTCCAAGTTCATCAACAAGACCTATGAAGTAATAGGCAGCATTTGCGGGAAATAACCTTGTTCCAAGCAACCATCCAGATGGGTTCGGACCTGAATATACTTCTGATGGGAATTCAGCCTTTAAAGATCCATCAACATAAAGTAGGTATTTATCATCAAAGACTGCAGTGATGTAATACCAAGTACCTCGTTTTTCAAGAAGTCCTGCGGGTGAGTTTAAATCTCCACCACCAGGAGGCCATTGACCAACGTTCAATCCCCCATCTGGTCTCACATAAATGTAGTTTTTAGTTGATCCACCCTTTTCGCCTCCCTGCCATATAAAACTTGCCGACTCATCGTTGTTATTAATATACATTGCTACAGTAAGTGGTGGTTTCATATTCAAACTCTCGGGAGTTCCGAAATCCACATAATCATCACCATCAAACTCAAGTGCTTGACCTACTTCACCATCAACTACTTTAGGATCCCCCATCATGGTTCCATCATTTTCACCAAATACATCTATAACAGAAATACCGTCTATATTAGTCTTATCAAAGGTCCAAAAACTTACTAAACCTTTAGAAACCACTTGAGCTTTTACCATACCTGTCCCGAGAAAAATGGTTGCTATAACTGCAAATGGTATGTAGAACATTCTATTTGACATTTTCGTCTCCTTATTTTCGTTTAGTAATTGGGATAATTACGATCAGATGTCTGCAGTTGATCATAATCAACCAAACTGAATTTAGTCAAAGGTTAATACTAAAACCCATTCAACAACTATACGTAATTACTAATAATGGTGAATTCTTGAAATAATCAGTCAGTTCACCTGTAGAAGCGATCTTCGAATCGTGACTAACACGCTTGTAGTGAAGAATTGGAGTTCCCTCCTACAATCCGTTAGTGTATTATTAATTCAAGTATCTACAATGTTTTCTGAACATACGCTATGATAATATTTTCCCAATAATAATTCAAGAATTTCAGTAATAAATTGAAATAATATGTAACTTGATAATACTTGTTAGAATTTTCCAAAGACACGCACAAATATTTCCATGAAATTTTGATCGTTCACATCTCCAATAGCGCGCTGGTCTATATAGCGTGCCCCGATATGTAGAAAAAGCTGCTTCCGATAGGCGAAAAAACTCTTTTCCATTTCCGCCAATAATGCTTGACGGACATAATCGTTATCATCCTTGAGCATATCGTTATACAGAAGTATCTGTCCACCACCTGTGATCTTGATTGTTTTTGTGAACTGATAGACGACCTTTAAAATAAGGGCTGGAGTCATATCCCGCACATGTGTCTGTTCAATATCGCGTAATCTTATATCTCGTGTGACATCTCTATCATCAATCCTACCCTGTAGATTTATATATTCAAGTCGGTCTTCTGCCATTCGAAATCCATTACGGATAGTGTATTTAAACATAGGACTGATTTCCAGAGATTTGGTGGGGCGGAGACGGTACAGTGTTTTGAATATGCCGACTTCATAGTGTTCATTATTATTATCAAAGTCTATATCATATTGAAGTTTGGCGCGTGCTGTGGTGATCATCCGATCGATACCTTTATATTCCCAAGTTATTTTAGCAGTGTTGATTAGATCATTCTGCATCAGTAAAGGGTCCATCCGACGTTTTTCAAGTTCAACCCCTCCATCTATATAGAAAAACTGTAAATCGTTATCTCTAATCATCTCCTGTATATCTGGTTGAGATCGGTAAAGACGTTCATCCTCTCTACCAAGGAAGCTGGCAAAATACCACGTTTCGTCTGGAATATTGTCCTTAACCCATTTTAGTTCGTTCTCAAAAATAAGCGAAGAGGCATGTGGAAGTTCTTTTTGATATATGAGATTAGCAAATGCTTTTCTGGAAGTGGGTTCATCTCGGTATCTTATATTTTTTTCAATCTGCATTCCAAGTTTTAAATCAATTTTACTCTTCTGCTGACTCAATTTTTGGTCCAAAAAAAGACGTAATCCTTGTAGTCCGACATCAAATTCATAATTTGGGTCTAAGTCGTTCTCTTCTTGGTCCCGTATACCGTTGTTATTCCGATCCGTTTCATCCAGAAAATCCTCATCCACATCGAATAGAAGAATATCGTCTTCATAGTCAAAAGTTCCGTTATTATTCTTATCCAGATCACCCGGTATAATCAAGGATGGTGGGTCAGGAAATGTGTTATCAGAATATCTATCTTGGTCATCGTTATCCCCTACAGAATGGGAAGCATCAAATCGGGGACCGACGCGAAACGCTTCCGCCTGAAAGAGCGTGGCTCCAACAGTTTGAAATGCTTTAAACACGGTTGTCGTTGCGTCAAAACGGGAACGTAGGTTTTTCTCCAATGCATTTTTTGGTGTTACAGCTATCTCTGCCTTCAGTCCATAATTAGTGAAATTGGTCGCCATATCCATTGACCACACAGGTTTTTCACGAAAATACCATGACAAACCTAACTGCGACCTACCGAATTTTGTAACTTCACGTAATCCGAGACCCGAACCAACCGTTTGACTCTCTTGACCGTTCAGTCGGTTGAGTGTTCCTGGAACCATTAGGATTGTCCAATCGGTATGATTAGAGCGTACTTCCCAACGGATACCATTTAGATCAATCTGATCAAATGTAAATTTCGTAAATGTAGTTGGAATTTCACCCAGACTCAGTATATTTTGGACGCTGCCCGCGGTTTCTTCGATGACCAAAACGCTATGGAATCCACGACGAAAGAGTCTGTCAAAATCAAAATTATCTTGGCGGACTCGCTCATCCTCAGTTCCAGCAAGCAAATTACGTCTGTTTGTGAAATCATATTCAACACGACCAGAAAGGAATAATTTACCGAATAGACTGTATACATCCTCAGCATTGGCATAGAATATAAAAGAACAGTTGAATAGGAAAAGAAGAAAGGAAGGAAACAGATACTTTCGGAGGCAGGTTTTTACGTTCATATTTATATCAATCGTCTGTCATAATCTTATATAACAAGAAATAAAATAGTTCCAAAACCTGTGCGATAGAACGATGATTGACTGACGATCTTACCTTAATATATCCTCAGGTCCGTAAGCCTCAGTGAAAGTCGTCCAGATTCCTGTACGTTTATCAAAACGGCTCAATCCACGATAGGTGCCGAACCAAACGTAATCACTATCAATTGACATTGAAAGTATTCCGTTATGTGCCAGTCCATCTTTTCGTGTGTATGTTTTCCAACTATCATCATAATGGTTAAACCGACTGATCCCTGCGTTGTATGTGCCTATCCACACATCAGTTCCATCAACCCCGATAGTTGTGACCTTGTCACTTGCGAGTCCATCTTGGGTTGTATAGACACGCCAATCTTGAGTCCTTTCATTGAATAGGGTTACACCACGGTCACTTCCAAACCAAACACGTTCTCCATCAATTGCTATACAACTTACCTCATCGCTTGCCAGTCCATCTTCCGAGGTAATTGTTTTCCAGATGTCTCTTCTTATATCGTATTTACTCACCCCTCTACGTGTTCCTACCCACACAAATTTTTTACTTGCAGTAATACACCAGATTTCATCGGTAACCAATGATTCTGCAAACTCCTTGGATACGGTCGAGGGTTGGATTTCTGTTCCGGATATATATGCGATCCATGCGTTGAGATCATCAGCAGTTCTCGGATACTTACCAATTCCTGAATTTGTGCCAACCCAGATGTTGTTGTCATCGGTGCTGACAGAAGTGACATTATTAGATGGTAATCCATGTTCAGTTTTGTATTGATCCCATCGTAGTGCTATTTTGTCAAATCGGTTCACACCATCGCGTGTTCCTACCCAAACATATTGTTCATCAACGACGATAGAACTGACTGCGTTGTCTGAGAGCATTCCACGAGATTTTGGACGGTGACGGTGCCAGTGTCCGTTGTGTGTTGCTATCTCCTCTGAACCACCCGTTTGCTTATAGTTCTTCCAAGTACCTATTTTCTTATCATAGCGAGACAGACCATTGTCGGTACCAACCCATACGAAACGTTGGTCGGTATCTACTGTGCGGACGGTACGTCCAGACAGCGTTGGTAAGGGAGGGAATGGTGTCCAAGATTCACGATGTTTGTCATAACGAGAAAGACCACGTATTGTACCTACCCAAACATAATCCTTGTCCACTGCTAAGGCATATTCTCCTACGTGGTTATGTAACAACCCTTTGATGTCTTTAAATGTAGTCCAACTTCCAGAAGCGAAATGAAACCTACGAAGTCCCTCATTTGGAGCTGCTAACCAGAGATAATCATCATCTGCAGCGAGTTCAAGTGTCCCGCGACCAGATGTGATAGTAGTCCATTCTTTATTCAGTCTATCATACCGTGTAACGACATTATCCCAAGGTCTGTATTGTATCCAGACATCATTTTCTGTTGCAATTATTCGTTTTATTGTCTTTGCAGCAAGGACATCATTTGTAGAAAATGTCGACCATTCCTTAGTCTTTTTATCGTATCTTGACAAAGGACGGTTGCTGCCTCTATCATATTCGGACCGTGCAACCCAGACGAAATCTTTATCTATCGTAATCCATTCACATCCTCTACCTGCCAAACCATCGCTCGGTCTAAATTCCTTCCATTCCTTAGTATTCTCATTATAACGCGTAAGAGAATGTCCTGATCCGAACCACACCTCAGATCCATCAACGGCGAGTCCCCTCAGCCTCTCATGCTCATCTCTTCTTTCTGGTTGTTTGACAATTTCCCATGTGGCAGTTTCTTTATCAAAACGGTTCAACTCCATACCTGTCATAGCAATGATCCAAACGCTTTTATCACTGACAGAAATCTTATCCAAATCGTCTGAAGAAAGACCGTCTTTCATCGTATAATGTTGCCATGTCTCTTTTTCTTTATCAAAACGAAGTACACCGAAGTCTGTTGTGAACCAAACCGCATCTTTATCTACAAAAGTCCAACGCAACACTGTCATAGTTTTTTTCAAAGTAGACTTGAAAATATCAAACCGTGTAAAGCGTAGCCAGGTCTTTGTAGGTCGATGAAACCTTAAAATCCCGCCGTTTCGCGAAGACCTCCAGTTAGAAAACCAGATATAATCCCCGTCAAACATAATTTGTGATACTTGGGTTTCAACCAAAGGCTGGCGTACCGGACGTGATTGATGTATATCCTCGTTTCCATTAGAAATATTGTATTCCACCAATCCCATTGATGTAGCTAACCAAAGTTTTCCGTTCTCATTACAAACAACATCGCGAATGTTTTTCGATTTTTTAGGAGGATTCCACTTTTTTGTTGAAACTGTGTAGCTGCCTAATCCTTGCGGTGTTCCAATCCAAAGCACATCATCATGATATGCGAGTGCGGTGATACTGGGTTGAGTCTTGTGCTTATCTGAATTCTTCTCTAAAGGGATAGGTATCCAACATTGTTGAGTAGCATCGTATTTTGCAAGTCCTTTTTGTGTTCCTGCCCAAACGGAATCGTTGACGGATGTGAGTGTATTTACTGACAAGTCAATTAAACCATCGGATACATCATACATCTGTTTTTCAGTAATTGAATATTTCCATATACCATTAATCCCTCCAAACCAGACATTACTATCATGTATATGGACAGATAAAATATGCGGAGTAATAGTTGTATCAGGTAAAACAAGTTGAGTCCATTTCTGTTGTTTTGTGTCAAACATTGCTGGACCCAAATTCGTACCAAGCCAAATCTGACTCTCTCCATAAGATGAAGTTGATACAGTGTCGGTAGCAACAGCAGTTACAAATGTCTCACTTTCAGATGAAAGATGAAAGTTCCAGTCTCCGCCAAGGTGAGTGCACGAACCGAGTCCGCGAGCAGTGCCGATCCAGATACGAGGACTATTTATTTTAGTGTTTGAGATTTCACTCAAGGTATTTGATTCAGTCTCATAGGATGGTGTTACCACATCTACCGACATGATATAATTTGTTGGCAGTCCATCTTCTCTTGAGATTATCTCCCAACTATGAGTTTTAGGTGAGTAAACTGAAAGTCCTGAGACTGTTGCCATCCATAGATTCCCATCAGCATCTCTTTCAATGTCACGTACATCATTGTCTGCAAGAAAATCGGCTTGTTTGTAGATAATCCATTCACCGCTGACCTTATCAAAACGACTTACACCATCCTCTTTACTGGCAAACCATACATCATTGCCTTGTGTTGTGATCCAACTTATATTATTGCTTGCTAAGCCGTCTATCTTAGTATAATGCACCCAAGTATTGACAGGTTTGATGTAACGATGTACACCTGCATTTGCCGTGCCAAACCAGACTTGGAAACCATCTGATCGAATAGAACTAATAACATTGCTTTTTAGCAGATCACTTTTTGTATAGGTTTTTACGAAAGTCTGATCAACCTGATTATATTGACTAACACCTCTGTGCTGAGTTCCCAACCAAACACTATCATCATCCACTGCGATAGTCGCAATTTCATTGTCTATCAAGCCATCTGACTTTGTATAGTTATTCCACGAGTCGGTATCTCTATGATATCGACTCACCCCTCCTTTGCTGAACCTTGGATCATCATCCCATCCATGCGGATCAGGGTTGATTTCTCTATCAGTGCCGACCCAAACATATTCTGGTTCAACAGCGATTGTGGTTATAATTCTACTAATCAATCCATCTTTTCGTGTGCGGACTGCCCAACTGTCTATGGTTTTGTCATAACGGTTCAGTCCATTTGATGTGCCAAACCAGACGTAATTTCCATCTACAGCGATGGAGGATACCTGATCGCTTGCAAGTCCGTCAATACTACGAAAGGTTGAAAAGGTATCGGTATCCATATCGTATCGACTAACACCTTCTTGTGTTGCAAACCAAACCCATTTCCCATCAATTGCGACTGCATTGACCAAATCATTCGCTAAACCGTCCTCCATCGTGTAATGTAGCCATTTGTCTTTGTTGCGTATCCATCGGGAAACACCTTTGTTTGTTGCAAACCAAACATTTTCTGAATCAGCAGCGATACAGTTGACTTCGTTGCTGACAAGCGTGCGTTTAATTTGCCATTTCTTTATTTGTTTGGAATCTTGAGGTTTGGAGAAGGGGGCATCGGTTTGAGGGTCAGTGATACCTAACGGTCCACATCCTACAATTTGAAACAGAACTATAAATAATGATATATATATTATCGTTTGGGGAGTTAACCATATATATTTGTAGGACGTTTGGGGAGGATCACTTTCATCTAAATTCTTAGTGTAATACATAATGTTCCTTCAATAAGTATGAGTCAACAATTGAAGTTCAGTTTTTATATTTAACACCAATTATGATATTAAAACGTTTCATAGTCAAGTATAGTTTATGAAATTACCAGAGTCATTCAATTGTTGCGTATCCAAACGGTGAATAATATTATAGTGGAAGGATGCGGCTGTTTTACATACAAGGTTCACCTCCATCCTTCTCGTTCTACGCCTCCTAAAAATACAATTTTATATACTCCGTTTATGAAAACATTTGCGACAATTGAATGGTTTTAAAATGTCATACTTTAGAGTTTTTAGAGTCAATCTCAATTTTTTCAACTTTAACATACGCAGAAAGATTCATATCAGGACTGGGTTTACGGCTTATTTATGATAAATATAGTCAGAATTGACTCTAAAGTATGACATTTTTATTTAGAGTCAGATAGTTTGTGTGGTAAATCTTTGTAGCAACAATTTGTGTGGGTGAATTGGGTTTCGAAACCCCTTCTATAAATGTGATGCGAGACATTGAATTGCTCTGATGAGATAATGTTAATGTATATCTGAATTTGGTATATTCTCAATACAATAAAGATGTGTAAGTGAACGTAGGATTAGCTTATTACCAGCAATCGCTCCTGATGCGACAAATTCTGCCTCAAACTTGTTGCGAGCAAGCATTTTAAACTCTTGACCTGCAGAAATAACCGATACTATACCATCTATATTACAGAAGTAGATGTTACCGTTAGCATATAAGGGTGATGCCCAATACTTTCCTCTGATACGACCTTTCCATATTGTGTCTCCAGTCTTAGCGTTTGCACAGGTAACCACACCCCCTTCGTTGACGACAAATACTAAATCGTCAACGATCACAGGTGAAGGTATTTCAGGTGCTCCCTTTCGCATTCGCCAAACGATGTGTGTATCGGTAACGTCACCCGTGCCTGACGGATCAACAGCCAACAAGTTCTTTTCAATACCAGTAGTAAAGTAGACAATGTCGTGTGCATAAATAGGTCGACATGCAACATTCCATCCCCATTCCTCATGACGAACGCGCCAGAGTTCATCACCAGTTTCAGGATCATAAGAGAATGTGACCTCTGCTGCAGGACTGATCAACTGTTTCTTTCCCTGATATGTTATGATTGTTGGGGTTCCATAAGATTTTCTGTTATCGTTTGGTTTTTCTTTTTTAGTTTTTTCTATGTCAGTTATTCCCTTTGCTTTGAGGACTTTCCCAAAATCTGATTCAACTTTCCGATGTTCTAACCAGATAGTATCACCCGTATTTTTGTTGAGTGATGCGATAAATTGTACATCAACTCCGTCAAAAGTAAGAAATAGTGAATTCCCGTCAATAATCGGTGAAGATGCAGGACGGACTCTATGATCACAATTTAGGTTTCTCCGCTCCCATAGTATATCACCAGTATTTGTATCCAGACATGCAGTACCATAAGTGCCATAGTGAACATAAACCCGACCTGCCTCTACAATTGGTGTAGGAGATGCGTGACTGTTCATATCGGGATATTCAAGTTGGGGTTTCTCAACGTCAAAGACTTTGATGTCATGTAATATGTCGCCGCTGTCAAGATCCACACAAATCGCAAAGAGTTCACTACCATCCACCCGCGCAGTTGTTAACCAGATTTGATTTTCCCAAATGACCGGTGATGAATATCCTCTATCGTGAATGGCTGTTTTCCAGCTGACATTCTTATGTTCGTTAAATTCTATTGGGAGATTTGATGCGGATGTTGTCCCATCTCCGTTTGGTCCACGGAACTGGTTCCAATGATTCTTTTCTGTCACATCTTGTGCATGCAGTGTGTTGGAGAATATAATGATTATAAATAGAATAAGATTTTGTATTGTTCTGGGAATGCTTTTCATGTGTGAGATTCACCTGTTAATATATATGAATTCAAACAACAATTAGATTTGATTAAGGTATATTCAGTAATTCGATTATCTATAATCAATTATGCGTGTCTGCAGCACCTAATACCATTTCTAATAAATAAAGTGCCATTTGCTGAGGAATACTTGTAGGAGCGACCCCCTGGTCGCGACCGGGAAATCAAGAAATCAACGGTATGAACGCCTGTAGGCGTTCCCCCAAATCAACGCCAAATGCGCCAAATCAACGGTATGAATGCAATTTAGGCATTCCCCGAGTCGCTCCTACGGAAGAAAGATGTCGGAGGTCGCGTTGCTCGCTCCGACCTACGAAGACTAAACCAGGATTTGCAGGATAAGAAATCGCGACCGGTAAATCAACGGTATGAATGCCATTGGCAGAATACGCGTGTGGTATTCTGCATGATTCACCGGGTCGCTCCTACAGAAGAAAGATTTCCAATCAATAACAATAGTTGAATCCAGTAATGGGACAATAAATATTAGAATTGGTATAATATAGAAGCAAAGTCCCACACAAGCACTTCGCCACCTGCATACCGACTTACAAGTGTCGTTCCATCCATCTGTCTCCATCAACTGACATCGAAATCACGTAACAGTTTCACTCACCATGTATCAGTTGGAACTTGTGTGCAGCTTCTTCCATTCCGACAAACCGACTATAAATCGCCACATGGCTGAGCATACCTTCCCAATTTCTACCACCACTTGCTTCATCACCGAAAATTAGCGGATATAATTCCCAATTGCTGAAGTTCCCTTGAATTCCATTACCAGCGTGGACTAATTCACCATCAACATAGCAATAAATGTTTCCTTCAAAATAACTGACGATGACGTGCGTCTGTTTGCCCGATTCAATTTTACCGAAAGAAAATTCACCACCTTGTCCGTTTTCTCCAGTGAGCGGTGTCCGAATTCGTATGGCAAATCGGTTACCATCTTGCCCTAAAGTGAAGTTACGATGCGTGTGATCTTTTGAAAAAGAGATAATCCTTGCTGGACCACTTTGCTTCAGATTATCTGTTGTAACCAAACATTCAATCGTGAGTTGATTACTTTCCTTGCATGTTGCAAGTAGCGTATCATTCTCATTCTTAGCTACGAACGAGCCACCGGTTAGATCCATCTGTCCATCTTCAGTGAATTTTGCGTCACCATGTTTTTCTATTTCGATATTATCCTCATGTGAACTATGCCAGCGAACTATTAGTCCGTCGCGTGAACCGGGAAACTCTGTATGAGTTCCTATATCTGTGGGAACGGGTGGTAATACATTAATAGTCAGTGCTGTTGTTGATGATGAACCTTCAGTATCAGTAACAGTAAGAATCGCAGTGTATTGACCAAGTTTTTCATAGACGTGTGTAGGATTTGATTGATCAGATGATGAGCCATCACCGAAATCCCATTGTTGTTTCAAGTTCCCTTCAGCAGCGAAAGCGACTGTTAACGGAGCACTTCCTTGCAAAACATCCGCAGATACTTTTGCTTCAGGACGAAGTTTTTCACCAGAGGCATAAGGTGTAAAACGATATGCAAAATCTTTACGATGTGCAGCGAATGTATATTCTCCTGGTTGCGCAGTCCCGATTGGTAGTATTTTCATGTTCCACGTATCCACACCATCAATTTTATAGGGTTGGTCTCCGTGTAAATTGACCGTAATTGTCTGTGGTTGGGTAGTGTAAACGAGATAATATTCCCCGTGTTTCGCAAGGACATATTTACCTTTGTCATCTCCAACAGGTTCAAGTGTATCAAATGGTGGTGCGTCTGCCATGAAATCTTTGAGAAAGGTTATACGAGCTGGACTTTCTCCGCGTAGCACACCGCCCTTTGCCCACCAGAGTAGGTCTTCTGGATGTTTATATGTTTCTCCGTGTCCAACGTAGCACCCTGAAACAGTGCCAGCCCAAAAGTGTTGTACCATCTGCTGTGCGGTGATATTTCCCCACCCCTGCGGAATATTCCCTTCGTAGCGGCATTCATCATAGATTACGGGTTTTCCGTATCGTGTGCGATAGAGGATACCCTCAGCCATGTTTGAAGTCTGTATACTGGTGTGAGTTACCCACGATTTGTTGTGATCGTACCAACCTCGACAGTTGTGGATGCCGCGTAACCGCTGATAGGGGTCATGGTCACGGATAATCTGGAAAAACCGATCCCAATCGGACTCTTCCTTCGCAGGCATGATGTCATATTCATTTGCCAGGGACCACCACACATTACGAAAAGCAGCTAAACGTGCAACAGCATAACGGATATAGCGGTCATCGCTTTCTGCATCCATATTCTCAAAATCCCATCGGTCATAGGTGTGGAATAGGATGATATCCGCTTCAAGACCAAGTTCCAAAATATCTTGAACCCGTTGCTCAAAATGCTGCCAGAATTCTGGGTTGAATCTTGTAAAATCCCAATCTGTTAAAGGTTTTCCTTCATAAGGATAGTAGACAGGTTCATTTTTGTTATATGAATAATCTTTGGGAAAGATACACATACGCATCTTGTTAAAGGGAGCATCAGCAAGGGTTTCGAGGGTTTGTTCCTCCATCTCTTCTCCCTGATGTGTCCAAGCATAACAGGTTGTTCCGAACTGATGATATGGTGATCCGTCAGCATATTGGAGATAGTACTTTTTATGGACTTTCACTGGACCGTGGTTACTCTCTGAGGGTTCAATACAGGTGAAACTACCTGCTTTGCCGTTGAGTTCAGAGATGTTACTTTTCGTAGTATATGTCCATTCACCGATTTCGTCTGGCATGAACCTTATTTTATATATTCCATTTCCATCGTAGAACCCCTGTGGTTCAAATGCTCGAGTTTTATGTTTAAAAACTGCGGATAATTCTACCTCAACGAACGGATTTCCTGTTTTTGGACCATTCAACGTCACTTCATACATTCCCCAACGTTCAACCATAGTTTCCTCCTTAGTTTGGTTCAATTGTGCCCACAAAATTCCATAGGTAATGAAACCAATAAAGATTACGGGATATATAACAAATTTCAATTTTATTACGATATTTCCACACATCGCTTAAGTATACTTGATTACGATAGGCACGTCAATGAATTCTGTATAAGGTATTGATCTGTTGTTCAGTCTATATTTTATACATGATTGTTCAGAAAATGGACAACAAAATTAACTGATGTCTAAAGTTTTATAAGAACGGTACTTACGCAATTTTCACGATTTTACCAAGAATTATGACAGAATTGGTGTAATTTCCAGAAGAATTGTGGTTATTCAGTGCGCTTACATGAAGATTAAATAAATATTTAGGTAATTCCTTGATCAAATTATGTTCGGTTTCTAAACCGCATAATAGGCACTATTTTCTTGTGTCTAATACACCTTTCGCCCCTCCGGGGCTTGTTATATGTGGATCAACGCTAACTATACACCTTTCGCCTCTCCGAGGCTATCGTAAATGCCTCGCAGCACCAGAGGTGCGGAAAGTGTATAGCAAAATTCGGTTATCCAATATCCCTCAACCAAAGACATGATCTTATTTGACATCTGAGAACAGTTAGGAAACCGCACTTACAGGACCTAATGAAAATAGGAATTACCGATTTAATGACTTAATTTTCATCAAAGCTCAGAATCAACGTCGAATGCGCTTATGACATTCGATGCCTACCGATTGTGCGTAAGTCATGGTCCATTTTAACTTGTGTAATGTATGCACAAGTATGTGCATCGTCCATTAATAATGTACATACTTGTGCAGCTCATTTTTATTTTTCTCTGTTAACCCTTGAAAAGTAAAGTCTTTCCTACCTAACACTCTCTGGCACGAAAATTGCTCTAAAACAAGTTATCTCATCAATTTGACTGATACCGATACTTCAACAATTATTTGACTTTGGTAAAGTTTCTATATATGAACATATATAAACGAACGATTCACTCACTGCTAATATTTAACTGCATTCTTAGCATATTTCTGTTCTACGGTTGTGGTGCGGATAGTCTCGGACCCCATAAGGATCTATTACCTCTTGTTTCTGGTGAAGAAAAATTCTCTGATAGATTTAGGTTAGAAGAAGAACCAAGATTCTTTCAAGACCTTTATGGTAGAGAAATCGTTGAAGGTAGTGAAATCAGCAGATACAGTGACCAGCAACATTTCGATAAGAACGGCAAATTAGTAGTTGGTTGGTCCGGTCAACTTGACAGTCTAAGGTTTACAACACAATTGAATAGGGCAATCATCGTCGAGGAAACATTTCTTGGTAGACATACCGATATCGCAATTGGGGATCATATACGGCTGAAACCCGATACACTATTTCCAAACGAATATATTATTTCCAAAACTGAATTTGATGGACTTCGTTGGGACACCACATTTGCACAAGAACATCACCTGTTCACGTTTCTTCACTCTCGTATTTCTAACTCTATAAGGTTAGTAACTGCAGCAATGGCAGCCGAGAATCTTGGTCTTGATCTTGGAAGACGTAATGGATGGAATCCCGACTCTGGTGTCAGGAATATAGAAAATGCACGACTTATGGGTTTTCGTGGACAGACACTATTAACTGAAAATTTCCGTGTCGGTTATACATATATAAATATGCATAAAGACCATCCTGAACGTCTAATTACAACCTATATGGGAACTGTGCCAAATACACCTCCTGAATCAATATCAATCGTTTTCCGTGATGACTCACCTGAGGATAATCATACCAGAGCATTCACAGATTTTGACAATTACGATCCTGATCGACACAGTAACAATCTTCAAGAAGGTGTCGGTGCAGCGTTTAAAAGTATGAAGATTACGGTTGTTACCCAAGCACTTGAAGATTTACATATTGATGATATAAGAGAAGGAATTGAACCCAAACTACTATCTGAAAAGACTCATCATTTTGATGTCACCGCTGATCAAGTAGTTCCAGTAATTCTGGCGGGAGGCGATTCGAAGATTCGCACCTCAGTTGATGGTGAGTGGAAAATAGTCAATGGTTTCAATAAAATGAAATATGACTTTAACCTATTGGATAGTGCTATTAACATTGACCCACGCACAGTAAAATCGGTTGTCTTTGACATGGTTGTTGCGGGGGATTACAACATTGCAATCATTGGATTCAGTGAAGCAAACAAATCTGAAACCGATCCTGAAATTCAAGAATGGATTAAAACTGAAGATGGTCATATCGAGATGCCATATCGCGACATTATTGAGGCACCAGGGAATTATGGACAATCCCCAGATTACAGAAAAAATAGAAAAGAACTTCAAGACAATCCAAGTAAATGGAAAGGTGAGGGCAGACCACGTAGAGTGAAATACCGCTATGGAGCTGCACGAGCAGCAACACTCTATGGAATTGACCTTGAAGGAACTATCGGTAATGTTTATATTAGAACTCACTATTCTATAAACGGTAAATACAAACAGTATCCTACAGTACCAAAAGATAAAGTCGGTTTTAGTCGAAAAGAAACATCTGTTAAGACTCCTACTGGAGATGAAGCAACCGGTGTTTCAATTGATTCTCGCACCGGACTGCATGTAGATGGGAATGGTATCCCAACATATTCTGAGACAGAAGGAGAACGATTTGAAGCATTTTTAGGTGGAGATGGAACAGAATTGGATGGTGATGGACAACTTGGTAGAGAAAAGGCGTGGTTCATACAACTGAAGGCACGTTTTAATAAACTTCTTTTAGAAGGTGTTTTGTATCATATTGACCCAGGTTATACAACTACCTATCTAAATTTTGGGACACATCCTGGCAGAGGACAGATATTTACACTTGATGACGTGCCTTTGGATGATTTACCAAATCAACTTGAATCATGGGATGCAACCAACTATGCTCTGGTTGAGGATGACGATGATGGAGATGGTTGGCCCGATGACATTGATTTTGATGGTGTATTACCTCGTGCAGACGACAGAGATCAAAATGGAGTATTAGATTACCAAGAGGATTTTCTCATCTTTGATGCTGACCCAGCTGTATTTATAGGTATAATTGATCTGAATAACAATGGTACCGTTGATACAATTGAGGATAACTTTGAACCGGAATACGAATACGGAATTGACCGTAAAGGTTATCATATTACTGCAGACTATGATATACTTGATAATCTTACATTGAGATTAGGCTGGTTAAACGAAAGCGAAATTTCAAGCAGACGGCATAATAATAATAAATACATACATCTCATATATCAACGTGACATCCCAGAAATTGGCAGTTTTCTTTTTCAAAACCGATATGTCCGAGTACAGGATGACATCCCGGATTATACAATCACCTTACCTGTTGATGCATTAGAGCAGATTTTAATAAATGATGAACTTGATTTTTATAACGCACGATTAAATACAACAACCCTCCAATTCCTTTATTCTGGAATCCCAAACTTGACACTTGAAGCAAAGAGTCTTGTTGTGATGCAAAAACAGTTTGAGCAAGATAAAGAGAATGCCCTATTCACAAATATTGCTTACAATCCTTCTACAGAGTACTATGAACCTGACGAACGCGTAGACTTTATGATACCCATTAGACAGGTTTATACTCAAGGTCAAAGACGAGTGAACCCGTTCTACCCTGATCATGGTATATATGCACTTGACCCGACTGACACAGGATTAATCTATGACCCAGCGAACTGGAAGATACGTCGATACCCAGAACGTGTCACACGTAATCAGTTGACAATTTTAAAAGCGAGATACGAAATCCAAATTGGGGATCTTCCTTATGTTTCAAGAATCGCTGAAGATATAATATTGACACCAATGGTTAAGTATGTTTGGGATCGTGCTTTTGACAGAACTGCTGAAGAAATACCATTAACACTCAACCCCAATTTGTTCATACCAACTGATATTGAACCGTATGAATATTTGCGATTCAATAGACGTAGTCGCGAGGATATACTGGGTGTACGTCTTGACTATCATTTTAGTCCAAAAGTAAAAATACTTGGTGGCTTCCAATATAGAAAATTCGTTAACCGAGATAAGAATTACAAGCAATACCTAAGCCAATTCCCTACTGACCAAGAAATTCCATTTCTTTATCGACCAGACATCAGATCACGTATTCTTGAAATCCAAACCATCAATCGAGGTGAATTTCTCGGTTTTAACATTGTTACAATGGCAGGATTACGTAGGACAACTAATCTGTTCCGGAATGTAGTTAGTCATACACTGTTTGTACGTACTATGATCGGATTCTAAATATGAAAACAGATAAAAAAGATAGACTGGAGATATTAAATGAAATATTTCAGATCAAGTTTTGAACGATACATTTGGATTTATTCTATTCTTATTTACATCGCCAGTATTCCAAGTATAGGATTTGCAATTGAACCAATAGCGACAATAGGACAGGCAATCCCTCAAAAACATATATTTATTAACAACGAAACGATACTCCGGGTCAATTGGACGAATATCCAAATTGTTGATGTCGCTACAAATACAGTGATGGATGAATTTGGAGAAAAAGACTATAGGGATGATGTTGTATTCAGTTCAGATGCAGAACATTTGGCAATTCTAAGTTTTAATGTTAATACAAGGATGACCACTGTCAATATTTGGAGTGTGATTGATAAAGAACTTGTTTCACAGTGGAAGATAGCATCGCGAATTGATGATAATGATGCTGCATTTAGTCCTACGAAACCTATAATCGCAACAAATTTACCAAATGAAATACATTTATGGAACTGGGAAAATGGGGAATCTATTGGGAAAATGGAACGTGTAAACTTTCCATATTTAGTCTCAATGGAGTTTACTCGTGACGGAGAACATCTATTCATTGCGTCAAGGCATGATATAGAGATATGGAATATTGAATCACATCTTTTAGAAACTACAGTTACTGATCTCAGCTTTAATAGTCTGGAAGGTATTGCCGTCAGTCCAAATGAAAAGTATGTTGCGGCCTTTGAAGACAATACAACATATTTCTATGTTTGGGATGTGGAAACACGACAACAACTATGGTATAAGAAGAATGGGATTGGTCGAATTACAAATGTTGAATTCAGTGACGATAGTCAAAAATTATATGTTGCTACAAGGACAGGTGCATTGAGTAGAAAAGGTGATAACCCATACGTTGGCTGGGATGACACAGTCCGTGTCTGGAATACGCAATCAGGACAACAGATTGATTCGTATGGAACTGATTTTAACTTTTTGGAGTCTGTAGTTCTATCTCCTGATGAAAAAACTGCTATTTTAGGATATTGGGATGTAGATGTAGTCTATGATATTGAAAAGAAAAAGAATAAACACGTTTGGGCAGATTATACAAGGAGTCGACTCCATAATAAGCTTGAAATGAGTCCAGATGGAAAAACATTATCTACTATATCATATGTAACTTTTAAAACATGGGATATAACAACACAGAAGATACTGTTTGTTGAGACTTCAGATAACTATATGTTTTCTGGAATAGCATTTTCTCCAGATAATCAGAATATTGCTGTTGGTAAGAATTTAAGGGTTGAATTGCGTGACAATCAAAGTGGTAGAGTAACAGCGCGTTTTCCACATTATGTATCTGATATAGAGAAAATGTTATTCAGTCCTTCGGGCAGATGGTTGGCAGTAGTGAATGGATGGAATGATCTCATTATTCTTGATGTAAACAGGATGGATAATATACTTCGGCTCAATAGAAATATAGATTTTCAGAGTCCAAACCACCATTCTATTGCTTTCAGCAACGATGAAGATTATTTGGCTGCTTCATGCACTACATCAGTGAATAACAATACGAAATATTGGATAATGGTATGGAAACGCATTGAAGGCATTTACCTCTTCCAAAACGTGATGTCCACACCAAAATTGGCATCCGATCTTATCTTTACAACAACTAAAGATGGTTCATTAGTTTTAGCGGCATCTATCAATAATGAAATTCACCTGATGAAAGTCTTCTTAAACAACCTTCGACTATTAACTACATTGGATGGAGAAAATTCATTACAATTTTGTGGTACAGGTCGTTATCTCTTTGTCAATAATATTGATCACATCCAAATCTGGGACTGGCAGAAAACCAAACCTATTAAACACACGCAACTTCCAAGTGTATATTCAATTAGCGAGGATTGTTCTGTTATAGGTGCATATAATACAGACGGACTATATGAAATCTATGATATAAATAATATCCTATCTCTCTTACCCTATTCAGTTGAACCAAATGGTAAGCAGTTTGTTACCCTCGGACAGATAAAACGAAATCAACTCATGCAAAACTTTCCTAATCCATTTAATCCTGAAACTTGGATTCCATTCAAACTTGCAGATGATAGCAATGTAACCATAGAAATTCATAATTACGAAGGACAACTTATCCGTTCTTTGTCTGTTGGAAAAATGAATGCAGGAGATTATTCAAACCAATCACAAGCAGTCCATTGGGATGGATTGAATAATGATGGTGAACCTGTGAGTAGCGGTATTTACTTCTATACTATTCAAGCAGAAGACTTCTCAGCAACACGAAAAATGCTTATCAGGAAATAAGACGGTTTTGTGGCGTTAAAAACCACTTAAGCACAACATTTAGGCGTCACAACTTTGATTATAATGTTTTGATGACTGTACAATATCGTGCATAATCAATATCAGCTGCACATCCACGTGCAGCTGATTTCTTTTTTAATACCTTCTAACATTGAAAAGTAGCAGTTTTACACGAATTATATTTTGGCACAAAAATTGCTGCTATATTGAATAAATACTTCTGTCTCATATTGACAACCTATAATGTAGAAATCATTTTATATCAAGAATTATCGACAGAATATATTTCAGCATTCAAATATGGAGAGTCGCGATGCGAACCCTAATGAACCGAATAAACCTCAAATTACTCATTTATACCTTTTTGATTCTCTTAGTATGTAGAATCGACATAGTATTTGCAAATGAACCTATTGCCACGATTGGAAGCCCCTTACCTCTGCAGAATTCATTCTTGAACAATGATACGGTTGTTCGTGTTCTTTCTTCAAAGATGCAGATTGTTGATGCTAACACAGGTGAGGTAGAAGATGAATTTGGTAATCTGGAATACCACTTTAGTAGTGTAATTAGTAAAACAGGTTCACATGTCGTAATTCAGAATTATTCCAGTAGTACAAAGACTTATGATTTAACCATTTGGGATGTAAACGCGAGGGAACGAATATCTTCATGGGTTCATGACGACAATTTTCAAACCGCAGTATTTAGTCCGACACAAACATTACTTGCTACCTCAGTTTATGACAAGATTCATCTATGGAATTGGCAAACCGGAATCCTAATTGGTACAATGGTAGGTGAACGGCGTCCGATAGAGCAATGCAATTATTATACAGCTTCCAATGGCAAACAATATAAGACTTCATGTGCATTTCAAACACGCAGTCATGATATGTTGTTTACTCCGGATGGTAAATATCTAATTGTTGCATCACAACGACCAGACATAGAGGTATGGCATGTGGAAACACTCCAATTGATAGGACACTTAGGCGTGCATTCTGGTAGTTGGGTAAATGGATTAGCTGTCAGTCCAGATGGTACATATATCGCTTCCTATGACAGCGATCCGGGTACAGTATATCTGTGGAATTTCCAGTCAAGACAACTTATATGGAAGCAAAAAAGTGAAATTGGAAGAATTTCAGATTTAGTATTCAGCCCTGACAGTCAACACCTATATGTTGCGACAGATACATACGGGTTGCGTAGGTCAGGTAATGATCCTTTAGAGGGTTTGGAAGGATGGTATGATAAAGTTCGGGTATGGGATGTCCAATCCGCACAACAGATAGATATATTCCAAACACAATTTAAGGCTATTCAATCTTTACGAATTTCACCTGACGGTAAAAAGTTACTATTATTATATTTTGATGGTGAAATAGTGTGGGACATCGAAAATAAACGAATACACAAGACATGGGCAGACTTTGCCAATGAGTGGTCTTATTCAAGGGATGTTAAGTTGAGTCCAGATGGAAATACCGTGCTTGCTATGTCAGGAAGTTTTATTAAATCTTGGGATGTTTCTTCACAACAGATGCGACTACTCATTCCTTCCGAAGACTATATATATAATACGATTGCAATCTCTCACGACAGTCAAAAAATTGCTGTTGGGAGAGAACCTTTAATTGAAATACGCGACCTACATACGGGCAAAGTTGAAACACAATTTCCACATTCCTTCTTACTTCCTGAAAATATTACCTTCAGTTCATCTGGAAAATGGCTTGCAGTGAAGGGTCATTGGGGACATGTGGATATCTTAAACACCGATTTACCAGAAAACAAACAAAGGCTTGAACCACCCTTTAAACTACAATTACCCGGTGGACACTACCCAATTGGTTTCAGTGAAAATGATCAATATTTTGCAACTTCGGGACACACAAAAATTGATGATATATCAAAATATTGGATTATGTTGTGGGAACGGGTAGAGGACACCTTTGTCTTTAAATACGCATGGTTAGGGGGTTTTGCTGCACAACCTTTATTCCTGACCAATACAGACGGTTCAACTCTTTTAGCAGGAAACGGAAGAGACGGAATCCATATATGGAAACTCTTAGCAGATGAACCTATTCTATTATCATCGTTCAACGGAGTATACCCCTTACAATTTAGTGACGATGGTCGCTATCTATTTGCATACAGTGCATACAGTGAAATGAACTTTCAAATATGGGACTGGCAGAGGAGTAAGCTTGTAAATCAAACACCTTTTCCATGGTATAAGTCTATCAGTCAGGATGGATCACTTTTACTAACGAATGATGTTCCAGGACAATACCAAATCTGGGATTTAAATCACATGCTGTCCTTCTTACCCTATGCTGTTGAACCGAATGGGAAGCAGTTCGTTACACTCGGACAAATAAAACGCAACCAACTGATGCAAAACTTTCCAAATCCTTTCAATCCAGAAACATGGATTCCATTCAAACTTGCAGACGAGAGTACAGTAACAATTGATATCCACAGTTCTACAGGAGAATTCATTCGGTCTTTGTCCCCAGGAATAATGACTGCAGGAGAGTATTCAAACCAATCGCAAGCAGTTCACTGGGATGGAAAGAATAACGATGGTGAACCTGTGAGTAGCGGCATCTATTTCTATACAATAAACGCAGGCGACTTCTCTGCCACACGAAAAATGTTGATACAAAAATAGACGGAGTATCGTATGAAATACCTTCTAATGAATTTGAGACCGAACGTCAATGTGTTAATTGCACTAATTTTCAGTATAATTCTGCCCTGTTCTACGTTTGGTATTGAACCAATTGCAACCTTTGGCAAACCATCACCTGAAAAGCATGCTTTTCTTACAAATCAAACACTTTTAAGAACAGACTATTTTGGCACTAATATACAGATTGTTGACGGGGATACCAGAGAAATTATTGACGAATTCGGTGTCCGTTCCAAAGACAGTTATGTCGTGTTTAGTCCATCTGCTGAACATGTAGCTATATTGGAAGAAAACAATTCTGCGAAAACCACTACAGTAAATATCTGGGATGTCATTGCACGAGAACTGATATCGGAGTGGGAGGCACCCTCCTTCATAAATCATAATGCAGAATTTGATCCTATACAACCTTTGCTTGTCAGTTCCGATAATAATGAGATATTGATATGGAACTGGCAAACTGGTGAATTAATTGGGAAAATGAATGGTGAAAGACGTCCTTCAATTGAATGTGATGTTGACCTTCAGCCCCCAATTAATAAGAGTGTAGGTAGAACATGTTCAAGTCGACCAGATGATCATGATTATGTGTTTACACCAGACAGTAAACATCTCATTGTCGCCTCAAAACGACCAGATATAGAATTGTGGAGTTTGGAAACGCACGAATTGATCGGACACTATGAAGGACATGCTGGAAACTGGGTCGAAGGATTAGCGATTAGTCCAGATGGACGTTATCTTGCATCCTTTGAGAGTATAACAAATTTCGTTTATTTGTGGGATGTCGTATCAACACAACTGCTATGGAAAGTACCGATTGATGATAGGGAAATATCGGAATTACTATTCAGTCCAAATGGAGAACACCTGTATGCTGCCCACAATAACGTGTATATATTGGATGTAAAATCAGGTCAACGGATTGACTCTTTTGGAAACGATTATTGGCAATTGCAGCAAATGATAATATCCCCTGATGGGAATATAATGCTTCTTCAATATGGTGGAAATTATTTTCAAGGTGGTGTTTTAGAATTGTGGGATACAAATATGAAAAAACAAAAGAAGGTTTTCGCTGATTATATCGGAGGTTTACCAGTATTAAGTTCAGATGGTGAAACCATGATAAGTATAGAATCCTTCTATATTAAAGTCTGGGATATTCCAACACAACAAGTGCGTTTTGCATTGCCTGGATTATATCACTTTGAAAAAGGTATCGCTATATCTCCTGATAATAAAAGAATTGCTTATAGCAAATATCCTGGGGTTGAGATTGCAAATATCCAAAACGGAGAAATTGAAGCACAAACTCAGGAATTTGCTATTTACTTTGAGGATGCAGAATTTAGTTCATCAGGAAGATGGCTTGCTGCGGTAGATTCCTTCGGTTATCTGTTTGTTTGGGACTTAATAGATCCAGAAAAAATGCATAGAGTTAATACAGATTATCCAGCGTGGAAACACCGCTTTGAGAAAATCGCTTTTAGTGATAATGATCAATATATGGCTGCTACTGCCAGAACAGAAGAGAATGATAACTATAATTACTGGGTTATAGTTTGGAAAAGGAATGTAGACAATTTCAAATTTCAATATAGATTCGAAACTTCCAAACATGATGATTCTCACTATTCATCACTAACCTTTGCTACTTTAGCGGATGGAGCAACGGTATTAGCCATTGCCGGTCAATCAGAAACTCAAATTTGGAGAATTTTTCCTGAAACAACTCAACATGTGAGTACGCTACCGGGTGCAAATTCACCAATACATTTTGGGCATGAAAAGAGATACCTGTTTACCAATCAATATGGAGAACTTCAAATTTGGGATTGGAAAACAAGTAGACGTATTAAGTTTCCATCAAGTCCAAATTATCAAGGTCTCAGTCCTGATGGATCATATTTAGTAGGAACAGATGAAATAGGACGATACCAAATATGGGATGCTAAAGAGTTATTTTCTACCCTCCCTTATTCCGTTGAACCGAATGGAAAGCAGCTCGTTACACTCGGGCAGATAAAACGCAACCAACTGATGCAAAACTTTCCAAATCCTTTCAATCCAGAAACATGGATTCCATTCAAACTTACTGATGAAAGCATTGTAACCATAGAAATTCATAATTCCACAGGAGAGCTTGTTCGTTCCATATCACCGGGAAGAAAGACTGCAGGAGAGTATTCAAACCAATCGCAAGCCGTTCACTGGGATGGAAAGAATAACGATGGTGAACCTGTGAGTAGTGGAATATATTTCTATACAATAAACGCTGGTGACTTCTCAGCAACACGAAAAATGTTAATCAGGAAATGAATAGTTGTCAATATATTTTCTTATTTATAGGGTCAATGAATGCGTAATCAGACAATTATACAGAACCGAGTACTATTTATTTTCATCGTATTCTTGACTATTTATTTTCTTCAAGAATCACAATACGCTCATAGTAGAGGTATATTATATTGGATTGAAACTGATATTGACTCTTTAGATAGCAATATTATGCGTGCACAACTTAACGGTTCAACACCTGAAGAAGTTCTTACGGGTCTACATGCAGCTTCAGAAATAACTTTGGATTTACATAACAGCAAAATGTATTGGATAGAAAATATGCAGCAAAAATTCAGACAGCAAACATTAGGAATATCTACACTGGTATAAATTACCTTGCAGGTTTAACTTTGGACAATGACGGTACTCTTGATGTCTCCCCTGAGTTAAATCAAGTGACAACGACATGGGGAAATATAAAATCACAATAAATCATTGTCCTGTTATTGTGATGTGGTTCATATAGAAACATCTAATGTTATACATCAATAAGGAGTGACTTAATGAAAAACCTACAGACATTACAAAAACGATTCATTCTCATTTTAGTTCTGGTACTGCTGACAAGTGTTGTTCAGTATATAAATTATGCCCAAGCAAGGGGCAAGATGTTTTGGACAGAATCATCAAATTGGCTGGCTAAAGAAGGTAAAATCAAACGCGCCAACCTTAACGGAACAGCTGTGGAAGATATAGTAACTGGGTTGTATGGTCCTGTAGAACTTGAGTTAGACCTGCATAACAATAAGATGTATTGGATAGACAGAACTACAAAAAAGATTCAACGTGCTGACCTTGATGGCTCAAATATTGAAGATATCTTGATAGGTAAAAGAATTAGCTCTCTTGCCATAGATGTTAAATCGGAAAAACTATATTGGGGAAATGAGGTATTGGAAGTTATTCAACGGGCAAAACTTGATGGCTCAAATATTGAAAACATTGATATTAACAAAATTTGGATTACTGCTGCGAATATCGAACTGGATTTAGATTCAGGTAAAATTTATTGGGCAGATTATTGGGAAAATGTAATCGCACGTGCTAATCTTGACGGAACTGAAACTGAAAACCTTGTTACCAATGTTGATGGAGTTAACGACTTAGCATTAGACCTAAGCAACCGTAAGATGTACTGGACGGATGTAATACATGGTAAAATTCATCGCGCAAATCTTAATGGACTGCAGATTGAAGACATTGTTACAGGATTAAGAAAACCTTTCGGTATTACTTTGGATTTTAACTCTCATAAGATTTTTTGGGTAGACTGGGATTGGGAAACTGATTCATATAAGATTCAGCGTGCAGATCTTGATGGTTCCAATGTTCGAGATTTATATACAGGTTTGAATCGTCCGTCAGAAATAGTGTTGGAAACGGACGGGTTTTACGATGTTAATCCAGACGCAAACAAATTGACAACCACATGGGCAAGAGTGAAATCCAAGTAAGGATAACATAAGGGATTGTATGAAATGAATATTCATTTGATGACTTACAAACGACTCACGATAGTTTCAATGATAATTCTATTGATTTCTGTTGTCCAATTTACAAGTTATGGACAAGGGGCAAGAAAAATTTACTGGTCAGAAGACGGCAAAATCAGACGGGCAAATCTTGATGGTTCGAATGTAGAAAATGTCTTAACAAATGATAATTGGATAAGGGATATCGCTTTGGACATTCAGAACCATAAGATTTACTGGATTGGTGGGGCACATAGCATCAAACGGGCAAACCTTGATGGAACGGATGTTGAGACTATCTACAATCCACAAGCTTTAAACGCGGATAAAGTTGAACGGATACATTCTCCAGTTACGATCACATTAGATACAAGTGCCGAGAAGATATATTGGGGTAATATGTGGGGACCTTGGGGAATGACGCGGGCAGATTTAGATGGAACTAATATTGAAGATATAATAATTTTACCTGTCAATGGAGGTGTTTTTAATATACGAGTGGATGCGGAAGACATTCAACTTGATGTGAAAGAAGGTAAGATATATTTTCAAGATTCATTAAATGACAATATCGCACGTGTGGACATGGACGGATCAAATTATGAGAATCTTCCTCTTACAACGCCATATCATGACAAAATTGCACTTGATTTATCTAATAATAGAATATTTCGGACAACAATCATTTTCAATGAAATACGATCATATTTCCTTGACGGAACAAATCGTGATATTATTCTTACAAATTTGAACTATCCTATACATATTGCTCTGGATGTTCATTCTCAAATAATATACTGGTCTGAAAGGAATCACGAAACAGAGGAAAGTACGATACGAACTGTAAATTTTGATGGCACGAATGCCACTGATCTTCTGACTGGATTGAATTATGTATATGGTATTGCCTTGGATACCGAAGGTGTTTACGGTGTAAGCCCTGAAAAAAATCAAATCACAACCACTTGGGGAAACATAAAAGCAGAATAGTCCATATAAGAACTTGATATGTATTCCAAATTTGGTGCGGTGTCCTACCCGTACCATTTTTTATTGCACTTTCATTTTTATGTTGTTATTATGGTTGCAGATAAGAATAGTACATCAACGGAGACTTGTATGAAAAAATACCGTATTGCAATTATTGGCTTAGGTGGTATGGGCGGAGCCCATGCCCAAGCAGTGAAGTTAGAAACGAACTGCGAACTTGTCGCAGGAGCAGAAATCAATCCAGATAGGGCAAAAGCATGGGGTGAACGATTCAACGTCAACGCTATCTATGACGACTACGAAAAGATGCTTGATGAGCAAAAACTGGATATTGTAATCATACCCACCCAAGCACCCATGCATCACCCACCTACAATCGCAGCTGCACAACGTGGTATCCACGTTTTCTGTGAAAAACCGATCGCACTCAACTTAATCCAAGCAGACGAAATGGTCGAAACTTGCGACCAAAACAACGTCAAGTTTGCCATAAACCATATCAAACGCGCCAGTCTATACAATCGGTATGTTCTATCCTTAATCGGAAAAGGTGAAATCGGTGATGTTGTCTTGATGAAAGCAACAGACAAAGGTGGACGCAAAGTAGGCAATTCACTGATGGAAATGGGCACTCACCTTTACGATTGGCTACGTCTTTTCGGTGGGGATGTGGAGTGGACACATGCACACCTGGTGCAGTTGGATGGACGTGAATCGACCGTTGATGACATCAAACATACGCAAGAGGTACACCCAAACGATCGAGATGCTGGACTTGTATTGGGTGAACGCGGTCACGTCGCCTTTCGGTTTAAAAACGGTATCCATGCAGACGTGCAATTCCTCGCACAACCCCAAACCAATGATAACGCTTACGGCATTGATATAATCGGAACGGAAGGTCGTATAGCAATCCGAGAAAGTGTCGGTACAACGATGTTTATCCATAAAGGACAGCATCAAACACCTATACAAGCATGGGAACCCGTACATCTCCCAGAAGAAGAGATTGACGAAAATGGTAAACAACGCGATCAAGGATCGGTCAGGTTGTATTTGCAACGACTCATGATACGCGACCTAATTGCAGCCATTGAAGAAGATAGAGATCCATTTGCAAGTGGTAGAGATGGTAGAGATTGCCTTGAGATGATACATACAACATGGGAATCACAACGTCAAAAAGGTAGGGTGTATATGCCATTGACATCACGTGAACATCCACTTGAAAAATGGCAGAAGGAATGAGCAGTTGAAATCCATAACGAGATAAGGAGAGATTACTAATGGCAACAATGCAATGTCAAAATTGTGATTCTGAAAGAATTATGACCAACTGCCCGATACGAGACGGTCAAGGTTTTAAAGTATGTATACATATCGCAACCAAACCTGATGCTTTATTATTCAAGGGTAACCACAAAAAGGATTTATTCGCAAATATTTGTGCTGATTGTGGTTACATTAGTCTTACTGTGAAAAACCCAGAAGGCTTGTCGCAAATATATACTCAAAGAGAATAACAATAATCCAAAATGGAGTTAAAAATGAAAAAACGTAGATCCTTTTTCGGTCCTTCAAAGGATGAAATCTGGTCACAAATTGCGACTGATATTGATGGAGAATTTATAGATGGTGGGTTTTGGAAAAAGGACGTACTCATTTACAAACACGGTGAATGGCGGATACTCCTTGATACTTACACAGTTTCAACACAAAATTCCTCACAAACGTATACTCGCATGCGAGCACCTTTTATAAACAAAGACGGTCTCTATTTCAAGATTTCTCGCGAAGGATTTTTCAGTTCAATAGGTAAATTTTTTGGAATGCAGGACATTGTAATAGGAGATCCGTTTTTTGATGACCAGTTTGTTATAAAAGGAAATAATCCAGAAAAAATAAAGTTACTACTTGCAGAACCTAAAATAAAAGAATTATGTCAAAAACAACCACATATACATTTCTCAATCAAAGATGATGAAGGTTTCTTCGGTACTGAATTTCCTGAAGGTGTTGATGAATTGTATTTTAGTTGTGGAGGTGTTATCAAAGAAACAGAACGACTAAAAAACCTGTTCGGATTGTTCTGTATAACTTTGCAACGCCTGGTCCAAATTGATTCTGCCTATGAAGACGACCCACAGGTTCAGTTGAAATAGGTATTGTACATACACTGGTGTGTAAAGTTATTTGCACAGATGTAGTGATATTTTTCCAGATATTGTATAGACCTTTCTACTAAGTATGCAACTATGTCTATTATACGAAATGAAATACATCTGAAAATCCTATAATCCTAATAAACCGGTTCTGTCAAAAGAGACAGAAATAAAAGGGAATCCCCTTCCGCGTCTTCTGTGTCCTCTGCGTTTTCAGTGATTCAGACAATAGATCAGTCATAATTACAAATGAACAGACGACCCAGAATACACAAAAAAGTTGACACATACAATTATATATGATAGACTTCTAAACGCTATTAGAAAAATCTCAAAATTGGCAAGTGCGGAGTCACCTTCGTGAAACAAATTGATTCAAAACAATCAGGTTTAACCCTGGTACAGATACTAATTGTCGTAGTTATACTTGCAGTCATTGCCGCTGTTTTATTGGCACCACGGTTGCTCGGGCAAGCAGGACGCGCCCTTCAAACACGTGCTGCTGAAGACATTGAGACGCTTGGCATTGCACTTGACAGGTATGCAAAAGACAATGGGGATTATCCATCTACTGAACAAGGTTTGAAGGCATTATGGGAATACCCAGAGAAACCACCCATTCCAATATATTGGTTAGGTCCATATCTTCAAATCCCTATAACAGAGGATCCATGGGGCAATCAATATATTTATATCCGTCCAGGTGTTCATGACCCTTACGGTTATGACCTACTCTCATTTGGAAGTGATGGAGTTGAGGGTGGATCAGGTGAAGCTGAAGATGTTGTCAGTTGGATTCGCCGTGATGAATAACTTAATCTGTGTCCATATATTGTTACTCTTAACCACTACCTAAAGAAATTGTTTATTGGGAAGAGGAGTTAATAAAATGAAAATAACCGATATAGAGGTAATCAAAGTTCGAGTGCCATATCATGATGGCATATATGAATTGATGACTCGTCGAAATCTTTATCAGATTGATCATGTCTACAAAGTACACACTGATGATGGAATTACCGGAATTGGTGACGGTTCATTTCAATCGGACGAATCACTTCAGAGATTTATCGGTAGAAATCCGTTTGAGTTTATGAGTGGTTGGGCACCAACACCACTACAGCAGGCTTTTTACGATATTATGGGTAAATCACTTGGTGTGCCAGTGCATCAACTATTAGGTGAAAAAGTTAACGACAAAGCTTCTTTCGGCTATTGGTCGATTGATATGACCCCGGAGGAATGGGCAGCCGAGGCTAAACATGCATACTCCATCGGATACCGACTCCATAAAATCAAAGCACGTCCGTGGTTTGAGGTGCGCGAGCAAGTTGAGGCAATCGCAGAGGGAGTTCCCGATGATTTTCAACTTCGTGTAGATGCTAATGACTCATTTGAGACTCCACAACGCACGCTTGAAGTCGCCCGCCAACTAAAAGATTTCAATATTGAATCATTTGAAACCCCGATTCCACAGTCCGATATAGAAGGATACCAAGAGATCAAACAACACACAGATATGCCGATAACAATCCACTTCGGGAACCCTGACCCAGTGAAAGCTATTCGTGCAAATATGAACGATTCATTTATAATCGCATATCCTGACTCACGCGCTGCAAATGCAAAACGCGAAGCAATAGTCTCAGACTCTGCACATCTTCCTGTTTGGATACAAATAGTCGGACTTGGTATAACGACCTGTTACGTCATGCACCTCGCTGCAGTAATGAAAAATGCAACGATGCCATCGATAACATTAAATGCATTACGCGCTTATGATATTGTTACCCCTTCAACTATTCCACTTGATGAAGGATATGCAACAATCCCTGATAAACCCGGCTTAGGTGTCGAATTGGATGAAAACGCACTTGATAATTGCCGTGTTTAATCGCGTTCTGACATAAAAGGAGAATATGATGAAAACAACTTTATTATGTCTGACCATACTACTCGTTGGAGCAATTATGTCTGCGCATGCCGCAAAACTTGGTTTAGCAAGTGCATGGTTATTCGAAGAAAATGGTGGAAAGGTAGCAAAAGATATTGTCGGTGGACACGACGGTGAAATCAAGGGTTCCGTTGATTGGACGGATAACGGAAAATTTGGCACAGCATTAGAATTTCCAGGAAAAGGCGATAGTTACATCCACATACCACATGACGACCTATTTAATGCTGATCCTTACACCTTTGTCGTCTGGGTAAAGTTACAACCAAAATCATGGCAATACGTCGTTTGGCGTAATGGGGAAGTTTGGCCTGAACCAGACTTATTAAGACATCTTGATATATGGATAAGTAATACCCACATTCCAGTGTTTATGTGGCATGTCAAGGGTCAAGTCGGACGTATAGATGGTAAGACAATCGTCGCAGATAGTAATTGGCATCATATCGCTAAAGTCTATGATGGGAAAAATGTACAGATGTTTATTGATGGAAAGCTTGATGGTGAAATGGCAAGTGGCGGAACGTTGGATACAAGAAAATCACCGATTTGGATTGGTGCACGTCCCGGTAATATTGCTGCTACTGGACTCTTTGATGAAGTCGGGTTCTTTACAAAAGCACTTTCTGAAGCACAGGTCAATGATGTCATGGATAACGGGTTAGAAGATTATGCTGCTGTTGAAGCAGCTGGAAAAGCAACCACAACATGGGGGTTGTTAAAGTCTATTAGGTAAAGAAACAGACACACAGTGTGTCTAACAGAAATGGAGATAACGAAATATGCAAATGCACGTTGGCGGTCAATGGGTTGATAAATCAAATAAAATAGACGTACTGAGTCCTTTTGACGGTTCTGTTGTTGATACTGTTCCGAAAGGTGATGCCAGCGACGTTGAAACAGCGATACAAACCGCAGAACGCGGCGCAAAAATCATGGCGGATTTGACAGGCTATGAACGCTATGAGATATTACGCAAAGTCGCTGACTTGATGGTAGAAAAAGCAAATGAACTTGCCGAAGTAATCACTCGTGAAGAGGGTAAGATATTAGCAGAAGCGACAGGCGAAGCCACTCGTGCTTCAGAAATCATCGCACTTTCTGCAGAGGAAGCAAAACGATTAACAGGTGAAACAATACCGCTTGAGGGGGCACCAGGAGTAAAAAACAAACTCGGTTTTACAGTGCGCGTACCGTGCGGAATTGTTGCAGGTATCAGTCCATTCAACTTTCCGCTGCACCTTGTCTGCCATAAAGCAGGTCCAGCAATTGCGGGTGGAAACGCTATCATCATCAAACCAGCAACAGACACGCCACTCTCTGCACTGAAGTTGGTTGAACTCTTTTTAGAAGCAGGAACCCCACCAGAGGCAATTCAATGTGTTACTGGTCCCGGTGGAGAAATTGGGGATACACTTTGTGCTGATAGTCGCGTTAGGAAAATTACTTTTACTGGCAGCCGCGATGTCGGTGAACATATCTGTAAGGTTGCAGGACTGAAACGGGTTACAATGGAACTCGGGTCAAATTCTCCGCTTATCGTTATGCCAGATGCAGATCCTGAGAAGGTAGCACGAGCAGCAGCAGCGTCCGGATATTCTAATGCTGGACAGGTCTGTATCTCAACACAACGTGTCATCGCACACAAAAAAATCTATGGTGATTTCTTGGACGCATTCCAAGCAGAAGTAGCACAAATCGGTATCGGTAATCCATTAGAGTCTGGTGTTCGCATGGGACCGATGATACGAGAAGGTGATGCTACAAGAGTTGCCGAATGGATTCAGGAGGCAGTTGCCGATGGGGCAGAACTCCTCACAGGCGGAGAAAAGCAGGATCAGTTTGTTACACCTGCCATCCTTGCTAACGTCAAACCGGAAATGAAAATATCCTGTGATGAAGTATTCGGTCCTGCTGTCGGAGTAACCCGTGTCAACGATATTGACGAAGCAATTACCCTTGCTAACGATACGAATTACGGATTGAGTGCTGCTATCTTCACACAGAACATTGATTGGGCAATGCGGTTCGTCCGTGAAGTAGACTCTGGCAACCTTATGGTTAACTGGGGAACTCAGTGGCGTGCAGACTTAATGCCGTATGGTGGTGTTAAAGAAAGCGGTATGGGTAAAGAAGGTCCAAAATACGCAATTGAAGAAATGACAGAGTTAAAAATGGCTATCTTCCATCTGGATAGTTAGGTAGAAATATACGTTGTAGGTGCGGTTTCCCAACCGCACCTATTCAAAAAAAGTTTATACACAAATCTCGCAATTTTATTCTTGTTGGAGTGATGAGTTTCCAGACTTCACACAGCGGAATCCTTCATTTGGGTTGGTGTCAGTAGGTGCACGCCAGTGTCGGTTGCCAATTCGTGAACTTTGAGCACTATTGAGCCATGAACCGCCGCGTAACACGCGATTGTCTTTTAGGTTGACATAATCCTTCATCACCTGACTAATACTGTTTACACCAGCCACCGGATTTTCACGTGGAGAATTGCTGTAGAAGTTCTCATCATACACATCAAGACACCACTCCCTGACATTACCTACCATATCGTATAAACCATATCTGTTTGCGGGATAAGAACCTACGGGTGTGATTTCCTTATCAGTACCGTCAAAGTAGTTTGCTTTGGAAGCATCAATTGTATTACCCCACGAATATTTGTTACCTTCTAAACCTGCACGAGCAGCTTTCTCCCATTCTGCTTCAGTTGGCAAACGTTTTCCTGTCCATTTTGCGTAAGCCATCGCAGCATACCAACTCACATATACAACTGGATGGTTTTCCTTTCCAGCAGGATAGTTGTTGTCAAACCAATCTGCCAAGTAGTATCCATCGTGATACTCACGTGGAATCTGGTCTTTTCGCCATCGTGGGTTTGCATCAACGAACTGCTTATATTGTGCATTCGTCACCTCGAATCTGTCAATATAATAGGTATCAAGGTACACTGCATGTATAGGTTTTTCATCAAGACCATCATTATTGCTACCCATCTGGAATTCACCCGCTGGAATGTGTGCCATGTCCGGAGAAGTGTCCTCCAGTAAAAATTCATAAGGTATTCTTGCCAAATAACTTACTGGTTTACCTTCCCGTGTTGCGGGGTGAAAGGTGGATTTCTTTAGTGCTTCAATAGAGGCTTCCTCAAACCCAAAACCGAGTTGTGTCAGTGCTTTAATATCCTGTGCCATACCGTTTTCATCAATGGTTGCTAATAGAAAGACGGTGCCTTCCTTTTGTGCTCTTTTTGCTTCTATTGGATAAATTGGTTTTTGTAGGTTCTTGAAGCGAGGTGGAGTAATGTCGGATAACTTAATAGGTGGTCGTATGTCAGCTGTTAGGTAGTATGAAGTTAGAACCATAAAACAAAGAATAGTAGTAATTATTTTCATACCTTTCATTATGTCTCCAATTTTAGTGTTAAGTAATTAAATAATAGGCGCATCCTATGTAGAAGGAATGCGCCTACTATAAAGAATACTTGTGATTACTAATAGAGAACTTACCAGCGATTTACGCTTCTTCTTCTTCCGTTTTAGATGCAGCAACAATCTTTTGTGCAACGTCATCGGGAACTATCTCATAACGAGCGAATTCCATTGTGAAGTTCCCACGTGCACTCGTCATAGATCTCAAATCAATTGAATAACGCAGCATCTCGGATTGTGGCACCATAGCCTGAATTATCTGTCGTTTGCCCAACTGTTCAACACCCATAACCTGTCCACGTCTGCCGTTCAGGTCACCGATGATGTTACCCATATATTGTTCAGGAACAGAGATTGAGACATTCATAATCGGTTCAAGTAAACATGGGTCGGCTTGTTGTACACCTGTTGCAAAAGCCATTGAGCCTGCGATTTGGAACGCCATATCCGATGAATCTACATCATGATATTTTCCATCATGCAGATCAATTTGTATATCAACCAATGGATAACCCGCAAGGACTCCATTCTCCATTCTTTGACGTATACCTTTTTCTACTGCGGGGATATAGTTGGACGGAATCACACCACCTTTAATGCTGTTAATAAACTCAAACCCTTCACCACGTTCCAAAGGTCCGAGATTAATGGTGACATCTCCGAATTGTCCTTTACCCCCAGATTGCTTTTTGTGCCGTTCTTGGATGTTTTGCACGCGTCTACGCACAGTTTCACGATAAGGTACTTTTGGGGCAGCAACCTGTGTCTCAACACCGAATTTCTCTACAATCCGATCACGGTTCACTGTAATATGTAGATCCCCAAGACCTGAAACCAAAAGCTGCTTTGTTACATCATTCCGATCAATTTGAAAGGATGGGTCTTCTTCACTAATTCGTGTAAGGGCGGACATAAGTTTCTCGTCATCCCCTTCCCGTGCTGGCGAAATAGCATAAGAGATGACCGTGTTTGGAAACTCAATTCCAGGTAGTTTAATGGTAGCATCTCTGTCACACAATGAGTCTCCTGTATGTGTCGCAGTGAGCTTGGTCAATGCACCTATATCACCTGCGGGAATACCTGGTGTGTTGATAGCTTGCTTACCATTCATAAATGTTGGTTTACCAAGCCGTTCTGTCCCACCTTTTGTAGAATTGGCAACTTGTACATCACCTACCAATGTCCCGGAATAGACACGAAAGAGACTAAGTTGACCTGAAAATGGGTCTGCTATAGTTTTGAATACTACTGCAGACATAGGTGCTTCTGTTGAAGGTTCACGCGTATTATCCTCATCATCAACATCCTGTGCTGCTCCAACCTGAACAGGAGATGGACAACAACTAACAATCATATCCATCAACTGTTGAACGCCTATATTTTTCAATGCAGAACCGCATAATACTGGAACAAACTGATTTTCAGAAATACCTGTTTGTAAACCGTTTTGTATTTCCTCCTCAGAGAGTTCTCCTTCAAAAAACTTTTCGATAAGTTCATCGTCGCTTTCTGCTGCAACTTCAACAAGAGCTTCTCTGTATTCTTCAGCGACACCTGCTAAGTCATCAGGTATATCGGTCTGCGCGACAGGTGCGTTTCCATTTGGTTCAAGAAATGCTGCATTCTGTATCACATCTACAACACCTGTAAACTGTTCCTCTTTACCAATTGGGATTTGTACTGGAACTGCCCGTGTCTCTAATATATCTGAAATACTTGCTAATGCATTTTCAAAACTTGCGTTCTCTTTATCCATTTTATTGATGAAGAGGATTCGCGGTAGTTCATATTTATCAGCTACTTCCCAGACCTTTTCTGTACCACCCTCTACTCCTGTTGTAGCATCTACTACGACGATAACAGCGTCAACGACTCGTAGCACACCATGCAGATCACCATAAAAATCCTCTGCTCCTGGAGTATCAATAAGGTTAAGTTTATTTTCCTCCCATTCCGATATACACACTGAACAATTGAGTGATGTTTTGCGTTCTATCTCATCCGAGGCATAGTCAGCTACCGTGTTTCCGTCATCCACGGAACCCATTCGCTCAATGGCACCGCCGTTATATAGCATTGCTTCAATTAGGGATGTCTTACCAGATCCCGAATGAGCAATTATACCGATATTCCGAATTTCATCAGTTCTGTATTGTCTCATTTATACTATGTTCTCCTTTTGTCACCACACGGAATAGGTCAAACTATGCCGTTTAAAGATATTATATTTTAGCATATATGGCATATAAATTTCAACAAAAACCTACACTCCAATTTACGATATGTTTTGAGTGGTTATATTTTAACGATCAAGTTTGTGCATTATTACATCAAATTTCACAAAACAGGTAATGGGTAATTATTCCTTAAAAATGATATAATGTACACCAAGAAAATTGTATAAAGGATATGAAAATGAAAATGCTATTTTTTGCATTAGGTTCAGGTTTTAGTCTACTGAGTGTATTATTTGGTGCTTTCGGAGCACATGCCCTGAAGAAGAAACTAACACCAGAGATGTTGGATATATTTGAGGTTGCAGTGCGATATCAGATGTATCACAGTATAGGATTAATTGTTGTTGCTTGGGCAATATCACAATGGCAAAACTCACTCACAAATGCCGCAGGGTGGTGTTTTGTTGCTGGTATTCTTATATTTTCTGGCAGTCTTTATATACTAAGTCTGACTGGAGTCCGTTGGCTTGGTGCAATCACACCGATTGGCGGTTTGGTATTTATCGCTGGATGGGGATGTCTGATGATCGCTGCGTTTCGTCAGTAACACGATATCTAATGTATTCAATACCCTGATATTATAATTGCATAGTAAGAAACAATTTCAAGGATCCTTTCGTGATATTTCTTCCCAATCCCATAGAACAATTGTTCCGTCTCCGCCGGTACTTGCTAATGTCTTTCCTCCCTCAATGAAAACCATGTCTGTTATCTGTTGTAGCCAACTACTATGTCCTTTGTGTGTTGACAGAAGTTGACAAGTTTGCGCGTCATATAATTGGACTTTATCCCATGCCGAAACCACAAGTGTTTTGCCATCTGGTGAAAATAAAATAACATAATTACCATCATCGGTTTGGCATTTTCTAAGTAGCATACGATTGGTTAGATCCCACAAGTAGAATATCCCATAACTCGAACTTGCAAGAATCTTTCCATCCGGTGAAAATGCTAAAGCACTCGTGCGTCTACTCTGTCCAGTAAGTGTGAATAAACGCCTGCCTGTCTCCACATTCCATAGGTTGATTTGTTCACTGTCACCGCCGCTTGCAAGTAGTTCACCATTTGGGGAAAAGGTAATTACGGCCACTTTTTCTTTGTTTCCTTTTAGCCTATATTTGGGACGATTTGATTTTGATTTTGTGATATGTCTTTCCCAAAATGGCAGTGGGGGATCTGTAATATCCCACAATTGAATTTCTCCAACTTGATCATCATAAGATGTGATAGCCAATATTTTTTCATCTGGAGAAAATTCAAAAATGAAACTGTATGCGTCTTTCGAATATCCGTGTCCGGTAAATATTGCGCGGTTTCGGTTTTCAGAAATATCCAACAACCTTATTTTTTTACCTAAAAAATTTTTCAGGACAAGTGTTGTTGCATTTGAAGAAATTGTCTCGGAAGAAACAAATCCTTTAACAGAAGATACTGATAATTGATGTCCATTATCAATGTTCCAGTGTTGAATTTGCCCATGTCCTGGCACCACACTAACTATAATATTATCTTGTTTTAAAGCACCAATACCTGAAATCTCGTCTAAATGTCCTGTACAAGTAAATTGAAGACTACCTGTAGTAACATCCCAAGCACGAATTGTGTTATCCTCACTCGCTGAAAGTAACATTTCTCCATCCGGTGAAAATGCTAATGCAGTTATCTCGTCTTTGTGTCCTTTGAACTCTGATGTTGGGTAGTATTTACCAAAGAAACCTCTTAAACCTTGTTGATTTTGAGTAGCACTCCATAAAGTTACTTCACCATCATCTCCACCACCTGCAATGAGTTTATCATTCGGGGAAAAGACTATCTTTTTGATGCCAGATATGTCCTTAAATGTTGCCCGATGTGTTGCTGTGTCTATGTCCCATAATTTGATACTATATCTATTGCAACTCGCAATTGTTTTGCCATCATGTGAAAACGCTAAATCAGATAACAATCTTTGTTTATGACTTGTCAGGGTTAACAGATGTTCTCCCGTATCAGTCTTCCAAACATTAATTAGATCATCTTTTTTTCTTTCGTAGTATGATGTTGCGAGAAAATGACCATCTGGTGAAATTGTGATACCGTTAATATCCTCTTCCTTCATGTCCATATCTATATTTGAAATAGTTGGTGTATCTGTTGAGTTTTCTTCAATTGACTGTACATGTACTTTTTTAAGTATGCTGCCTCCTTTACGTAGTAAGTCTGTTGTAGCAAGTATTGTTCCATCTTCAGAGAAATGTGCCGAGTGAAAGGCTTGGCGTTTTGCTTTTGGTATAATACCGAGAAGTTCTCTGTTATCTACATTCCAACGTAATATTGCACCTGCGTAACTTGTCCCTGTTAGCAATTTACCATCAGCTGAAAATGCTATTCCATTTATATTGTGTCTATCTCCCTTGAATAAAGCAATCTCTTTTCCAGTTTTAGCATCATACATCCACACTCCAATTGTCGTTGCCACTGCAAACTGAGTATTGTCTGGTGAAAACTTGATGTCATTTACCTTCCCTTTTCCGAGGCGAGTTTTTGCACCGTGTGGTAATTCCCATTTGGAATAATCAACATCGGATTGTGGTAAGGAGATTGTTGAAAAGCCTCGGTTCGGCATCCCGCTGATAAACAAAGTCATTAGAAGGATCGCCACAATCACACAAAGTAATATGAAAAACAGACGTGATGATTTCACTTTATTAGTTCCTTTTGTTATATAACTTCACTATACATTGGAATTTACCACCTATCCTAAGTGACATACAGAATTAAAGCAAAACAAATTATCCGAAATCACAACTTGGGAGAAGTAACGCATAATATTAATGACTGAATGCGGAGCATGCTTATTACTATTACCTATTGACCTGTGCGATATGTTCCCAATCCCAAAGAAGAATAGTACCATCCTTACTTGCGCTGACTAAGGTTTTTCCATCATCAATAAACAATAGATCGTTTACCCAACTGCTGTGTCCTAAGTGTGTTGATAATAGTTGACACGAATGTGCATCAAATAATTGGATTTTACCGTTATAAGTGCCACTTATTAGCGTGTTACCATCTGGAAAATATTTCAGGATAGTTGGGTATTCCACATTCTGACATTCAGTTTTCAGTTTCCCGGTGGTTACATCCCAAAATAAAATAGAACGAGAAAAACCCCCACTTGCGAGCATTTTTCCATCAGGTGAGAATGCCAATGCTCTGATTGTATCATCACGATCAGAAGTTAGCGTAAATAATTTGGAACCGGTCTCCACATTCCATATATGTATTATTTTATCGGTTCCACCACTTGCGAGCATTTTTCTGTCTGATGAGAATACTAATGCGAATACCCTATCTCTGTGTCCTTCAAGAGTATACCGTGGTTGAATGGTTTTTGATCTGGAAAGCAGTCTTTTAAAATATGGTTGAGACCGATTAGGTATTTCCCATAAATGAACAACTCTAACACGATTTTCTATAGAGTAACTTGCAAACCTTTTCCCATCCAAAGAAAACGCGAATACGAAATTGATTGCAGCTTGCGGATATCCATGTCCACCCAAGATTGCATGAATACGTTGTTTTGAAGTATCGTACAATCTTAACCGTTTTTTCGCTCTCCAGTCTTTTATAACCACCGTATTTGCATCAGGTGAAATTGCTTCTATCATTTTATTTCTATAGTAGGATCCTGAGACATGGTGTCCAATATTGATATTCCAATGTAGAAGTTGATTTTCCCCTGAATGTACAGTTGTCAAGGAACCTTCATTTTTTGTTATACCTACCTCACTGATTTCCGCTGAATGTCCTGGACATGTATATTTCTGACTACCGGTGGTAGTATCCCAAGCACGAATTGTGCCATCCAAGCTGCCTGTAAGTAGTAGTTTTCCATCAGGAGAAAACGCCATTTTGGAGACTTTATCCTTGTGTCCTTTGAGATTTAAAGAAGGAAGAAATTGACTGATTTTGCCGGTAATACCTTTTTGTTCCTTCACGGTTGCATCCCATATACGTACACTCCCGTCTCCACTACCACTGGCAAGGAGTTTTCCATTTGGTGAATATGCTAATGCTTGGAAGCTAACATTATTTGCTTTGAAGATTGCTCGTGATGTCTTAGTCTCGATGTCCCACAGATGAATTGTCTCATATTCATCCCCACTTGCGAGTGTTTTTCCATCAGGTGAGAATACCATACATTTTATCCATCGTGGATTCCCTTTCAGTGTGAATTCATGCTCCCCAGTTGCTGTATTCCACACATGTATTGGATAACTATCAATCTTTTCAAGAATAGTGGTTGCAAGAAAACGTTTATCTGGTGTGAGTGCGACAAGAGGTTGTCGTCCTCTTCTCTCAAATAATTCAATATATGTAATGGTTGGCGATGTTGACTTGTCATCAATGTGCCAAACCTGTGCTTTATCAAGTCCACGTGTGGTAACAAGTTTTTTGCCATCCTCAGAGAAAACTGCAGTGTTAATGGGTTTGAAATCCTCGTGTACAAGGATTTTATTAAGTTCTCCGTTCTCTACATTCCATAGCGGTATCTGCCCTAACGCATTTGCTCCGATAAGAACATTCTCGTCCTGTGTGAATGCAATTCCTTTAATGTCTTGTCTATCTCCTTTGAACAAGGCAATTTCTTCTCCTGTTATTGCATCATACATCCAGACACCGATAGTTGTTGCTACAGCAAACCGGGTACCGTCTGATGAAAACTTAATGTCATTTATACTTCCTTTACCGAGTCGTGCTTTAACTCCAACCGGTAACTCCCATTGTGAAAATTCAATATTAGATGATTGTAGTGTTATTTCCGAGGTATCTCTATCAGTTAACATGCGGACAAACACAGTCAATACGAGGATACCAACAATAACCATAAGTATGATAAGGAAAAGTCGCGAGGTTTTCATTCCAAACCCCTTTGCATAGAGTAAAAGATTAGTATACCACAAAATCCCATTAGAAACATTGTCATAAGTGTGTGTAAAGTTTTTTGCATAAAGAAAGAAATGGAAACACCATACACAAGACTTCGGACATCATAATTGACTGTGAATTGTTTGTGTTTATCTTGTAATTTCATTGGATTTTTCTTCCGTATAAAAAGGTTACCGTTTTGTGTCTAATTTCTGCATAACGGTAACTTTTGGTATTTTTCACTGGTTTTAGTTCCTGTCTGGGTTTATGGGTTGTTTTCATCAGTTTTTTTGAATATAAAAAAAAGAAAAACGGTAACCTTTGTTCTGCTTGATTTTTGTCTATTTTTGAATTGTCTAATATTCTGTCGGAGGTCGCTTTGCTCGCTCCGACCTACGAATACGGTTATGTTGGGTTTGTATGTGGTTTTGTTTTTCATAGTGATAGTATTATAACACGTGTTGTTGAGGGTTGGTAGGGGGACGTGGGGTAGGAACAATATGTTTCATGTATGTTTCATGTATGTTTCAGTTTTTAGTTTTTTGGGAGTTGTCTGAACCAGGATTTACAAATCAACGGTATGAATGCCTTTTGGCATTCCCCGGGATTACAGGATTTGCAGGATAAGAGGGGAATGTCGGAATCACTGAAGGCACAGAGGACGCGGAGGACACTGAAGGGGAGTTGTCTGAACCAGGATTTTCAGGACAAGAGGGAAATGTCAGAATCGCAGATGACGCGGATTGAAGAGGGGAATGATGAATGCGTTTGTATCGCGAGGAGGAGTCGCTCCTACAGAAAAGAGATTTCCAATCAACAACATTGGTTGAATCCGGTAAGTGCCACCGCACCATTTAGAAGCGGCATTGTAATGCGAAGGATATAAGTAATGCGCACCTACAAATACAAGATACAAGAACATCCGCGCAATCGTCATTTGCAAGCACGTTGTGCAGATTGATAAGTGGATACCCACAAGCAAAGTTTGCCATGCCTGCGGACAAAGCCATGAGTTCTTTGATTTGAGTGTGCGCGATTGGTATTGCCATCACTGTAAAATCTCTCATGACCGAGATATAAACGCCGCTATAAACATTCATAAGGTTGGGCATCAACCTTTTCAGGAGGAGACGTAATACCGCTTCGGCAGGTTGTCTCTGATGATAGAAGAATCACATGCCTCAAGGCTTGGGAGTATGTCAATCTTGTGCAACGATGGTAAGGGGTAGGCTTGTTGATCTGCCAGCACCATCTATGCAAGTCAATTCATGCTTGCCAGCAATAGGGGTTAGGAAAGTTGGTTCTACTGCTTTTCCTTTGAATACAAGCTCACCGTTTAGAAACCAAAAAAGATCTTGTGTATCACCTGAAACAGAAGCAGACAAACGAATTTTTTGATACTCAAATGGGATATTACTACGGATATGATAGACAGTGTCACGTGCAGGGGACAGAATTATTGGTGATGTGCCAGAAATTAGTCTCGTGCAGTCTCCATTGTGTTTAGGTAGCAAAGGTACACCGAACCCATTTGCATTCATCCATGTCGCAACATTTGCAGGTAAAACCGCAAATGTCTCGTCACTATACTGTTTCCCATGGCGACATGATGAACAGAGTCGTTCACCAGTGGTATCATCTACCTGAATAGTTTTGTGTATGTGACATTCCCGTATAGTGGAAACGCCGGAAATATAAACATCTGAAATTGAAGTTGGACAGTGGATGGAAAGTGGTAATCCGCTCACGGCACAAACGAGACGGGTCTTTAAAGATACTGGTTTGACAAACCATTTATTCGACTTTTCCCCTGAAAGTGCAGTGAATAAAGTGAATAAGATTGGTGCGGCTGAATTGGCACCACTGAGTATTTGGTTACCAGTTGCATTGAAGTTTCCGATCCAGACCCCGATAGTCAGTTCTGGAGTATACCCTATGCTCCATGCGTCTCTGTGTCCATAGGAAGTTCCGGTTTTCCATGCAACTTTTGGCATAGTACCGGTCAGTTCAAATGTATCAGGAAAATCGGGACGTTTTAAGGTTGTTAGCATATCGGTAACAACCCAACATGTTTCTGGTCGTAATAATCGTGACTCTGGCATGGAGGAGGATATGGACTGAAGTGAATAAGGATTGTGTACATCGGTCTTTTTCTCACACTTTTTGTATTGATTAAGTTTCAATTGATAGGGTTCGAACACTCCCATATTTGCCAATCCAGCATAGAGATTTGTCAATTCAAGCAGATTTATTCCACATCCACCAAGTATAAGAGAAAGTCCATAGTCCTCCTTCTCAGATAGTGTGGAAATATGTGCCTGTCGAAGAAATTCATATAGACTGTCCTTCTGCATTTTAGCATAAAGATTGACTGCGGGGACATTCAGTGAATGTGCTAAAGCCTTTCTTGCTGTAATATGTCCTGAATATTTTCCATCAAAATTCACAGGTGAGTACCCGTTATAATCTACTGGCACATCAAATAAGAGTGTCTGAGGTGTAATATATCCTTTATCAATTGCAAGTGCATAGATAAAGGGTTTGAGTGTTGATCCTGGTGATCGAATTGCAAGTGTTCCATTGACCTGTCCATCCGATTCTTTATCAAAAAAGTCCGGGGAACCGACCATTGCAAGGACTTCACGACTTTTTGTATCAAGAATGACAATGGAACCTGCAGATATACCCTGTGCTTGAAGAGGACGCATGTATTCACGTAAAATTCGTTTAGCAGTTTCTTGATAGCGTTGACCAATTGTTGTGTGTATTCTATATTTGCTTATATTTTGAGATGTGCTGTTTTGCTGATTGTTTGCAATTAAACGCGATAGATGTGGTGCTTTGAAAGGCAGATGATAACGTTTTGATGGTATTGGCTCGTTAAGTGCTTCCTGAAGTCGCTGTTCGGTTATTTTTCCTGCAGCTTTCATCCTATTCAGGACCTTTGTTCTTGCGTTGCGCGCCTTTTCAGGAAAACGGTCAGGTCGCAGATATTCTGGTGAATTAGGTATTGCTGCTAATAGTGCAGCTTCTCCAAGACTGAGTGCACTTTGTGGTTTATTAAAATAAAGACGTGCTGCCGCACCAGAACCTACAATGTTTCCACCATAGGGTAGTAGGTTGAAGTATAATGTTAAGATCTCCGTTTTTGTGTAAGTTAATTCAAGTTGAAATGCCCGAAATATTTCAATACATTTGTTAGGTATAGTACGGTCTTTTGGTTCCATAAGACGTGCAAGCTGCATTGTAATTGTAGAACCACCGCGAACGATTCTACGTGCTTTGAAGTTGTCAATAGCAGCATATACCAGCGAAACGGGGTTAATCCCCCAGTGCTGATAAAACCATTTATCTTCATAGGTTAACATAGCAGTTTGGAACAGAGGAGAGACATTATCAAGTGATGTTTCTGGAAATCTCCACATGTCATTTGGTGTTGTGAATGCACGAAGCCATTCACCGTTTCTATCTAATACGACAGTAGATGGTGTTGGTTGGAGTTTATGCTTTGGGAGTGGAAAAACCCAGTTAGCAAGAATAAACAGACACACTGGAAACAGTGGGATTGCAAGGAAGATCCTTCTTTTCTGAATGAACTTAATTAACTTGTTCTGCATAATGGAATTGATTAAGTGATTATGACGTTTCATGGTTGGTAATACAAAGGAAGAAAAGTGGGAAGAGGATAAACCCACTATCTCTTCCTGTTTTGCCCGCGAGTTTGGGCGTAGCAAAATCTTTAGTATTTATTTTTAAAATTACTCAACTATCTTTATCTTTCCACTACCAGCAACCGATGAATTAGATGGATCATACATTGCTTCTGCTGATATAGGTGGTAATGTAAATTCTCCACGAGTTACAGCGCGTAAAGCATAATGGAATTTACGTTCCCGTTGACGTGGGAATGCACCGAAAAAGATGAGACGATCATCACGAATATCTACGTAGTCAGGTTTAAAATTACCTGTTTTCAACCATGGTATTCCTACGCGGGATGCTAATCTTGCGTTCTCAATTTCAAATCCCGCAGGTAACATATCCACAACGACCACGTTTTCAAGGTTCCAGTTAAGTGATTTCACGGTAATTTCAGCAATTACTAAATCACCATGTGGAAATTCGTTATCAAATGGTACCCCATCTTGGTTTAGATAACGTCTACGTACTTGTATATCTCGGTCATATTCCTCAATAAAGGAATCTCGTCTGATTCCAAATGCAGACCAATAGTAATAACAACTACCTTCTCCATCAATAGAGATTTTCACTTGAGCTCCATCCCAATCGTTATTTTTGAAACGAACAGATGGATTTGTTGAATCGAAATCAGCGAGTAGAGTATCGTTGACTGTAATCCTACCAGTATAATCACCATCCATTTTCTTTCTTAGTATTTTACCTATAGCGAGGAACGCAAATGCATTTTCCTGTGTTGTACCCCAGCGTTTTCTTTTTGAAGCAGCATCACTAAGGTTTTTGACAAGCACAGGTATTGACGGATGGTTTTCATTGACTTCAGCAAGTACATCCAAGATAATTGCTTGTGCACGAATAGGGGAGTTGAAGTTATTGCCAGATTCTCTTTTCCCACCGTTTTGTGGTGCGATAGAAACAGGAAGCATTGAAAGCGCAGTTTCCAAGTCCCCATCAAGGGCATAAGCTCCGGCTAATTGAAACTGACTATAGTTTGTAAGTCTACTTAGAAGATTATTCTTTAGGTAGTTCATCACACCTTTTTCAGGTTCTCCAGCAGCTGCTAACACATAGCATGCATAAACTGCACGTTCAATCTCATACCTTTTAATTTTATCTGCAGCTACATTATTGGCTGATACTTGTTTTGCTTGTTCTCTTAACCCTTCAAGCATGCCTGTATAGACTCGGTCTGAAACTTCATAATCCGATTTTCGTGCTTCAACCATAAAATGAGATGCATATACACTACTCCAGCGATTTATATAACTTCCACCGGGCCAATATGCAAAATGATTTTGTGGAGTGAACATACTTTCAAGTCTACTGATACCTGATGTAATGTAGTAATCCACACGGTCATCTGAGGCAAGTTCTTCATCAACTGCTCCTGCGACATCACTAAAATAAAGTAGTGGAAACACCCGACTTGTGGTTTGCTCAATACATCCATAAGGATACTTTAGCAAATAACTAATACCTCCGGTAAATTCAATCGCAGGAAATGGAGATACGGTTAGAGTAAATTCAGATGACTCAGGAATTATATTTGAAGGAAACACGAATTCAGTATCATCGTCTGTACTAACTACACCATTTCCTGTTTCCGTCACTGGTGGTGCAGCGGATCGTATTGGGAGATGGACAGACATCTGTGAACTTTCATCGTTTCCTGAGGCAGTAACAGTGAATGCTGCTTTACCAATTGAATCGTGCGTAAGAAGTTCAAATAATAATTGTTCTTCACGTCCTGATACTATTTCAGTCTGTTTAACTATGTGGTCTTTCTGTACCCGAGTTTCATTGTTTATGTTGCTTGATAGAAATTGAACATCACCGGTTGCGTGTATTTCTACACGAAATTCACCGTCTTCACCTGTACCGTTATGAACATTTATAGGAAATTGAATTCTGTCACCACCTGAGAGGAAGCGTGGAAAGGTTGGGGTTATCACTATAGGTTCGCGAACAGTGATATTCTCCTCTGCAGAACCGTAGTATCCACCTGAAAAAGCGACCACCATCAGGCGTAACGACCCATTGAACTGTGGAATATGGAAACTTGCAGTTCCTCTACCGTATTGATCTGTTTTCAGGATTCCTGACCAAAGTGAGACAGGTTTAACCCGCATTACACTTGCAGTGTTAAGCCGTTTTGCTCGTGCACTCATTAACGCCGCGTCTCCACCTATGCTGGATTGTTCCTTTACTGTTTCAATCTCGGGTAAAATTGCAGAATATAAGTCATAAACTTGAGTTTTTAATCCGCGTTGTCGATAGAAAAAACTGTGTGGATTAGGTAAACGGAAATTGGTTAATTGAAGGATTCCTTCATCAACAGCGGCAATAGTTACATGTGAATACGCACTTTGTCTACCCCGCACACGAAATTTCACTGTTAATTCGTTATTCGGACGAATTTCCTCAGGTGCATCCAACTCAATTGCAAGACTGTTAGTTTTTGCATCCAATTTTAGTGGAATTACACCGAAAGCACGAGCAGGTGTATGTTCATTTAAGGAGTCCGTTGACCGAATCAATGTTCCAGAAAGGTAAATATTAGGTTTATAACTATAATTTACAGGGATATTCAAGTTTGCCGAATTTCCTTCTAATGTCACAGTTCGGTAACTCAGTATCTTTTCACGTTCAATTGTCAATATTAATTTACCGGGAAATGGTGATTTGATACTAAGTTTTGCTGTTTCTCCAGGCTTATATGTTGGTTTGTCTAATGTCATCTCAAGAAGACCTGGGTTTTCCATTGACCGAGGAATGGAACCCCATCCTGAAGTTTCAATTCTGAGTTCTGTTTTTGCACCGGATTCTATATCCTCTATTTTTACCCGATATTCTCCGTAATCAGATGGCACAAAACTGAATGTTCCCATCTCCTCTGTTGTAATTAGTTGACGAGTTTCTAATGTTGTAATCTGTTTATCAGAAACGTACCGATATTGACCACGGGAATTCCGACGTAATATGGTATTCCAATGAACTTTATCAATAGTAAGTTCCAAATTACGATTAGCAACTGCGATTCCAGTCTTATTTACAGCGATGTAGTTGAAAGTAACATCTTGATTCCGTTTGATTTGACCAGTATTTGTGCGTTTTATACCAACATAATGTGAATAAGGATGAATAACTACACTGTGTGAAGCAGTAACTGCTCTACCCCCAGGTTCCTGTACTGTCGCTGATAGTATTGCGTTTAGTAGAGACGGTGCTTTAATTGATTTTGGAAGTGTAAACTTATAGCTTGCTTTACCTTCGTCATTAGTTTTACTTTCCTGCAATGTAGTTCGTTGTCTTTCAAATGAAATTTTACTTGAAAAGTTGAATGAGTTCCATTTCTCATTTGGGATATAAGGCACGGATTCAAGCATATAGGATGCAGTTACTTTCCGATTTGCTGCAGGGGGTCCAAACAAACTAACTGCTGAAACATCCATATTTACTTCATCACCCAAGCTATACTCAGGTTTTTGCGTGTTTACAGTGACTTTCGTCCTGTCAGGCATAAATTCTTCGATCTGAAATTTAGTTCTACCGATTTCTTTCCCGGCAACAGTCATTTTTGCAATATAACTTCCAGTTTGTGCATGTGCAGCAATTGGGACAGTTACTGTACATCCACCACGTCTGTCTGTTTTTTGCTGTAGTTCATTTACAATACGTCCATCGGGTGCTATGATTTGGATTTGTGCAGGAAGAGATGGCGGTGTTTTATTTTGTTTGCCGCGGACAATTCCTGCGATATCAACATTTTCTCCAGGACGATATACACCACGACTTGGATAAAGAAAAGCTTCATATCCTGTTTCCAAGTAAGCCGGACCACTAACATTGAAATCTCCAGTGGATATTTGGTGTTTATTTAACTGAATAAACGACAGGTCATCACCTTTTTCAACTGTTAACATATAAGGAGAAAAGTTCTCAGTTTTTTGAGCAAAAGATGTGAACTTAACATATCCATCCCAATTTGTCTTACCAGTGAGAAGCGTCTGGTTATTATCGCTGATAAGTTTAACTGTAGCTTGTGATATAGGTTTTAGTTTAGAGAGTGAATTAACCCAAACCCACAATTCATCACCTGCTTTTTTTGTTACGATACCGATATCTGTCAGCATCACCCACTTAGTCTTGTACACCCAACTGCGATTTTCGTCCCGAACAGTAACTTTAAATATCCCGATATGTTCATCGTCAAGATACTTTCCTAAATTAATTGACGTTTGGACTTCTTCATTTAATTTTGATGAAATAGCAACTGATTCTGTGTGTATTGGTTTACCCAGATTTCTTATCCATGAACTCCAGTTAGATATACGAGAAACATAAAATAGGTTGTTACCAAAAACCTTTTCTATATACAGATTTACATTGTCAATATTAACTGTTGTTAACCCCAAGTTCATATTCTGATTGCGAGTCAGGAAATAGCCTTGACCTACAAAGCGGAGCTGCGCAGGGACATCAGGGATTCTAAGTCTGCGAGAATAAGGTTTTTTTAGAACCGACCCATCAGGGGCAGTTAGACCTTCTCCTACAGTAATTTCATAATACGAACGACGTTTGAAATCACCATGAATTTCGATCTCTCCGTATCGAGAAATAATCTGGGTGTCTATGTCTGGTTCAACTTGAATAAAAGGTTCTACTGTGTCTACAGGAATGTTTGAACTAAACCGCAACGAGATATGAGGTCTGCCTGAATCTTCTTGCACACTGGCATAGGTAACACCGAGAGTCCCGTGTCCTGTCAAAGTCAAATCTTTGACATTTGCTTCTTTAAGACCGAATTGTCCTCCTGTGCATTTAAACCCTTTTTCAACACGTACCTTCAAATTTTGGTCCCCAAGAAGTCGTGGAATCTCTTCTGATTCTATATTGATTTCTCTCGCTATTCCATTTTGTGGTTGAAGTGTGTATGGTATTTCAACATCTTCTTGAAGCTGAATGGATAAGTTTGCACGCAAATCCGCAATATTGACAGGATAATTAAATGCCAATTTTCCTACCATTTTTGCATGTGTTTTTGTATATTTGAATTCAAGTTGTCTATTTAGCAAACGGAAACGTTCTGTAGAAAAATTGAACTTTCTGTCACCTGTGATGACAAAACCGAGAGAACTTTGACGTAATTTTGGAGAGAGTTCAACGGTGTAGTTTGAGGAAGGAGCTAAAGGGCTTTCTAAAAAGAAACGGATTGTGTCACGCGCTGTCCATCGTGCTGTGCCTTGGACGGTAGGGGTAAAATGAATAGCACGAATTGGCAATTCAGTGTTTATGGCAGAATTGTCAATGACTGGTTCAGAAAATGTAAACGTGAAGTCAACCCATTGTGGTACTTTTTCTCCTTTAGGTGTAATCGACTTAACAGTAACACGTGTCTTTTCGTCTGATGTCAAACTATGTATATAGAGTGAACCGATTAATACAATAAGCAATGTCAATACGGCGACAACACCGATTAGAAACTTTTTGCTATTCATGACCTTTCTCCCTGTAACCTTATAAACGATTTATTTTTTCTGTATTTTGCGCTGTAATTTTACTATAGTAGACGTTGAGCAATTTTCGTGCCAAATTTCTGATGTCTTATATTTCTCATGTGTCTTATGTTTCTATAATCAGACTTTCGACTGGGTTTTCTTATACAGACACCTCAGAATAAAGTACCCTAATAGAGATTGTGATAGTGTATTGTTCCAATCCAAATAGCAGTCATTTTCGGGCAGTTGTGAAAATAACAATATACATATAGACAGAACGCTGAATGCAGTTTAAACATTCAGCGTTTTTATTATAGGTATGTACAGTTTTCTACCTGCATTTATTTCATTTCAGGTTCAATATAACAATATACCTACCAGCGTCTTGTTCTCATACTATACTGCATTTTTATTACTTTGTGATAAATCTATTGCAATACAATCACCTTTATACAGAAATGATGCTTACATATTATCATGTGTAAAAAATGACACACATAGGATTATACATTTCTTGAAACCAAAATCAGAACCAAAATCGTGACATTAAAATAATCTGATTCGATCCTTCAAGTTGTCTTAACATACCTTTATCGGGAATTTCTTCATCCGGATTTCTATCAGCGTTTGGTAGATTTGCCCAATAGAACAGTGAAATTGCACCGTTTTCGATATAGTTGTATTGTGCAATAAATGTCAACCTTTTTCCAGCATCACCTAATACTGTTCTGTCTGGATCAAACACACCATAACGTCCCGCTATAGAGAATTGGGGCAGTACACGGTACTTTGCTCCAACATAATATCCTTTTGAATCAACAGCATCTGTAGTAAAAGAACCTACCTCTCCCATATTACCGAAGTTGAATTCACCTTCTAAACTTAATCCAGCATAAGAGGCAGTAATAAATGTCCCGACAAGCCGTTCCCATTCTTCGTCGTTTTGTTCAAAAATGCATGAGACCCCAGCGCGAAATGGACCGAGTTGACCTCCCACCGTGCCGAGTACACCTCTTGCTGTTGCGTTATCAGCGTTAAAGTATGCAGCATTGTAAAACGCTTTTCCTAAACTACCACCGAGTTCAATACCAACATCGCGGGTGTTAGAACCAAGTTCGTAACCTTGACGCACAAGTATGTTGTGATCCTTCTGTTTGATACCAAATGGCAAACGAAATTGTCCCACTTTAGCATAAAGATGTTTTGGAATTGCATCAACAGTTGCAAATGCGTTAATTGTGTTTCTGACAAAGTTATTCGATAGGGTTAAGCGCACACGGTCTGTTGCTTGTGCATTGAATGTCACTTCAGCTTGCATAAGGAGAAAACTGTCAACCGATGAATGGCATGAAACACAAGATGCACCAGTATTTTCTTCTGTGTCTACGTGCATCGGTTTAATAAATGCTGTTTGGAGATCAAGCGAAGTTGTTAACTGCTTGACAACCTCTTTAGATTCCTCTGTAACTGCTTCCATATCAAAATCTTCGGGAAACTCAAAATAGTTCTCTTCAAAGATTTCACCGATACGGTTTCTCGGACCTCCACCTGCGGGATCAATGTGACAAAAATTACAATCTTTATCTAATTCAGTCGCAAATTCAGGACGGGCTTCTGCGATATTAATCCAATTACTACTGATTGTAAAAAGAATTGTAAAGGTGATAAACAACAATGCAATTATGCTATAACGTACCAGAGTTTTCATCATGTGAATACATTTGATATAACTATTTTGATATATCTTCATAAGCACCCTCCTTAATATCAATAGACACAGTATAATGTATTTTAAAGAAAAGATATTGTTAAATAGAAAGATTCTGAGTCAATTATTAATTTGTTGAATTGTAAAACAAGTTTCGAATAACTTTGCTGACTGACTTCGTCGACATGTTTTGGTAAAGTGTTATGAAACTAACTCAGAATCTATCACTTGTTTGTGCTATAGTGATGATACTATGTATTAATTGAACATCAACACACATAAATCATAGCACGATACTGAAAATCATTCAAGTTCTGTGAAAACATAGTCTGTATTTTCGACTCTGACATGGCATCCCCAACATATTCTACCGGATGCAAGTACTGTAAATTCCTTATCCGGATCGTTTCGTGTATATTCAATGAACTCCCAATCATTATGATCCGGATCACTACCTGCTTTTTTCCGCATAATAGCGATTAACCCAATGTAATCCTTATTGGGTCGAGTTGCTTCTTTTACAACGATACTTCCATCAGGATATGGATATTCTTGTTCATCGTTCGGTGCTATGACATCTCGCGTTTGGTTGACGTAGACATTCTTATCACCGTTGTGAGGGTCTCCACCTTGCACAGGGGGAATAGGTTCAACGTTTAACTTAAGCCAACGTTCATATCCCGCCACATCATCAGGAAGACCTGGGAGTGCTACTGCCGGTTCTTCGGTTTCGTTTTCTGTTTTTTCGGGTTCTGCTTGTTGAACGAGTTCTTCTAACTTTTGTTCTTCTACACAAGCCGTGAACATCATCAATGGTATTAGTCCGACTGCAAACCATGAAATTACACCCAGTTTTATTTTCTCAAGCCCTCTACTTTTCATCATAATCCTCCTCTTGCAATCTGCATTTTGTATACAGCATAAAGGTATTTATCGTCATTTATTTTTCATATATGGACTGACTTTTGATGTTTAACGGATAATGCCATTATTCTTTTACAGACAGGGAAAAAAACAGGTAAAGATGTCATCAAGAATAAAGCACTTTGAGCACTTCAAAATAATTTGGAAACGTTTTACTTACACACTCGGGATTATTTATCCGAATTCCGTGCACTTTCAACCCAATCAGCGAAAACGACATCGCCACTCTATGGTCGTTGTATGTATCAACTGCAGCGGGTGTTATTGGTGTCGGTAAAATTTCTAATCCATCCTGATATTCTACCACGGTTACACCAAGCTTCCGAAGTTCTGTAACCATAGCGTGAATTCTGTCTGTCTCCTGCCAACGCGTATGCTCAATGTTTCGGATAGTGACTTTGCTGTCAGCGAAAGGAGCAATTGCAGCGAGAGTCAACGCAGTATCAGATATATCCTTCATATCCACATCTATCCCCATCAACTGTTGCGGACCTCTAACCGTAATACCTTTACCAGATACAGAAACCTCACATCCCATCTGTTCCAAGACACGCACAAATTGGACATCACCTTGTGCAGAATCCGTGTGTAGATGTCTGACAGTAACACACCCACCAGTGAGCGCAGCGGCTGCGAAAAAGTAAGATGCACTGGAAGCATCTGGCTCAATATGGTAGCAACGAGGTACATACTGCTGTCCACCTGTAATTTGGAAATATCTGTAATCTTTATTTATCACCTTTATACCGAACGCATCCATAATTGACATTGTAATGTCAATATAAGGTGTTTTGAGTTCACCGATAACTTCTATCTCCATACCGTTTTTAGCATAAGGAGCGATGAGCATCAACGATGTCAAGAACTGACTGCTTTTACTTGCGTCCAGACGAGTTTTCCCACCCTCAATCCCATCTGCTCTTACAATAACAGGAAGATGTCCGTTTTCAAATTGTGAACGCGCTGTAACCCCAAGCAGTGTCAGCGCGTTTAGCAAATCCGTAATAGGTCTGCCACGGCGCATCGGTTCGTCACCATCAATGACAAATTCACCGTGACCGAGAGCAACATAACTAACCAATGAACGTGAGGTAGTCCCAGAGTTCCCAATATACAGTTCTGCACCATTAACAGGAATGTTTCCACCGTTTCCTGTAACGTTAAAACTGTCTTGGTCTCTATCTTCCGAAATACGGATATCGAGCTTTCTGAGGGCATTGCACATATAGTGCGTATCATCGCTGAAGAGAGCACCTGTCAATGTAGAATCCCCGCGTGCAAGCGCAGCAACTAACAACGCACGATTGGTATAACTTTTTGATCCAGGCACTTCTATCGTAGCATTTGATGGGGTACGAAGCGGTTGTATTTCAATCATTTGGTCTATAACAATAACCCTAATTCAGTCAGCAATTCCTTGAGTTCTGCTCTTGCTGTCGTATCAAGAGGCAGTAAGGGACTCGTGGTATATGCATTGCAAACTCCTAAAATTTCCAAGCAGGCTTTCATTCCACTCACACCTTGTCCATAAGCATATAGTTTGCTAAGCTTGACCATCCATTTTTGGAGTCTGTCTACCTCATCAATATCACGCGCTTTTGCCGCGTTGTAGAGAGCGACAGATTCTTTCGGTGCCACGTTTGAGATAGAGATTACACCTCCATCTGCACCGAATAGCAAGGCTGCACCAATGAGAAAATGGGATCCAAGGAAAACTGAAAAATCTTCGCGTTCTCCTAAAAGTGTAAGGAGATGAAGGCTGTTTATCCAATCACCCGAACTATCCTTAATCCCTACGATATTCTCACAATCATCTGCCAATTGGACAACCACATGCGGTTTAATTGCAGTTTTGACAGTAGAAGGGATGTTGTAAATAAGCACAGGAAGTTCAGTACTTGAAGCAACCGCATGATAGAATTGGATTATATCTGCATTATCAGTGGAGGGATAATAATAGCAAGGAGTTGCTGCGACTGCATCAACCCCAAATTGCTGTGCTGTTTCAATGTTTTGGATTACTCGCTGGGTGCTTGTATCCATCACACAACAAATTATAGGCACGCGTCCTGCGACAGTTTTGGTGGCAATATCCATTGCACGTTCACGTTCTGAATTTGTCAACGTCGTAAACTCACCCGAAGAACCCAATAGATAAATGCCGTGAATACCGTTGTCAATCAATCGATTTAGTTGTTTCACAAATCCAAGTTCATCAACCCGTTCCTTTTCATCAAGTGGAGTAACCGTTGGGGCAAAAATACCTTGATATCGTTTATTCATTGGTACCTCTCATGTATTGCTGAATTGTAGCATTATTCCAGTTTAGCAAAGCCCAATTTAAATGTCAATTACTTCTAAAAATGTGTTATTATGATATTCAAAATACATAGGAAGCTGCGGATAAAGATTGATGAATATTCGGACACAACTAATACTTAGTTACATAGGAATTGTGTTACTTGTCCTATTTGCTATGGGGTTATATCTCAGATCAGCATTAAAAGGAGTCCTTGACAAGCGGATAACAAGTGAATTGGAAGTTCAAGCAGCACTCACCAGAGAATTTCTGATTGAACAACTACCTGAAACAGAAAAATTTTCCTATGATGAAATAGATAACCTCGTTGATAGACTTGGTGAGACAGGGAAAATGCGTCTGACATTCATTGGTGTTGATGGAACTGTTTGGGGTGATACTGAACGGGATGGTCAGGCGTTAATCGAGATGGACGATCACTCCACTCGAACGGAAGTACAGGATGCTAATAATTTTGGCAGTGGGATGATTGATCGTAAAAGTACTACAACACAAACAGATTATCGTTATTTTGCGCTACCTGTTCAAAGAAACCAGAATATAATAGGGTTTTGCCGTGTGGCACTGCCAAAGAAAACAATTAATTCCGCACTTGGTAATCAACAACGGATGTTACTATATGCGAGTATCGTGGGTTCAATACTCGCAATTTTGTTTGGAATTTTTAGCACAGGTGCTATTATTAAGCCTATAAAGAAGTTAACGCAGATTACACAATCTATTGCAGCTGGAGAAAATACTTCAAAGGTTGAGGTAAAATCAGATAATGAGTTGGGACAACTCCTACAGAACTTCAATCTAATGACAGATAGAGTCCACGAACAGATTGATAAGATTTCCGTGGAAAATCAACGTTTGGAAACGATTTTAAATAATATGAACGAAGGTGTGTTACTTGTTAATGGAGCGTCTGAAATTACTTATGCTAATCCAGCCGCGATTGTTATGTTGAACCTTCCACAGATGTATGTAGGTAGAGCATTGATTGAAATAAACCGAATTCCTGAACTACAAGCACTACTTCTTGAGGCGGAACAGACTGATACTGTTGCTTATGCTGAAATTCGACTCGGTAATCTGATGGAGTCTGAAGCGGAGGTAACAATTGTTCCAGTGGCTGCTGAAAGTGAATATGTTATCGTTATTCACGATGTTAGTCATGTTCGAAAACTGGAGCGAATCCGAGCAGATTTCGTAGCAAATGTCTCACACGAATTGAAAACACCTTTAACAACTATACGCGGATACGCTGAAACACTCCTAAACGATAGTTCCACCAAATCTAAAAAACGTAAAGAATTCATCGTTAAAATACTAAATCATTCTGCACGTTTATCACGTTTGGTTTCAGACTTGTTGGAACTTGCACGCCTTGAATCGGGAGACGTAGAATTGAAACAATCGCAATGTCATCTTAATTCTTTCCACGAACCCATTTTGGATGTATTTGAACCGGTTTTGGAAGAATCTGGGTTAATCTTGAATTGGGATATTTCCGAAAACATACCACAAGTGAGTGTAGATCATCAACTTTTCATGCAGGTCTTTGTGAACCTTATTGACAATGCGATAAAATATACGCCTGATGGTGGTGAAATTGAGGTGTCAGCGGAATTGGGTGGCACAAACTCTGACGCTGCAAATGAGGTAGTCGTCCATGTAACTGACTCAGGAATCGGCATCCCATTAGAATCACAATCTCGTGTTTTTGAGCGGTTCTATCGGGTTGATAAAGGACGTGCCCGTAAAATGGGAGGTACTGGTTTAGGATTAGCAATTACCAAACATATCCTACTGTGTCATGACGGACGGATATGGTTAGAAAGCGAGTTAGGACAAGGCACCGTGTTCCATTTTGCATTACCAATTGTAGGTCAAGTTTAGATCTGCCACGGTTGTTCTGTCCATGCCATTTCCCAAAATAAGTATTCATAACGACTACTGAGTAAAAAATATCTTTGAATCCTCTCTTTTTCGAAAGAACTGCTATCTGAGGTTATTTCGTTGAGCAGGTTACGTAACCATTCACCTAAAGCAAGGAATTCAGGAGAGGCATACATATCTATCCATTCTTGATAGAGCGGTTCCGGTGAACCACCTTGTTCAGCAAGTGTTGTACCGATTTCAGCATAACCCCATTGACACGGGAGAACACCTGCAATAACGTCTGCTAACGTACCGATTTGTGCAACGTGAAGGATGTGTCGTGTATAAGCGTGTGTTGTTGGGGACATCTCAGCCGCTTCCATCTCATCAGCAGAGATACCGAATTTCTTGCAATAGCCACGATGCAGATCCATTTCGGTGTTCAACGTTTCGTTGAGCAATTGTGAAAAGAGTGCCATCGTTGCTTCATCGTGTGCTTTTATTACACCATAAGCAAAAACACGGCTATAGTCCAAAAGGAACAGGTAATCTTGAATCAAGTAAAACTTGAACTTCTCAGTAGGAAGGCTCCCATCCGCAATTCCTCGGACAAATGGATGCTTGAGATCCGCCTCCCAGATAGGTGCAGCGTGTTGTCTTAGTTCATCGGTGAATTTGGAATTATTAGTCATATAATCTCCTTAAATAGATAGAACAATTTATGGATTTTTTGTATATCATACCTTAAATATCGCGAGGGTGTCAAAATGTTTAAAAAACTTGGTATTGTTACTAATATTTGGGCAAAAGAGATAGAGAACGGAGCACATTTTTCAGATTTGATGGTGGAATTCGGTGCAAACGGTTTTAGAGATATGGAGGTGCGTGAAGGGGATTACCTCCGCAATTCTGAATTTGGTTTGCTCATTCAGCACATTGAAACCGTTATGCTGGACTATACCGATACCCACTTCAAAGTTATCTGTGATGCAATGTGGAATAATCCAACAAGTAACATAATTAAAGAATCAGAACATGCAGAACTGTTCACAGAGGTTTCTAATTTCGCCAAAAAATCATCAGGACTGACACTAAGTTATGCCATGTCTCACCCTTGGCTGTCAGCACCCAATGATATTGAAGACGACAATCAAAAGATAATTACGGCAAAGAAATTGGCATATCTGTTATGTCCACAACGAGCAAGATTGCGTCTTGTTGATCTGGATACAGAGGATGAGGTTGACGAGAACGCAGCGATTGCTAATTTACAACAGTATAAGTCAATTTTACCTGAGTATCCAATGATTTTTGCAGTAGAAAACGCTCGACAATCAGCACCGTTAACCTTGAAGTTGGCTGTTGCAGGTGATGCAAAACTCACTTATGATGAGACCAACACTTATCGTGCTGACGGAACGACCTTAAATCCGCCAAATGTATTTTGGGACAATGTCAAGATGGATAATCTTACATCAGTGCATTTCAAGCAGAAAACAGAGGCAGGCGTGTTATCAGAAGTCGCAGACGGATATGTTGACTTCAAGGCAATTACCCAGCATTTGAAGACAAAAAAGTATACAGGGGATCTATTACTTGAAAATGCACCAACTACAAATTCGTTGGTCAATGCACTAAATAGCCGAGAATATCTACTCAAATGTTAAATGCTAATATTGTTGGACATCTGAGAGGCTGTTTAGTAGATTGTCTTCTGCTTGTAAAACCTTAGACCAATTTATTAATCAATTATAGTAAATTTTACAAATAACTTTACATTATTCGATAGTAGGAGGAACTCCGATTCCCGACTATCAATCTATTTATGATGAATTCTGAAAACAATAAGATACTACACACGTAGGTCGGAGTTCAATACACGCACTCCGACCTACGGACAACGACTGTCAAAGTAATTCTAAATTCCACTATATACATCTACCGCAAACCAAGACTTTAGCAGTTGACAAGTTCGTGTTATACACTTGTCGTCGCTCTGGGACTGAAATATGCCAAATATAGGATAATTTTCTTCCAAACTATAGTAGAATTATTGAAGCCTTGCCTTGATAATACCCCAAGTAGTCGTCAATTTTCCAACAGCATCAACCGAAGACGGTTGTTGTCCTGACTGCTGAAGTTCGTTCTCTGTCAACGGACGATTCCAGACCTTGACTTCATCAATCAATCCCTTATAGAATCGATTTAGGTGCTCACCAACCCAAATTGACTGTCCACTGTTGATATCCAGAGTTTTGTCATCTACCTCATTAATCAACTCACCATCCACGTAGAATCGGAGTTTTTTTGCCTTCTGGTCTCGAACACCAGCGAGTACATGCCATTCGTTATCATTTAGGAAGTCTGTAGACCTTACACTTGCACTATTAGCACGCCCCTTGTCTCGGACAGAAAAACCCATCTTTCCGCGAGCAGCTGGGTCATCACCACTGATAGAGACTAACCATAAGGCTTCGGTACCCGGACGATAGTTGCCGACAATCCCATCGTTTTGTGGGGGTTGATCATCTGTTTTGACCCACACTTGTACTGTCAATGAATCGCCAGTGGAAAAGGTAATTGAATCAACCAGTGGCACTTCAACAAAATCATCCGTACCATCAAACTCTAACGCTTCGCCATGCTTCCCATCTACAACTTTTGCACCACCGTTAATTGTTCCATCGTTGCCTTCCTCAGACAAATCTTGGACGGTATCACCATCAATGGTGTTATTATCAAAACTCAGATGCAGCACTAATCCATCTGGTGGGTTGGCTTCGCTATATAGTGTAAAACTCATGATCATACAGATCACCGTGATAACAACAAAAACACTTTTCATGATAAACTCCTTTTGAGAGGTTTGTTAAAATTAGTAGGTTTTGACAATAGGAAACACACCATTGCTCAGAAATTGTTAACAGCACTCTTACAAAGCGCACCTACAGTCGAATATTGTATATTTCACCATCAAATTGTACTGTGACAGGAGGAAATCCTTTTCAACCGGGCACAACTGTAGTTTTCTGTTGGAATGAAGCATTTTGTGTGAAAACATCAAAAAATTAGATCAATTGACCTTTTAGGGTGAATTTTGATAGAAGATTATCCGGACGATGAACTTAGATATGATATTGACAAATTGGGTCTAACCCAACAACGAAGCAACAAGCACTTCCATAGTAGGTGCTGTACCGACATCAGGAAGGGATGACATTGCTGTCCATGTCTCGTATCCGCCTTGCTGCGTTAGTGCTTCGTCCGTGCAGATATAACCGATATAACTGTTTGCCAAACTGACAAGAAAAAGATATTTCGCATCGGACTTTGATTTGATGTTCAATCCTGTCTCAACGAAAACTTCACCCGGCAACGCTACAATTACAGCCTCACCAAGATGCAGCACTTGAACCGGGGCAGTCATCTGCTCGGGTAACTTCGCCAACCGTTGGCATTCACGCGCATAGATATCGACAAGACTATTCGGAATCGGTTGTCCAACCACCCAACTAAAGGGACCGGTTTCATATCCATCATAAGTCCCAGTTTCCACTGATAACACTTTTTCTGCGACTTCAAGATCCTCATCGGTAATCCGCTTTCGCGCAAAATTCAACGTGTCAAGTTTTCCGCTGAGTTCTAAGGTATCATGCATCTCCATGAACTGCATTTCAGTAATGAAATGTCCTGCGAGGACATTTGCCATTTTCACAGCCTGAGCGTGTCCTCCTGCTGTCCACTTTGTCTGTCCACTGAAATCTATATTATTGATTTGTCCCGATGCTGCATTCCAAAGAAGTGAAACACATGTCTCACCTAAATAGTGGCGCATGAGACGGTCAAAGTGTCCAAAATAATCGGCAGAGAGTGCGCTGCCATTGTCCGTGCCAATATAGTGAAGCGAAAAGTTTGCAACTGCCGAGATTGGTGTGCCACCTTCTGTTTCAACGTACATCATTGCGAGTTCAGGATCAATTGGACCGGTCGGTTTTACAAGATCGGGATGTTTAATCCCTGGATTCATACGGACAGTGCCATCTTTCATGTGCCAACGTCGATTGAATGTAATACGATCTTCAGATACACTTGCAAATCCAACTCGCGCTGGAACCAACCGCAACAGAGCGAGTTCAACAGCATCGGCAATTTTCAGCGGCACCCAATCGGTGTACTCATTATCCTCATCAACGCCAAGTAGATTAGCAACTGCAACTGCCGTATGCGTATGCGTTGCATTGACCATCACATGTTCCGGAGGTATGTTGCACCTGTCGGCGATACGTTGCTTTGCAAGGTCAACCATTTTCTGTGTGACGGCAATCAGATCACAGGTAACGAGAGCTATTCGTGTTGCATCGCTTTCAATGACAAGTGCTTTCGCGAACAGTTCATCATCAACGTTTTGCGCGTATCTCGGACGAAACCCACCCGGAATTGCTGTTCCCAGCGGAGGTGTAATATTTGATGTGGCGGATCCTGCTTTGAGAAACATTGTTTTTCCGTATGCTAAAATTTAGTGGAATCGGTTTCTGTTTGCTCAGTTTCTGGTTCATCGTAAGTTTCAGTCTCATCCGGTTCTTTGACGGTAGGCACTTCACTTTCATCGTTTGCAGTTGCTAATTGCTTAATCCGTTTACACAGTTCCTCAAACAAGTTCGGTGCGGTTTCTGCTGCTTTGAGTTCAGCCGAGAGTTGGGTCCACTGCTGTTCAGACATGTCGTTTCGAGATTCTACGCTATATCTACGTTTTACATAGTTCCAAAAGTCTGCCTTAGTGATAGCGTTCTTATCAAGTTGATCTGATAGTTTTTCTGCAATAGCAAACGCAGCTTTCTGTGCGTTAGTGATATTATCAGCGGAAGGTTGTGATTTTAGTTGTTGTTGTGCATTCCTTCCTTGCACTTTACGCTGCAAATAAAAATTCAGCACTTCACGAATTACAGGTACAGGAAGTAATTGTTTAACCGCATTCCGTTGCGCTTTATGGACAGCTTTTGTAAATGCAAACGGATCAACACGACCTCCGTTCATCTTCGGTTGTTCATACGCACCCCACCGAGATGAACCTGTGATCGTATCAACAGCCTTGACGGTAGCAATCCAAGAATGCTCAAGTTCCTCATAATTCATCTCTTCCACTTGGATACCACCTCTACGGTTCGCAGCTTCGTTAATACCCGCAAGTGTCAATCCTTCAACGACACGTCCACCACTGTTAAATGAATAAACATAATCCTGTATTGCCTGTCCAGTCATCAGTTCAACAATTGCTTGGTCATCAACTTGGTCGACGACTTCATAATCAGCATCTACAGGTACAATTTCATTCTTTTTTTCTTCAGCCATCGTATATTACTCTCCATTAATTCTATTGTTGTTATTTTAGCATAACATATTTTTCATTACACATCAATATAATTTTACATTCGTTAAGTAAAAATTCAATATCTTGTATGTTTGTGTATCCTATGATACTCGTTCATAATGCTGTTTGTCAAGTGAGGGTATTCAGGAAGATGCGTAAAGTTTTTAGCATGTGTGTTGTATAAGAACGACGCATTCTGTTGGAAGAAAAAACTGTCATTACTATCTGACTTATAGAAAAATGTAAAACTTTAGAGTCAATCCTGACCATATTTGTCATATATAAGCCGTAAACCCAGTGTGGATATAGGTCTATAGATTTAGAGTAAAACAGTCAATATTGCGATTGACTCTAAAAACTCTAAAGTATGACATTTTTGAACCATCCAATTGAAAAGTCTGCTTACCGATATTTCAATAGGAATTTGTCCCCTAAAACTGAATAATCCACGAAATCTGTGTAATCCGGTGAATCATGCAGAATACCATACGGGGAATACCTTAATGGCATTCATACCGTTGATTTCTTGATTTGGCGTAAATCCGTGATTCTGAAAATGTTGAATCGCGACAATTGAATGTCTCTGTGAATATATCAACAAATCCTTGAATAGCATACGCAATACTGATATAATAACATACGGTATGGAGTATCAAATCAATGACAGTCGCACTTCTCAGTATGCAGTCAATAACCAAAGAATTTCCGGGTGTACGGGCGTTAGATGACGTAAATTTTGAGGTGCACTCTGGCGAAATTCATGCCCTCTGTGGCGAGAATGGGGCAGGTAAGTCGACATTGATAAAGATACTGGGTGCTGTCCATCCACACGGCACTTATGATGGACAACTAAATATAAATGGTGTTGAACAACGTTATCGTAACGTACGTAATGCAGAACAAGCTGGTATTGCAGTTATCCATCAAGAATTGGCACTGATACCAGAGATGACGGTTGCGGAGAATATCTATCTTGGCAGAGAACCTCGTAAATTTGGCATTATTGACAAAACACGCATGTATCAAGATGCTGGACATCTGTTAACACAGTTTGGATTGGATATTCCGCTACACAGACAAGTATATAAACTTGGTATTGGGCAGCAACAACTTGTTGAGATAGCGAAGGCTTTATCTCGAGATGCGCGCATGCTTGTGCTTGATGAACCGACAGCAGCGCTGACAAAAAGTGAGGTGGATATCCTCCACAAGATATTGAAGCAACTTCGAGACAAAGATGTTGCATGTATCTATATTACCCATAAACTCAAGGAAATATTTCATATTGCCGATAGAGTTACTGTGCTACGGGACGGAAAAACAGTTGCAACACAATCAATTGATGAATGCACTGAAGATAAACTGATTTCACAGATGGTTGGACGCGAGTTGACAACTTTCTTTCCAGATCGTATAAACGCTTTGACATCTACATCCGAAGCAGCAGTTGCACTAAAAGTGGAAGACCTATGCACCTATCCATTAGAACCACCTCAACTTGAGAACATCAGTTTTGAAGTGCGATGTGGTGAAGTACTTGGAATTGCCGGATTGATGGGAGCAGGTAGAACAGAGTTGATAAATACAATATTTGGAGCATATTCGGGGAAGTGGAGTGGTAGTGTCTATAGAGATGGAAAACCTGTGAAGATTCACTCACCCCGTGACGCAATACGACAGGGAATGGCGTTGGTCAGTGAAGACCGGAAACAGTATGGACTCATCTTGGAAAACGATGTTGTTCGGAACATGACGCTTGCAAGTCTCGGTGTATCCAAAGAGATTACTTCATTTGGTGTATTAAATCAAAATGTGCAATATCAAAAGAGCATGCACGCTGTCGATACGCTACGTATTAAGACAACCTCGTTAGATATTCCTGTTCGTCAACTTAGCGGGGGAAACCAGCAAAAAGTTGTTTTAGGTAAATGGCTAATGACTCGTCCGAGTGTGCTGTTTCTTGATGAACCTACACGTGGGATTGATGTTGGTGCGAAAGCAGAAATCCATGCTTTGACTGCAGAACTGGCAGACAATGGGGTTGCTATCGTCTTAGTATCCTCGGAACTACAGGAAATACTGGGGATGAGTGATCGGATATTGGTTTTACATGAAGGCAAAATAACAGGTGAATTTGCAAACGAAAATCTAACGCAAGAGGATATTTTGCGGTGTGCGGCAGGGACGTAATGGAAAAGGTATTTCGGACAGAGAGTCCAGATGAGACACAAGCTATTGGTGAGAAACTTGGAAAAAGGTTGAAACCCGGTGATGTTATTGCTTTGATTGGTGATCTGGGATCAGGAAAGACATGCTTAACCCAAGGTATCGCGCGGGGTGTGGGTATCGCTCAGAATGAGGTGGTCAGTAGTCCGTCCTATATCCTCATCAACGAATATAAAGGGAACATCCCTATTTACCACATTGATCTATACCGACTTGAAACCGCTGCTGAGATTTCTGATCTCGGATTAGGTGAGTACATTGACAGTGACGGTATATGTATTATTGAGTGGGCAGAACGTATGGAAAATGGTTTGCCCAATACCTGTATAACTATTCATATTACGTGGGAAGATGAAAATACTCGATCCATCAAAATACAACATTCTATATCTTGATAGTGGTTCCGGTATCGGAGGTGGACAACGCAGTCTCCTGCTTCTACTAAAGATGTTGGACAAAGAACGTTGGACACCTTACGTAGGATGTCTCGGAAATAGTCCGTTTGCATCGGAAGTAGGAAAAACAGATGCACATGTTGTACCATTGACACTTCCAGAAGCACATAACAAAACCGATAAAGTACAGCGATTTACAATCCAAGACTTGCTGAATGATTTTCGTCAACTCCGTGTTATCGGACAACTCCACAAGGCGGTTAGACAACATAGAATTGCGCTTATTCATGCGAATTCTCTTTCAGTTGCCCTACTCGGTGGTGTCGTTGCAAAATGGAACCGCATTCCGATTTTAATGCACAAACGTTATGCAACTTCTTACGGTATTCTTGATAAGATATGTGAGAAACTACTCCAGCGCGTGATTTTAGTATCAGAGGCTACACGATGGGATTTTGCTTCAGAGACAAAGCAGACCTTAATATACAACGGAGTGGATTTAGATGCTTTTCAAGCAACACAAGCAGAAGTGGAAACTCTACGAACCGAACTCTTTTCGGGTCAGAATGGGTCTGGACATGGGGGAGAGAACTCAAAAACTCGGTTGGTTGTAGGTGTTGTGACTCGGATAACACCAGAGAAGGGTATCCACTTTCTCGTCAAAGCAATGGCTAAGTTAAAAGAAAGTGTTCTCAGCAACTCAGCTGATGTCAAATTGCTGATTGTTGGCGGTCCTTATTTCCAGAAGGACTACGAATATATGGCTTCGTTGAAGCAGGAGACAACTGATTTAGGTGTTGCGGATTCTGTCATTTTCACCGGTTTTTTATCTGATACACGCGTTGTAACATCTCTGCTTGATATTGTGTTAGTGCCTTCTATAATCCCAGAGGCATGTCCACGGACAATAATTGAGGCGATGGCAGTTGGCAAACCTGTAATTGCTACGCCGCTTGGTGGAAGCAAAGAACTGGTTACATCTGAAACCGGTATATTGGTCTCCCCTGAAAATGCTGAGGAGATCGCATCTGCAATCACCGAACTTGCGACAAATCAAGATCGTTTAGTCCGAATGGGTAAAGCCGCCCGACAACGCGCCGAACAGTTATTCAGTTGTCAAAAAAACACGATCTTGACAGAAACTGTCTATACTGAATTATTGACAGCACGTTGATTTCTCAGTTTTGTTGAACACTTGTATGGTAGATTCGTACACACATTACACAAGCGTAGGTCGGAGCCAGCAAAGCAACCTCCGACATGGGAATATGAATTGAACAGAATGTAAAACCTAAGGGAATAGTAATGGATGATCAAAGAGGAAAACTGGGTAATCCAACGCAGGATGCACAGGTTGGTCAAGGTAGACTGAACCAAGTATCTGAGTTCATAGACGAGGAAATCGGAGAAACAGCCAACTGGGTTGAGATTTATCGTACCAACGACGAATGGGAAATCAAACTTATCCAAGCGACTTTAGGTGCACAACAGATTCGTTGCCGTCCAGTACAAATGAAACAGGAACGTCAAACAGCGTTATTTGTTGCCCCGGAACATGAAGTTACCGCTCTTGAGTTGGTAAGCCGTATTGACGTTGCTATTGCGAACACTGAGTTAGAAACACAATCTGAAGAACAAGCAGCAGCCCTTACACAACGCGATATGGCTGCTATCACACAAGAGAATCAACAACTGCAGATGACCGATTCTGGTGAAACTTTACTTGCACAACGAGAAGATATAGGCAGTGTAGTCTATGTTGATGGACAAGGTTTCGAACTACGCGTTGGTTCGGAACCCTATACAACTATCGCAGAAAAGGATTGGGATGAATTCACCGATTACAGCGCACAACGTCAAGAGTTTATTATCCTCCTTCGACACGAATACCCTACACTTTATGAATGGATTCAGCAGGAAAAACTGTTAGCAGAATTCATCCGACTTATTGAGATGACCTATCAAGATGGTGCACCTGTCCCCGTGCCAAAACGGCAATACAACGATGTTTCCGAACCAGTAGATACAGATACAACACCATATAATTCTTATGCATTATTGAGCATAACAACAGTGGTTATCTCACTGATTACAGTGCTTTTTAGTGTTCCATCGCAGGTAAATCTTGTGTTAGCTATGGTTTCGGTATTATCTGGTGTGATTGCGCTATTCAGAATTCGTATGCAAGCGGAGCGTATCACGGATGGTGAGAAAACGGTGGGTAGTCCGATGGCTATCTGTGCGATTGTGTTGGCATGTCTAATAGTAGTATTTGCGTGGTGGTTGGCTCAGCGTCCTGAACCGGAAATGCCAGTGAATCCACCTCTTCGTGAGCATGATCATAATGCGGATCGGTAAGGTAAATCAGACAGAAAACACCCAATAGACAGTCCGAATTGACAAATGAAGCATACTATGTTAATCTATTTTTCAGTGTACAGTGGAAAATGTTGATTTTGGATGCTATCGGACAGACATAGATAGAATTGTATCTTTATGAATCTAACTCTCGATAAATTGGAGGTAATACCTGATGCTACGGATTGAAATTCAATCACCAGATCTTGAAAAAGAGGTAAACGCCTTAATCGGGGTTGGTCTATATCCTGATTCCCACACATTGATCATTGATGCACTTGAGAAATTGGTAAATAACAAAAAAAAATCCCGTCTTGACGCTTCAATTCAACTCTATCAAGCAGGGGAAGTAACACTTGGGAGAGCTTCTGAGCTTGCAGGGATGCATCGTTATGAGTTTGAATCAGTGTTAGAAGCAAGAGGTATCTTAAAGATTGTTGAGGTAGACTCGGTAGAACAGTTGGAGGAAGGTGTTTCGCGCATCAAAAGTCTTCATAAAGAAAACTGTAGATCCGAGGAATAGTTTACTTTGGTTTTAGTAGATACCGATATTCTTTCAATTTTTCCAAAATCGAACGTTCCTTAATGAAATTCTGAGAACACTCTGGGAGTTAGGAATTTTGCCATTGTCTGAAGTAAGGAAGGTAGTCACTGAGATTGAGACGAAAGATTCTCTTAAATTTCGATCTACAGACACAATTTTCAGTTTAAGTAAAACGAAATAAAAAAGGCAACACCATTACAAACAGTGCTGCCTATAATAATTACAAACACAACCTTACCTACCAGCTTTGAGGAGTCCCCACGCTGTGGCAACTTTACCCTTTGGATCAACAGGTAAAGGACCATCGGGTCCATATACGAGTACATCTTCATATCGGGCAGTAGTTGCCCATGTTGCAACACCGACTCTGCCTACACCATCTCTGGTTGTATCGTCTACTGTTGCGACCTCTTCATCATCGATGAAGAGAGTATAACTGGTAGGTGTATTGACAATCTTAATAGCATACCATTTGTTGGTATCAATGGTGTGATCGCTGTGGGCACCGGCTATGCCACCACCCCATGCTTCAACTTGCGAACGGGCATTACCCCAGCCACCGAGGTTCCACCAGTATTCTAACCGTTCCTGATTTCGCATACGCGGAGGGTGTTCGGCAAGGGCTTTTCCTCGGGGTTCCATTGTGCCTTGACAACGAAACATAATCAGGAATCCCTCAGCACCGCCCATTTTATTTCCCCTCACTTCATAAGTGTACTCATTTACATCTTCATCCCAATAATCATCTGCAATAATACTCATACAATTGGAATCGTTTGAGAGTTGATGGTATTCATCATCTTCAACTTCCCAATTACCCCATAAGGGTACCCATTTCTTTTCAGTTTCGTTTGCGTTATCAAAATCATCCTCAAAATATATTTGTGACATCCCCACCGTTGCAATGCCGAATGTAAGACAACACAAGAGGATAAACAGTACAGACTTTTTCATTTAACAATGCTCCTTTTTTGGTACGGTTTACATGGTAATGAACCGTATCTTCTGTTTTAATGGTTCAGTGAAAATTCTGCTGAATTCAGTAGGACCCAATATAGGTCTTCATAAGCCAAGTATTTATCTCTATATAGGCTACGTTCTAAGTAGCGTTGGAAATAGGTTTGTTCTTTAGTAGTTGGTTTCCGAGACAATACAGTGAGGTACATATACTCAACTCGATCTTTCATATCACGCCAATTATCAAGGACATAGTGAACAAAAGCACCTCGTTCTTTGTAATCCGCACTGTCATTGACGAGAGATCCGTTAATCATCATCAATGCTTGTGGTACTGTGCCGTTGAAAGCTTCAATTTCTTCCATTTCACCATTGTCAAGCAGGAAAAGGAAGCGTTTCAGGTGTTCACGTTTCATACTATCAACTTGTCCAGGATCTTTACGTTTCTGTAGCCTCTCAAAAGCAGTTGCTTGAAGCATAGAATAGAAGAATTGCTCCGCACTTAAGGGTTTCATATAAGCGTGTGAGTAATATATTTCATCGTCCTTGTTACTCTTGTTTGTCTCTGAACTTCTTTGATATGTTTTTGAATTAAGGATTGTTCGCATTAGGTGTTGCAAGTCAAACCCATGCATAACGAAATCTTCTGCCAACCAATCTAATAGAGCGGAGTTCGTAGGTCTATTTTCAGTTCCAAATCCATCAAGAGGTTCAACGAATCCACGTCCCATAAAGTGCTTCCATATACGATTTACGATGGCTTTGCTAAAGTAGGGGTTTGTTGGAGCAGTCATCCATTCAGCGAGTGCTTCTCGTTTCCTGATGAGTTCACCTGTATATTCAGTTTTATCAAGGAAACGCGGCGGTACAGATGCCTTCATACTATCAACATATATTGTACGGTCCTGTTTTGGCGTATTTTTAATGAGAAAATTCTCTATCATTGTCTCATTACCGTACATATCCATAGTCTTAAACTCGTCCATCTCCTTGCTTTCAATACCTGTGAAGAATGCAGCGATACCGTAAAAATCCTCTTGAAGCCATGCTTCTGTTTTATGGTCGTGGCATTCAGCACACTGCATCGGCAAACCAAGGAACAGACGTGAAGTGTGAGATGTCAAAAAGACAGGTGATCTTTCATAACGCAGCACATAGTTTCCTGCTGCATTGTCCTTTATTTCACCATCTGCAGCGACAAGTTCACCAACAAATTGGTCATAAGGCATGTTTGTGTCTTGTGCATCACGCACCCAACCCGTTAGTCCGATGCGGCGGTCATCCCCATCGTCGCGTCTACCGATTAACCAGTTCACCCATAGAAGTGTCCAATACTCAACCGATTCTTTACTACCGATCAACTCATCAATTTTTTTGGAGCGTTTGTTCTTTGAACCATCGTTGATAAAGTCTCGTACTTCTTCCGGATCCGGAATTTTACCTGTCATATCTAAATGAATACGTCGTAAAAATTCCGTATCAGATGTCTGTTTTGATGGTTCAAGTCCTTCTCGTTTCAAGACAGAATCGATATGTCGATCTAAATGTTTGGTACTGGATGGGACGTATAAATCAGTAATATTTACCGTAGTGACGGTGGCACAACTTGCTGCCAATAATACGAATGCAAGAAGCGTCACCCAATTCCTGCTTTTCGTCCATTTTGTTGTCTTCATCGCGTTTCTCCTCATATACTGTTATACAAACCCCTTAATTCATAATATATTTTAAGTTTACCTTATCTTTTTGTAGTTTTCAAGGGAAATAAACATTAATCCCATCGCACACCAGTTGGAATGATTCCTACATCTTCACCGCGTTTCATCGCTTCTGCTGCATCAAGTATACTGGCAATGTCATGCTGAGGTGCATAATCCAATAAGGTTTTGATTTTGGTAAGGTCAAATTCAAAATAGTTAGGGTTGGTGAGTTTTATATCTGCGTAATCCATCCTGTAACGTTCACATAGATACGGAATTACTTCTTCGAAATTGAATATCCCTTTTCCTCCAAGCGTGAATTCTTCACCGACTGCAGCATCCTTTTCTAACCCTAAAACCAAACCTTGAACAATATCACGAATATCCGTAAAATGCTCTTTATATGCCCGACCATCGGGGTTACGTTTTAGGATAAACTTTTCTTCTCCGTTCCACGCTTTCATCACAGCTTCTGCAGTCTCTAATTCAACTGGATCGTTACCCTTATAGTTTTTGTATCGGTTATAGATTGTGCTAAAAACAAATAATTTTGGCAACCCGTCTTCGTTGAGAAATTCGCTCGGTTCTATAACAGTCGCAAACCGAAACACTGTGGATGGTACGTTGTATTGGTGATGATACGTCATGCATAGTTCTTCACCAATCCATTTTGTTAGGAAATATGGCATGTGGTGATATTTTGCTGCCATATCTTCTGTTACAAGTTCGTTGAATAGTCTGCCTTTTTCGGTAAGTCGCCAATAGATTGCTTCGGTGCTGGCATATATGAGTCTATGAATGTCTTTATTGAACTCGCGGACACATTCTAAGATATTAAGTGTACCCATCCCGTTTATTGCAAGATACTCTCGGTTGTTAAACGGACCCCCGAAAGCTGCAGCAATATGGTAGATAGCGTCTACACCTTCAACAGCTTTTTTCACGTCTTCATATTCTCGCAGATCACCGAGGACGGTCTCAACCTTGTCATTACCTTTCCATCTATCTACACGATTGGCATCACCGGGATAGGTGAAACAACGGATTTGGTGTCCCTTTTCTAAAAGTTTTTTGGTTAGGTTTGATCCGATGCGACCTGTACCACCTGTGACTAATATTTTCATTTATTCTCCCAAAAGCTAATGTACATTACTAAAAATTCCTATTAGAAAACGAGATTAAAATCTGTAACGATTATCATGCAAAGGCATACGCGTTAATCAATTAGTGGTTTAATTTAAAATGTAACAGCATACCCGTCAGTTCTTGGATCAGACCCTCCGATGAGTGCACCTGATTCAGAATGAATCTTGATCATCTGTGCACTGCCTGGTCCACCCCAATCTCCAACAATTTGTAACTCATGACCTTTCTCTGCTAAACCTTCTTGGGCATCTGAAGAAAATCGTGATTCTAACTGTAGGTGATTAGAACAGGTATGTGGAATTGTGGATTCCATTGGGTTCTGAAGACTACGCCAACGCGGTGCAGAAACTGCCTCCTGTGGTGTCATGCCAAAGTCAAGGACATGCGTGACTAATTGTAGGTTCGTTTGTACTTGTGTATCTGCCCCTGGCGTTCCACATGCTAACACAGGTTTACCATCTTTTGTAACAATGACAGGATTCATAGTATGGCGCACACGTTTACCCGGTATTAGGCAATTGGGGTGGTCCTCCTCCAGATGCCAATAGGTCATTCGGTTATTTAGTAGTATGCCTGTATCTCCTGCGACTAAACTGGATCCGAAACCAGATTGGATACTTTGTAACACACAGACAAGGTTTCCTGCGCGGTCTGCAGTACAGAAACAGGTAGTATCTTCGTGTGCTTCTGGTCCTCCTGCTGGAACATCCACGGCTGCTTTCTCCAGATCAATTCGTTTTGCTTGTTCAGCAGCGTAAGATTTAGATAACATGCCTTCTATGGGTACATCCACCCAATTGGGATCTGCCATATATTTTTCTCTGTCAGCGAAGGCGAGTTTTTTCGCTTCAACCATAAGATGTACACTCTCTGCAGTATTGCATCCTAACGTTTGCAAATCGAATAACTCAACAAGGTTTAATTCCTGCAATAAGATATGTCCACTTGAATTGGGTGGCATCTCATATACCTCATAGCCACGGTAGTTAACCTGTATAGGATCATCCCAGTGTGCCTGAAAATTTGCGAGGTCTTCTGCTGTTAATAGTCCATCATAGGCTTGGCTGAATTCGGCTATGGTTTTTGCAATCTCTCCCTTGTAAAATATATCTCTGCCATCTTTAGCGATTTTACGTAAGGTTTTGCCGAGATTGGGATTTGCAAGGAGTTCGCCAGCAGGGATCGGTTCACCAGCGTTTGTAAAGATAGCGCGACTGTCAGGTTCACCAGCGAAACGTGCGTTTTCACCTCTGAGACCACCCGCGAGTCTATGACTCACTGGAAATCCTTCTTCACTGAGAGAGATGGCAGGTTCAAAAACTTCTTCTAACTTGAGAGCACCGTAACGTTCATGGGCAAGGAGCCAAGCATCAAGAAGTCCTGGCACGGAAACACTTCGCATGCCTTTCATCGGAATGCCGCCGTCTTTGAGGTATGTTTCACGTGTTGCGGCACGTGGTGCAGGTCCTGTTCCATTTACAGCATAGACCTGTCCTGTTTCTGCCCAATAGACGAGGATAAACCCATCCCCACCGATACCTGACCCAGCAGGTTCCACAATACCGAGTGCGGCTGCTGTTGCGATTGCAGCGTCAACCGCATTTCCACCAGACATCATTGTTTGTATGCCTGCTTGTGACGCGAGCACGTGTCCTGATGTAACCATACCATTTCTGCCCATCACAGATGGACGAAACGCTGTACCGTGTGGAGATTGCATAGAATACCTCCGTACTAAGCTAACATCTTCGCGGCAAATGCTTCCACATCAACGCGTTCGTGTGTGCGTGCAGATTCGTTGCATGCTTCCATCAGTATCCATGTGCCGAGTGTGCTTTGCTGAATCCATTCTCTGTCTTTACCAGTGGTAATTGCATCAGCGAAGGCATCAAATTGGAGCCGGTCGTCTTCAATCAAACCCCCATGTAGGTCTTGAAGTGTAAGATTTTCAATTTCTTGTCCAGTTCGGAAAAGTTGCAAATGTCCTCCATCTCTACGTAGGTCACCTTCTTCACCGTGGAATGTCCAACTTCCACTCCAACCGTAAGCCCCCATGTGTCCTGCTCGAGTGCCAGCATAGGTGAAAGGAGCACCGTTTGCGTATTCCATCAAAGCGTTTCCACCCGCGGTACCCCAAGCGTCTATCTGCCCCAATGCAGGGTCACGACGATTGTGAACATGCGCTGTAACATATTTAGGAAGTCCTTTCGCACCAACAAGTTGGTCGAGTTGGTGGCTACATCCAGCATGAAAATAAAGTCCATCAATATAAGCATCAGGCTGCCGAGAATCGGGACCGGTAAACAGGTTTTGGCGGATCCAGAATCTGCATTCTCCACCCAACATTTCACCGATGCCGCCATCTTCGCGCAACCATTCACGCATTTTTGCTGCTGCAGGATTCCACCGTTTATTTTGTCCTTGCACCAACAAAGTACCAGGGTTCGCTTTGTGTGCTTGAATGATATCGAGAAATTCAGCTTGTGTCGTGGCAATCGGTTTTACACAGATTGTATGCATGCCAAGGTTCAGACTCTCAACGATGAGTTCTGCATGAACAGTCGTAGAAGCGTAGATAAGGCATGCTACAGCATCGTGTTTCTCTTTTGCTTCGGTAATTGTTGTGTAGATGCATTCTGACAAGCCTTCTGGGGCACCGTTTATTGATTCAACACCTCTTTTTGCTGCCTCAAGGTTAATATCTACACACGCAACAGGATCCAATCCGTTTGTGTTGACTTGTGCTTGTAAACGTCCGTGTGCGAAATGCGTGCAGCCAACATGTATTGTTGGAATTGCCATATATTGGTCTCCTTATGCCTAAGTTCTGTTCGCATTTGTAGTGATAGGTTGATTTATTCTTGTGAAATCTCAACAGTTGGGGGATTGATGAAGTCGTGGTATTTCTGTGCTACTTTACCCTCAGTGGCATCCCCAGCGTGAATAAGTACACGGAAACGGAAGTGCATCTCCCCACCTTCTTTTAAGATGTAGGAGCCATCTTTAGATTTATCACGTTCAAATGTGCCACTTCCAAAGATGTTGCTTCCCATTAAGCCATAGTTACGGACGTGCCAATAGGTCGGATAGCGTGGATTAACAATGTGATCATACACAACAATTCCGACAGGTGTACCTTCAACAATGCCAGAATAGTCGCACCAGTTAGCACGTTTTCCCCATGTTTCACCTTCGTTGATGCCACCGAAAGCGTTCTCAATTTTTCCCCCATCTGAGGCGTTCATTGAAGGATTCACGCGAATACACATGATTCCCCCCTCCTTTGTATCCCCAAAATGAACATCCCTCGTTGAAGCAATAAAACTCAAATCAAGTTCAATGATAGTTCTATCTTCAGGTAGGTTGTAGATACGGAAGTTCTGCTTATCTGTCATCAAGACTTCACCATCCTTCGTTTCCCAGTTGTTTTCGGTATAAATTCTTCCTACAACTGAACCACCGTGTTTTTGTGTGAAACCTTGATGAATAACTTTTCCGCAATTACTGCCTTCACCCCACAAGTCAATGTCATTGACTTCCCCATAGGCAACATAAAGTGAACGGTGATGAACATGATCTTTTGAGATGTCACTTGTCTCACCGCGTGTCACTTCCCGTCCATTTGGTCCCAATACAGGGAAAAAATAAGGTCGGTACTGGGTTTTACCATAACGAAACGTAGTAAATTCTCTCCCATTTAGCGTGATGTCAATAGTATCAGAATCTTCTCTTAACTGAACACCTGTTTTATCAACAGTACCTTCTGAGAGGGTATAGGTCCGGGTTGCACCAGCGGAGAGACCGTCCAGTATCCATGCTAAAGATATTGCATCACCATCTGCGTTTGTGATGCATTGTGCAGAGATCTCCTCTCCGCTTTCTGTATCTGTCAGGATAACATCTCGGTTGGTAAATTTGCTAATATCGGGATGGTCAACATCAATAACAATCGGACATCCATCTCGGTCATGGAATCCTGCGTTGACAGTAAGTGTTAGGCAATTTTGTTTTGCCATAAATCTCCTCAATTTCGTTCAATCGTGATGATATTACAATAAAATACTAAAATAATCAGTCTTAGCTGCACATAACATAAAAACCGTGATGTATGTCAACTATTTGTCAGCGTTGAGTTCAAGGATAGCTTCCTCTTCACTATCATAATTCTCAAACACGGTTGCCAACCTACCAAGAACAAGGAGGTTTCTGATATGCGCGCCTGCGTTGACAAGTGCAGTTCGTCCACCTTTACGTGTGATAGTAACATGAACGGAAACGAGTGTGCCTAATCCACTACTATCCATTCGTGTAACTTCCTCAAGATTAAAGATGACCTTTGGTGAATCAAAGTGCTCTTCAAGTTCTTCATGAATTTGCTGCCTTATTTCAACATTTGCTGCACCGATCATACGACCAGTTGGACGTATTATAATAACACCTTCTCTGTGACGTATTTCTGCTAACATATTTCCCCTCTAAGTTATTCCGCATCTTAATGCGGAGATGTATAATAAATGTTAGTGTAACGAATTTTTTCTGTTTTGTCAAGGACGTATGGAAAATTGATGGTTTAAATCTAATGTCCTGTAGACGGAGCTTGAGGCCAGTGAAGTCCTCGTTGTCCAGATAGACTTCTGTTTGCAGATGGACGATATTCTTTATCAGGTAGACCAACAAGTTCACCATCTTGAACCCAATTTTCATCACCGCCATAGAGTTCGCCTATCAGATGATTCGTCAATCGCTCAAGGATTTCTGCATGTTCAGGTGATTCTGACAAGTCGTTTAACTCTCTCGGATCTTCATCTAAATCAAAGAGTTGCCGATAGTTACCCATTGCATAGTAGATGAGTTTGAAACGTCCCTCATGAATCATTCGGGTAGCACTACCACCGGTACCGACTTCACCGTATAACCATTCACGTTTTTTATCGCCTACCATCGGCATACCGTCCACTGTATCTGGAATATCAACCCCAGCAAGATGGAGAAGCGTTGGCATAACGTCCTGCCATCCAACGAGTCGGTCATCAACTCTGTGGTGTCCCACTCTGTCGTCCCCTGAGGCACCAACGAGAATCATAGGCACATTAGCAGAATCTTCATAATAGACCCGTTTTGCCCACATCCTATGATTACCAAGCATATCACCGTGATCAGAAGTAAAGAGTATTATTGTATTATTTAATAAACCTTCTTCGCGCAGTGTTCCTATAACGAGACGCAGTTGATGGTCAATTTGTGTACATAGGGCATAGAATGCTTGACGTGCTGAACGGATTAGATTTTCATTGTATCGTGTATCCTGTGCTTGACGCGATTTTAGCGGTAATGGCAGCTTATCACTGTCTTTAGACCATTCACCGTGAAAGGGCATGTCTATATCTATATCACGATACATATCCATATAACACTGAAGCGGTGCTAAAGGTGGATGCGGATGACAATAGGATAGGAACCAGAATCCTGGTCGTGTTGGGTCACGCCGTTTTATCATACGTACCATCTGCTGTGTGCTCCAGTTCGTTACATGGCAATCTTCTGGCAGATGCCAAGGTCGATTGAGATAATCGTTGTTGCACATGCCGTGTGCGAACTGCTGACCAGCATATCCTCTATCACCGAGAAAGAGTTCATAATCGTCAATTACACCGTATTGTAGTCTTCCTTCTTCACCCAATATTACATCGTCAAACCCGATACGGTCACGTTGTGGATAGACATGAAGCTTGCCGACTGCATAAGCTTGATATCCTGCGTTCCTAAATGTCTGTGCGATAGTAGGGAGTCCGTTGATTCCTTTCTTGTCATTGAAAACCCTGTCTTTGTGGGTGCGTGTTGTTGTTCCTGTCATCAAGGTTTTTCGGGCTGGCACGCAGACAGGACATTCGCTGTATCCATTAGTAAATCGTGTACCAGCGCGAGCGAGTGAGTCAAGTGTTGGTGTTTGGATATCTGGATGTCCACTGACTCCGAGTAGTGAATTCGGCCAATGGTCTGTTGAGATGAGTAGCACATGGGGTTTGTCAGCCATTGTGGTAATATCCTTTCACGTCTCTATAAGATGATTCTTATACAAATCTTATCAGATTCTATGACAATTGACAAGTAAAATAAGATCTATTCTTGTTGTAGTATTTTGATTATATTTGCATCACTGCAGTGTTAGTTAGATAAGGAGAATCAAACTGTGTGATGTCACCTGCTTGTAGTCCGGGGACTGGAAAAAGACGGACAGATAGAGGTTTATTGAGTTGATTTGAGAGGGTAGCAACATCAGTCAAAATAGCAGTGATCTGTTCTTTGGAAGCATCACCAGGGATAGGAATAGTATCCAAACCTGTTCCGCAAACAGAAGAATATAAAAGAAGACTATCTAAATTGAAATAACATTCTTCACTGCGTTTTCCTAACCCGACATCTTCAAGCACAGGAAGCATCAAACCCGAATACCCACACAATGGTAATGATAGAGAACGGAGTGTTCGTGTAATACCTGCAACGACAGTCAAAGTGCCGCTTTCACCAAAGTATCCAGGGAGTTGTTGTTCCAAAGCATATACGATGCTGTCATCACCCATAGGTGCAAGAGATGCATCAATACCTATAAACTTCACACCCCATTCTTTTCCAAGCGTTTCTGCTATTGCGACAAGTTTTCGCCCTTCTGACTCCATAATATCTTTCATGTCATGCAGGGCAGTATCTAAATCAGATGCATGTTTGAAAGCATGGTGCACAAAGTCAATTGCCTGCCATCCTATGCTGAAGTTAGTTCTGGTATCGTGCCAATATGCAGCTGGGAAGAATGGTGTATTTGGAGGACAGTTCATCAACGCTGCAAAGCGGAGGTTGCCGCAGCCTGCATAGGTATTATGTGCTATCTTATGGATAATGTCTGCTGTGATTTCAGCAGCTTCTGCAGATATTTGTCCAGATTGTGTTGTGAGAGTGGTAGTTGCATAGAGTACCTTACTCTGTATAATAACATCAGCAACAAGAGCAAGATGGGTTTTGGTGTAACGTTTCTCGGGAAAAATAGTTCCCAAGTTAAGAAATTCAATTCCTAATGCATTTGCATCGGACTCCAATGCAAGGATTGAATCTACATCACGCGTCTCATCCCAGATTTGACTGCTAATACGTGTCGTTTGAACTTCATATCCGCTGGCTTCAAAGGAGGTATGGCAGGCGGTGTTAAATTTTGCTGCACGTTGAAGTTGGTATGAAGAAAAAGGGAACGGGATGCCTGTGGTAATTGTTCGGATCTTCATGTGCTGTTAATGTTATCTTCTCCATAAAGTCCGAGATTTCGATAGCGTTCATAACGTTGTTGAATTAGTTGTTCATCGGTCATATCTATCAATTCATTCAGGTGCTTCTTTATTGCGCGTTTGACGTTACGGATAGCTGCTTCCGGATCTCTATGAGCACCACCCAGTGGCTCCTTAATCATCTGGTCAATGATGCCTATCTTTAACAGGTCTGGGGCAGTGGGTTTATAACCTTCCGTTGCTTCAGGGGCATGTTCACCTTTATCCTTCCATACTATTCCACTACATGCTTCGGGAGGTGCGACACAGTAGACTGCATACTCCATCATCAGCACACGATTGCCAACAGCAATTGCCAACGCTCCACCGCTTCCACCTTCACCAATAATAATCACGAGAATGGGAACACGCATTTGCATCATCTCTGCAAGATTGTCTGCGATTGCTGATGCTTGTCCATATTCTTCAGAACGGAGATCAAAATGTGCCCCTGGTGTATCAACAAAACATATCAAAGGTCGGTTGAATTTGTTTGCTAACTGCATCAAACGCTTGGCTTTTCGGTAACCTTCGGGGTGTGTATATCCAAAGTTCATCTCCTGACGTTCCTCAAGATTGGTGCCTTTTTGTTGTGCAAGGTAGACGATAGGCTGTTCTTCAAACCATGCTAATCCACCGATGAGTGCTCTGTCATCACCGTATAACTTATCGCTGCGGAGTTCAACGGGATCTTCAAGAAGAGAGTCAATGTATAGAGAAGACTGTGGACGTTGTGGATGTCTGGCTAATCGTACCTTATCCCATCGACTCAGTTTTTGGAAGGTCTGTTTTGTGAGCGTATCTGCATTCTGTTTGAGTGCGGCAATACCCTCTGTGAGATCTAACTCTGGATGTTCTTCCGTGAAAACGTCAAGTTGGATAAGATGACGTTCCAATTCAATTAGAGACTTTTCAAAATCTAATTCAGATGAATTCACTTATTATCCCTCTCAAATGGTTTTGCTAAACAGTTTACCGGGTAACTGCTGAATTGCGCCTTTGAGTTCCAGCATCAATAGAACACTGGAAACCTTGCTAATCGGCAACTGCGTTGTTCGGATGATGTTATCAATATGCGATGATGGAATTTCAATTGCATTAAATACCGTTGTTTCATCGTCAGTTAAATCTTGTGGTGGAACCATATGTGCAGTCTGAGTTGGTGTCTTTTCAATTGTTTTGTTTATAGGAATAAGTTCGGTTTTTGTGTCTTCAGATGATTGGGTAAAATCCACCTTTATTTGGCGTTCAGATACTGGTTTAGATGCATTAATTTGACGAATAGTATGTTGCGGTAGTGCTTCTAACAAATCATCCACAGTACTAATAAGCTTAGCACCGTTATCTATTAGCCTATGTGTACCAGTTGATAGTTCAGAGAAAATTTCCCCAGGAACTGCAAACACCTCTCTCCCTTGTTCAGTTGCAAGACGGGCAGTAATTAGTGCTCCGCTTCGGTTTGATGCCTCAACTACAACAGTTCCTAACGTTAATCCACTGATGATTCGGTTTCGTCTTGGGAAATTTTCAGATCTCGGTTTCATCCCCATAGGAAATTCTGATACTAACGCACCAGATTCAATAACCTTTTCTACCAATTCACGATTTGATGCAGGATAGATTAAGCTGAGACCGTTTCCCATTACTGCGATAGTCCTACCACCAGCCTCAAGTGCTCCTCGGTGTGCACAAGTATCTATACCTTTTGCAAACCCACTTATCACCGTCAAACCGCTGTTGACAAGTTGATGTGCCAACTGATAACTTACCCTACGTCCATAATCTTTTGCTTCTCTGGAACCGACAATGGCAATGCTCAGTCCATCTTCTGGTTTCAACTCTCCTCTGACGTAAAGTAGAAGTGGTGGTGTGTCAATTTCCTTCAACAGTGATGGATATGCTGCATCATAATAAGTAATTATCTGACACTCATATTCTTGGATCAATTCTAATTCTCGTTCTAATGAACATCCAAGTTTTTTGTGGATTAGAGATTCGCGTGCTGTATTAGAAAGTTCGTCAATCTTTTCTAATTCTTGTGGTGTAGCATTTAGGACTTTTTCAGCACTACCAAAAATTTTTATTAAGAATTGAACGGTTTTAAATCCTATTCCTTGTATCAGACTGAGATGAAGAAGGTTTTTTGTTTGCTGAGATAGCATTTCCGATATTTTAATATATTCTACTACAACCAAATAATTCTTGTGGTGAAATATATCCAGTTACTTCTTAACACAGGAACTGGGTTGTATTTCTGCTTATTGCATTGGCGAGGCATCAGCATCAGATGTTGGAAGCGCATAATAGATTTCAATTTCCTGAATCTCCCTATATTCTGCTGCTGTTGGTGCTCCAGTTTCAGATCTTTTATAACGGCTTTGACCTCCAACGCGACGTGAATCCCATCTACGCGGCACTTTCAGTCGAAACTTTGTTGACACAACTGGTTTTGAAAGTGTATATTTATATATGGGACGCATGTTGTCACGAATATCTTTTATTGTGACCCACTTTCCGTCACCATCCATATACTGCATTTCAAAAAATTCAAGTTGCCCTTCTTGTGCTTTTACGACGATGTGTTGGATTGTCTGAGGGACATTCCATGTTAATACTGCCTCAGTATAGTTGTCTGCTTCCTCTTGCGATGACCTATCCTTTTCACTTTCACGTATACTGGATGTTTCACCAACGGTATATAGATTGTCATCATGGAACTTAGGGTCGGTTCCTGAAGCCATTATAGCGATGTTTTTACCCCAGTTCAGAGATGGGGTAGAGGAAAGGATACATCCAGACAATCCAATTATAACACAGAAAATCACACACAATAAACCTAAACGCATGTATTACCTCCTACTCACGAGGAACGGGTAAAAACCGATCCATATTGTATGAAGAAAAGGCGGTGTTATAACAACATCCGCCCTGAGCCATAAATTAATGTTATTCTGAATTAAGTAAATCGTCAAGTTCTTGTTCGCGCTGATCGGTTTGTTGGTCTACCTCAACCTGTTCAGAGGTTTTATATCCGTATAATTCTATTTCTTGGAACCTGCCAAGGGCACGACGATTCGATGCTCTTATAAAACCAATGTTCTTTGACGTGAATTCTCGACTCTTTGCAGCATCGTCACTTGTTTTTATTACCCTTAAACGAACTCGGTCGGTAGGAAAAGGTGCTAATACTGAAACAGTAGTAGGATTTTTTCTTGCATTTTTTATTTCTTTAATTAAAGTCCAGTTTCTGTCAGTTGAAATGCTGTCTTTAGACACAAAGACATCAAATTCTACTATATTATCCGAATACACAACAATACGACGGATTTTCTTTTTTTCTGGTAACGTAATAACTACTTCAGAGGCAGGACTCATTCCTACAGTGCTTCCTGGAAAGACAGCCTCACCTATAGTGTTTAAGTTCCCATCAATTGCTTGTGGGGTTGTTGATTGTACGCCATCCATCAGTGAGTAATTATCACTCCACTCCTGCACAGAAAAAAGTGCGGCACATCCTATTAACAGCACAGAAAGGCAAAGTAGTGAAAAGAAACCTACGGTTTTAAGATACATTTGTAACTCCTTTTTACGCGCTTTTTTAGCGTTCTTATGTTTTGCGGTAGATACTGTAATATCTTTCACAAATATTGAATATTGCAATCGAGAATTCAGTCAAATAATGTGTCATATTTTAACATGTTTTGACACAAATAATTTACTCTACGATGTGGGTTTACGAAATAAATTTCCAAGTAGAACCCTCACGGGTATCCTTTATTTCTATGTTGAGTTGTTTAAGTCGATCTCGAATCTTGTCGGATGTATCCCAATCTTTCTGATTCCGCGCATCTTGTCTTATTTCCAAGAGAAGTTCAATCAGTGGATCAAGATTTTCTGCGGTTTTATCGCTGTTATGATCGTTGTTCGCATATATTCCAAGCACTTCACAGATTTCGGTTAGTTTCCTGAATGCACTCGCTAAGGTGTGCGGTAAAACACCATTTGATGATGCGATAGATTTATTAACTTGACTCACAAGTGTAAATATAGATCCAACTGCTTGTGCGGAATTAAAGTCATTATCCATTGCATCTGTAAACCGTTTTTGCATATTCTGTATTGCAGAGAGCAAATTAGTGTTTGTTTCAGATGAATTTGATGAGATGGCATCATCCGTTTCAGATCCTTCTGGTGCTTCATCATTATATTTTTGGAGTGCTTCTAAACAGTTGTTCAAACGGTTAAGCGCGGACTCAGATTTTTGCAAACTCTCCAAACTGTAATCAAGCGGGTGCCGATAATGAGCAGAGATGAGGAAATGGCGAATTACTTCAGCTGGATATCTATCTAATGCTTCTCGTAAAAAGATAAAATTCTCTTCTGATTTACCCATACGCTTACCATCTATCTTGAGAAATGCAACATGCACCCAATATCGTGCGAATGGTTTACCAGTAGCCAATTCACTCTGAGCGATTTCGTTTTCGTGATGTGGGAAAAGTAGGTCTTCACCTCCAGCATGGATATCAATTGTTTCACCAAGATGTTTCATCGCCATAGATGAGCATTCTATGTGCCATCCGGGTCTACCTGGTCCCCAGGGGCTCTCCCATGAAGGTTCCCCCGGTTTTGCTGCTTTCCACATATCAAAATCTCGTGGGTCTTCTTTGCGTTCATCAACTTCAACTCGGGCACCTGCTAACAAATCCTCTGGTTTACGTCGTGACAATTTGCCGTATTCATTGAAGGAATTGACTCGGTAATATACACTGCCATCAATGACGTAAGCCGCACCTTTATCAATAAGTGTTTTTATCAGATCAATCATCTCAGGAATATGTTCTGTTGCTTTTGGATGTACATCTGCAGGTTGGATTCCCAGTCGTTGTGTGTCTTCAAAATACGCCTGGCCGTTGGTCTGTGCAAGTTGTCCGGAACTGATTCCGAGTGTTTGCGCGCGAGCGATAATTTTATCATCAATATCAGTCAAATTTTGAACTAATTTGACAGTGTACCCTCTGAATTCAAGATGCCTGCGTATTATATCAGTAATAAGTGCTGTGCGAGCATTCCCGATGTGGATATAGTCGTAGACGGTGGGACCGCAACTGTACATTGAGACATGCCCTTCATTTAGTGGAGAAAAATTTTCAAGATCCCTGCTAAGGGTATTATATATCTTTAATCCCATTCACTATTCCTTCGTTATGATTATGCTTACAACACTACGTTATAAAGTTTTAGTAAGACACGCAATTGCTTGAGCAACGATTGCTTTTTCTTTCCCAACTATTCCTAAACCTTCCGCGGTTGTGGCTTTGACACTTATCTGTGTTTCTGAGATATCCAATGTTTTTGCGAGTACACCACGTATTTGTGGAATATAGGGTGCTAACTTTGGTTGTTGAGCAATCACTGTGCTATCAACATTTCCGATCGCAAAACCTAACTCACTAACCTTTTTTGCGATAGCACGGAGGAAAAATTGACTATCTATTCCGTCGTACCTTGGGTCAGTATCTGGAAAGTGTGTTCCAATATCACCCAGTGCTGCTGCACCCAAAATCGCATCGCAAATGGCGTGTGTTAATACATCCGCATCTGAGTGTCCTAATAATCCTAATTGATAAGGGATTTCTACGCCACCCAAAATCAATTTCCTATTTTCAATAAGCTGATGAACGTCGTAACCTATCCCAATCCGCATTTATTATCCAATTTATTATAACGTGAGTTCCATAAATCAAGATGACCGAAACTCAAAAAGTGTATTTTATAGAATCTGCAGATATTTTGTAGCACAATCTGTTAGATTGTGTCCTATAATGCGCAAACTAAAAGTTTACACTACAAATACGGAACTCATATTATTATACCTTATATTTTAGCATTTAGCAAAGTTTCAGCAAACTGCAAATCTTCTTGGGTTGTAAGTTTCAGGTTCTGATAACTCCCCATAACCAACTTAACAGATAATCCCAGTTCTTCTACTAATGCTGCGTCATCTGGAGCGTTTATTTCATTTTGGATCGCATTTTGGTGTGCTTCAAAAAGTATAGATTTACGAAACACTTGTGGTGTCTGCACACGCCATAACCGATCCCTTTGAGGTGTATGCTCAATGAATAAATGTGGGTCGGCTACTTTAATCGTTTCTTTCACAGGTACTGCAGAAATAGCAGCCCCAAATTCTTCAGTTGCCTCAAGACATTTGAATATAATATCGTCATCTATAAACGGACGTACACCATCATGGATTACAACAAAATCAACATCATCTGAAAGTGCTTTCAGCCCATTGAAAACAGATTCTTGTCGAGTTTTACCACCTTTGACCAGTCCACCAACCTTCCTATAGCGAAAGGGTTCTATTACCTTATCGTGGCACATCTGAAAATCCGACTCGTCAACAATTACAAATATTTCATCAATGACGGTGTGCTGTTCAAACCGTTCTATTGTATGTGATAAAATAGGTTTATCACCTAACATCAAATAAGGTTTTTTGACGGACAAATTCATCCTGCTACCATGACCAGCAGCAGGAATTAGGACAGATATTTTACTGTTCATCTGCTGCCATTTCATCAATAACCTTTCACAGATGAAGCGTCGTCTACATTTCGTGCAAAAATCATCTGACCAGTACTGGTTCGCAACATCTGGGTGACTACAACGTCAAGCGTATGTCCTATGTACTGTTTTCCATCTTCAACGATCACCATCGTCCCATCATCAAGATAACCCACACCTTGATTTGGCTCTTTCCCAATTTTCTGAAGATGAACTTGAATAATTTCTCCCGCGACGACAATTGGACGGATAGCATTGGCTAATTCGTTGATATTTAGGACAGTAATTCCCTGCAGTTCTGCGACTTTGTTTAGGTTTAAATCATTTGTAATGATTTTTGCAAAATGTTTGCGAGCGAGGTGTACGAGTTTTGCGTCAACTTCATCAAGGTGTGGAACATCTTCTTCAATGATTTCCACTGCAATTGATGGACTATTCTGAAGTGAGCGTAAAATATCAAACCCACGTCGTCCCTTATTTCTTCGCAATAATTCGGTTGAATCCGCTATATGTTGCAACTCATTCAGAACAAACCGAGGAATTAGCAGTGTGCCATCAATGAATTGTGTTTCACAGATTTCAAGGATACGACCATCAATAATCACGCTTGTATCTAATAACTTAAACCCGTTAGAATCGTCTGTTGCAAACTGTGTACCCATTTGTGTATAACGGTACGAACTAAACAGGCGCACGACAGGGAGGCTCTCAGAAATATAGTATCCACAGACCATTCCTATATAACCGAATCCAAGGACAACTACGATATTTAGTATTTTGAACAACCATCCAACATCTTGAGTAGGTGGTAAGTCGGATGGATTGAGGAGATGCCATCCCGCCCATGATATTAACAGACCAAATATGAGACCAAAAACACTTGCAACATATCTACGTGCTTTGGATTGATGTAGCAGTATTTCACCTACAACAAGGACAAATGCAGCACCTAACCCCACAATACCGATTATTATGTCTTTAGTTAGTAGATAGCAGCCAAAAGCACTGAATAATATAAAAGAGGAACGAATTACCTTAATATGCATAGTTCTTTACCACATTGATTGTAGCGTTGAAACTCTCTTCATCGCTAAAATGAACTCTGTTTCGTAGATAATTATCAACACGCCTGAAAACAACCTTATAGGAGTAATACACGTCCGAAAATATTATTTAGATTTATAATAAAACACTTAAACTGTCATATATATTCTTCACACCAATGAGGTCAATTTTCTCATTGATTTCTAACCCTTTCTTGTGATAATCAGGAAAAATTGCTCGTGTGAATCCGAGTTTTGCAGCTTCTCTGATACGCGTTTCAATATGCGGTACTGGTCGAATTTCGCCACCTAATCCAACTTCGCCAATGATAACTGTTCGCGAATCAATTGGTATGTTTCTGTGGTTTGAAATAATTGCTATCAATACACCTAAGTCTATTCCAGGTTCATCTACACGTAATCCTCCAGTAATGTTAACAAATACATCCGAGTCACCCATGTCCAAACCGATTCGCTTATTTAAAACAGCAATTAACAAAGCGACACGGTTTCTGTCAATTCCAGTTGCTGTATTGCGCGGTGTTCCGTAATGAGTTTGAACGACTAATGCCTGTACTTCTAACAATAGGGGTCGCGTGCCTTCCATGCTTGATACAACCACGGAACCAGAAATTTCTTCTTCTCTTTCGCTTAAAAAGAGTTGCGACGGATTCTTGACATCTACCAATCCGTTGTTCTGCATCTCAAAAATACCGAGTTCATTAGTTGATCCAAATCTATTTTTTATTGCACGAAGGACTCGGTAAATATGATGTCGTTCTCCTTCAAAATATAGTACTGTATCAACGATGTGTTCTAAAACCCTTGGTCCTGCTAATGTGCCTTCTTTTGTTACATGTCCGACAAGAAAAATGGGTATGTTCTTATTTTTTGCACAAATCAATAGTTGTGCTGCGCATTCACGAATTTGAGTAATACTCCCAGGTGCAGATTGGAAATCAGATAAAAATACTGCTTGGATAGAGTCAACTACAACTGCCTTAGGTTGTAAGTTCTCAATATGTTTTTCAATCTGTTGTAAGTTGTTTTCGCACAACACATAAAGGCTCTCAGAAGTCACACCGAGTCGTGTTGAACGTAGTTTGGTCTGGTTAACAGATTCTTCACCAGTTACATAGAGTACGTCCCCATATTTACGGCTTAAAGCATCGCTTGCTTGTAGCAACAGTGTTGATTTACCTATACCTGGGTCACCACCGATTAAGATAACGGAACCGAGAACGATACCACCTCCCAACACTCTATCAAACTCAGGCATGTCTGTGAGTAGTCGTTCCGTATCTGTGGTCGATACGTTTGAAATTACCTCCGGTTGATTTGTATGTTGTCCGATAACTCGATGTAAAGGAGAGGTCTCAACAACTTCGGTTTCTTCAGTAAAACTGTTCCAAGTTTGACAACTTGGACATCTTCCAAGTCCCCTCGGTGTAGTATAACCACATTCTTGACAGACAAATTTGTTTTTAGTTTTTGCCATGGGAATCTACTTTTTACTGAAAACTAATGGTCAATGACTTTCCACATTAATAGTCTTTTATCCTCAATCTCCTATTTTGAAGTATTACCATTCACTCGTGATTAACTTCAGTCCTGTTGTCCAACGTCTGTCCTCACTCCGCCAATTTTCGACTCCTCCGACGATGTGGAAACCACGTAAAAAGCGCAAGGTCATCTCAGCGTTGAATTCCGGTTTATCACTTGTTAGCCCAACACTTTCAATTCCTATACCCAAACGATGCGGTATAAACCATATATCAACACCTGCTCCAAATTTGGATCGTATGATTCCGAGTCTACCCTGCAGATAGTCGTTAAAATTATAGGTATATTGAGCTTCTACATCAATTATTTCATCCCGAATACCGAGTCCAAAACGGTACTGTCTCTTTGCGGGAGGCACAGGTATAAATGAAAGTCCAAATTCTGCTTGTAAATTTTCTTCCACACTTAGATAACGAAGTTCTGCATCCAAAGAAACATCTGGAAGCTTAAAGCCTTTTAATTGCTCGTCTGTCTGCTGATATAGATCCTTAAAACCTATTAGGACCTCATTTAGGTTGTTTAAGGTTCTCTTGGCATCTGTTAACGGTTCAGGATTATTCAGAAGTTGGGAGACCGTACCTGGTCCATGTTGTATTGTATATAAAAGTTCGTTAAAATTTTTCTCTATAGAAGTAGCCGCAGATGTTGCTATCTTAAGGTTTTCAATAATTGGAGCGATATCTTCACTACCCTTTTCAATGAATGTACTCCCCTGTGAAATGAGACCAGAAAGTTCGGTTTTCAATTTACTTGAATCATCCCGAAATTGCGTCGCTAACCTCTGAAAATCGGATGTGCCTTGCTGTAAATCAGATAAAATCTTATTTACTTTTGGAAAATTCCGGTCAACAAGTGTCAACATTGAACGGCTAACATCGCTTATCTGACTACTAAGGATTAATGAATCGTTTCCGAGTTGGGTCAATAGTTGGTTTACATTACTAAGTGTCTGTTCAAATCGTTGATCATTTCTTGATGCTAGTTCCATCAATGTTCCAACTGTTTCATCCATGTTCTTATTGAACTTTTTAAGTGTGTCACCTGTTAACGCTACTAACTCACGCGTTTCCTTTATCCCTTGTTGTATTTCTTCCTGATTTGCTTGAAGCAGTTCGTTTGCAGCAGAGGTTAACTCAATTGCCTTACTCAAACCTGAACTGGTTTGTTCAAGTAATTCCAAGGGATTCACTGGATCAATACCTATGATTGGAAGATCGGATGGTTGAAGTGGTGGATTGCCAACATCCCCATTATTTAACGCAATATATGTCTCCCCCACAAATCCGCTCATAGATATTCGCGCATCTGTTCCTTGTCTGAGCCACTTAAAAGCGTTTTTAACTCGGGCACGAATTTCAACAGTATTCGTTTCCGGCTTCAATATAATATTTGTCACCTTACCAATAGATACACCGGAAAGAAACACTCCTGAACCGACATAAAGTCCGTTTACAGCCTTGAATTTAAAATGTATTTCATCCCCACTTGTTCCCCAAGGTAAGTTTGTTGCGTTGGTGAGTAAAATAGCAAGTAGTATAATTGCAACAACAACCATCAATCCCACTTTTACAGATGGACTCCAAAACTTCATTCAGTTTTTCTCCCTGTGTATTTTCTCAACGTTGGATCATCAATATTCAGAATCTGATCAGGTGCACCAAAAAGTATGAACTGCTGCAGAATCGGGTTATCTTCATTTATCATAGAATCTGGTGTGCCGTAAGCAAGTTTCTTACCTTCATGGAGCATCACCATGAGTGTCCCTACGCTGAAAGCACTGTGCATATCGTGTGTCACCACCACCGAGGTTACTTGCAATTTCTTATTCAAGTCGCGTATTAGTTCGTTAATTTCATTGCAGGTAACGGGATCAAGTCCAGTTGTTGGTTCATCATATAATATGATTTCAGGATTGAACGCAAGTGCCCGAGCAAGACCAACGCGTTTTCGCATCCCACCACTAAGTTGTGCTGGACGTAATTCTTGTACACCGTCTAAATCAACTAATTTTAATTTTTCATCGACGACCTTACGCATTTCTTGCTGAGTTAAATCCGTGTGTTGATCAAGCATAAATGCGATGTTTTCGGCTACACTCATTGAATCAAATAACGCTGCGGATTGAAAAAGCATACCAATTTTCTGTCGTATCTGATTCATCTTTTTCCTTTTAAGTTTTGTTATTTCTGTGCCATCAACCCATACCTCTCCGCCATCTATTGAGAGTAACCCAGCAATAATCTTTAGCAGAACGCTTTTCCCACATCCACTGCGTCCTAAAATAACAAGTGTTTCACCCAGCGGCACCTCAAGGTCAATACCGTTTAAAACATTTTTTTCACCAAAAGATTTTCTGACGTTTTTAATTGAAATCATAGATTAGTTTTTAATAATCACTTCTGAAGATAATCCACTATTGCTAAAAAGAGGATAATACTTAAGAAAATCCCAGTAAATTAAATAGGATATGGTTTAGTATAAAGTCTAACACCAAAATGGTAATCAGAGAAATAACTGCAGACCCTGTTGTTGCTGTTCCGACACCTTCTGCGCCACCTGCGGAAGAGATGCTGAACCCCTTATAGCATCCAACTGCAGCAATTGCCATACCAAATGAAGTTGCTTTGATTAGACTAATAAACACACTACCAATATATAGATGTTGTTGAACTTGTAAAATATAGAAACTTCCATTGAAACCGAACAGAGTTACTACTGCAATATATCCACCGAAGATACCGGCAAATGTTGAAAAAATTGTAAGGGTAGGGAGCATAATCGAACAGGCGAGAAAACGTGGTACAACCAGATATTTTACAGGATTTGTTCCCATCACCTCCAAAGCGTCAATTTGCTCGGTTACCTTCATCGTAGAAAGTTCTGCTGTAATAGATGCACCAATACGTCCAGAAAGCACAAATGCGGTTATCATCGGTCCCAGTTCTTTAACCACAGAAACACTAACAAATTGTGCGACAGATCCTTCAACAGCATACGGTTTCAACTGAACATACCCTTGAACACCCAGCACCATGCCTGTAAAAAAACCGGATACCAAAACAACCGTTAAAGAATTAAACCCGATAAAAAGCAGCTGTTTCATTAACAGGTCAAATTGCCACGGTGGTCTAAATATTTGGAATATCGTTTCTGCAAACAGCCGAAATGCCTCACCTATTTCAGATAACGTGTTGTATAACCGATTTTTTAGTAAAAACGCCAACCCATTTGTAGGCGCTGGCGTAGAAGTAGGAGGAGTCATATAATAATTTTCCAACCAGTGAATTGTAATTAACTCGGATTTTCAAAACGCATCTGCTTTTGGCAGAAATTCAGCGGTACATCCCCAATCGGACCGTTACGCTGCTTTCTAATTAATAGATATGCTTCAACTATTTCATCTGTGAAATCTACTTCATCATCGTTAAAGTTATCACGGTGTAGAAATGCAACCAAGTCCGCATCTTGTTCAATCGCACCTGATTCTCTCAAATCAGAGAGTTGTGGTTTTCTGTTGGGACGTCGTTCAACTTCTCTATTGAGCTGTGAGCATGCCAGAACAGGGACATTCAACTCCCATGCAAGAATTTTCAATCCGCGTGAAATCTCGGAGATCTCTTGTTCCCGTCCATTGTAACGTCCTGTCCCTCGAAGCAACTGCAGGTAGTCAACGATTATCAGTGCGAGATTATCATGTTCTCCTTTCAAACGTCTGGCTTCAGCGCGAAGTCCTTGTACTGTCATTGCACTATTGTCATTAATCAAAATTGGAGCTTCACCGAGACGATCTGCACTCTGACCCAACGGTGCCCAATATTCGTTACTCATCCTTCCTATACGCAAACGTTCGAAATCAATCTGTGACTCAGCAGAGAGCATACGCATGGCGATATCCTGTGCTGGCATTTCCAAACTAAAAATTGCTACAGGAAAATTTTGTTCAATTGCAATATTTTGTGCTATATTCAGTGCTAAGGAAGATTTTCCCATGCTTGGACGTGCAGCGATAATAGTCAAAGTTCCCGGCTGCAACCCAGAGGTCATATCGTCAAAATGTATGAAACCTGTTGGAATACCTAAGTAACGTTGTTTATTGTGATGGAGTTTTTCTATTATATCAATATTTTTTTTAAGCAATGCACGAATATGTTCAAAACTCCGTTTAGTACCAGATTGTCCAAGTTCAAAAACAACTTCTTGGGATTGATCAAGCACTTCACTGATTTCAATGCTTTCATCATGTGCAAGTTCGCGAATTTGATTAGATGCGCGACTTAAATGGCGACGGGTCGATTTTTCTCGTAATATTTCTGCATAGAATTCTGAACTTTCTGTTTCTACAATAGGAGCTTGTAGTTGATATAAATAGTCTGACCCACCAACTCTATTCAATTGCTCTGTCCGATTTAGTTCATTCGCAACAAGAATCGGATCAGCATCATTGACACGATTAAAGACAGCAAGAATCGCTGTGTATATAAGTTGGTGGTCTGTCGTAAAGAAAGCATCAGATGTTGATCCAAGTAATGCCTCTATACGAGGAATTATAGACTTTTCGGTCATCATTGCACCCAGGACAGCCTGTTCAGCTTCTTTATCCATCAGGGAGTCAACTGCTTGCATTTGCATGCCAATTCCTCCTCAGATTATACTGTGGTGAAATATGATATTCGAAATGTCGGTTATTCTTCTCTTTCAACAACGACGCGTAACTCTACTATTACATCTGCATGGAGTTTTACTGAGACAGTAAACGCTCCAAGTTCACGAATCGGTTCAGTAAGTTCTATAACACGACGATCAAGATCAATGTTTTTGGATGCACGCAATGATTCTACAATATCTGCAGGTGTTACGGAACCAAAAAGTCGATCATTTTCACCTGCCCGTCTTGTAAGATGACATGTGACATCAACAATTTGTGAGGCAATTTCGCGCGCGTGTTCTCTATCCTTTGATTCTTGCTGGTCAATTACACGTATCTGATGCTCAAGAAAACTTCTATTTCGCTCTGTGGCATGCACTGCCAATTGCATAGGTAATAGATAGTTACGTGCATAACCATCCGCAACTTTCAGAACATCCCCAGGGGATCCCAAGCCATCTATGCTCTTTTTAAGTATAACTTCCATATTTTCCATCCAAGTAGCAATATAATCTAAAACGATTGAAGATCGTATCTTAAAAGAAATATGCGCTACTGATTATATATTTTTCAATTAATTTACCTTGTAAAAGGTAATAATGCCATATTTCGTGCACGTTTTACCGCTTGCGTTACCATTCTTTGTTGTTTTGCCGTAAGTCCGGAAGCTCGTCGACCCACGATCTTTCCACGCTCGTTGACAAACTTCCTCAGTGTATCCACATCTTTGTAATCTACATATTCCAGTTTGCTAAAACGAGATCTGCGACGATATGCCATATTATTATTACTCCTTATTAGAACGGGATATCATCATCTGTTGATGTATCACTTCCTCCAGTTGATGAACCAGACATTTGATCAGGTTGTTCTTGCATGGGGGTGGTATCAGGTGGTGTGGCTTGCGTGTATCCACCGCCTGCTTCATCACCATCCTGTCTACCTCCAACAAATTGGAACTTTATGAGTCGAACTCTAAGTTTGCTCCGTTTTTCTCCTTCAGGTGTTTCCCAAGAATCAAACTTGAGTGCCCCTTCAAGGAAAATAGGACTTCCCTTACTAAAATATTCATTAACAATTTCGGCTTGCCTGTCCCACGCTTCAACATCAACAAAACAAGCGATCTCTTTCTGTTCACCAGTTTGTTTGTCAGTATAACGTTCATTCATAGCAATACCAAAATTCGCAACTGCAGTCCCACTTGGTAAATATTTCATTTCAGGATCTCGAGTGAGATTACCCATCAAAATTACCTTGTTATAACTTGCCATAATATGCTCCTTTCTTCACTCAGTATCCCGGAATATTGACCTGGGATATATAAACAATGTATATAATTAAACTGATTTGTCTGTATTATCTTCAGCAATTTCTATATCTTCGTCAGATTCAGATGTGTCCTCTCCAGATTCAGATGTGTCCTCTCCAGATTCAGATGTGTCCTCTCCAGATTCAGTCGTATCTTTGACTGTATCACTATCTGTACTATCTGTACTATCAGTTACAGGCACTTCATCTTGTGATGCTTTCAACTTTTCTATATCGCCATCATAGAGCACAATCATGTGTCGCAAAATTGCTTCATTGACACGAAGTGCTTGATTCAACTGTGCAATGAAACTTGCTTCGCTCTCAAATACATAAACTACATAATAACCTTCTGTACGTTTCCGTATTGGATATGCTAAACGTCTCTTTCCCCAAACATCAACATTAATAAGATTTCCGTCACCTTCAACAATACCCTTGACGTTTTCAGTGAGTGCTTCCGCCTCATTCTCCTCATGGTCAGGGGTAATGATAAGCATAAGTTCGTATAGTTTCAATTTATATCCTCTCTATGGACTCACGGCTCCACTGAATAATCAGGAAGCAGAGATTGGTTTGTATATTTTTCTATGTCTCAAATAGCCTTTTGCCAAATTGTTAAGTGTGTTATAATTATAACACATTTCGCTGAGTTTATCAAATTTTAAACCTTAATTGTTACTGATGTATGACAATTTAGGTTTCGGTAAATTTACTAATGACAGACTTGACAGTTTCAGTCCAGAAGTACATTCAATTGCCTGCAATCGCAATTATTGAAAGGGTTTTGAAATTCAATTCACACAGTATAATTGTTGTTCGACGAAATTCTAACCGAACTATCCAACGAATAGTATAAGCCTAAAACTTTAGAGTCATTCCTGACTATAATTGCCATATATAAGCCGCAAATCCAGTTCTGATAAAGGTTTGTAGCCTTATACAAAAATTGAGAAAATCAAGATTGACTCTAAAAACTCTAAAGTTTTACATAAAAAATCCACTCAATTGTTGCGAATATATAGTAAAAGCGGTTACCTAAAAGTATTATGTAGATAGGTAATTCTTTGTTGTAAAACGAACGCATCCCTACTGTATTACTATTCACCGTTTAGAAATACGACAATTGAATATCTCTGTTCTGTCCAGTCATTTTCATTGACATTTCACTACTCTTGATGTATTATAGGATTGCAATGTTTCCAGTAATCTTATTCAATCGAAAACGAAAACATAAGTAAATTTAACAGAGGATTATAATGCCCACAATTTTGGAAAGGTATCATAAAACCTTCGCAAAAGACAGAGAATTGGCACAGGTAGCAAGCCAACTCTTTCCCGATGGTGTAACACACGATAGCCGTTATATGTTTCCGTTTCCAATTTATGTTACCCGAGCAGATGGTCCCATTAAATGGGGGCTTGAAGACAAAAAGTTCATTGACTATTGGGCTGGACATGGTGCATTACTGCTGGGTCATAATCCACCCGAAGTTGTAGAAGCGGTATCTACACAGATGCAACGTGGCACACATTACGGGGCATGTCATCCTCTTGAATTAGAATGGGGTAATCTCGTAACGCAACTCGTTCCCTCAGCGGAACGCGTCCGATTTGTTAGTTCTGGCACAGAAGCAACACTCATGGCAATTCGTCTGGCACGAACATATACACGTAAGAACAAAGTGTTGAAGTTCGCAGGACATTTTCACGGTTGGCACGACAGTCTTATCTTCGGGGCATACCCTCCCTTTGATATGTCAGTTCCCGGAATTCCACAAGAGGTGCGTGATACAACTCTTCTCTGTCCACCCAACGATATCGATGCTGTTGAAAAGCACCTGAAAACTGATAAGGATATTGCTTGTGTGATTCTTGAACCTACGGGGGCATCATTCGGTATAGTCCCGACAGACGGTGTGTTTTTGCATCAACTACGTGAACTTACTAATGAACATGGCGTACTCCTCATTTTTGATGAAGTCATAACCGGTTTTCGCGTTGCACCCGGTGGAGCACAAGCACACTATAACGTTATTCCTGACCTGACTACACTTGCAAAAATACTGGCAGGAGGTCTTCCTGGTGGGGCACTCGTTGGTAAAAAAGAGATACTTGACTTAATTTCTATGCAAGCAGAGGAAGAAGGCTTGAAGATGCCACATCCCGGTACGTTTAATGCTAATCCACTCTCTGCTTCTGCCGGCATCGCAATGCTTAGAATAGTCAAATCCGGTAAACCGCATGAACACGCCAACCGAATCGCACAAAAACTCCGAAATGAACTCAATAAAGTCATTGATACATACGGATTAGATTGGGTGATTTACGGAGAGTTTTCTGGTATCAGGTTTCTGATAGGACATGGTGAGAAAGATATGCGGGCAACAGAATTCGACCCGTACTCTTGGGATTACAGAAAACTTAAAGGGAGTAATGACGAAGAATTGCTAAAACATCTACGATGCGGTTTGTTGCTCAATGGTGTTGATCTTGCTACCAACGGAGGAATGACAACTTCCGCACACACAGAAACAGACATCACAAATACAGTACAGGCATTTGAAAAGACAATTAATTGGATGAAGGCGGATGGTTTAATCTTGAAGTCAAATTGATCAAACAAAGGTGTTCCTTGCGTTTTACCTGTTACAATGGATTACTATATAAACCCATTCGGAGACGATTCAAACACTGGAAGGTCTCATAAGCAACCTTGGCAAAGTATTGATCGGATAAATGCAACCCAACTTCTACCAGGGGATTCAGTCTGGTTTCAAGCAAATCATACATTCAATGGTAATCTCTATCTTCCTGATGCGGATGCTGATACTGGAGATGAACCAATCACATTCGGTTCATACGGAGATGGTAGAGCGACAATTCAGGCAGGTAAAGGTACAGGTTTTTATGCTAAAAACATCGGTGGGGTGCGGATAGTTAATTTATCATTTGTAGGATCAAAAGAAAATACGAGTTCAGGAATCCGTTTCGTCAACACGTTACCAGAACATAGAAAACTGACAGATATCCATATAAGTAAGGTAGACGTAAGCGGTTTTGGTAATGTAGGAATTGACATTATCGCGTGTCCGATTGATAGAAGTTGGTCTGGGTTCAAAGATGTAAAGATTACACACGCAAATGTATATGACAACGGTGATGCGGGGATAAATTCAGTCGGAGTATGGAATCCAATAGAAAAAGGATATTCACATACTGATATCTATATCAACAACTGCCGTGTCTATAGAAATGTAGGTATTCCCGGGAAAGGGCATCATTCCGGAAACGGTATAGTTCTCGGTCAGGTAGAGTATGCCACTATTGAGTATTGTGAAGCATACGAGAATGGGATGATGAATGATTACGAAGTCGGTGGTCCTGTAGGGATCTGGACATGGGATTCAAATCGTGTTGTCATTCAGTACAATGAATCACATCATAACCGAACTGGAAGTAGCAAAGATGGTGGAGGATTTGATCTGGACGGAGGGGTGCAGAATTCAATTGTTCAGTACAATTATTCACATGATAACGACGGTGCTGGGTATCTATTAGCACAATTTGAGGGTGCGAAACCATTTCACAACAACATTATCCGCTATAATCTCAGTGAAAATGATGGACGAAAGAACAGTTATGGTGGTATACATCTCTGGTCTACTGGAGCAAATGGTGGCATTAGAAACACGGAAATCTATCAGAATACTATTTCCATCTCTAAATCCGATACTGGCAATCCTGTTGCTGTTGACTGTAAAACAGAGGGTATTCGCAACATATACTTCTACAATAATATCTTTAAATCTGATAGTCATGCAATGCAAATTCGGGGTAAAAACAATCCAGAGGTCGTTCTTGATAATAACATTTGCTCAACTGGCTAATTTATTTTTACTGTTGGTTGTCCTATAATCTTTTGTGTATATGACCTTCACATCGTATGATTGTGGTATTCAGAGTTATGTAATTCCTGTGATACAACGACCTCCTTCATCAATTGCCGCAAAAAATAAGGAAAACAAGACCGACATCAATGAAAAGATTACCTAAAACGAACTTAGAAAGGAACAAACGAGAATGAAAACAATTACCTATCGTGATGCTTTAAAAGAGGCACTGATAGAAGAAATGGAGCGTGACGAAGCTGTCTTTCTCATGGGTGAAGATATTGCTGAGTATGGTGGTGCATACAAGGTTACGGACGGTCTATTTAAGCAATTCGGTAAGGATCGTATCAGGAACACACCTATTTCTGAAGCTGCTATTATCGGCACGGCACTCGGGGCTGCAGTTACTGGCATGCGTCCTGTCGCTGAATTAATGTATATTGACTTTACGGCAGTCGGTATGGACCAGATTGTCAATCAAGTCGCTAAAATTCGCTATATGGTGGGTGGACAGTTAGATGTTCCTCTGGTTATTCGTACACAAGGAGGTGCGGGACGTTCCTCGGCTGCACAACATGCACAAAGTCTTGAAGCATGGTTTGTACATATCCCAGGACTCCTTGTTGTGATGCCATCTACCCCGTATGATGCAAAAGGATTACTAAAAACCGCTATACGAAACGACAACCCAATAATGTTTATTGAACATAAATTGCTGTATACTGAAGAAGGCGAGATACCAGATGAAGAGTTTACTATACCGTTAGGTGAAGCTGAGGTTAAACGCCAAGGAGAAGACATAACGATTTTAGCCACATCACGCATGGTATTGAAGGCACTTGCTGCTGCAGATGAACTCTCTGAAGAAGGTATTTCAGCTGAAATTGTTGATCCAAGAACACTAATGCCACTGGACAAAGAAACTATTTTTGATTCCGTTAAGAAAACCAATCGACTTCTAATCGCACATGAAGCTGTAGGCAGAGCAGGATTCGGTGCTGAGATTGCGGCACTTGTTGTTCGTGAAGCATTTGACTATCTTGATGCGCCAATTGAACGTGTTGCTGCAGCACCGGTACCTGTTCCTTTTGCACCGGTTATGGAAAACTTTGTAATTCCAGATACAGAACAGATTGTGGAAGCAGCTCGAAAGTTAGTTAGATATGAAATTTAAAACATAGTTAGAAAATGAAGGAGAATCACATGGAGATGATCGAATACTTGAATATACTCACCCCTAAACGTATCTTGTTTGTAATTCTTGGAGTGTTAATTATGATATGCCTTGCAACCAGTTTCTATACTGTTGAGGCAGACGAAATTGCTGTTGTCCTAATGTTTGGTAAATCTGTTCGCCAAGCACAACCTGGACTGCACTTTAAACTACCGCTTGGTATTGAAAGGGCGATAAGTATACCCGTCCGAAAAGTGTTTAAAGAGGAATTCGGGTTTCGCACTCTCAGGGCAGGTGTCCGCACGGAATATGACACCAGGGATTTCGGAGAAGAATCTTTGCTCCTAACAGGCGACCTCAACATTGCAGATGTTGAATGGGTCGTTCAATATAAAATAAAAGACCCAAAAAAGTTCCTTTTTTCCATCCGAGACCCTCAACGTGCACTACGTGACCTCTCAGAATCCGTGATGTGCCGTGTTATTGGAGATAGGACTGTTACTGAAGTGTTAACCGTTGGTCGTATTGAAATCGCTGCTGAAGTTGAACAATATCTACAGACACTTCTCGACTTATATGAAACTGGATTAGATGTTGCAAACGTAACTTTACAGGATGTGAATCCTCCAGAAAAAGTGAAAGCAGCATTCAATGCCGTTAACGAGGCAAAGCAAGAAAAAGAACGTTTGATAAATGAAGCGTGGCGAGAATACAACCAATTAGTGCCGAAATCAAAAGGATTGGCACAACAACAGATTTCTGAAGCAGAGGGATACGCGCTGAAGCGGGTTAACCAAGCACAAGGTGATGCAGATAAATTCAATGCAATACGAACAGAATATCAGAATGCGAAAGAAGTAACCCGCCAGAGACTTTATCTGGAGGCGATGCAGGATTTTCTTCCGCAAGTCAAGGAGATATATATCATTGACGACAAAGCCAACGCACCGATACCGTTCTTGCAACTAAAGGATTAATTCATAACATAGAATGTTAGTCGTTCTACAACAATCTGTTGTAGTGTACATAGTATAGAGAAAGCCATATAGGAGAACACAAATGAAGTTGAATATACTGATACCCGTAATTATTATCCTTGTTTTAGTTGTTCCGTTAGCCTTCAGTATGTTTTATGTTGTAAATGAAGCAGAACAGGTCGTAATTACTGAATTTGGTAAACCTATCGGAGAACCGATTGTTACTGCCGGATTAAAAATAAAAACCCCGTTTATTCAGCAGATCCATCGCTTTGAGAAACGAATACTTGAATGGGATGGTTCACCAAACCAAATTCCAACAAAAGACAAGAAGTTCATCTGGCTTGATACAACTGCCCGGTGGCGTATTAATGATGCACTCCAATTCTATCAGGCATTGGGAACAGAATTACGTGCGCAATCCCGCTTGGATGATATCATAGATTCTGCTGCGCGAGATTTAGTAACAGCACAACTACTGATTGAAGTCGTACGAGATTCAAACAGAGTTCTTAATCTTGATATAGCAGAACTTGAAGATACTGAAGGACAATTAGGTGAACCTTTGGAAGAGATTATACTTGGTAGAGAAAAAATTACTCAGATGATGCGTGAAAAAGTGCAACAAACTGTTCCACAATACGGTATTGAACTTATTGATGTTCAAATTAAACGCATCAACTATGTTGATGAAGTACGAGAAAAAGTATTTACAAGGATGATTTCGGAACGTCAGCGTATCTCTGAAAAATACAAGTCTGAAGGTGAAGGTGAAGCGGCAAATATCAGTGGACAGAAACAGAAGGAACTGGAACGTATCCAATCAGAGGCATATAAGGAAGCGGAACAGCTTAAGGGTGCTGCAGATGCACAAGCCATCCAGATTTACGCAAATGCACACGGTAAAGATCCTGAGTTTTTCGCCTTTCTACAAACCCTTGAAACCTATCGCAAGTCTACTAATGCAAGCACAAAGCTCATCTTGACAACAGATAGCGAACTTTATAAGTATCTGAAAAATAGTCAATTGTTGAGACGTTAAGTGTTGTAATACCATTTCTAATAAATAAAGTGCCATTTGCTGAGGACTACTTGTAGGATCGACCTCCTGGTCTCGACCGGTAAATCAAGAAATCAACGGTATGAATGCCTGTAGGCATTCCCCGGGTATGAATGCCATTTAGGCATTCACCGGGTCGCTCCTACAGAAGAAAGATGTCGGAGGTCGCGTTGCTCGCTCCGACCTACGAAGACTGAACCAGGATTTGCAGGATAAGAAATCGCGACCGGGAGGTCGCTCCTACAGAAGAAAGATTTCCAATCAACAATAGTTGAATCCGGTAATGGGGACAATAATTATTAGAATTTGGTATTATATATATAGACTGCACCAAGCCAGAAAATAACATAAACACCTTGAAGTAACCTTATCTAAAACTTCCATTGCAATAAGGTTATACGATTATGCCAGACAACTATTCCCATCGCAGTTCCAATCGCTGCACCTACTAATACGTCCGATGTATAGTGTCGTCCAAGATATATACGTGAGAAACCTACCAAACCCGCGCCAATGTAAAGCGGAATTCGCCACTTGGGATATTCATAACCAAGGATTGTTGCCGCACTAAATGCTATAGATGCGTGTCCTGAGGGCATAGACGGATTACCAAGCATATCATCAAGCGGACGTTTACGTCGAACTAACTGCTTAATTCCATAAGTTATAACTCCCGTGCTTATGTATGCTGACGACAACAACCGTCCTGTATTCTGATGTTCCTCATCTCCATAAGCCATGAGTAAAATAGACAATCCCATTATTGATCTATAATGTCCAAACTCTGTCGTCACCTCCATAACTGACCACATCGGTTCATTAGGTGGAGGGGTATCGTAAAAACGGTCAAAGAGTTGCTGATCCCATCGGACAAAGATATTATCAGCATTCGCATCTAAACTTGATATGAAAAAAGAAAAAAACAGTACATAGATGAGCGTTGTGTGCTTTAGTCGTTGCGATGCTAATTGTGTTGGTATTAACTTTGTCAGTGGTCTGTGTTTCAATATACTATCCGATTATTTTACTGAGCTGCTATATCTGTTTTACCAGGGTGCTTGTCGTTCAGGTAACGGATCGACTGTCCATGCCATCCGATGGATAAGCCGTTCCTGCATTTCCAATTTGACTGTCATATAGTTTGGTTTATCCCAGAGATTGTATGTCTCATCTGGATCATTTTCCAAGTCGTAGAGTTCACCGATACCTGTACCGTGTGCTACGACTAACTTATATCTTTCACTTCTGACCATTGTCGCGTTTGCAGTAGGTTCGCTGTGCCACGGCATAGCGTTGTAATACTCGCAGTAGACATCATCACGGTGCGAATCAAGGCATGTTTCACCTGTTAGCATCTGCAGCAGACTCTGTCCTTGCATACCCGGATAATGGTCTATATCACTTGCTTCAAGAAGTGTGGGTGCTAAATCAACCAATTCAACAAATGCATTCGAGCGCGTGCTGTTGTTCAACATACCAGGTCCTGAGATGATCAATGGCACACGGATCGCGGGTTCATAGAAATAAGGTCCTTTGAGATATATACCGTGGTCACCAAGCATTTCTCCGTGGTCCGATGTGAAGATTATAACTGTATTTTCTCTTTGTCCTGTTTCATCCAAAAAGTCCAGCAGCCTTCCAACTTGTGTATCAATAACATCTACCATTGCCCAATATGCAGCAGTTACCCAACGGTGGTCAGATTCGCTCATTTCTTGGTAAGGAAATCCTGATTTTCCACCATACGCGCCACTATGGTCAATTTGTTGCCAGATCGGTTTATTATCAAGTTCACCTTCAACATAATTTGGTAACGGAATTTCGTCTAACATTTCACGGTATCTTTCTAACGCATCAACAGGTGGGTCGAAAGCATGGTGGGGATCGAACATATTTACCGAAAAAAGCCACGGTTGTCTAAACCTTGATGCACTGCTGATGAACGACATAGTTCGTTCAACACTCCACGTCGTTTGGCTATGTTCCTCTGATGGAATGACTCGAACGTACTTTGAATCAGCAAATGGTGCACTACCTCTACGTAAACCCTTATCTGATAACCATTGAATATAATCGTGTGTTGCCCAAGCATCTGCTGGATCGTGTGACCAGAAGAATTGGTCATATCCATCGTCAATCCGTTTTTCTGTTCCTTTACAGACGCGCGGATTGCACGGGGCGAGGTGAAGTTTACCTGCCAATCCACAGACGTAACCAGCATCTTGTAGTAGTTTCGTTACCAAAACTTCGTCAGGTGGGATCGCTTGTCCATTTTGTCGACATCTTGTTGTACGCGGATAACGTCCAGTGAGGAAACTTGCTCTACTCGGTGTACATACAGGACTTTGTGAATAAGCGTGTTCAAAAAGTACACCTTCATGTGCAAGTTTGTCTAAATTGGGTGTTTGTACAAACGGGTTTCCGTAACAACCTAAGGTATCAAATCGTTGTTGGTCGGTACATATCCATAGGATATTGGGTGGGTTTTCACGCATCTATTTCTGTCTCTGTTTGCTTAGATTTTCGGTATCGGAAAAATGTCCATATACCAGAGGCAATAATGAGTATTGACAGACAGACGATACCGATATTGATTATATGCCGCCAACGATTCATTTGCCACAGACGTTGACCTGCTAATTTGGCTTCAGGAGTCCCTTTTTGTGCATTTAATTTTACAAGACTCCAGTATTTTTTTGCTACATCTGGCTGCTGATATACCTCTGCTAATTTTGCTGTAACTACCATATAATTTACATCATTAATTTCTCCTCTATCAATAGCATTGGCAAAGGTGCTCAGTAGCAATACAGTTAATTCAGCTGACATCTCAGGAAAATCTGTAGTATCTTCAATTCCGTTTTGGAATGCTTCCACTGCTTTTTGGTGGTCACTCCGACTGAATTCAAGTTCTGCTATCTCAAACCATGTCTTCTTAACCAACTTGATGGGTTGCTCAATTCCCATATAACCGTCAAAAGTGAATGTTGCTGATCCATGGTAGAAATCCCCCAGTTTTGCATAGAGCGTATATGCTGTTCCCGGTGATAGCATTTCAGATGCCTTCCAGTCCTGAAAAGAATAGCCTCCATCTTCTCCGACAATCTCAACATATTCAGTGCCGTCAAGTGATACCTCAGTTCCTACAACTGACATATCTGTTGGACCTGTAACAGAACCGAATACTGAAATCGGTTTGAGTGCCCAACCAAAGTTAATTACCTCACCTTGCGTCAACTTCAATTCAGCTGTTTTTGGTTCAGGACTATTATACCCGACTTTTCGAACAGAAACAGTATATGTTCCCTGCTGTAAGTTCTCAGTAAAAAGTTTGGGTGTCAATCCATTTGCTTCTTCGTTTAGAAGAATCTCAGCCTCTTCTGGAAAAGAAGTAACATTAATTGCAGGACTGAGTTTCATGACCGTCTGATCAACTTCCCCGGTAGGTGCAAAAATAGCATTTTCAAAAGGATTATCGGTCTGTATCTGTTGATATATTTCAATTACACTTATGTGTCGGTTATCATCTGAATCTATTGTTTCTGTGGACAATACATCAATGAGAACATGTAGAAAGGAATTCTTACCAGTTGCTTCTGTAGTTTCAGCTGGATGAATTACATTCAATGCAGCGGTACCAAGTATATCTCGGTTGGCATAATAGACTGTAAGACTTTCCTCATAGGCGTAACCATCAATGATAACAAGTATACGTCCGATTCCAGTATTACTGAACCATTGATTTAAGATAGAATCTTTGATGGTCTCATCGGATTGTGTAGAAAGATGCATTGCATTCTCGCGCGGTGGCATAGATACTTCGCCATGGTAGAGAAATATGATTGTCTCAATCTTACCTGATCTATTCTCTGTATCAATTAGGGCATTCTCAATTCCATCTTTAGTTGTTTCACTTCCTTGGATGGTGCGTATATTATCCTTATTGACTTTTCCTTTTTCAATTAACAAATTACTCAAAGTCTTAAAATGTGCATTCACTTCAGCATCTGGTGTAGCATCAACCATCAACCAATATGTCCCAGCGTCAATAGGTTCAGCCGAGACTTGCCAAAATGCTGAACTGGATAAACAAACAACAAGGATGATTGCAACGATTTTTTGTGCAGACATTTATTTATACCAAATTAGAAAATTCAATATTGATAAACATACCGTTTTAGCGTATATTATCAGAAAATGAGCAAGATTGCAAAGGAATTCGGTATCAAGTAGGTATGTAAAGTTTTTTGCATAGAGATTTCAGTGGAACACCATGCACAAGACTTCGGACATCATATTTGACTGTGAATTGTTTGTCCTGTATTGTCATTGTATTTTTCTTCTGTATAAAAAATAAAAAGGTTACCGTTTTGTGTCTAATTTCTGCATAACGGTAACTTTTGGTATTTTTCACTGGTTTTAGTTCCTGTCTGGGTTTATGGGTTGTTTTCATCGGTTTTTTTGAATGTAAAAAAAAAGAAAAACGGTAACCTTTGTTCAGCTTGATTTTTGTCTATTTTCTAATACCATTTCTATTAATAATAGTCTCATATTCGGTTGTTAAACTGTAGGACACAAACTAACAGTTTGTACTACAAAAAGAGCCATTATATTAGAAATGGTATAATAGTCTGTCGGAGGTCGCTTCGCTCGCTCCGACCTACGAATCGTGTTGTTTTCCTCCGTTTAAAAAAGATACAGTTTTGTGCCTTTTTTTACATGACTGTATCTTTACTGTGTTGTCGTCTGGTTGTTGTACCTGCTTGGGTTTACAGGTTGTTTTCACCGGGTTACTGTGTCTTAAAAAACTTGAAATACTGTATCTTTTGTTTTGCTTGGTTGTCGTAGGTCACTTCTACAGAATGTAAGATGTCGTAGGTCGCTTTGACAGAATGTAAGATGTCGGAGGTCGCTTCGCTCGCTCCGACCTACGAATACGGTTATGTTGGGTTTGTATGTGGTTTTGTTTTTCATAGTGATAGTATTATAACACAGGTTGTTGAGGGTTGGAAGGGAACGTGGGGTTCGGAACAATATATATCCAATATGTTTTATGTAGTTTTCAGTTTTTGAGTGCGGTTTTCGGTTTTTTGTTTGAATCACAGAAGGTGCAGAGAACGTAGAGGACACAGAAGGAAAATGTAATATCCACCGAATAATTACTAAACTTTAATAGTATATTTGCGTCAAAATTGGCGATACACTTTATCAGCATGTATATTCATTCTTTGTCCTGAACTTTTGATATTGATTTTTGTCAAACTAAATAAAGACCGATCATACATAATAATAATCTACAGTAGTAATAGTTTTAAGTTGTTTAAGGAGATGCTAATGCTTCGATGGAAAATAGGGTTAACGCTAATTTTAGTCACACTTCAGGTTGTGATGACATTATGCGTATGTGCGCAAGAACCAGAGGAAATTGACTTGTCTCAATCGCTAACACTTGAACAGTGTATTCAGTTGGGTTTGGAAAAGGCAACATCTATGCGAAATGCCCGTTTGAGCCTTGCTATACAGGAACTACGTGTCAAGAATGCACGTGCGGGTTACTTTCCTTCAATATCCTCATCTGGACAATACCGTTTTAATGACCAACTTGATTTCGGTTTTGAACAACAAAATTACGATTTAGGATTGGCAGGACAATATACTCTCTGGGATAATGGACAACGTGAAGTTGGTTTTGCTCAAGCAAAAGAAGGACTAATAGCGACAACTAACAGAAATGAAGGAATAAAACAAAATTTAATTCTCCAGATAACCCAAGCCTACTACAATGTGCTAAAAGACACTGAACTTGTTAATGTAAGCGAAGATGTGTTAGCGCGTTCAATAGAAAACACCAATCAAACGATAGCATTAAAAGAAGCTGGTGTGCTTATCCCTGCTGATGTTGCGACAGCCAGAGTTCGTCAAGCGAATAACGAATTATCATTACTAAATAACCAAAACGCGTTACAAATTTCTCAAGCTACTTTACCGAGGCTTATGGGATTAGATCCTGGGTTGTTAATTACTGTTACTTTGGACGAATCTTTCCAAGTATATTTGGAGCGTGGTACTATTGAAAAAATAGAAATTTCCGTTGAAGAAGCGATCCAGACGGCTCTTGGAAACCGACCAGAATTTAAGGAAACTGAAGCACAAGTTAGACAGCAGGAATGGAGTTTGACGCTTTCAAAATTGCAGCGTTGGCCTCGGTTAAGTGCAAACGCGAACTATAACGTTTTCCTTGATGATTACCTTCGAGAACGTCAGAATTTCTCAGATTTTCGTAGTTGGAGCGTGGGTGCCTCACTTAATTTCACCTTATATGATGGAGGGGTTTTAGGTAATCGCGTAAAGGAACGTAATATGCAGTTGGAACAAGCGCGTGAAAATGCGAGTGACTTAGAGAGATCAGTTGCCCTTTCTGTCCGACAAAATTACCTCAATCTTAAACGAAGCGAAACTGCAGTTGAAATCTCTAACACACAAGTAGAGAACGCTCAACTGAGTTTAGATGTCATTCAAGGTCGTTATAGGGTAGGAAAAGCGATCCTGCTTGAAGTGCTTGATGCACAAACAAGTTATGCACAAGCCTTGACAAATCAAGTCAATGCTTTTTACGATTACAAAATTGCACGAGCGCGATTATTGGATGCAATGGGAGTCCTACAGTAACCATGAAATTTAGCAAAAAATGGTTTATTATCGGTGCTATCGCTATTGTTGTTTTAGTCGTAGGTTTAATAAGTGCGACACAAATCAACTTTGGAGCGAAAAAAAATGATGAAGAAGATAAACGAGAGGTAGTTCGGCGCGGACAATTTCTCGTAAAAGTTCGAGAATCTGGGACCTTACGTTCTCTCATAGAGGTAGACGTTAGGTCAAATGTTGAAGGTGAAATCGTAGAGATTTTCGTTGAAGAGTCAGACCCTGTTCAAGTAGGGGATCGCCTCCTCAAAATTGATGACAAACAGATTAAAGAAGACATGAGACAGGCAGAGGCTAATCGAGATGCCCGTAAAGCTGAATTTGACCAAGCCGAACTGCGTATTCAAATTGCTGAAAAACGTGAAACAAGTGATCTGCTTCAGGCGAAAAATGCAGTTGCCAAATCTGAAGCGTATCTCAGGTCTTTTGCTGCAAATAAGCAACAACGTATCACTGAGGCGGAAACACTGGTAGCAACAACCCAAAACTTGTTAAACCGCGATAACATCTCACTTAAAAAAGAAGAAATCGCTCTAACACAGGCTAAACTAACGCTTGATCGCAACAGGGCAAACGTCCAATCAGCTAAAATTACACTTGAGACGACTGAATCCGAGCATAAACGGAACAAAGAACTATTTGATAAGGAATTAATTTCACAACAGGCATTAGAGGAATCCCAAAAACAACTCGTCCTAAACAGGTCTCAATACGAGACTAGCCAAAAACATGTGGAATCTCAACAAGAAACGATTAAATCACAAGAAGAAACCATTAATGCAATGAAGGAAGCGATCCAAAGTAGAAAATCGACACTTGCCTTAAATAAAAAGAACGTTGCAACAGTAAAGGAATCACAAGACGCACAAGAAAAGCAGCTGTTAGTGGATTTAGAAAATTCGCGTGCCCGATTAAAACAAACAGAAGAAACAACCGAAGAAGAGAAGGACCTGACAAAACATGCGAAAGTAAGTGCGCAAGCGAACCTATTTCAATCTGAAAGTCGTTTAAAATCGCAACAGGAAAGGTTTGAATGGACGACGGTGACTGCTCCAATGTCAGGGACCATTACGCGCATCTCTGTAGAAGAGGGTGAGATTATTACCTCTGGTCGTTCAGCATTTTCCCGCGGAGAGGCTATCATGCGTATCGCTGATCTTTCTCAGATGATTGTCAGGACGCAAATTAATCAGGTTGAGATTGGTAGGATAAAAGAGGATCAACGTGTAGAAATCCGTGTTGATAGTTACCGACAAAAAGTGTTTAATGGCAGAGTGAGTGAAATTTCTCCAAGCTCTACCCCGCGAGGTCAAGGCGGAGGTTCTGTTATAACCTTTGAAGTTGAAATAGAAGTAGATATACCGGATGGTGAATTTCAACTGTTACCCGGTATGTCAGCAGATGTGGATATTATTGTCTTTGAAAAACCGGATATACTTCAGATTCCTATAGCCGCTGTGTTAAGTCCGGAGGTATTTACCGTCAAAGCGACGTTGAATCCTAATATGCTTGGACAGTTTCAGCAGGGACAAAAACTAAAAGTTCAGAATCTTATCGGTAAACAGTTTAGTGGTCAGGTATCTAAGGTTTCCCCATCAGAAACCCGTGGTAATATTGAAATATTGTTTGATGAACCACCACAAGGTATGCGTCCAGGTCCGACAGAAATTGCTATCGTGATCTCGGAGAACAATCGATTGACTGGCATAGAAGCAGAAATTCAGAGTCAACGACAGCATTTTGTCAAATTGGACACAGGAGCACCACCGAAGAAGAACGGCGAAAAGGGAGTAAAAACACATATCAAGGTCGGTAGGCGTAATAACACTCATTTTGAAATCATCAGCGGATTAAAGGAAGGGGATCGCGTTTTTGTTCCTTCTATGATGGAATTAACCAAAGGGGAAACAATCAAGGATAAATAAAATACGGGATTTGGTTTAATGCAAGTAAACTTAACAATGTAATTGAGATGAACAATTTTTCTGTGTTGAAAATAGGAATTAATTTAATATGTTAATAGACGTAAAAGATATAACAAAGATCTATGAAATGGGTGATGTGCAAGTCCATGCTTTACGAGGCGTGAGTTTCAATGTTGAACCGGGAGAATTCATTGCAATTATGGGTCCATCTGGTTCCGGTAAATCAACATTGATGGATATTTTAGGTTGTCTTGCGACTCCTACTGAAGGTGAGTACCATCTTGAAGGAGAAGAGGTAGGACAACTCTCGGATAATCGTTTAGCGGATATCAGAAATAAGAAGATTGGTTTTGTATTTCAATCCTTTAACCTATTGCCACGAACAAGTGCTCTACACAACGTTGAACTCCCCCTTATCTATTCTGGATTGGGGAGAAAGGAACGTAAGCGCAGAGCCTTTGAATCACTGGAAGCGGTTGGATTAGCTGACCGTGTTGACCACAAATCTACAGAATTGTCTGGTGGACAAGTTCAGCGTGTTGCGATTGCGCGCGCGCTTGTGAATAAACCATCACTCCTTTTCGCTGATGAACCTACCGGTAACTTAGATACACGTTCTGGAGCCGAAATTTTGGCTATTTTTGACCGACTTAATGAGGAAGGTAATACGATAATCATGGTTACGCATGAACCGGAGGTAGCCGAACATGCAAGACGCGTCCTCCACATACGGGACGGACTCATTGAGCGAGATGAAAGGCGAGACTAACTCTGCAATCAGAGAAGTTCGAATTACCACACCCGCAAGACTTCATTTTTCACTGATAGATTTGAATGGACAACTCGGTCGAATTGACGGTGGGTTCGGATTAGCCATCAATGAACCGAATTTTAAGATCGTTGCCGAACCTGCAACAGAAATCCACGTTGAGTCGGACGCATATCAAAAACGGGCATGTGAAATTCTCACACACCTACAAACCATTTATCAGTTCCCAGGAATCAAACTAAAATTAATATCTGAAATCCCTACCCATAGTGGCTTCGGGTCAGGAACGCAGCTTTCACTCGCTATTGCTACTGCTGTAAATGTCCTGTACGACCTGAAGTTAAGTCTCTTGGAACTTGCCACTGCTGTGGGACGTGGTGGCACATCTGGTATCGGTGTCGCAGCTTTTGACAGTGGTGGGTTCATTGTTGATGTCGGACATCAATATCCGGAACAAAAAGCCTCATTTCTCCCTTCCTCTGCAGCAGACGATATTTCACCTCCACCAATATTATTTCAACAATCGTTTCCAAATTGGCAACTCCTAATTGCAATACCAAACTGTTCACGCATCTATGGAGAGGAAGAATTGAATCTATTTCGGACTCTATGTCCACAACCCCCATCTGTTGCTCCAAAGTTGACACACATTCTTCTTTTGCAAATATTACCAGCACTCCTTGAAAACAATATGCATCAATTCAGCAAGGCATTAAACCATATACAAACTTTCGGTTGGAAGAAAGTGGAGATTGATGCTCAAGGTGATGAACTGAAGCAAACCCTTGAATTCATGCAAAACAATGGTGCATTAGGGGGTGGTGTGAGTAGTTGGGGTCCAGCGATTTGTGCTGTTAGTGAAGATATTGTGGAGTTAAAACGGAAAACAGAAATGTTCCTATCGACTTTACCGAATGGTGGTACATGTTTTATTACATCTGCAAACAACACAGGTGCAGAAATAAAAATAGTTGACTAAAGCACTGTTGCTCCAGTCAACCTTCTCAATTTAATTTTAATACTTGCGAAGTGAATATACATCAGAAATTAGTATAATCTCATCTATCCTTTTCCTGAAGAATAATATGGATTAGTGCCTGATGCATGGTCGGTTGTATCAATTACCTGTTTAATTTCAGGGAACACTTCCTGAATCATTGCTTCGATGCCATGTTTGAGGGTGGCATTAGCCATACCACAACCTTGACACCCGCCACCCATGTGGATATAAATTGCGTCATCTTCAACGTTTAATAGATCAATTTGTCCACCGTGTGCTGCGACGGCAGGGTTAATCCGTTCATCAATGAGTTCTTGAATCTTTTGTGCCTTTGGATTGTCCCAGGTTGGAGTATTTGGATTGTCAATTTTAAATCCACTTGAATTTAGGTCTTCTACGTAGTCAATCACAGCACCTTTAAGGTCATCAGCACTATTGGAATCAACAAGCACCTTAAAAGTTCCCATGTCAAGAACGATGTCACCTTCTTCTGCTTCCGTAGCCAGCCCGAGGCTATATTGGAAAGCAGAAGCACTGCGTCCTTCAATACTAATCCGCAGTCCTTCCACTTCCACATCTTCAGCCTCAATAACATTCTGAATCTTTTCTTGTGCGGTTTCCGTCACTACTAACAAAGAGGATTCAGAACTGGCGTTTTTTTTGAATATATTCTTCATAATTTACCAACGTAATTTGACTTATGCAGCCGTTTGATCAACCGTGTATTCTGTGCGAAATTCACCCATTTCGTTGTAAAGGTTGCTTAATTGAGAAATTGCATAGATTTCTAATTGTCGTATACGTTCTCTGGTAACGTCAAGTGCATCCCCGATTTCACGGAGTGTTTTTCGTTCACCATCTTCAAGTCCGAAACGCATTTTTAGTACTTGCTGTTCACGTTCAGAAAGTTTGCTGAGAAATTGTTCAACCAAATCATGTGTGATCAATTGTTCAATCGCGCCATCTTCCGATGCAGTAGATGGATCTTCAATCAAATCCCCCAATGTAGCCGCGGAACGCGATGATCGTTCGTCGCCTAAAGGCAAATCCATTGAAATGGTATCCGCATTAAAAGTTAATATTTCCTCTACTTGTTGTACAGTTAGGTCAAGTGCTTCAGCAATTTCAGCACGTGTAGGTTCACGCTGAAGTTCTTGACAGAGTGTGGAATACGTTGAATCAAACTTATTCATCTTCGCAACAATATATGCGGGTAATCGAATAGATCTAGCAAAGTTATCAAGTGTACGCATAATTGATTGCTTAATCCACCAGATTGCATAAGTACTAAACTTAAAACCTTTTCGATAATCAAATTTACCAGCTGCTTTAATTAACCCGATATTTCCTTCCTGAATCAAATCTTCAAGCGGTACTTTGTTCCCTTGATACTTAACTGCAATAGAAATGACGAGTCGCAAATTAGCCTGAACAAGTTCGTCCCGCGCCGATGTATCACCAGCCTCAATTCGTTTTGCTAATTCTACTTCTTCTTCACGAGTTAATAAACGATGTCCTGCAACACTTCTTAACCAACTTGTTAAAGCACTTCTATCACTACCTTTGTAGTCATTCGCATATTCTGTCTCTTCCGCCGGATACACATCATCTATATATGTATCAACACCATTAATATCTTCTGTTTCACCGAAATACTCGGTTTCCATTCGTCTCCTCTCCTTATATAAAATTACCAGGAATTACGTCCAAGTTGTGTAGGTGCGCTCTGTAAATACGCTGTAAACCCATTTTTTCTTCTGTAAATTTCACAAATTTAACTATAGTTAGTTGGAAGAATCGTGAAAAATTTCGTAAATCCAATTTACTTAGAAATCTGCCAAAGATTAATAATACATTATACTATAACGTTTTGTCAAGCAAAATGTTTAAAAAAAATGAAAGATTCCTGCAAATACTTGAAAAAAGATCAAAAAATGGATAAACACAACTATTTTCTATTATTTCGAACATATACATAACACTTCAGTCTAATAGACAAATACGGTTTTAAGATGCCAAATCGCAGTTTGACATTCATAATCATATATTATAACCATGTTTTTGGAATATAGATACATTTCGTTGATATATCTCATATTTGACCTAACAATTTGTTACTAAATGGTGAAGTCTTTTAGAATGGATTTAAACTTTTTACCATGTTTTATCGTCTAAAACGGCAAGTTTGAGAACAAACTGATATAATTTGACCTTCAAGGACGTTGGTTGAATAATGATTATTAATTACCCAATTGGGTATTCATTCCTGCATGATATTACTTTTCTTTGTACAAACCACATCCGTGGCAGTAAGATTATTTACATTGTTTAAACTAACATTAAACATAAGGTGTTTTGAGTGGTTGATTTTAAACCAAATAGGTAATGCTGCGTCATAAAGCACTGATTATCTGAAAATCAATAAGGAACAATAATACTATTATGTACGGTATCCCTCCCAAAAAATCACTCGTTGAAGTATTACGAGATGCCGATCTATTAACAGATCAGGAATATCATCAAATTCATGAAAAAATCCTTGAAGGTTGGGTGAATAAACCTATTCAACTTGAAGAAGGGGTTACTGGTGCTTCAGGTTCGGAATCACATAGTTATCGAGAAATACTGGATGAGATTGAAAAAGCCGGTGAGTCTGAGGAGGCAGTTCTTTCCACATACGTATCTGAACATATCCTTGAACTTGCGAAAAAAGGACGTGAAACGGGAACGCCTATCGTTCAATTGATAGAAGTCAATCCGGACAAGGAAGCTCTTGAAAAAGTACCTCCCAGTTTTGCTTATCGCAATAAGATTGTACCGATTAGTCTTGATGGGAATATACTTACAGTAGCAGTAGCGGATGTTCATGATATTATGTTGATTGACGAAATTCAATTCGTCACTGAGTGTGAGATTAACTTGCTGCTTGCTAACGAAGATGAGATTTCTGATGCCATTGTTCGATATTACGGAAAAGATGCTGCATCACTTCTAAGTGCTGGTATCAAAGGTCCGGTTGGTGCAGCTGCAACAATTGAACGTGAAAGAATTGAAGACTTCGGTATTGACGAAAAGGATCTCGAAGACCCAACTGTTGTCAACGCAGTTGACCAGATGATAATTGATGCTGTTCGTGCTGGTGCTAGTGATATACACATTGAACCATATCCGGAAGAGTTAAAAATACGATTTCGGGTTGATGGTGTATTAGAAGACCAAGAACAACCCCCTGCGTATCTTCAGTCTGCAATTACCTCTCGTATTAAAATTATGGCAGGGATGGACGTTGCAGAACGTCGTCGTCCACAAGATGGCAAAATCAATAAAGAAATTGCCAGTCTGCGGGGTGGACGTCAGATTGACTTACGTGTATCTACTGTGCCTACTGTTGCTACGCAGCATAGTGAAAGTGTTGTCCTACGTATTCTTGATCGTCAATCCATTGAATTTGGTTTGGCTGAACTCGGTCTTACTGATAATAACTATGAAATGTTCCAACGGATGATTCACAGACCACATGGAATAATCCTCGCAACGGGACCTACAGGTAGTGGTAAAACTACGACACTCTATGCATGTTTAAAAGAGATCAACACACCGGAAGTCAAAATCATTACCCTTGAAGATCCTGTGGAATATGAATTAGAAGGAATAAACCAGATACAAGTTAATCCAGATATTCAGTTTTCATTTGCAGATGGTTTACGACATATTCTACGTCAAGACCCAGATAAGGTGTTGGTTGGTGAGATTCGTGACTATGAGACAGCAGAAATGGCAATTCATACATCGCTTACCGGTCACCTTGTATTTAGTACGTTACATACAAATGATGCTCCTGGTGCTATCACACGTCTTATTGATATGAATGTGGAACCGTATTTGGTTTCGTCCACAGTAGAAGGTATAATTGCACAACGGTTAGCCCGTCGTGTTTGCAGAGCTTGTCGCGAAATGTATCAACCGACTGAAAAGGATCTTGCTGGCATCTTTAGTAACAACGGTGTTGAAGTGTCAACTGATCTGGAAATTCCACGTGCAAAAGTAGGTGGTTGTAAAGAATGCCGTGGTAGAGGTTACAGAGGTAGAATCGGTATCTTTGAAGTAATTTTTATGACTGAAGAATTGCGAGATATGACACTTCAGCATGTATCTACCAGCGAACTACGTCGACTCGCGGTGAAATTAGGTATGAGAAGTTTACGCGAAGACGGATGGCAAAAGGTCACTCAAGGAATGACAACTATTGACGAAGTCGTACGACTTACCCAAGAAGATGTTTTTGATTTTGATGAAGACCATAAGGATACGTCTGAACAGAATGCGGTTGTTTAAACAACCGTGTGCAGATGTGTTTTGTAGGTGTGTCTACCATAATGAATACAGAACATTATTATAGAGAATAACCATGCCAAGATATCAATATGAAGCTATCACTCACAGTGGTGCAACAGTAAATAATACTTTAGAAGCAGACTCAACAGCTGAGTTGAAAGTGCAATTACGACAGATGGGGTACTGGCCGACACAGATTATGGAGGAAGGTGTTGCACTCGAAACTAAAGCAAAACGTTTGTTTAGTATTGGCTCGAAGAAAATAAAATCTGCTGATGTTGAATTTTTCACCTATCAGTTAGCAGCGTTAATTAATGCTCACGTTGCACTACCACGTGCCTTAGAGGTAACTTTAGAACAGATTACAAACCCGGAATTAAACCGAATTGTTTCTCAGGTCAAATACGATGTTGAACACGGCGCGACCTTTAACGATGCATTAAACCAACATCCAAAAGTCTTTGCTGATCTATACGTTAACATGGTAAAGGCGGGTGAAACTGGTGGTGTATTAGGTGAAGTTTTGGAACGACTGGCAGAATTCGCTGAAAAGCAACGACTACTCAAAAATCAAGTCGTTTCTGCCCTATTCTATCCTGCTATACTTGCCGCATTGATGATCTTATCGGTTACAATTTTGATGATTTTCGTTATTCCGAAGTTCACAACTATGTTTGAAGACCTTGGTGGCACATTACCAATGCCAACACAAATTCTTATCGCTATTTCGGATGTACTCGCGAATTACTGGTGGATAGGGGTATTAGTGGCTGCACCCGTAGGTATTCTGGTACGCAATTATTTACAGACAGATAATGGAAAGACACAGTTTGACCGGTTAAAGATTAAGTTACCACTTGTAGGGAGTATCTTTAGTACCTTTGCCATCGTCCGATTTACGCGAACAATGGCTACTCTTTTGGAAAATGGAGTGCGTATGCTACCTGCCTTGGGAGTTGTTAAAGATATTATCGGAAATAAAGTATACAGTAATATTATCTTAGAGGCAGAAAAAGAGGTAGAACAGGGTTCTACTCTTTCACGAGAACTTGACCAGAGTGAGGACTTTCCTACACTCGTGACACACATGATCGCTGTTGGTGAGGAATCCGGTGAACCTGTTACAATGTTAAAAAAGTTATCTGATTACTACGACATGGAAATCAAGAAAAATCTTGAAAGAGTAACTGGTTCAATTGGTCCATTAGTCATTTTATTTATGGGTTTGCTTATCGGGTTTATTGCTGTAGCAATGATTCTACCGATTTTCGAAGCAAACAAATTGATTGGCAATTAATAAAGAATATCAGTTGTAGAAGGTTATTTTCTAAACTATCACAGAGATTATATGTCTAAATATAGACAAGTTCAGATATAAGGAACTTTATGAAAGAACAAGAACATGACGTTTTGAAAAACGAAAAGGAGTTTAATTAAATGTTCAAACAGTTTAGAACAGACGAATCAGGTTTAACCTTAATTGAATTGACAATCGTTATCGCGATTTTAGGTATATTGGCAGCATTTATTGCGCCGCGTGTGATAACAGCCATTGACGACGCAAGGGTTGGTAAAGCAAAAACAGAAATTGCGAATCTTGGTGTTGCATTGTCTCAGTATAATATTGATGTAGGTGCATACCCGTCTACTGAAGAGGGGTTACAAGCGTTGTGGCGCGCACCAAGTCAGGTAACTGTCAATTGGGACGGTCCGTATACAAAAACCCCAATAACCGATGATCCGTGGGGGAACCCTTATGTCTACCGGTATCCTGGTACTCATTATGGATATGATTATGACCTAATGTCGTATGGTAAAGACGGAAAATTGGGTGGTGAGAAGCTTGATGAGGACATCCACAACTGGATTGATGAAGAAACAACACAGAACCAATAAAAATCAATTCTCTGGAAGTTCGACACCTAAAATGAGACGAAATTCCCTCAATATTGAGGAAGGTTTTAGTCTCATGGAAATTATGGTGGTATTGGCGATTATTGCAGTATTGTCCTCAATATCAATGCCTGCGATGCGGGGTTTTGCTGCATCGCGTCGGTTAAATACCTCTGCACGGGCGATTGCTGACACACTCACATTCGCCCGTGAAATGGCACTGACCGAACGAACTACGCATCTCGTAGTCTTTGATATTGATAATAATAGATATTGGCTGACTTCCAGCGAGATTTTTGATGTGCAAAACCCAATTGCTTCAGCAGGTCAGACAACAAGTGTTGCTGCCACAAACGGGGAACAAGTTGTAGTTTCCAGAACAGGTGGAGTCATGGGTATACCTCAAACTCTCAACCAAAGTATTTCAATAGCATCTTTGGTTACAACACACGATGGAAGAACAGAACAGATAATATCGGGAGTAGATTATGTCTATTTCACCCCGAATGCAACATCGGAAGATACTTTTATTTATCTAACAAACGTCAAAAACAAAGTAATCTCAATCACTGTTGAAGGGGTAACCGGACGATCACGCGTTGAACAGATGACCCCAGAACAAATACAAACGTTAGGTTTAGGGAACTGATGTAAGATGACTAACAGATTATTATTCGCACGGGAAGAAGGATTCACACTTGCCGAAATACTAATAACCATAGCAATTATGGCGGCTATTCTTCCTGCGCTCCTGAAGGTATTTAGTGATACCAATGCAACCATTGGTAAAACTGATCATAGAATTACGGCACTATACCTGTTGAAATCCAAAATGGCAGAACTTGAAGCCGCCGGGTACCCAGAGACTGGACAAGATAGTGATGTTTTTGGAGGAAATTCCATCTTTGAGTGGCAAACTGCTGTTACAGATGTTGAATCTGAAGAAATAATCGGACTTCGGAAAATTGAGTTAACTGTCTCTTGGGAGCATGTTGGAAGGATGCAATCAATTTCAATGTTCTCATATATGGCTAGCAGAGAAATCCAGCAACAGGAAAACTGATAATTGTCCGCGTTATATTTTAAATTCTGTATAAATAGCTTAAACGGTGTATTATCTACGAACCCAGTCCCTATTGGTATTTACAACATTATTAGACAAGTAAGCGTCTTGCATTTCTCTGAATTTCTGAAAAGTACAGAAACAGATATATTTCAATCTCGTATAAAAAACAGAAGAAAATAGCGTAAGTTGCCTTTATAAAACCTCAGACACGGAACACAGAATTATGAGAAATATAATAAAAAACAATGAAAGTGGATTGACACTCGTGGAAATGTTAACTGCCGTTAGTGTCGTCATTATTCTTGGAGGTTCCTCTTACGCAGTCTTCAATACAGCAATAAAATCATACCATCTAACACAATCAAAACTAATACAGACCCAACGCACACGTGTGGCTTTAAATAAACTAAGTACAGATCTTAGCCAGATGCAGGCGGATACATCCGATGAAATGTTGACCATTTTTTCTGAAGACTTACCCACAGAATCAGGTGAGATGGATATAATCAGTTTTGTAACATTGGTAAAGACAGATCCAGATCCATTTCATATAACTTCAGGTTCAGTGGAAACTTTAACATCCCCGCCACTCAGTGATGTCCGTCGTGTAGCTTACTATATAGGTCCAAAGATTCCTTTTGAAGAAAGGCAAAGTGTAAATACTATTCCACCACCTTATACAGGAGTGCAGCAACCCGGACAAGCCACGACATTGCAAGAAGAAACTCTATCGTTATATCGCATTGTAACTACCGCACTGGATCCAGAATTGGTAGTTGATGCATTTATGAATTCTGGAACTGTTCCAACTGTAGATGAAAACGGCACACCGATTGACTTTACAGCAGTTCCATTAATTGATGGAATTGTAAACTTTGATATTAAGTATTTCGATGGTGAATCTCAATATGAAACTTGGAATCAAACAGATGCAATTCCAATTGCTATATCAATTTTAATTAGTGTTATAGATGAAGAAAAGCGTCAATCATCCAGTCCGCAAACATTCGCTCAAACCCAAGGGGGTATACCACCAGATGCATTAACACAATCTACTATGGTGTTTCTACCACCAAGTGCAGCAAAAGAATAATCTGGTATACCTTTGGAAGTAAATTATGGGAAATTCAACAACCTATCCACAGAATAAATATAACGTTTCAGCGTCGTTTCGATTGGGTGATTCGAACGGGTTGTCACTTATTTCTACGCTATGGATTCTGACGGTCCTGTCTGTTTTAGCTATGCAGATGCTGTATTCTTATAACCTTGAAAGCAAAGCACAGCGAAACTTTTTAGACAGAATGAAATACCATTACGCTGCAAAATCAGGATTTGAGATGGGTGTTGCAATGTTAAGCATGGATGAGACCAATTTTGACTCCCTTGGTGAAACATGGGCAGCACCAATTGAACAGCAGATTGAGGACGGCTTCCAAATCGGAGGATTCATCCCATATCAGGTAACCATTACAGATGAAGCGTCAAGGATAAACATCAATGAAGCAGAAGTAGACCTTATTAGAAATCTACTCTCTTATTTAGGTGCCCAACCAGAAAATAACGAAACTGGTGATCTCGCTACTCGCATCGTTGAAGGACGTCCATACCGTACTATCCGAGATGTAGCACGGGTAGAGGGAATGACGAAAGATATACTTTACGGATTACAGCAACAAGCTGCAGCAGAAGAAGCAACAAGCGGATCTGATGAACCTTTGCCTCCAACTATTTCAATGACGAGTGTCGGTGGACTTGTTAATACTGCAACCGTCTATTCCGTTGACTCAAATACCGATGCAGGTGGACAACAACGAGTCAATATCAATTCCGCAAATGCACAGCAACTAAGTCAGATTCGTTCTAACAATAATCAAAACCTCTTTTCACAAGGTGAGGCAAATGCGATTATTCAACAACGCGACTTTGATAGTATTTCTGATCTGTTAGATGTCCCAGCTGTATCAGATAATGTATTTAATAATATTAGTAGTGAGATTACTGTTGAAGACAGTGGTGGTGGAAATGGAGGCAGGGATGGCGGGGGAGACTTTTTTGGTGGAAATGATGACTTTAATTTCGATGACAGCAACTCATTAGTTAATATTAATACCGCTGACTCAGAAGAACTTACCGGACTTCAAGGAATTGACAACGGGATTGCTGAACGTATTATAGCATACCGCAATTCTCAAGGTTTTTTCCAAAACATTGATCAAATAAAACAGGTGAGAATATTATCTGTTCAAGACCTTGCGGGTATCGCAGATAAAGTTACAGCAAGAGATGGTGAAACTGTAAATGGTTTGATTAATGTAAATACCGCATCTGTAAATATTTTACAACTTTTACCTGGGATGGATCAAACAAAAGCACAAGCAATCGTTGCCCGTCGCGAAGAGGAAAACCCGGATGCACAAAACCAATCAGAACCGCAGATTCAGGGAAATCCATTCACCGATATAGGACAACTCTTAGACATTGAAGAAGTTGATGATAATACTTTCAGAGAGGTAGTAGATTGGGTTACATACCGATCACAGGGATATCGTATTGTATCTTCTGGAGTTGATCTTTCAGGAAAAACAATTGCAACTTGTCTTGGTATCGTTGTACGTAATGGGAACTCATTAACAATTCCATATTGGCGACAAGACTAAAAGGAATTACATATTCCATGTAATGATAAAGGTATTATAAAATGGCAAAAGATCAGGTTGTGGCAATTGATATTGGTTCAGCAACCGTAAAAATACTCTACATTGAAAGAACCGGAGACGGTCTTAGTTTGATTAACGCAGATGTTATCAACAACCCCTCTCCAGAAGTTCCAGAAGAAACGTCTGACACGCTCAAACAGTTGTGGAATCGAATAGGAATTAAGCAAACTATTTTCAACAAACATAGGATGGAAGTAGGAGTTGCGATTCCTCGTGGGTCTGTAGTCACTAAACGTTTGCCAAATATACCACCATCAACAACAGATGCACAGTTGCCGGCGGTAGTGTCAATGGCTGCAGAAACTGAGTTACCGTTTCAACCTGAAGAGTCTATTTTTACATACCATGACATACAACGGTCTACAGATGTTTTATCAGTTGAACTTGTTTCGACTCGACGTGAAACCGTAACCCATTATACAGAGGCATTAAATTCAATCGGGACCACACCGTCTGCGGTAATTCCATCTATGATTGCCATAGAGACTATAGCGCGTGGTCAGTTGACTAACAGTTCAGCACGTACAATAATTGTTGATATTGGTGCAAGTATTACTGATTTCTGTTTAATGCGTGGAAGTAAGCTACAATTTTCTCGTGGTTTTCACGTCAGTGGCGACCAATTGACGCGTACTTTGATGGCAGAAATGCAGGTTGATTTAGAAACTGCCGAACAGGAAAAACAAACTATCCCTGCAAATCAAACACCTACCCGTGCATGGACAAGACAATTTATTGGTGAATTAGAACGTTCTATCGCTGCAGCAGAGCGTGAAATCAACTCTACCGAATCCGATGAAATCGCTGAAATATGGTTATGTGGAGGCGGTGCACGCGTACCCGAATTAGCAGAAACATGTCAAGAACAGCTTCAAATACCGACAAGGCTCTGGAATCCCATTTATGCTGGTTCATTGGACACAAGCAATGTCCCTTCAGCAACACTCGAGTCGTATGGGGATACGCTTGCAGTACCATTGGGAATTGGGATACATCTATTAGAAGCTGAACTTCCCGTTTCATTATTACCAACAGAGGTCGGAGTCAAACGTGCTGAATCCAGTCGTAAGCACCAACAACTCATCGCTGCAGGTATTGCGGGTTTCCTAATATTAGTAGTTGCACTATGCGGCATTACTTTTTCCAGATCACAAAAATCCAAGGTTGACTTAATAGATCAACAGATTGCAAACTATATCCACCTGCAAACTGATGCTAATAAGCAACTTGCCCTTGAACTGATTTTAGCGGATAAATTAACTCATCAAATTTCACCATTAGATGTATTGCATGCTCTCAGCACACTTTTCAAAGATAGAACAAAGGTCGCATGGAAAACATTTCAGATCCATAATTTGGATGATCTTGAAAAAACACGCATCTCATTTAGTCTACAGGCAAATTCAATTGATGCAATTAACTCTATGCACGGAGTTTTAAATCGAGCTAAACTATTTAGCAACATTGAGTTAGGTGAAATCACGACGACAGGTGATGAAAGAAGACCGACATTTGAAGTTAAAATAACTTGTCGATTGACTAATGAAGCCATTCAAATGTTTGCGCAAGAACGACATCCAAAACCTGTTATAGAAATTGTTGAATTAGAGTCTATAGATGTCAATGTTTCACCACCAGAAGATGATATTCAACCTTCAGAAATACCTGCGGAAATTATGAACGAAGAAGGCGAAGAAAAAGAAGAATAGAATCTGAGTTTTACATACTCCATTAGTGGTCTATAAAAACCTATAGAAGTAGGTAAGGAAATAAAGTGAAATTAGATCTTCAACTTACAAATCAAACCAAAATCTTACTTGGGGTTCTGGTAGTAGCATTGATTGTTGCAATCGGTACACAATGGGGACCAGGACTTTACGAATTAATCTCAAATCCTGATATGAAAGCAAAGCGGGAAACCCTAAGACTTTCTCAAGATTTGGTAGCTGCCTCACAAATATTGAAACCTGTTGAAACAGGTTTATATCAAAAAACCGGACTTTCTGAAGAACAAGGACCTAACACCATTTTTGAGGGTAATTTTCCGGAAACGGTCGTTCGCGAAAAAATCCATGCAATTGTCAAAAATGCTGGAATTCCACAAAATATCCAAATGAACGTGGAACAAGTTCCGGGTAAAAAATCTGAACGGATCTCACCGCAGGCACGCAGAAACCTTGTGATGTTTTCCTATATGAAAAAATTGGAAAGCGAAAAAGATATACTCAATGCTGAAATAGATGCTGAAATGCAAGCATTCCTTGATTCTGAACTTGTATCTGAAGAAGAGGCATTAGATATGTTTATGAATGCATGGTTAGATGAAACAGATACAGAGTTAGATGAACCGTCTGAAGAAAAAAATATAGAGAAGGAAAACTCTGAATCACAGGAACAGGATACATCCGATGAACAAGAAGATAGTGGATCAGAAAATAAAAACAAATCAGAGCATCCTAACGAGAAAAAACAAGATGATTCAGAAGATATATCAGAGAAAGTAAAAGAACAGGATGACAAACCTACGGAACAAGCTGAAAACATAACAAGTTCCGATGACCTTGATGGTGACACTGGGTTGCCTTTTTCTTCACTTCCCGAAAGTCTTCCACTTTCAATTAGGATTGAACTTATTGAACTTATTACTTCAATGATAGAGCAGCATCTTGTCGGTGCTGAAAATTCACTCTTTGAAAACCATATTCTTAAAATAGAAACGGGTGGAACTTCAGGTATTTTCGGCATCGGTGCCAAAAAACCGAAAATCGAGATAAGTTTTAATCCGAATAGTCAGATTTTAACCAAATTTACTAATCTAATTGACACGTATGAGGAAGAACTGAATGAGAAAAAACTTAGAACAGATCTTCTTGAATACCTTGAGCAGATTCAATCACAAATTGCTGAGCTTTCTCAAAAGTTAAAATTAGCACCAACTACTTATTCACCTGAAAGTTATACCGTAAAAATAAAGTTTAAAGCGGAACTCGATAAACTTGTAAACTTTAACCGTATTATTGAAACAGCAAACAAATGGTTAATGGTCCGAGACTTAGAAATTTCCGCTGACAACAAAGATAATAAGATAAATGTGGATGTTCTTATGATTGCGAGGGTATATCAATAATGAAAATGTGTAGAAATAATGTTTGTCCGACTGGGTTACAGAAACTTAGTATATACTTGATTGTTCTGTTGTGTTTTGGTCTATCTGTCTTTATTTCAGCGGACCTATATGCGCAACGTAGTCAGGGAACAATGGAAGTTGCTGAGCGGGATGAAGCTACTGGAGAAGCAGTACGTTTTAACTTTAACTTTACCAGTGATGAGCTCAAGAATCTATTTGAATACCTGGCACGAGAAACAAATCTCACTATTATCGCAAGTGAAGATGATATACAAGGCAAACGTTTTGCTCTCATCAATCTACAAAATGTTACGCTGGATGAAGTGATTGAGCATGTCAAAACAGTGCTCGCACGGTATAACTTAACATTTGTTAGAGTTAATAGCACACTCATTGTGACAACTTTTGAAAAAGCAACGGTAATGAATGTGCCAATAAAACGCATTTCACCTGACCCTGAACAGGTCGAAATGACCGATGAAATTCAGACATACATTATCCAGTTGGAAAATGCATCTGCAGCAGACCAAGCAGGTGTATTGAAACCTTTATTGAACAACCAAGCAAATATATTTGCTGACTCTATGACGAACGCACTCGTCATTACAGAAGTTTCATCTAATGTCCGTAGAATCGTTTCTATTCTACAATTTGCTGATGAAGGGGAAAAGTTCCCATTAAAGATTGCTATTGTTCCGTTAACCTATGCAGATGCTGCATCAATAGAAACCACACTCAATAAGGTTTTTGAAGATAACAAGGAAGATACTAACTCTGCACGTGGCACTATTGATATGGATCTGGAACAAATCAAGCAAGCTATTGAACAAGGTATAGGGGTTGCCTTGATTGATGGTATGATTAAGGTCTATGCAGATACAAATTCAAATTCACTTATTATCAAAGCAACTGAAGAAAACTTAACCATTCTTAGAGAAATCATCCTTCATCTTGATAAAGCCCCAACGCTTTCGACAGAAATTCGTACCTATCATCTCGAATACGCCACAGCCGAAGATGTTACCACAACCCTTGAAGAGATTATTACTGGTGATAATATACAAGGTGGTGGAAGAAGAAGTTTTGACAGAGAAGATATATTGGAAATGATGACGTATCGTCGTAGGGAAGGTAGCACTGGTGATCTTTTTCAAGGTATTGTCGGTTTAGTGAATATTTCCCGAGATGATAGGTTGAATATCGTCTTCATTTCTTCTGATCCACGCAATTTCACCATGATAGAAAAAATAATAGAAGTGCTTGATCAAAAGCAGTCAGAAAACGAGTTCAAGATGTATTTACTTGAATTTGCGGATGCAGCAACACTAAAAGAGAATTTAACACAACTATTTGAAGGTGAGGATACAGGAGGAGATAGTTACCGGTCTTGGTGGGATCGTGATAGTAGATCCTCAAACCAGGATACCGGTTTTGGGGTACAAGGAACTGTTCACATGGTCGAGGACCTAAGACTCAACGCACTGCTGATATCAACTTCCGCACAGAATTTTCCGATGATAGATGAATTAGTTAAAAAACTTGATGTGAACCTACCAGACCAAGAATGGGGTTCAAGGATCTTTTATTTAAAGCATGCTGATGCTGAAAATGTGTCAAACCTGATTAACACACATTACCAAGGAAACAATGACAACGTAGGTAATTATGATAGTTACTATTACTATCGCTACTATCTTCCTCAACGTCAAACCACCAATCAAGCACAAGGTGCTCTTGCAGGTAATGTTTCTGCCCAACCTTTAGCAAGTCATAATGCTCTTATTGTATCTACAGGGACAAAACGTAACTTTGACCTTATTGAAGACTTTATAAAACAACTTGATATACCTACACCTCCTCCACAGACAGAAGTTACTGATATAATTCGTCTTGAATATGCCACTGCAGATTCTATTGCGCAAGTACTTGCTCAAGTCTGGCAAGACCCACAAGCAGAGGATGACGACGGTTTTAGTAGGTTTTTCCGATCAAGCTTTGATGATGAAGATCAGACAGATATCAATTCACTGTTCGGTAAGGTAACCGTATATGCCGATCCAGATACGAATTCACTAATTGTTACTACACGACAACGTTATCTTGAGCAGGTTAAGGCACTTATCAAACAACTTGATTTCGTTCGCGGTCAGGTTCGAATTGACATTAAGATCCTGGAAGTCACGCTTGATGAAACTACAAAACTCGGTATAGAAATGGCTGCGAATGAAAAAAGACTGGCTGGATTAGAACTCAGTCCCGACAACCCGCTTATCGGTGATACAAAAGCACAACTTGGACTTGGACAAGAAATTTCAGGATTTAACTACAGTTTAGCAACAAAAGAATATGTAGCACTCCTGCACACACTTATACGTGAGAATAAAGTCAAAACGCTTTCAACGCCGACAATCACAACACGTGACAGCCGTCCTGCTACTTGGAGTAGTGGTAGACGTATTCCATACCTACAAAGCGTTGATACGAATAGTATCTTGGGAGATACGGCTACACAACCGCTCTTCAACTACGATTTTATTGACCCACCCGTTGGAATTAACATTTCGCTTACACCTTATATTGCGAGATCACAGGCGGGTGAAGATGGTAAACGGACAATCGGTTTAGATATTACAAATATCAGTGCCAGCAACTTCATTGAATTTACCGAATTTAACGCACCTATAACAGACGATAATTCTCTCACTGCCTACGTTGACGTTGAGGACGGCCAGCAACTTATCGTCGGTGGTATCATACGCAAGAAACAGAAAGAGGTGGAAAACAAAGTTCCATTCCTTGGAGATATTCCTTTGCTTGGTAGGCTCTTTAAAAGCACCGAAACCGAAGTCCAAGATACAGAAATCGTTTTCATCATTACACCGCATATTTTTGACATAAAACAACCCGATGATATCAAAAAACAGAAAGAGATTGCTGATGATTGGCAAAAAAACGGCAAGTCAAGTTTAGAGGAATCAATAAAATAAATACAGAATTTTATATATCAATATCTTTGATTGTATAGATATTCAGTTAAACTTCTAAGTTCAATCATTTTGAAAATAAAAGGAATCGTCAATGATAATAAATTGCAGTAATTTGATTAAAACATTATCTCAATTTCGCAAATTACTCATCACTTTTCTGGTGTGTATAGGTTTATTCTTCCTTTTTCAAGGAGATATACTTGCACAACGGGGTCAAGGGACGATGGAAGTTGCTGAACGGGATGAAGCTACTGGCGAAGCAATACGGTTTAACTTTAACTTTACCAGCGATGAGCTCAAGAATCTATTTGAATACTTGGCACGAGAAACAAATCTCACTATTATCGCAAGTGAAAATGACATACAAGGCAAACGTTTTGCCCTTATCAATCTACAAAATGTTACGCTGGATGAAGTGATTGAGCATGTCAAAACAGTTCTCGCACGGTATGACTTAACATTTGTTAGAGTTAATAGCACACTCATTGTAACAACTTTTGAAAAAGCAACGGTAATGAATGTGCCAATAAAACGCATTTCACCTGACCCTGAACAGGTCGAAATGACCGATGAAATTCAGACATACATTATACAGTTGGAAAATGCATCTGCAGCAGACCAAGCCAATGCTTTGAAACCTTTATTGAACAATCAAGCAAACATATTTGCTGACTCTATGACGAACGCACTCGTCATTACAGAAGTTTCATCTAATGTCCGTAGAATCGTTTCTATTCTACAATTTGCTGATGAAGGGGAAAAGTTCCCATTAAAGATTGCTATTGTTCCGTTATCCTATGCAGATGCTGCATCTTTAGAAACGACACTCAATAAGGTTTTTGAGGATAATAAGGAAGATGATAATTCTGCGCGTGGCACGAATGGAATGGATCTGGAGCAAATCAAGCAAGCTATTGAACAAGGTATAGGGGTTACCTTGATTGATGGCATGATTAAGGTCTATGCAGATGCAAATTCTAATTCACTTATTATCAAAGCAACTGAAGAAAACTTAATCATACTTAGAGAAATCATCCTTCATCTTGATAAAGCCCCAACACTTTCGACAGAAATTCGCACATATCATCTCGATTATGCAATTGCAGAGGATGTCGCTACAACACTTGATCAAATTATTGTTGGAGAAAGTAATGAAAGTGATAGAGGAAGATTTGACAGAGAGGATATGTTTAGATTACGCCGAGAACGCCGAGAACGCGGTCTTACAACTGACCTTTTCCAAGGCATAGTCGGACTCGTAAATATCACCAAAGATGATAGGTTGAATATCGTCTTTGTTTCTTCTGATCCACGCAATTTCCCTCTTATTGAAATGGTTATAAAGGAACTCGATCAAAAAGAGACAGATAATGAGTTCAAGATGTATTTACTTGAATTTGCAGATGCAGCAACGCTAAAAGAAAATTTGACACAACTGTTTGAAGGTGAGGATACAGGCGGTAGTAGTAACAGATATTGGTGGGATTGGGATAGTGGACGTAGTAGTTCAAGCCAAGATACCGGTTTTGGAGTCCAAGGAACTGTTCGTATGGTGGAAGATGTAAGACTCAATGCCTTACTCATTTCTACTTCTGCTCAGAATTTTTCGATGATTGATGACCTAATTGAAAAGCTTGATGTCAACCTACCTGACCAAGAATGGAGCTCCAGGATTTTTCATCTGAAGTACGCGGATGCTGAAAATCTATCAAACCTGATTAATAACCACTACCAAGGAAACAACGATGACGGTTTTAGAGGTGGAAGCAGTTACTCATATTACCGTTACTATCTTCCACAACGTCAAAACACCAATCCAACACAAGGTGCTCTGGCAGGTAATGTTTCTGCCCAACCTTTAGCAAGTCACAATGCGCTTGTGATTTCTACAGGAACAAAACGTAACTTTGAACTAATTGAAGATTTCATAAAGCAACTTGATATACCTACACCGCCAGCAATGCAAGAAGTCACCCAAGTAATTCGTCTTGAATATGCAACCGCAGATTCATTGGCACAGGTTCTTGCACAAGTTTGGCAAGACCCGCAGCAAGAGGATGGCGGGTTTGGTTTTAGGTTTTTCTTCAGCGATTCAAGAAACGGTGACGATGAATCGACAGATATTAACTCGCTTGATGGCAAGGTTACTGTTTTTGCCGATCCAGATACGAATTCGCTTATTGTTACTACACGACGACGTTATATTGATCAGGTTAGAGACCTTATAAAGAAACTTGATTTTGTTCGTGGACAGGTGCGGATTGATATAAAAATCCTTGAAGTTACCCTTGATGAAACTACAAAACTCGGTATAGAAATGGCTGCCAATGAAAAGAGACTGGCAGGATTAGAACTCAGTCCTAACAACCCGCTTATTGGAGATACAAACGCACAGCTTGGACTTGGACAAGAAATATCGGGATTTAACTACAGTTTAGCAACGAAAGAGTATGTAGCACTCCTGCACACACTTATCCGTGAGAATAAAGTCAAAACGCTTTCAACGCCGACAATCACAACACGTGATAGCCGTCCTGCTACTTGGAGTAGTGGTAGACGTATTCCATACCTACAAAGCGTTGATACGAATAGCATCCTCGGAGATACGGCTACGCAACCTCTTTTCAACTACGATTTTATTGACCCTCCTGTCGGAATAAACATATCACTCACACCTTATATTGCGAGATCACAAGCGGGTGAAGATGGTAAACGGACAATCGGTTTAGATCTTACAAACATCAGTGCCAGCAACTTCATTGAATTCACTGATTTTAACGCCCCGATAACAGACGATAATTCTCTCAGTGCTTATGTTGATATTGAGGATGGACAGCAACTTATCGTCGGTGGTATCATTCGCAAGACACAAAAGCAGGTGGAAAACAAAGTTCCATTTCTTGGAGATATTCCTTTGCTTGGTAGGCTTTTTAAAAGCACCGAAACCGAAGTTCAAGATACAGAAATCGTTTTCATTATTACACCGCATATATTTGACTTAAAGCAACCCGATGATATCAAGAAGCAGAAAGAAATTGCTGATGATTGGCAAAAGAACGGTATGAAAGAATTAGAGGAATCTACTGAGTAATCTAACATTTATTGTTTCTTAGCTTGTATTGTGGACAGGTGAATAATCTGTCCTTTTTTATTTTAATTTGCTGCCAGTTGAATATGATTTATTCTTGACCTTTATTGTGAAATTTTATATAATTCCAACATACTAACAAGACCCGATTTTAGGTAAAATTATATCCTCAAATCAGGTAATCCCATAATCAAACTGCGACCACCACGGGAATCTCAAAATTGGTCGCAATTTCTATTTTACAATTCATATTTCACTATGGAGATATATTGATCTCTATAGGAAAGTAATACAGACGACATTTCAGACTGGTATAGTACCTTAGGTATGTCGCAAGGAGGTTTTACATTATATGAAACGCTATTTTGGTATTATCATATTCGCACTAATAGTAAGTGCGTCAATAGTATATGCAAGCGATTTTGCAATTTACTCTGGTCCCTCAAATCCCGGCTGGATTTCTGCGGGTGCTGTGAAAAAGAATACGGAAACGGTGATGAACCACGCCGGTGTTAAAGGACTCTTCAATAGTATTGAAAACTTTGGTGATGGTGATGAAAAAGGTGATGGTTCTCCACTGGGAAAGTGGTGTATAGAACACACTGGCAATGGACAGCAAGATGTTATACTTCTTGCCTGTGGAACTGCCCCCAGTGCCCTTTACCCGTTTCCTAATCTTAAACCCGATGGCTCCAATGTAGAGAATTTCGTTGAAGCAGGAAATGTTGTTATAAACGTCGCAGACTGGATTTTCTATATGAGTTATGAAGGTGGAGTCCGGAGTGCAGACAACGCTGCAGCTGGTGCTGCCAACGTTTTTGATATACCAGGATTAGATTTTGGTGAACGGGGAACTGGTAATCAAGTTCCTACCGAGTTGGGTGAAAAATATATTCCTTCACTGAAGGCTTTCCGCTCTATCCGCCCTTGGCATGTGGACCAGTTTGCCAATTCTAATTGGGATGTTGTTGTTTTTGCACAAGAGAACGCAGATAATGCGGATCCAGCAGTTGCTATCAGCAAAGAAGATGGTAAAGATGGAACCGGTATGATTGCTGCGATGTGGCAAATGGCTACACCTGATTGGGTAGGAACAGATCCGCGTGGTATCGGTGTTGCTGAATTCATCACGAATTGGTTATCAGAAAATGCAACTTTGGATGTCCACGCTAATAACAAGTTGTCTACAACATGGGGACAAATCAAAGCAGTCCGATAATTGAGATAATTAACCATTCATGGGGACAGTCATTGTGCTGTCTCCATTTTTCTTTATTATCGTATATCCTGATACAATGCCGCAAGTCGTTCCAATGAAAACCCCATAAAGTAAAGGAACGTAATAAACCAGTTTACTGCAGTCGTTCTGACAATCCCGTTCTTTTCCCATCGTCGTGACGATATATGTATGTGGGGTTTAATCATCTTCGTCTTCCCTAACTTCCGTAATGCCTTGGAAAAACCCATTTCCTCCATAATTGGCACATCAGGAAATCCGTTTATTTGGCGAAAGTCAACTCGTCGTACATAAATTCCGCTATCCCCATAAAACACCTTTAGAAATTTTCCACGCATATCTGCTGTGATCTCTATTATACGATACAACAGACCTTTATCGTCTATCTTTTGGAGAAATCCACCTCCTACATAACCTGAAGACAACGTTGACTCTACGGATTTGAATGCTCCTGATTCAAGCCAGATGTCTGCATGTAAAAAAACAAGAATGTCACCCGTTGCTTCTGCAGCACCGGCATTCAACTGTTTGGCACGTCCACGTTCGGATATAACCACTTTCCCGTACTTTTCAGCTATACTAACAGAGTCGTCAGTGCTTCCTCCATCTACAATAATAAGTTCATTGTTCTCCAATTCCGGTTGAAGACGAGTGAGTGATTTTTCCAATATCTTGGCTTCGTTCAGAATAGGAATAATAACTGAAATCATATCAAATCAACACTGTAAGTCGGCATTCCTGATATACTGGTTCAATGCTAATATAGGAAAAACTGATGCGTATATCGGATCCGTATACCCACCAATCACTTCCCAATAAATACCGACACAACTCTCTTGCCATGAACCGTTGTCTCTTTGATGCTCAAGGAGAAACGTAATGCCATTTATAGCAGCTTGATTTTCACTATTGACAATTAACAAGGCATAAGTGCACCATGCTGTCTGTTCCACCGTGCTATCTGTGGTATGACCAAACATATCTTCACCCCAACCTCCATCAGCATTTTGAGTCTGTTCCAACCACTGAATACCTTTTGTGATCTCCGGTACGTCTCTGTACCCTGCTTTTACGAGGGCGATAAGGGCACATGCTGTTCCGTAAGTGCGTTTTGATAACCATAGGTCATCCCAATAACCTTCATTCTTTATGTTTGAACGTAGCCACTGCACACCACGAGTAATATATTCTTCATTGTTGCCATACGCAAATAATGCCTCAATAGCATGTGCCGTTATGCTAACACACCCAACATCCCCCTGACCGGGTTGATATGTACTCCAACTTCCATCTTTACCTTGATTCTGCCTTAGCCACTCTATCCCGTTTTCAACCGATCTTTTTGCATCTGCAGATTCCAGATTTGACCGTATAATGGACAGTGTTGCCAAAGCGGTGTCATCTGCATCGCTTGGAAGTGTGCTGTCTTGCAATCCAGAAAACGCCCAACCACCATTCTCATTTTGATGTTCAACAAGCCATTGTGCTGCTTTATGGACAACCTTTGAACTATCCTTATATTCTGCATCAACCTCTGTTAAAGCGATAATGCTCAGGGCAGTGTCCCATATATTAAGGTTCAATGCTTCTCTGCAACCACCATCAGGATTCTGGGTAGCACATAACCATTCTATTCCTTTGTTTATAAAATCTGAAATATCTGGATCATCATATTCATTCTTGTTTAGTTCAATGAGTGCCAAGACCGAAAGTGCGGTAATATAATTTACGCGGAACCAACTGCCATCACTCAATACTCGTGATTTCAACCAAGTTACTAAGGCGTCAATCATATCGTCACGATTGCTTGTATTCAATTCAATTAAAATAAAGACTGGCACTAATGTGTGTTGTTCAGCAATGAATAACTCCTCAAATAGAGCAGTGTTGAACATATCTACTGGCGGGAGTTTATTTCTTGGTGGTTTCAAAATAGTACGTAACATTGGCATGCGCGCCAATTTCTTCATAATTTTCATCAATGGTAACGCACTTTTTGAGACAGTCAATTTCTGCCAGTCATATTGATTGAAAGCAGCGTAAGTAAGCTTGACTAAAGCGAGATAAAGTGGATAATGTGGTATGCGTGATATTGTCTGATCAAGTCTTTGGGTAGGATTATTCTTACTCACCTGTTCCAAAATCAACTTGGTAAACAGAGTGGATTCCGGATTAGACTGATTTGCTGCATCTAACCCCCAGGCACCCTGTTCGTTTTGATTGTTTATGAACCAGTCAACCAATGATTTTTCAGGTGTTTCACCTTGCGCAAGTTGTATCCATGCAAACGCACAAGATGGAAACGTGCTTGATGAAAGTTGTCCTTCAAAGTTTCCATCTTCTTGCTGCTGTGTAAGCAAAAAGTCTATACCACGTGTTAAGGTAGATGTAGCACGTTGGTATATCTCGGTGTTTGGTTGGGAGATGTGTGTTTTTTGCATAATAAAGGTGATGGAATAGAAATCTGGAAGAAGTATATCATATCTGAGTTAGGTAGACAACTTTATTGTGATCATAGTGATTATTTAGTTTTCAGTTTTTTCGGATATATTTTTCACAATTCAATATAATCTCTTATAGACCGGGTAGAGAGAAGCAGACCTATATTTGTTAATTTACCGTTACATTGTTTATCAGTATGTGCTATAATTTGTGACGTTTTGCACGTCATATATGACGTAAAGAATTCAGTCAGGATAAGGAATGTGACGCGAATTTCGCTTTTTTTTTTGCTCCTTTTTTCGGTTTTGTATCGTTCAATCCTGCCTACACAATTTGTTATACATGGGAACAAAAACCGCAGATTATGTGGAATGCGATGCCAATAAAAAACTTTTGTGTCACAGAAACTATACACTACAAACCATGTTAATTAGGACTTACGCAATTTTCACGAACTTACCAATAATTATGACAGAATTAGTGTAATTTCCATAAGAATTGTGGTTTTTCAGCGTGCTAACAAAGCGCGGAATCAACGTCGAATGCGCTTATGGCATTCGATGCCTATCGTCTGTGCGTAAGTCCTGTTAATTTAAGATTATACCTCCTCTTGTAAATCTAACTTGTATCGTTGATACACACTTAAGTTATAAACATTTGTTAATTATACAGTATCTTTATGTAGATGTCAAGTTAAAAAGTGAAATGTTTTATTGAATATATATTGGTATTTTATTATATTCTGTTTGTCTGTATCAGGTTTACCAAATTAAGAATCATCAATTGAAATGATACGTGTCGTAGGTCGCAAGCTCGCTCCGACCTACGATATTGGTAACTTGTCATTTGGTCGAATTCATGATATGATTGTGTCAATTAAAGGAGAGATAAAATGGCAATAGGATTAGGTGTAATTGGAATTAATCCGACCAATATGGGGTCAACGGCGACACTGCTTAATGATGTGCCGGATCTGAAATATGAACTTCGTGGTATTTGTGCTAATCGTCCAGATGTCTTGGAAAATTATGCTAAGCAGATTGGTGTCCGTTATTGGACGACTGATTATCGCGAATTGGTGCAGCGCGATGACGTTTCAGTCATTGCGATATATTCCCCTGACCATCTCCACGCTGAACATTGTATTGCTGCGATTGAAGCTGGCAAGCACGTTGTTTGCACAAAACCGATGGTTACTTCCTTGGCAGATGCACAACGTTTGGTTGACTTAGTGCGTCAACAAGGTGTCAAATTCCTTGTGGGACAGACTATGCGATTTGATCTTCAGTTTTTAACAATGAAACGGCTATACGATGATGGTGATTTAGGGGACATCATGGTGGCAGATGCGTATTATGTTCATGACATGCGCGAGGTTTACGATTTTACACCGTGGCGGCTCCAAGTTCCACAAGACTTGATGTTTGGTGGGGTTGTGCATCCTGTTGATATTTTACGTAGTTTTCTCGGTGATGTTGAAGAGGTGCATGCATATGGTACAAAAGGCACACTTACACCTGAATACCCCATCAAAAACAACTTCTTTCTCAATCTGAAGTTTAAAAACGGACAAATCGCACGGGCAATGGGTCTATACGATGTTGTTCATCCTCCTATGCCTATGATGCAAGTATCTATATACGGTAGTAAAGGAACTATGATTAGTGATTTTACCGATAACAAAGGCGGACAAGTAAAACTCATGCTTGATAAAATGTCTGCGAGAGAACCTTTTGAGATGACATGTGACCCTGAAGTTGACACGAGTGTTTATGGACACGGACAAACGGTTATTCGGTATATGCGGCATTTTCAGGAATGTCTTGAAAACGATTTAGAACCGTCCCCGAATGTGGTTGATGGAGCGAAATCTATTGCTGTCGGTGTTGCTGCTTGGGAATCAATTGAATCCGGAAAACCTGTGAAAGTTTTCAACGAATTTTAATATCTTATTCTACAAATACTATAGTTTGGTAATAGTATGTACTGTTGCTATTGTCTGATTGAGTGGAAACATCATACTTATCTATCTGTAATGTTTGACACACCTGTCGTCCCGCTGGGCTTCTAGATTGATATATCAGAATTTATCAATCTTTGGTGTCAAAACCCCGTTGCTTTAGCACGGGGATATAGACACCACAATATAACCTGACTTTTAGCGTGAAACATGGTATCCTTGTAGGACTACTTCAGGGCAGATATTTTTCGTATCTCACACCACCACAAATGGGAAGTAGTGACCTTTCAAGGAAGTAGTGATATGCCCTTAAAAACACATAAGATTGCCTTAATTCCAAATAACAAGCAGTATAATTGGTTTGCTCAGCAATGTGGTTATGCCCGTTTTGCCTATAATTATGCCTTAGCAGATTTTAAGTCAGGATTAGAGAATGATGAGTTTCTCTCTACATCCAAGTTGAATGAAAGATTTAATGTTGCTAAGAAAACTTATGCTTGGACAAAGACACAAGATCAAGTTGTTGCGAACAAAAGCATATTTATGAACCTTTCTTCTGCTATTGCCAATTGGGTAGCCAAACGTTCCAAATTTCCGAAGTTTAAGAAGCGTGGCAAAAAGGATTCTTTTACGACAAATAATCAATTTGTGCAAGTAGAAGGCAAACGTATCAAGCTTCCCAAAATCGGATGGGTCAAAATGTTTCAAGCGTTACGCTGGACAGGCAAAATCATGAAAGTGACTATTAGCAGAACAGCACACCGATGGTTTGTATCCATAACAGTAGACACAGAGGACACCGAGGCAGTTGATAACTCAACGCACCCTGTTGTCGGTATTGATGTTGGTATAAACACATTAGCAACGTGTTCTGATGGCAGCAAATATGACAATCCAAGACCATTGAAACATTACGAAAAGAAACTAAAACGTGCTAATCGTAGACTTAGTAAGCGGACAAAAGGATCCAAAAATTGGATAAAACAGAAATGGAAAGTCGCACGTATCCACTACCGAATCGCTTGTATCCGAAACGATGCGCACCATAAAGCAACAACAGATATTGTCAATAAGGCATCTGCTATCGGTATTGAGACACTCAAGGTTACCAATATGGTAAAGAATAAGAAACTCGCAAAAGCATTGTCAGATTCAGGATTAGGCGGGTTTCTCTCTAAACTCAAGACCAAAGCAGAAACGCTTGGAATACCTGTCACAGAAGCATCGCAATTCTATGCGAGTAGCAAAACCTGTAGCAGTTGTGGATATAAAAAGAAAGATCTAACGCTTTCAGAAAGAACGTATCATTGCAGTCAATGTGATGTTTCTATAGATAGAGATGTCAACGCTGCAATCAACCTAAGAAATGTCGCGGTAGGGCATACCGAGACAGAAAACGCTTGTGGAGTCCAAATAAGACCTCACACGGAGGCACGAGAGACGGAAGCAGGAAAAGCCGTTTGGAAGCAACAAGTGCTGCCAATATAAGAGCTAAGAATCCCCATGCTTTAGCTGGGGGAGTATGTCAACATCAAGTTATGTTCATATTTATTATTACAATTTATTGAAAATTGGAATATCAGAAAAAACAGACAGAAATTGTCAAAATATAATTATGTGCAAGGAATTATACATAAATGAAATTAATACTCTCAACACTTATTTTTTTCTTAACAATCTCAATCGTCCTTGCTGAAGAACCTTCTTCGTTTGGGACCCCTCCGTGGCAACCTACGGGAAAATATACACATACTGATATCCGTGAGAGTTCTGGAATTGTTGCAAGTAGACAATTTGAAGGTGTATATTGGACGTTGAACGATTCAGGCAATCCCGCTGTGCTTTATGCAACAAAACGAAATGGGGAATTAATCCGAGAAATCCAGGTGAACGGTGCACGAAATTTCGATTGGGAAGCACTCGGTATTGACGACAAAAGACAGCTCTGGATTGGGGACATTGGCAATAATAGTAGAATGCGATTTAATTTAAGTGTGGCTGTTGTGAAGGAACCGAATCCTAACACTGATACTGAAGCAGATGTTATCGCAAAATATCCGTATCGTTATCCTGATAATAATGTTGATGCGGAAGGATTGTTTATTGCTGATGGGATACCTTATATCGTATCTAAAGAACAAACTCGGGCAGTGCTGTATCGTTTTCCTGAATTGAAAGTAGGGACAAAACAGGTTTTGGAACAGGTCGGTGAGTTCGCAGGAGCAAGACTGGTCACAGGTGCGGGTATTTCAGAAGATGGAAAACGGGTTGCTGTCTGCACTTACAATTCGCTTTGGGTATATAATATAACTGCTGGAAACTTAGCAGATGCGATAGAAGGTCAACCTTGGGAATTAAGGCACAATTTTCAAGGTGAAGCTATCTGCTTTGAAGGGCACAATCTCTATCTTACAAACGAAGCACGCGATATCTATGCCCTGCCTCAGTTTTGGTATGAGAAAACGTGGAAAATACCACCTAAGAATACACAATCAGCAGTATCGTTGTTAGTTGACCAAGAAACGGATATGTATAAGTTAGAAAGTTATCGTGAGTCGGGGATTGATATAGATGGTGGACATGTCGCTTTGAACGGCAATGCTGCTGGTGTGGAAGTCCATCAGAAAATTAAGGTTCCTTACAGAAACCTATATCAAATCAGTGCCATTATGACTCGTGGACCTGAATATGGACTTGCAGAACTCACTGTTAATGGAACAACAGTCGGACAACCTTATGATTGCTATCAGGATGAACTGGTTGCGGGGACGTTGGTGGAATTTGGTGAAGTGCCATTGAATCAAGGAGATAATCATATTATCTTAAAGAGTGTTGGAAAATCTACTGAGTCAACAGGCTACAAAGTCGGTATCGATTCCTATCAGGTATTGCACGCTTCTCCGTTTGTGCGGAAATACATGGTCTTGGGTCCATTTCCAAAAGGAGATGTTAACACGAATATTCCAACGATTTCTCCTGATCAGCCACTTAACCTGAATGAAACCTATACAGGTTTAGATGGAAAAACGATCCGTTGGCGTGAAGCAGAGACCAGAACAAGTGGTATGCTGGATTTACGATCAAACATCGGAATGAACACAAACGTAGTTGGCTATGTGGTTACTTATGTCTATGCACCTAAAGTAGTGGATACAGCAATGTTATTAGGCAGTGATGAAACTGTTACTGTTTGGCTAAATGGAACAGAAATCCATAGAAAGCGGGTCTATCGTCGTATAACACCAGATGTAGATACTATTCCTTGTCAACTGAAGGCAGGGTGGAATGAGGTTGTGTGTAGTGTTGAGCAGAACAGTTGGACGTGGGCACTGTATATGCGTTTTACTGATGCAGATGGGGTTTTTAAATATAGACCGCGTTTGCAGGAATAGTATTTTCAGAGACACAAATTTATTTCCACATTCTAAGTTAGTCTTTACGTTCGCCTTGAAAAATATCTTCTTTTCAGCTAATTTGAACCCTCAATTTATATTTTCAAGCCATTTCTAAAAAATATCATATTTTTGGTAGCCTTTTTGCTACGAATCTACACTTAATTAGCAAAAGGACAAAAAATGTTTTTATATAGAAATGTAGAATCGTGTGATATATTATGGTAAACATTGAAATTAAAGAGACACATTTCTGTAGGAGCGATCTCCGAATCGCGACAAAACTCACTGATAGTCGGGAATCGGAGTTCCCTCCTACAACTCAAAATGTCCTGTTAATTCTAAAGTTCACTATAAATAGACATTTAAGTCCGATAATAGAAATGGTATTACATTAACGCGAATTCGGTATTTGATACGAAAATTATTAGATTGCGTCTTCTACGACACAATCTAACAGATTGTGCTACAAAAAGAGACATAATATTTTAGTGGTAATATAAGTATCTTACAGACAGCACGATGGAGGGTGCCAATTACCATTGCATGGAATTTACACTTGTTCAACGCTAAGTGTTGCAGGCTCTCCGTTGAGTTTTTGGTCAAGACTGAATGCTTTTTCACCAAGAGATTCTACTACTTCTGTTGTCAAGGTTTCAGCAAGGATATAATCTCGATGTGTATCAAACGCTTCCATTACAAGTTCTGATGATGTATTGACACTGAGCTTAATCCTATCAGACACGTTAAAGTCTGCATCCTTCCGCATGTTTTGGATTTTGTTGACAAGTTCACGTGCCATACCTTCAAGCACTAACTCGTGCGTCAGTTCGGTTGACAATGCAACGAACTTTCTCGCATCTACCTCCACAAAAAATCCTTCGCGATTTTGTGTCTGCATGTCAATCTCTGATGTCTCAAGTGTATAGGTTTCACCTAATGCCTCAATCTGCAGACTTCCGTTCGCTTCCAATTCGGCTTTTAGCTGCATTGTATCTGCTGTCGCGAGTGCTTTTGCGATTGCCTGTACACCTTTGCCATACTTCGGTCCCAAAACCTTGAAGTTCGGTTTGAGGGAAACTTGAGCAAATGTGTCTAATTTCTCTGTAAAGACGATTTCCTTAATATTCAACTCGTCGTGAACAAAAGATGCCATGCGATTGACGGTCTCCTTTTCTTCATCGGACAGTCCACCAAGTGTGATTTCAGCAAGCGGTTGGCGCGTTTTGATTCCTGAGCGATTTCGTGCTGCGTGTCCCATGCTAATAACCTCGCGTGTAAATGCCATATCTCTTTCTAATACTGAATCTATGAGTTCTGAATCTGCGACTGGGTATTCTGCAAGATGAACACTGAGTGGTGCATCTGGGGCAAGTGAACCGACTAAGTTTCGATAAAGTTCGTCGGACAAAAACGGTATGAACATTGCGGCGAGTTTTGCAACGGTAACAAGCACTTCATATAACGTGGCATATGCAGCCTGCTTGTCCTGTCCTGCCTCTGCACCCCAAAAGCGGTCGCGAGAACGGCGGACATACCAGTTGCTAAGGTCATCCACAAAAGATTCAATGGCACGAGGTGCATTCGTGAGGTGATAGTTTTCCATGTCGTCGCGTACCTTGTTAATCAAGGTATGTAAGCGCGACAGAATCCAGGTATCTAAGATTGCGCGTTCCGCTACCGGTGGGGCATCTTCCAAGACATCAACCTGTTCCAAGTTAGCATACATTACGAAAAAACTATATACATTTTGAAGCGTTCCCATAAACTTCTTCAATGCTTCATCAACACCTTCAATCTGGAAAGTAAGCTGTGTCCATGGTGGTGATGCTGTGAATAGATACCAGCGTACTGCATCTGCCCCCTGTTCGTTCAATATCGTCCACGGGTCAACTGTATTGCCACGACTTTTGCTCATCTTTGATCCATCAGAAGCGAGGATCAGTTCAAGACAGAGGCAGTTTTTGTATGCAGGTTTATCGTAAAGCAGAGTGCCTGTTGCTAATAGGCTATAGAACCATCCACGGGTTTGGTCAATCGCCTCTGAGATGAAATCTACGGGATAAGAACGTTCAAAAAGTTCTTTGTTCTCAAATGGATAGTGCCATTGTGCGGTGTGTGCGCAACCTGAGTCGAACCAGCAGTCAATGACATCCTGTACGCGATGCATCGTTCCACTACATTTCTCACAGGTTAGGATTACATCATCAACGTAAGGTCGGTGTAATTCAATATCGTCCGGTACATCTTTACCGATTTCCTTCAATTCGGCAATACTACCGACACAGTGTTGATGTCCACAATCGTCACATATCCAGACAGGTAGTGGTGTTCCCCAGTAGCGTTCACGACTCAATCCCCAATCAATGTTATTTTCCAGCCAATTGCCGAACCTACCATCTTTGATATGTTCGGGATACCAGTTGATTTCTTGATTGTGTTGCTGCATCTGGTCTCGGATGGCAGTTGTACGGATAAACCACGATTCGCGCGCATAATAGAGGAGTGGATTGTCGCATCGCCAACAGAACGGGTATTGGTGTGTATATTCAGTAGCCTTGAACAGTAAGCCACGTTCGTCCAAGTTCTCTATGATCATCGGATCAGCGTCTTTGACGTATTCACCTGCCCACACGTCCTTTACATCGGGAACAAATTTACCATCATCACCTACCAATTGTACAAATGGCAGATTGTGTTTCTGTCCAATATCGTAGTCATCTTGTCCGAATGCGGGAGCGATGTGGACTAATCCACTACCTTCTGTGGTTGTTACGAAATCAGCTGTGACGATGTAGTGAGACTTTTCATCATGTTGTCCACTGTCAAACAACGGTTCGTATTCCCACTTGCGGAGGTCAGTGCCTTTGTAACTTTCAATGATTTCTGGAGGTGCATCGTCAAATAAACTTGATATACATTCCTTTGCGAGGATGAGTTTTTGTCCGTTATCTTCTACGGCGACGTAATCGTAATCTTCACCGACAGCCACCGCTAAGTTAGATGGGAGTGTCCACGGGGTCGTTGTCCAGACAAGTAGATAGGTATTTTCTTTATTCTTCAATGGAAAGCGGACAAAGATTGATGGGTCAGCTACTTCCTGATAACCGAGTGCGACTTCATGACTTGCTAAGGTTGTACCACAGCGATAGCAATATGGTTGCACCTTATGTCCTTGATACAGTAGTTTCTTATCCCATGCTTGTCGTAGAACCCACCATACGCTTTCGATATAATCGTTTGACAATGTGATGTATGCTTCATCTAAGTTGACCCAGAATCCGATACGTTCAGTCATCTCGCGCCAATCCTGTTCGTATTGGAAAACATTTTCCTTGCATTTTTCAATGAAGTTCTGAACTCCGTAAGCCTCTAATTCTGCTTTATTCGTGATATTCAGTTGTTTCTCAACCTGATATTCGACGGGAAGTCCGTGTGTGTCCCAACCTGCTTTTCTGTGGACATAATGTCCTGTCATCGTCTTATATCGGCAAACGGCATCCTTCATGATGCGTGCGAGGACGTGATGCACGCCGGGTGGTGCATTTGCAAACGGCGGACCCTCAAGAAAAACGAAGGGTGGCGCGTCTTTGTGCATGTCCATGCTTTTCTGAAAGATGTTGTTTTCACGCCAGAACGTGAGTGTCTGTTTTTCTTTTTCAGCGAAGGTGAATTGCGGTGATACCTCTTCAAACATTTTAAACTATTAGCCTCCTGACTGTTTGGTCCGTTGTCCGATACGGTTATCTGGTAAATTCGTTAAAAAAGAAAACACCCTCACCGATATGTATGTTTCAGTGATGGGCGTTCTAATAGTATTTCTTATCTGCTTGCGGTTAGCCCACCACAGCACGACGAATTGCTATAATAATATGTATGGCGCGATGGGAGTCTTGGTGTAGGTCGGTGTGGTGCGCAGACTTTTTGTATTGTGATCTCAGTGATTGATAAAACATCCGAAAATCCTGTTGAATACATACGTGGTTAGCGTTTTGAGTTCGTTAAAATGATACTACATGCTACTGTGGATGTCAAATCTTTTTGGATGTGAATTCTGAGATATGGTGTATAATGTATATATTTGGAGGAACACTTTTATGGAACAGGAATGGGATGAGACACTACAGCAAATTGCTGAAAGTGCATTAACTAATTCTGTTGTGCATTTGGATGTAGGAAGAGGAATTCCGCTTTTATCGTTACGTCCTCAATATACTATATCCAAAGTAACTTCAAGCGGTGGAAGTGGATTTTTTATAGAAGAGCACTTGATAGTGACGAACTGTCATGTCATCTTAGGGGCGACATCTGTATCAATTGAACTTTCAAATACAGAAGACACATTTCATATTGAGAGTGTTAAGTCGTGGGACTTTGATAATGACTTAATTGTTCTCAAGGTAACTAAGAAGGGTACACCACTCAAACTTGGGGATAGTGACAGGATAGCAAACAAGGATTTAATTTGTGCTGCGGGTTACCCTAAAGGCAATCCTGATATTACACACGGCACCATTGATGGAATCCAAACAAAGGATAATCGGCTCCGAATGAAAATCGGTACAGCCAGGGGCAGCAGCGGTTGTCCTATAATGAATAGAAAGGGTGAGGTGATAGGGATTGATACCTCATCGGACAAGACCTACAGTTACGCTATTCCTTCAAATACTTTAAAATCACTAATCAGAAAGACTGGAGAATCACTACCTTTCAAGGAGTGGCAAGAACTTCCACATATACGTGCCTATTATGCAACTGATGTAGCTGATGATATGTTGGAAAAGGGAGAATTTAAGGAGGCAGTTACGTATTATGATATAGCGATTGAGTTAAAACCTGATATAGCTGCTGCATACAAAGGATGCGCAGTCGCAAGGATGGGACTGGGAATGTTCCGTCGGGCAATGGAAGATTATCTCACTTGTCGAAAACTCAATCCAAAGTCATTAAGAGGGTCCGGTTTTTGGTCATATTTAACTTGGAAGTGGGTAGGGTTTTGGATTATAGTTGGACATTTCCTCATCAAGTTGCTGAAGAAATTTATTAGTGAAAGTAGTTGGTATAGATTCAGAGGAATTGGTAAGTCTGCCTTTGCAAAATCTGCAACGAAAGATGGGGAACATTCCAAAGCCAGAATGCTATTTAAAGAAGCAATAAGTGACTTTTCTGAGGCTATTAATCTTGAACCAGAGAAGTCAAAAATCTATAATAGTCGTGGGTGGACAAAGTATCTACTTGGAAAAGTTGAAACTGATCAAGAAAATGAAGAAGAAGCGAAAAAACTATATCAAGAAGCAGTATCGGACAGTGATATGGCACTCCAGTTAGAGTTAAAGAAGCCAAAATATAGGTCTGCCTTTTTTCACACCCGTGGTGTTGCTAAGGCAGGATTAGGTGACCACTGTGGTGCCATTGAAGACTTTGATGTATCCATCAAGTTATATTCAGAAAAAGCATTATATTTTCATGATCGTGGACTTTCAAAAGAAGCACTTGGACAGCAAGAAGCAGCAGAAATTGACTTTTCAAAGGCAAAGGGATTAGATCCAAAAATCAAGAGATAATACCATTTTTAAAGGAATGTTAACATGGAACAGGAAAAAGATGAAACACTAAAGCAAATTGCTGAAAGTGCCTTAGCTAATTCTGTTGTCCGTTTAGAGCTTTGGTCACCTACTTCGTATGAGGATTATGTTCAGTCTTTTGATGTGGAAAATCCTACACTATACCTACAGAATGAAACTGCTGATTTTTCATCATACAAGACACATTCTATCATTGAAGAACATAAGAGTGGTGCAAGTGGTTTTTTCGTTGATAAGCACATGATAGTTACCAATTTTCACGTTGTACAGGGACGATCTTCTATTATCGCGGAACTTGAAGGAAGGCAAGAAGGATTTCAGATAGAATCAGTTGAAGCATACGACATTGAAAATGACCTGATTCTGTTAAAGGTTGCTGGTGAAGGAGTTCCGCTTACGCTTGGTGATAGTGCTGAGATTAAGGATGAGGATGCTATATATGCTGTTGGTTATCCGAATGGAATTGCAGAAATTATACACGGTGATATTGATGGAATCCGGGTTAGTGATAATCGAATCCGTATGAGAATTGGTACTACTGATGGTAGCAGTGGGAGTCCTATTTTCAATAGTCATGGGGACACAATAGGAGTTGATGCGTCTGGTGATGAAGTTTATAGTTATTCTATCCCATCTAATAAGTTAAGAGAATTAATCAATAAGACTAAAGAATCAATTCCATTAAGAGAGTGGCAGAAATTACCGCTTGTACGCGCATTTACCGAAACTAAGGAAGGTGATAAATTGCAGACAGAAGGTGCCCACAAAAAGGCAATCGCGCATTATGATACTGCAATTGAACTTAACCCGGAAATGATAAAAGCGTATGAAGGTCGCGCAGATTCAATGATGGAACTTTGGGCATTTGGCAGAGCAGCTGAGGATTTGATTACTTTTCGTCGTCTTGATCCAGTAACATTCAGTTTGTCCAATTTCCGGAAGTATGTTACATGGAAGCGTAAAGGTGTTTGGATTTGGGGTGGTTATCTTTTTATCTTGTTTCTGAGGACTGTATTCGGTAAATATGGATGGTTTAGATTTAGAGGACATGCAAAGATTGGTATTGCAAATTCAGAAGCGAAAAAAGGAAGCAAAACTAAGGCTAAAATGATTTATCAAGAGTCCATATATGACTTTACAGAGTACATTATTTTAAAACCGAAAGTTGCTGGACTCTATAACAGCCGTGGATGGGCAAAATACTTGTTAGGGGAACTTGAAACTAAAGAAGAAAATGGACCGAAAGCACAAGAATTGTTTCAAGACGCGATATCTGACGCAGACTTAGCACTTCAGTTGACGACAAAGGATTCGAAACATAAGGCTGCATGTTTCCACACTCGCGGTGCTGCAAAGGCGGGGATCGGTGATCACGAGGGAGCAATCACTGATTTCAATGAATGTATCCGACTAAGACCGAAGAAGGCATTATACTACCATGACCGTGGACTTTCAAAAGAAGCACTTGGACAACACGAAGCAGCGGAAGTGGACTTTGCTAAAGCGAAGGGATTAGATCCGAAAATAGAAAAGTAAATATCATTTAGATAGTTCAGCAGTTGAGTGTAAGATGCACAATGAATTGCGCGTCTACAAACGCGTTATGTTTATGGGAAGACTTCATTCGGAAGTATCATTGCTATAGTTTGGACACTTTTAGAAGATCTGAAATAGTTTCAATGTTGCATGATGCTTCCTAACAGGACTGATTTTTCCACCTGTCGCCCCTCTGGGGCTTTGTGTTTTGGGGAATTTCGTATTCTATACACATTCCGCCCCTCTGGGGCTGCTTAGATATGTATCAATTATACTCGATTACGAGTTGCGATCCTAATGAAAATCAAAAAAAACAGAAAATTCTTGAGCACTTATCATGAAACAGACAGATACTGTCCAAACTATAGTTAGTATTACATTGGTTTCTTTTGATATTCTCAAAAGCGTCGTAACAATTCTAAACTCCAAAACCGGGGTTCATTGACAAAACCTGTTAGGTTGTTGAAATCTATCCCTCCTGTTGGCGAAGTATCATTGAGGATGTTCCGTCCTATGAGTGCGATCTCTGTCTTAGTATCAGGCAATTGGCAGGTAAGACGAACTCCTCCCTCAAACAGCCAATCGTCACTATATTCCTCAGAGTCGTAAAGAAAGAAGTGTACACGACTGCGATATGCCCAATCTGTGGATGCGACAAGTCGAATACCGCTGGAAAGTTCAAGCATGTAACGCAACGTCACATCTGCAATCCAAGTTGGTGCTTGGGGTAGACTGTTGCCGTCAATTGAAAAAGTTCCCTCAGCAGAAGCAGGTGGATCCAGCACTTTACACGGTGCACCGCAGCCCTGAATTGCCAAATTTGGATCATCAATACTTGTATAGTTGTAGCTTATTCCCGCTGAAATCTGTAGTGTGTTGACAGGGGCAAAAAGTAATTCCGCTTCAACACCGCGTCCGATAGTGTTATCTGCATTGACCAACCGATTGAAATTAGACTCACCACCAACGGCAGTCAGTTGCTGATCTTGCATATTGTAGTTGAACGCTGCCAGATTCAGATGTAGGCGCTGTTCCAACAGACGCAACTTCGTGCCAAGTTCGAAAGATAGAATAGTCTCTGTATCTGCAACCGTTACCTCGTTGCCAAACAGTAAACGTCCTTGAATACTGGGTGCGCGAAACCCGCGCGCTGCACGCACATAAGTCTGCATGCTGGGTGCAATCTGATAACGAAGACTTAGATCACCACTCCACACCGTATCTTCTGGATTTTGATGGATAGGATCAAGGGTGCCTGCTTCTGTAACAGCGGGTGCTTCCTCTCTCCAAGCAGTATAGTCTTTAGTATCATGAGACAACCGCACACCAACACCCAACTCCAAATCTTCAAGCAATTGATACGTCGTTGATCCATAAGCTGCCAGTGCTGTCGCTGTCTGCTCCTGAAGTGCTAAACCATCTTGCACACCACCAGCCAAAGTATCGTAATTGTAATCCTCCATCTCAACGAACTCGCGAAAATAGTATAGACCGAACTGATAGTTGAGTCGATTCTCTCCAGTACTCATCAATCGGACTTCTTGACTAAACTGACTTAGCAAAGGTATGCCTGATGCGGTTTCAGAAGGGAAAGGTATCACACCAGGACCACTTGACGGAAGGAACGCAGCACCGAATCCTCCGTCAATATCACCGCGCGTAAATAATGTCAGTCGTTCCAACCCCGTCAGTGAAACCAGTTGTAAGTTACCAATATCATAGCGAATTTCAGCTGTTATACCACCCGATCTGAGCATCTGCTCATTGCGTCCATCCTGTGAGACGGTTTCACGTGCAAAATCCTCCACCAAATCTCCCTCGTCTGGTACTAGGATATTTGCTCGAAACATACGTGCAGTGCCATCGAGATCGCGTGCATGGAATTTGAACCATGTTTCTAATTCTGGTATAGGTGTCCACAACAACTGTAAGCGTCCTGCTAAGTCGCGATGTCCACCGAGAACACTGTCCTCATTTGTATGTGCGTTATCTATCCAATCCCCTCGCTGTTGTGCAAGTAATGATAACCTTGCAGAAAACACAGATGGTATGATCGCACCAGATATTGCTCCTTCAAAATTGACACTATTGAACCGTCCATAACTGATCCGTCCATATCCGTCTAATGTCTGTGTAGGACGCGCTGATTCAAACTTAACGGCACCCGCAGGTGTATTACGTCCAAACAGCGTGCCTTGAGGACCACGCAGCACCTCAATCCTTTGTAGGTCAAAGGCGGGAACCCCTTTTAACAATGCATTCTCAAGTACCACCCCATCGTAAAGGACTGATACGGGTTGGGATGCATTTAGGTCAAAGTCTGTATTACCAAGTCCACGAATATAAAAACGTGGAAAAACCCGTCCAAATGACGACTCCATCTGTAGACTCGGTGTGCGGTTAGACAGAAATCGCACATCCATACCTGATGATCGTAATGCATCAGATTTTTCACCTTGGATTGTTGAGACTGAAAGTGGTACCTGAAAAGATAATTGCTCACGTTTTCTGGCAGTGACTACTATCTCTTCTAACATATATACATCTTCGTTTTCTTCATCCGCAGCGGTTGATAAAGAAATAAATAGTATTGCCACAAAGATTAATACGCATATCTGTTTGCCTATGTTCATATCTCCCCTTTAAAGTCAATTGTTTGGTGCTAACTACATTTTATCTCATAAAACGTTTACCATACACCTGTTGCCCTCTGGGGCTTTAGTGTTTATGTCGGAGGTCGCTTCGCTCGCTCCGACCTACGATAATGTAAGTGGTGCCAAATGCCATACGTGTATTTGGCGTAGAAGCATTATATTCTTACCTCATGATATGTAACTTTCCCCTCATGAAAATGTGACCTTTTGCACGTCACTGTGACGTTTTGAATCCAGTCAGGATAAGGAATGTGACGCGAATTTCGCTTTTTTTTTTTTGCGCCTTTTTTGTTATGTTTTGTTCAACATATAAGGGTATATTTAAAAACACACCTGTTCCCGTGGAATCAACGTATCCCAAAAAAAATGTTGATTTCGCTAAGATTACACTTTTAGGTTTATAAAGTCTGGGGTCCCGTATCATCAGAAATCCTTATTCTCTCTCATAGTATATCAATTCGTGTGATAACTATATGGCTGAAATATAAACATGTGTTAATTATATAGAACTTTTTTGTGTATGTCAAATAAAAAAATATAATTCTATATTGGATATATATTGGGTTTTTTATAATATGTGAGTTCGGTGTAAAAAATATGAGATATTTTCCTTGAATTCTATTTATCTGTTCTAAATATCAATAATTTCCTCATGCAAAATATGTGTTTAGTATATCACAAATATGTAACATATTCAAAAACACCTCTCTCCGTGTCTTTTATTTATGTTGCTAAAATATTAGATGGTTGTTATGATAAAATAGTTTGAATAGGAGATTAACAGGAGGAGATAATTGTGGTGCATAGATTACTCACGGATAGAATCGGGTGGTTTTCCAGTATATCGTTATTCCATATTGTCGTATTAATTATGTTCTTGACCTTTATTACATTGGATGCATACGCTGTTCCTTCAAGACCGGATGCATATTGGACTTTTGATGACGGTACTGCAAGGGACAGTTCAAATAGGAGATTACACGGTACTATTATCGGAAAACCGACATCGGTAAAAGGTATTTCTGGTAATGCTATGAAGTTTGTTGGTGGACAAGGAATTAAAATCCCAGATTCTCGTGGGATTAATACAGGTGGAACATTTGCTAACCGTACGGTTGGTGCGCTGTTTTACTGTGAAAATGCCGGACAATCATCGAAACAAGTTATTTTTGAAGCAGGTGGTATCACGAAGGGTTTAGCCATATATGTCCATAAAAATAGGGTGTATGTGGGTGCTTGGAATGTTCCGGGTATTAACTGGAACGGAGCCTATATTTTTTCAACCATAAAGTCAAAAAGATGGTACTATGTTGCGTTAGTTATTCGTAGGGCAACGAATAAAGTGCAATCTGACAAGTTTGAGATGTGGATGGACGGTAGACTTATTGAGAAAGAAAGAGGGGCATATCTCCAAGCACACGGACAGGATATAGGTATCGCTCACGTTAGTCAGCATACAAAATACCATGATGATACAGGTAGGGGTAGAGATGTTGATTGGTTTGAAGGGTTAATTGATGAAATTGTGATTTACAATCGGGCATTAAGTGAAGCAGACCTAACAAGTTTGATGAATCCGCTCAACGTTGAACCACAGGGGAAATACACGACTACTTGGGGGAATCTGAAAGACGCGTATCGGTAAGTTGCTTTGTCCGTTTCTCCTTACTCCTCCATTCCTACATACTGATTTCATACTAATTATCTGCACTTCCTACATTCTGCATCGGATCCTCTTTGGTTAGTTCTCCATTCGGTAATTCATAGTAAAGGTGTCCGTTGATATCATAGACATTGGGGATCCCTTTTTTACGGTTTTCTTCCTGTGCCTTTTTGACTGCCCTATTACCAATTCTTAATAGTTCTCTCCCTTGTTTATAGGTTTCAAGGCTTACGTCGTCTTGATGCATTATGCGCCTCCGTTGTTGATGTCTTGCATAAATAACTTTAAGAAAGTTTCGTTTGTGACCATAAATCGGTTGGCTTTTCCAGAGGCAACTTCCTGAAGATGTTCACCAGAATTATAAAACAGATACCACCGGTCTACCATATTTTTGTAAATATGCCAAAAATTCTGTTTGCTCCGATAGAACCGTCTCACGATGTCTTCCGTTGGCACATGATGACCCCCTGCTCTTACCCGATTTCGGACGCGAGTGATACACGTTTCAGGTGATTTAAGGAAAAGGAAGATGATTGTTACTGTGTATCCAGTGTCTTTCAATTCAGATATTATTCTTTGAAATCCTTTACCTGCAAGGGTTACCTCAACAATAAAATCCTTTTCTGTCTCAATGAGTCGGTGGATTTTGTCAAAAAATAGTCGACCTGCTTGGATTCGAACTTTGCTGAATTCTGCTGGTGTAGAGACGAGTTGTGCTGCAATTGCGTCAGCACTGATGTATTCAGAAATTTCAGAAGATTGTAGATATTCAGTAGCAAACGTCGTTTTACCAGATCCGTTTGGACCGGCGATGATCATCACATTTTTTGACAAGGACATCCTCTCTTCTGGTTTTGATTTCTTAATACAATGACTATACCTTATTGGACAAATGTGTCTCAAAGTATAGCACAAAAATGTTGGAAAATCAATAGTGTCCATTGATTGTTCTAGTTCTAATAACCTGCTTGACATTTTTCAAAAAATATGGCTTAATGGCATAAGCATTATAGATCAATTGTGCTGTTTGATAATTCTGTTTACTACTTAACCAATAGCAAGAAAAATGCAATCCTCCAGAAGGGAATATACACAATGGAACATAAAATTCCAAAAGCCTTTTTTGCATATCCATCGAGTCGCGACTCCTTAAATGAGGCAATCCAAAACGCTGTTCCACTATTAAATAAAAGTGGATTAGTAAATATTAAAACATGGGAGGAATGTAATCCCAGCGGAAATTTCATTATAAAAAGCATTCGTCAGGCAATTGACGAAGCCGAACTATTCTTCGCTGATTTGACAGGATTGAATCACAATGTGATGTTTGAACTTGGTTATGCTATAGCTCATAACAAACGGATCTGGTTAATCTTTGATGACACATATACAGAAGCAAAAAAATTGTTTAATCAGTTGATGGTTTTAACAACAGTTGGATACACTCGATGCTGTAATTCTGATGATATCGTCAAAAGATTCCATAAGGAAAAACCCTACGTCGACATAAAAAATACAATTTTTCACAGTCAGATAGAATGTAATTTAGAAGAAAGCAAATCAGCTTATATTTTCCACTTAAAAAGAGAGCATGAAGACCAAGCAGCAGTCCGCGTATCTAATTTACTTCAAAAAAGATTTACTGATCCAGTTCCTAATGACGATCCTCGTGAATCTACTGGTCAATCGTTAGAATGGTACGGAAGTAATGTTTTTGACTGTAACGGTGTGATTTGCCACTTCATGAGTTCTAAAAGAGAAGGTGGATACATTCAAACTGCTCGACAAGCATTGGTCTGTGGGATGGCTTCTGGTTGGGAAAAACCTTTGCTCATGCTCGCTGAAGATGATTTCCTACCACCTATTGATTTTCGTGATGATCTTAGATCTTATAAAACATCCCTGGAGGCACTAAGGTATTTGGAGGAGTGGCTACCCCCTGTTGAACAGACTATAAAAGTCGCACAGGAAGCAACTGGATTCCAACATACAGTCAAATTAGCAAGAGACCTTAGGAGTTTACGTTTTGGAGATCATGTCGCCGAATATGAAGAGGAAAAGTTAGTAGAAGAATACTTTATTCCAACAGCAGCATACTATGACGCTGTAAGAGGAAATCAGACCTTGTTTGTTGGTCGCAAAGGATCTGGAAAAACTGCTAACCTGATAAAATTAAAAGATGAACTTAGTAGACATCAGCGAAACGTGGTATGCGTCATAAAACCACAACGCTTTCAAATGCTTGGAATAGTTGATCTATTAAAAAAGTATCAGCGTCGAAATGTTAAGGCTTATACGATTGAAAGTTTATGGAAATTTCTTCTTTTGACTGAAATTGCCAATACTGTCTATAACAACCTTCCATCTCTACAGAATACAGAAATAACAGAACGTTTCTTCAATTTTATTGAGAATAACAGGGATATAATTTGTGAAGATTTCTCCACGAGGCTAGAAATTTGCATCCAAAAGCTTGAGGAATCAATAGATACATCTGAGGAAGAGAATTCCTATTCCTCTGTCTCTGAGGCACTACATAGTTCAATTTTGAGGGAATTGCGGATAGAACTAGGGAACTTCTTATCAAATGAACGACGGATTGCCATTCTAATTGATAATTTGGACCAGGCGTGGGAACGTCAAAATGATATAGATGCCCTATCTGAAATATTGTGGAATTTACTGGAGGTTGCAAAAAAACTTCCTAAAGAAGTACAACAACAAAGCGATAAACAGTATAGACTTGAACTCAGTCTTGCTGTTTTTCTACGGTCCGACATCTTTTACAGAATCAGACAAGTTGCCGATGAACCTGATAAAATGACTTACTCATTACTAAATTGGGATGACACAGATTTGTTGAGAATAATAGAAGAACGATTCTATTCCTTGTTTGAGAATGAAGAACCGCATACTCTATGGGAAAGATACTTCTGCACAACCGTTAAGGGAACACCCACCAGAGAATATATAACCGGTACTATCTTGAAGAGACCAAGAGATATAATCTATTTTGTAAATGAAGCGGTAAGAAGTGCAATCAATAACAGACATCCAAAAATAGAGGAAGATGATATATTTCAGGCAGAGAAACTATATTTTACACAGGCTCTTGATAGCATTAAAGTAGAAAACACTTCACCCGACATTAACCTTGAAAACGTTATTTATGAGTTTGCTGGAATGTCTGATATTTTATATAAGAACCAAGTAGTAGTAGCATTAAAGTCAGCGGGAATTTCAGATGAAAGAACAAACCTTACGATTGACCTACTTCATGATTTGACATTTCTTGGAATAGAGATTGGAGAAGATAAGTTTGTTTTTTCCGATGATCCTGAGAGTTCACATAAGAACAAAATAATGGCTAGGAGATTTACAGAAATAAAAAATCAAGAAAAACGTTTCCAAATACATCCTGCCTTTCGAGCATTTTTAGAAATAAATGAAACCTAAGACTCGCACCTAAACGTGTACATTTTATGTTGTTTTGTAGTCAGAATAAGAAAACTACTTCTCTACCATCCGCTTATTCCTATGTAAATGCATTATTAATCCAATTGTTGAATTTGTTCTCACACAATACCTCACAACAACAAAATACTTTACATACTTAATATCATGGTATACAATTCAACAAAAAATAATTGGAGAATTGTGTTCTATGCAGCTATATGAAGCCGTCAGTCCTTTAGATTTTAGATATTATGGCGGCGATGAAACTTTTATGAAAAGCCTCTTGCCTTATGTTTCGGAGGCAGGATATGTCACCTATCAGGCAAAGGTGGAGGCAGCGTTGACACGCACACTCGCAAACTACGGAGTCTGTTCTTCAGAAATTGCTGATGAAGTGGAACAGGCAGTAGAACAGGTTACAGCGGAAGCGGTTTATGAGGAACAGAAACGCATTCGACATAACATCCGTTCTCTTGTCAATGTAATTCGGAGCAAAATTAGTCCGGAAGCACGACCTTATGTGCATCTGTTTGCTACCTCTGCTGATATCTTGGATACCGCTACCTCATTGCGATTCAAGGCATTGATTGAAAATGTAATTGTCCCTGATATGATTGCATTGGTGAAGCAATTAATTGTCTTAGCGCGTGAACATGCAAAAACACCTCAGATTGGTAGGACGCATGGTCAACACGCAGAACCTATAACGTTTGGCTATGCGTTGGCACTCTACATCAGTCGACTTGGTTCACGAACTGAGAAGATACACGAGGCAGGTCAAAATCTACGCGGGCAATTTTCTGGTGCGGTGGGTGCGTTTAACGGACTGGCACTGATACATGATAATCCCGAACAAATTGAAAGAGATTTTTTGGAATTGCTTGATCTAAAACCGTCTGACACACACACCTCAACGCAGTGTGTGGAACCTGAATTTATCTCGGACTTAGCGTATCAAGTGACAGCAGCATATACAGTGCTTGCTAACTTTGCAGACGATATGCGTCACCTCTACCGAACTGAAATCGCTGAAGTTGGTAGGAAATATAATCCGAAACTGGTTGGGTCATCTACGATGCCTCACAAAGTCAATCCAGAGGCATACGAGAATATCAAAAGTTTGTGGAAAGCGTTTGTGCCACGCATGCAGACCGTCTTTATGGATAGTATATTGGAACACCAACGCGACCTGACTAATTCTGCTTCCAGTCGATTTTTGACTGAACTGATTACAGCATTTGATTATTCAATCTATCGGCTTCGACGTGCTTTGGATGAGATGGATGTCAAAGTGGAAAACATGCAACACAATCTTGATATGAGCGCAGAGGATACAATTGCTGAACCGATCTATCTGTTGATGGCGTATTACGGGTTTCCAGATGCCTACGACCATACCCGTAAGTTGATTGGACAAGTACATCAGACTGGTAAAAGTCTGACAACTCTACTATGGGAGGATGAGACCTTCAAACCGTTCTTAGATAAGTTGACAGAACCGCAACGCGAGGCACTTAGTTCACCAACGAATTATATCGGTGCTTCTGTTAGGTTGACACACGCGACATGTGATGAATGGGAAAGCCGGATAGAAAACCTAACAACAAGTTTTGATGCGCCTTGATAATAGTAAATAACGTGAGTTCCGTATTTGAAGCGTAAACTTTAGTTTGTGTATTATAGGACACAATCTAACAGATTCTGCTACAAAACATCTGTAGATTCTATAAAATACACCTATGAGTATCAGTTGACTGGACTTATGGAACTGGCGTAAAATAGTAAATATGTAGCGGGTTATCAACGAAGTCGAAAGAACTTGAAAGTTCTCGTTTGACAGAACATGTTTGATATTGTCTATTTGGGACGGAGATTTATCCATTTTATCAAACGTTACCCGCGCACTTGGATAACAATTGGGTTCGTTACAATCTTCTGCATTGGCATCTTGGTTGGTAGAGAAGTACCTTTTGAAAAAATACCAAATTACTTTAAATCCTATACGGATCCTGTAAAGACAGACGAAACAAAACAGGTGATGCCAGGTATTGTGCATCGGCAGATATTCGATGATGGTGTCTTGACGAACATCCTATCTATTGCCCCAGATGCAGTTGACATCCGTCTACTTAGTGCCCTCAATTCTGCAATTGGCACTGAGAATTTACCCTCTATCGCAAAACGACACAAAGCCCCAATTGCCATAAATGGTGGGTTCTATGAAATGCAAGGCACTTATCGCGGTGAATCGGTTGGGGCATTGAAAATAGACGGAGAATGGGTCAGTGAACCAGAACAGGGGAGATCGGTTGTCGGGTTCAAAAGTGTCAACGGCAAAATAGAAACTTATATTGATCGAATAGTGCTGCAACATGATCTCATTTTACCTAATGATACAACATTGAAAATTGATGGTATAAATCGCGGGCGTATTTGGAACGAACTTGTGATTTACCGTCCGATCTTTCACAGCGTGACGTTGACAATGCACGATGGTGTTGAAGTTGTCATTCGAAACGATAAAGTGATTGACATCAGGGATGGACACGGAAGCACTCGAATTCCAGTTGATGGGTATATCCTATCTGCTCATGGAAGGAAAAGAGGTATGCTTTTGAAAAATATCGCTATTGGGGATACAGTCACAATTCGAGAGCAGGTAGTTCCTGAACGTGTCGGAGACAGCAATTTGTGGTCAAGTATCACCCATATTATCGGTGGAGGTCCGTTGCTGGTGCGAAATGGCATTGCATCTACGACAAAATCTTTTGAGCAGGAGGGATTCAAACCTTCATTTCATAGTTTTTGGCATCCCCGTACTGCAGTCGGTAAAAAAGAGGATGGTACACTGCTTTTCGTAACGATCACAGGTGCTGATCCTCGAGTTCGTCGTGGTGTCACGCTGCCAAAACTTGCCAAACTGTTCCAGGAATGGGGAGCAGTAGACGCAGCGAATTTGGATGGAGGTGGCTCATCAATGATGGTGATACGGGATCAGGTTGTAAGTGTTAAGTGGGAACAACGTCAACGTCCTTCATCTAAAGAGGAATCCAAACCGACTTCACCTGACAAACCATCTGAGAAGAACGCTAAATCTACTACACCTGAGAAGGACAGTAAACCGACCGAACCTGATAAGCAACTTAAGAAAGATGAAAAACCCACTGCACCACCTGACAAAGATGAGAAATCCACTGCACCAGATACACAAAAGTCAAAACAAGCAGCCCCTGAGAAGAAAACGATAACTGCTCGCGGTAACCGTAGAATACGACCTATGCCTCAGTATCAGGGACGTGCTATTTCTGATGCCATACTAATATACCCTCGCAGTGCAAACATATCCAAATAATACGTATGGTTTTTGATATATAAACTTCTTAGCCGTCTACATCCCACAAGCTAAAGCATGGGAATTTGACGGATAGGTGTTAATACGCAAAATATCTGCTAAAGTCTCGATTCAGACAATCTACCTCATATATTAGAATGTGACTGGCACCCGTCAACATTGATACATGCCCCAGTGACAAGGCTTGCACGTTCGGAAGCAAGAAAAACAGCGACATTAGCGATCTCTTCTGGCTTACCGAAACGTCCCAATGGCATCTCACTTTCTACAAATGCTTTCATCTTTTCTGGATCTGCTTTTATACGACGATCCCAACCGCCACCTGGAAATAGGATAGAACCCGGTGCAATACTATTGACACGTATGTTGTCGGGGGCAAGTTCCTTCGCCAACGATTTCGTCATACTGATTTCTGCGGCTTTCGCTGCGTTATAGGTGATATGTCCTCCACCTTCTCTACCGTAAATAGATGTAATCATAAGGATCGTTCCCTCACCTTGCTTCTGCATTACGGGAATAACATGTCGATTGATACGGGTGGCAGATACGAGATTGAGATCAAGAATTTCGTGCCATTCCTCATCGGAAATCTCGTTTAATGGTGTCCACCGACTCCCACCAACATTGTTGACAACAACATCAATTCTGGTGAATCGATCCAAGGTTTCTTCAATAAACGCTTCCACTTGATCGTTGTCAGTTACATCGGTTGGTTTTGATACGACCTTTATTCCGTGTGCTGTGAGTTCCTCAGCGGCGGATTGTAAAGTATCTGGGTCTCTACCACAGATACTGAGTCGTGCACCCTCTTCCGCAAATCCATTTGCTATTGCCCTACCTATACCACGGCTTGCACCTGTCACCACAACAACTTTGTCTCTTAGTCTTAAATTCATTCAAGGCTCCATTTCATTCGGAAATATAAATAGTCTACTGTTCTTCTACGATTTCTTCTTTTTCTGTTTCTGACTTTTTACTTCTTTAAGTCGATATCCAACACCGTACACAGTTTCAATATGCTTCCCTAAATCTCCGAGTTTACGTCTGAGACGGCTGACGTGAGTGTCAACAGTCCTATCTATGCCGTAATACTCTTGTCCCCAGATGACATCCATAAGAATGTCGCGTGAGAATACTCTACCGGGAGAACGTGCGAATAAGGTGATAATCTTGAATTCCGTAGCAGTAAGATCAATCTCGCCATCTTCGGTTAACACTTGATGTCGGTCTAAGTCAATTGTCACACCGTGCGTCTGTATCTGATTTTCCTCCTCAGCCTCACTGCTCGCTTTTAGTCTCCGTAGGACAGCATTGATGCGTAAAACAACCTCGCGCGGACTGAAAGGCTTTGTAATGTAATCGTCAGCCCCTAATTCAAGACCTGTGACGCGGTCACTCTCTTCCGTTTTTGCTGTGAGCATAACGATTGGGATGTTTTTTGTGCGGGGGTCGTTTTTTAGGAGTCGACAGACAATTAATCCGTCTATTTCAGGAAGCATGAGGTCTAATAAAATCAGATCGGGTGGATTATCTACTGCGCGTTGTAATGCGTCAGCACCATTGCGAACAGCATCAACTTTAAAGTCTTCCTGTCGCAGGTTATATCTTAGCAACTCTACGATATCACGTTCATCCTCTACAATCAATATTTTGGCTTCCATCAGGTCTCCTTGCCGTTAGCATTGAATGTTCAAAATAAGTTTCATAAAGGCACGTAACTTCACACAATTATTCTAACATATTAAAGATTAGAAATGTAATGAAAATAGAACGTTAAACAATTGTATTGGATTTGCATCACGTTTTTTCCTCAATAACAACCGCTTCAATCGGTTTTAATGTGACGGCTTCCCCTACCTCAAAAATCCTCTGATAGTCGGTTTGGACAAAATAATGTTTGCCGTCTACCTTAACACGATATGTAAAATCATGTCCTTTGAATTCACGATCGGTGATATGTGCATACTGTTTGTCATCGGAATCAGTTAAATGTTTCTCTATGCTAATATGTTCTGGACGTATTGAGAGGAGTGCTTGTATTGTATCAGGTGCATCCACCGCGAGTATTCCTATTGGGGTTTGTGCGATTCCGTCTTTGATGTCTGTTTCAATGATGTTTGTTGTTCCGAGAAAACTCGCGACATATACAGTTTTTGGGTGTCGGTATACCTCTTCTGGTGTGCCAATCTGTTCAATAATTCCGCTATTCATGACTGCCACACGTTCAGCAAAACTCAACGCCTCTTCTTGGTCGTGCGTCACCAAGATTACAGTGATACCTGCGGATTTTAGCAATTCGCGTATCTCTTCTCTTGTCGTTTGGCGGAGACCGGTATCCAGGCTTGAAAAAGGTTCGTCTAGTAGCAACAGTTTTGGCTGTTTTGCGAGTGATCGAGCTAATGCGACCCTTTGCTGTTCACCACCAGAGAGGTGATGTGGCATACGTGTATGTAAATGCGCTATGCCAACTCGTTCAAGAGTGTCCAAAGCTTTTGCGTGTCGTTCTTTTTTTTCCATTTTTCGACTGAGTCCGAATGCTGCATTTTCCAATACATTCTTGTCAGGGAAAAGTGCGTAATCTTGAAAAACAAACCCGATTCCACGTGATTCTGGTGGCGTATGTATGCCTTTTTCTTCAAGAACACGATCTTGCATTGTAATTGTGCCTGAGTCTGCTTTTTCGAATCCCGCAATTATGCGTAAAGTAGTCGTTTTGCCACAGCCGCTTGCACCTAATAAGGCGAATATTTCTCCTGGATATACCTCAAAACTAACATTGGTTACAATGGGCATTGATGTGAACTGTTTTGTTATGGAGTTGACAGAAAGTAGTGGTACCATAATATGACTATTATAACATATTTATGAGTTATAGGCTATGTCCTGCACCTGACGAAGGCATGTATAGATTCAACACAAAACTAATTATACTGAGTATACTTCGCGGAACAAAATCTCCTAAAACTAATCCGAGGAAAAATGGAATTGCTCTCCGGTATGTTTGCCATCCTGAGAACCGTAGGATCATGAACTTTATAAACCAACTAACCATGACAGGAAACCAAAAATAGATAAGACCACCCCAAGAAGCACCTGAAAGCACATACCCTGACGGATGTAGTGTCCACCATAGCAGACGCGTTCGTAAGAAATTGAGCAGGAACACAAATAGGAAGCCACCACCCATAAATACGATTGAGCTAATATTTGCTTCCTTTGGATGCTGCAACCAACTCTGAAGTGGATTGAAACTCTCCCACCCGAAATGTCCAACGTGACCTTGACACCTCGCCAGCACACCATAATGATACCCTACATGTAGATATGTCCAAAACGTAGCAAGTGCACCAACACCGATAGCAAGTCCCATGCATAGCAGTAAGGTCTTACCGGGGATCTTCGCTTGATCCCCAATTCTAAGTGATTCAATTTGGTTCGGCATTGGGTGGGACCGGTTACATCGGTTAAATGCATAAAGAAACGTCATCACAGTAAGGTTTGCTGCACCTAAACTACGTGAACCGAATGTATTGACCATGATTTGACGCGGATTAATACCGATTACCTCATGATAGGGTGGTCCAAGTTCAGCGCGAACTCGTCCGATTGCTAATGCAAACGCAATAAACAATGCGTAAAAGATACCAATCACCCATAACGACATTCCTGCTATATAGCAGAATCCAAACACTGCAGCCACGCTAAGAACAGTGAGAATTGCTGTTGTTCGATAGGATATTGGTTCGTTTGTATCATCGCCTCGTTCAAGTCCCACAACATGCTTGAAAAATCTAAGGATGTGTCTACGTCCCATCCATAACGTCAACACAGCAATTCCTATCCACGCTCCCGATGCGCGGTCATTGAGGTGGAGTTTGCTGATATTTGTTATACCGACAGCACTTGCAATCACCCGTTCAGCGCGTGTAAGCCAAAAGAAAAACCATGTAGAAAATGCAAGATCAAGCGGCATGAAATATGTCAATCCAACGATTGCGAGATTGAAGTTCATTGAAACATAGCCGACTGCGTTCCAAGGTCTGTCTGTGAGATGTTGATCAAGTCGGTAACTTGAAGGAAAAGCAGGTATAACAGGAAATAGATCGTGTAAACCAGCGAGAACACGAACCGATGCGGCAATCCCAAACCCTATCCAGAGCGAACGTGAAGTGAAAAAACTACGGTTTGTTGTCATCTGCAATGGTAACTGTGTTAATGGAAAGCTTAATTTCTCGCGTTCCATCCACTGTTTCCGAAGTAGTAACCCCAAGCACAACAACGAACCGTATAGAAATAGTATAAAAATTGACCAGATTAGTACTGGCTTCACCCATATCCGCAGATGCTCCGGCAAATATAGACTTGATTCCCCTTCATAATAACCCGTCAACCACTCGGATTCATGTACCGTTAACCATTCGGGGATGTGGTGTAAAAAGAATTGTGCCCATTCATTTTCTGGTGTTGCGAACCAGAACGGGTGCGCAAGAGTCCCCATCAGGATTGCCATCATCGCATGTCCTGAGATGGTGGAGACCATCGTAACCATGATGTAGATGAGTAGCAATTCGGCAGGTGTAAATGCGAAACGTGGTGTTATTTTTCGGAGGATGACATTCAACGCGAGTAGGACTACCAGCGTAAAAACTGCATTAGAAAAAGGGGAAACGAGTGTGTAGACTGCATACCAGAGTTCACTTGCTATTCCGACCCAGTATGCGTTGACGATGACGAGGATTAAGCCAACAATTATCGCTTTTTTTGTGATGACCTCGGTAGTTTGCGAGGGTTGTGGATTCATTTATTTTTTGTGGGGAGAATAAATACTCAGCGGCTCCTGACTGTCAGGAGTTGGATAGAAAAACGGATGTCTCAGTGGGTAAAGTAAAACACAAATCTGAGTGGTATTCTTCAGGTAACTGCACCAACTGGTTGGTTACGACACGCGAGCGTGCCTATTACCATGTTGGGTTTTACTTCGTTCTATGGAACCTAAAAGTTCAAACGCCACGCACCAGAGTCTGCAATTCTTGTCCCATATATTTCAGCATCTGACCGAGTGTTTGATATAACTTAATAGTGCTTCCTACCTCATCTGCGTTTATGATACGAATTGCTTCCTGTAGCTGTGTGTCATGACGTAAATTTACAATTCGTTCAATACCAACATTGAAATTAAAGAGTTGTTCAGCTCGTATAATCAACCACCGTAAACTAACGCGGTATCCATCATCTGCAAGTTTATTTCTAAATTCTGGAAGTGTTTCCTCAAGTAGTGCGAAATCTTTGGGGATTTCCCCTATCCGCTTGACTTCATCTTCAATCCAATTGGTGACATAATTCTCAACCGATTTCTTTTCTGCGACAAGCCGCTGCATCATCTGTTCGATTCTTTCAGGTTGCTGTTCGGTGACAGGCACATGCGGGGTAATACCTGATTTGTCAATTGACGTTCCGTTGGGAGTATAATATGAGGAGATGGTAAGTGATATTGCACCGATACTTGTCAGCGGATATCGTTTTTGGACAACACCTTTTCCATAAGTTTTTGTACCTACGAGGATACCTCGACCTGTATCTTTTATTGCCCCTGCAACGATTTCGGATGCGCTTGCACTGTATTCATCAACAAGAACGACAACAGGTATTTCTGGCGAACACAAGATATCAGGATGTGCAGGATATTCTTCATCAAAATTGCTTTTCCTGCCTTTTGTAGATACAATAATGCCTTTATCAATAAATGCGTCTGCAATATGGTATGCGGCATCAAGTAACCCTCCCTGATTACTACGTAAATCCAAGATAAGTGCTTGCATACCTGCTTCGTGATGTGCAGCGAGTGCTTTGTTGAATTCCTCTTCAGTGCCACCTACCCGGTTTGTACCGATGAATTTGGTGATTCGGATATACCCGATTTTGCCATCCAGCATAGTAGTTGTCACACTGGGAATTGATATTTTTGCACGTTTCAATTTGACATCAAAGGGTTCGAGGAATTTTCGTTGTACTGTTATGGTGACATCAGTATCGACTGCGCCTCTAAGTAGGTCGACTACATCATCAACCGTCATGCCTGTTCTGTCTCCCAAGAATACTTGTGTTCCATTGACTTTAGTGATGTAATCTCCAGCCTGCAAATGGGCAGAGTCTGCGGGTGTGCCCGGTATAGGTTTAGATATTTTAATGAACCCTCGGTGATCGGGAAAAATTCCTACACCAATCCCACCGAAATTTGCATTGTATAGATTTTCGACGGAACGTTGATGGTCGCGTTCAGATAAGAGATATGTGTAGGGATCGCCCATAGCAGCGAGTGCCCCCTTGATTGCGCCATGGTACATTGCATTTCTGTCTACTGGTTTATAGTAATTTTCTTCTGCGATGTATATTGCATTCGAGAGTGCTTCACTCAGCATTCTGAGGGTGTACCGTTTATCATCACTCGTCGCACCATTCTCACTTGAATGTATGATAAGTAAAGGAAGTCCTATCGCGACCACTAAAACGATGAAGGACAAAGTAAATCTTTTCATGATAATACCCTACTATGGAAAATTGGCTCACAATTTGGTGTCGTATTTAGGCATGTTATTATATCATATCATGACTTGAACGATTGTGCAATGCAAATTTGTCACACTGACTATAGAACCATAGAAGATAATCGCATTCAGAAGGTCACTCCTACACAAGAGTGACATTATTTTATTCAACTACTTCGGTTGCGTTTTCCATCGGTTGTGTAACCAAAGCCACTGTTCTGGATATTGTTCTATGTATTTCTCCAATTTTTTCATAAGTATCGTTGTGTACTTTTCTATATCATGCTCAGTATCGTTGGATGGTTCCATATAAATCGGTGGAGAAATATGTACTTGATGTTGGTTATTAGGTTGACGAATATCCAAAGAAAAAAGTATCGGTGCATCTGTTTTTAGTGCGATGGCTACTGGACCTTTCGCAGTAGAAGCATGTTTTCCAAAAAATTCAATGAATACACCTTGTTCTCCTGCGTTTTGATCGGCAAAAAAACCTACGGCATCGTTATTTTTTAGTGCACGTAATGTGGAACGAATTGCGTTTTTTCGTGGTATTAATTCTAAACTCATAAGTTCCCTGCTCTGCCAAACGTAGTCATTGAGTTTTGCATTTTTGAGTGGAAATGCAATCGCTTTAGCACGGTTCGGGATGAGTAAACCATAGACAAGTGAAAGAAGTTCCCAATTCCCAAAATGTGGCAGAAATACAATTGCCCCTTTACCTTTGTCCAATGCTCTATTGAGATGTTCTACGCCATCTACAGTAACGTTGTTCCACATATTCTCAGGAGTCAATTTGCTGAAACGCATGAATTCAATAATTGTTTTACTGAAGTTGATAAAACTTGCTTTACATATTTCTCGTTGTCGTTCCTCATTAATGTCGTTCCCAAAGGCTATTTGTAAGTTGCTAAGTGCAATCTGTCGACGTTTTTTAAGTATTCGAAATAGAAGTTTACCAATTACAGTTCCAAGTGACATTGCCCATTTGTTCGAGAGGAGTCGGCATATCCAACCAAAAAACATAACAGTCTGATATACAAGACTGTCTTTCCACCTGTTTTGTGCCATTGTTTCTATCCGTCTGTAATGTCTATAAACATCTTTATTATGTATTACTATAAATTTAGAGTATATCACGGGTGATTGTATAAGGCAACTTGTGTTTAGTAGTGGGTGTGTAAAGTTTTTGGCATTAACCGCATAATTCTTTGTAGGAGGGAACTCTGATTCCCGATCTGTCGAGATTCGGAGATCGCTCCTACAAGTATTTTGATCATATTTTACCAAAAACTTTACACACCCGGTACTGGTTTTCAACTTGATAGGTGTTTAGTTGTGTGATAGAATGATGGCATGAAAGGAGAAAACGAATGTCAGAAACAGTTAGGACAGATATAAAAGGAATTGATCGTTTTATACTTGAGGCTGGGGCAGATAGAGAACAACTTAGTCTACATATATCAGAAGTCGGACCCGGTCAACGCGCACATCCACCACATACTCATGATGGACAGGAAATATTCTATGTTTTTTCAGGTGAAGGTGAAGTGCTATTCGGGGAACAGGCACACCGTATTAGTGATAACGAAGCGGTGCATGTTGACTGCCAAGTATTACATGGTATACGTAACGTTGGAGAGACACCGTTACGATATGCCGTAATAATTGCACGTTGATCAACATTTTTTGAGTATAAATGTTTAACATTTTTTATTCTGAAGGAGGTTCAGCCAATTCCGCATGTCGCAATTGATAGATACCGTAGATTCCGCCAATTATTAACAGTATTCCTATCGTGCTTATTCCTCGTCGTATCCATACTGGGTGTAAGAATTGCGATATATTGGCAAGTGGTTGTAACAATCGCGACACACCAATATTCACATAGAATACGCCATAGGCAATCAAACACATCTCGCTAAGAAGTTGCTGCTTCAATGAATTTACTGATAGACCGAAGGGGTTTATGAGGTAATCTCCAGAGAATATGAGTGTTATGCCGACAATAAAAAAAGTTACCAGTGTTATCATAGAATATGCGGACTGCCGTAGGACTATGGCTAACAGGATACTTACACCACCCAAAATCACACTAATAATACCCTGAAATATTTGAACCCCTCTGCTGTGTGCTATCATTTTGCCTTTCTAATGTTAACTAAAATGAATATAATACTGTCACAGAGACCAGTGGACCGAATTCAAACGCATCGCTTTCTTCAAATTTTACAACATCAAGCGCGTCAGTGTCATCATAAAGCGTTTTTTGATGTAATGGCAACAGCAACGAAACTGATAACGGGACGTTAAACGGTGTACTTATTGATGTTCCCATAGATGCCATGCCGAAAAGGAGTCCAGTATTTTTATCTATTTCTCCATCCCAATGCGCAAAAGATTGATATATCCCAAGGTAACCCGCTCGGAAAGAGAACCATTTATTCAGACGGTAATTCAACCCAGCAGTATATGTAAGTTCATTCGAACCGCGATATGTTTTGTTGTTCTCGTAAAACGGTAATTTTGCACGCAGGCTGGTATGCGTTGCCAATCCTTTATAAACAGGCAGGTTATAGTGCAGATTTACAATAGGGTTGAAAGTGCCAGTTCCGAATTGGATATGTAGATGTTCCTCTCCCTTTTTCCCAAGTTTCCACGGATCTTCCTCAGTATTACCAAATGGAATAGACATTCCGATACGACCCATCACATAATCTTTCTCAGCAAGAACACCTACTCTATAATGTCCAAGAAAAACTTCTGAATCTGTTAGACCGGTGTATGTTTCATTGCGATGATGGATACGTCCATTTTCTTCAATAGCATCCCATTGTTCTTGAGTATACTCAACGCCTTCGATCTTCTCTATACTTGCATCTTGGACTTTGGATTCATAGGGTAAGTTTGCTTCCAATATCCATTGAAGACCGATAAGGTATTTTAATGCGACATCAATGCGGTAAATGTTTAAATTGACATGATGCCTATGTTCTGGAACCGTGTCTATTTTTCGTATTCCGTTTTGGTCGATGAAAACGCCTTCATCTTCAAAGTGTCCACCTTGTGCATCAAACCATCGCATCATGCTAACAGATGCTTGAAATCTTTTTCCTTCTGAAGTCAAACTGACTTCACCCGACCCACCACGTGGGATTGCGGGATTGCTTCACGCGCCTCAGCTTTCCTGTCCAAATGCACTATGCAGGATACCGAATGGGAGTAATAGAAATTGTAGTAGGAGTATTATGTGTGAAATTCGAGTTTTCATTGTGTAGTTTTGAGTAGGCAATGTTTGCCTTTTTCCTTATTGTTTTGTGTTGACAACCCGTGTCTATTATGTTTTAGATTTGTCTTTATTCAGCAGGCAAATTCAAGTAAATAGGCGTTATACATTCGAAGATATGTACTTACGATCATGTTTATTTTCTTTCAAGGTTTAACCAAGCCATTTCGTCATCGGAGAGATCAAGATTCAATGCACCAAGTGAAGATGCCATCTCTTCTAAGTTAGCTGGACCGACGATAGGAAAGATAGGGAAAGGTAGGTGGACGCAATAAGCGAGAGAGACCTGAATTGCGGAAAATCCGTATTTTTTACCTAATTGTTTGGCGCGTTCGAGTCTTTCAAAGTTATCATCGTTGTAATACACGCGTACCATATCACCGTTATCTCGGTTCTCTTGTGTAAATGCACCACTAAAGAACCCTCGTGCTTGCGATGACCACGGCATCAAAGGGAATTGGCTTTCTACATGCCAACGGCGTGCATCAGCATCAACGTTTACACAGCCTCCCCACATCGGTTCCATTGGGACAGCAAGGCTTATGTTGTTACTACAAGCAACGAAACCGCTCAAATTGTTTTCTGAAGCGTAGGTATTTGCTTCAACGATACGGTTGGGTTGCCAATTTGAAGCGGCGATAGTTCGGATACGTCCAGCGTCTATCTCTTTGTTCAAATAATCAATGATCGTGCTTACTGGCATTGCAGGATCATCTCTATGGAGCATATAAAGGTCAATATAATCGGTGTTGAGACGAGTTAGGTTTTCGTCAAGGTCCTGTTTGATGTATTCTGGTGAAACACGGTTTGGTACACCACCATGAGGATGTCCACCTTTATCTATCAGAAACACCTCGTCCCTATTTCCACGTTCCTGCATCCATTGTCCAATTAACCTTTCGCTATTACCGCCTCCATAAATGTGTGCTGTGTCAAGTATATTTCCACCTGCTTCAAAGAATGTATCCAACATTTTAACACTATGTTCATAGTCCCCAGGTGAATACATCATAGTTCCCAGAATTAGTTGTGAAATCTCTTGGTCAACACCGGGAATTTTTATCCGCTTCATTTAATTGCTTTCCTCATTTCTACCTTTTCTTTGTTTCTAAACGCTACGATTTTGATGATTTACATCAGAACATTGTATCACATTAGATACAGGAATTCAATGTAAAATTCTAATCTTACCAGAGACAATTATTTCTCTCGAATCGTATTTACAGCAGGTGTTAACAAACTCAATTCACACACAATAATTGTTGTTTAGGGGTTTTCATACCTAACTATCCAACTTATAGCACAACCCTAAAAGTTTTAGAGTCAATCCTGACAAAAATTGTCATAATAAAGCCGTAATCCCTGTGCTGATAAGAGTTTGTAGCCTTAGTCAAAAATTGACAAAATTACGATTGACTCTAAAAACTCTAAAGTATGACATTTAAAACCCGTCAATAGTCGTGAATATATTGAGAATGTGTTTTCTTATCCGTATTATGTTTTCGGTGGTAAATCTTATTTGTTTAACAGACAGAATCCTCCTACTTTATTTCTATTCACCTTTTTAAAATACGACAAATGATTGTCTGTAAATATTGCCTTACCGTTAGAGGCGATTCTGGTAAATTGCTTGAACGAGTTCCATGGTTTTGATTGCATCAGCAAAACAAGTTAACGGTTGTTTGTCTTGCTGAATACAATCAACGAAATGTCTACTTTCTCCATAAAATCCGTAGGTCTTATGTACTGAATCAGAATTAGCTGCTTCTTCAGGGGTAATTTCAGTTTTTCCTTCATGCGTGTGTAGTATAGCAGCACCACCAGCATCCGGATTAATATATGCGGATATACCTTGTGCGTGCATCTCAAAGGTATGGATTCGTCCACCGACTGCCCAATTGGTGCATAAATACCCGGATGCACCGCTTGTGAACTTAACAAGTGCGTTGAAACTGTTCTCTCGTTCGGAGTAGAAACGATTGATGTCACTCGCAACTGCTTGAACATCACCACCACCGAGCCAACGAAGTGCGTCTACAGCGTGAATAGCATCACATGTCAATACATCAATAACACCATCATAATATAGAGCGTTTGGTGAATTTTTGTGGAAGGTAGACATACACTGAATAATTGGTCCATTCTCTTCAACGATCTGCTTAACTTTTTGCATAAGCGGAATAAAACGACGGTTGAAACCTACCATCGTTTTGCACCCATGCTTTTCTGCTGCCAATGCCATTTCCTTTGTTTGATGCATCGTGATTCCTGGTGGTTTCTCAATGAATACATGATGTTTCTGTGATAAACAGTGGATTACAAGAGGGAACAGATGTTGTGGAGGCATCAAGATGTAGACAGCATTTGGACTTGTTTGTTCAAGCATTTTCCGATAGTCAGTAAAGGTATGTTCTATCTGAAATTTCTCTGCGGTTGTATGGAGTTTGGATTCTACAAAATCACATAACCCTACGAGATTGACATCTTCAAATTCTGAGAGTGATGGATAGTGCACCCCGTTTGCCATACCACCTGCTCCGATTAAAGCGATGTTAACTTTGTTCATAATTTCCTCCGACCTGTTGTTTTTCTTGTATAATACAGAAGGAAATGTTAAAATGCAACATACTTCTAAATCCAAAATATCCTCCATCAACATCTTATGAACTTTGATCCAATCAAATTAGAACTTTATAAAAACCTACTTACCTCAGTATCGGAAGAAATGGGTGTTACGCTACAACGGACTGCTTTTTCTCCAAACATCAAGGAACGCCTTGATTTCTCTTGTGCAGTTTTCGATGGTTCAGGACAAATGGTAGCGCAGGCTGCACATATACCTGTCCATCTGGGTTCAATGCCACTTTCGGTTTTGGCAGCAATAGAACATACCGACATGAAACCTGGTGACATGATAGTGCTAAATGATCCATATCGTGGTGGTACACACCTTCCGGACATAACTTTGGTTGCTCCAGTTTTTGGAGAAGAATCTACAAGTTATCCGACTTTTTATGTTGCTAACCGCGCACATCACGCAGATGTCGGGGGTATGACTCCAGGTTCCATGCCACTTGCGACAAGTGTGATTCAGGAGGGGATCCGTATTCCGCCAGTAAAACTTGTACGAGGCGGTGAACTGGATACCGATCTGTGGGAATTGATCCTTGCCAATGTGCGGACACCGACAGAACGTCGTGGGGATATGGAAGCACAACTTGCAGCCAACCGTATCGGTGAACGTAGATTACAAGAAATGGTATCCAAATACGGTGTTCCAGAAATCAAGTCGTATATGCAAGAGTTATGTGCCTATTCAAGTCGGATGGTTCGTTCATTCTTACGTGACCTCCCTGATGGAAGATACGAATATACAGATTATATGGATAACGACGGTATTACTGATGATCCAATTGGGATTCGTGTTGCAATAGAAATTAAAGATGACACAGCAGTTGTTGATTTTACAGGAACATCTGGACAAGTTCGAGGTTCCGTTAATGCGATATACGCTATAGCGGTCTCAGCAGTCTTTTATACGTTCCGATGTGTTGCTGGTGTTGATGTCCCATCCAATGCGGGATGCATGGAACCGATCCGAGTTATTGCTCCTGAAGGTAGTGTTATCAATGCTAATTTCCCTGCTGCGGTTGCTGGTGGAAACGTTGAAACCTCGCAGCGAATCGTTGATGTGCTTTTTGGTGCATTGTCTCAAGCGTGTACAGACCTTATTCCCGCTGCAAGTAGTGGTACTATGAATAACATTACAATAGGTGGATACGATGCATTACGTGAACGGGATTATACATATTATGAGACTATCGCTGGGGGTATGGGTGCACGTCCAACTTGCGATGGGATTGATGCTATTCATACGCACATGACGAATACTATGAATACTCCTATTGAGACAATAGAGACGAGTTATCCGTTGCAGGTTGAGAATTACGCGATTCGACAAGGAACTGGTGGTGCTGGAGAATATCAAGGTGGGTCAGGGATTGTGCGTTCTTTCAGACTTCTCACAAATGCTGAGGTTACCATCCTTTCTGAACGTAGAGTGTTTCATCCTTATGGATTGCAAGGTGGGGAACCGGGGCAGTTAGGACGGAACGTGCTAATTCGTGATGAGAAGGAACAACCACTTGACGGGAAAGTTACCTTTTCTGCCCGCGAAGGTGATGTCATTCAGATTGAAACACCTGGGGGTGGCGGTTACGGAGAACCTGATAATAGTTCGTAGGTCGGCATTAAGTGTACGTAGTTCGACCATTTAAAAGAAAAAAGGAACGGTTAGAAAACCGCTCCTACCAGTATATATATAGGTTATTGCTAACTAAGATAAACCTTCTAATGTTCCTGTACTATCTCCTAATTTCCTTAAATTAACGTCCACTCGTTGTAACATAGAAAGCCATAAGTTGTTGAGTGGTGTTTCTTTGGGGTACTCTATATGTCGTCCACCATTTATTGTGCCACAACCACCGCCGGACAATAGGATGGGTAGGTCGTGGTGACTATGTCTGTTGCCATCTGAGTTTCCACTACCGTAGCAAATCATAGAATGGTCAAGTAGTGTGCCTTCACCTTCAGGAACGGAATCAAGTTTTTCCAGCAGATATGCAAGCTGCTCAATGTGGAAGATGTTAATCTTTCGTATTTTATCTATTTTCGCAGCATCACCACCATGATGTGAAATGTTATGATGACCATCGGAGATGTTTATTGTCGGATAGGTCTTATTACTGCCTTCATTTGCTAATGCAAAGGTCACAATACGGGTTACATCGGTTTGGAATGAGAGAACGATCAGGTCTAACATAAGTCGGACATGTTCCTGAAAATCTGCGGGGATCTTTTCCGGTGCAGAATATTCAATGTTTTCTATAGGTGGGAATTTTTCAGCGGATGCGATTCTCATTTCAATGTCTCGTATGGCAGTGAAATATTCATCAAGTTTTCGCGCGTCGTTTCCGCTTACGTTGTGGATTAGGTCCTTGGAATCTTGTTTCACAAAATCAAGGATGCTTTTTCGTTCTTCATCGCGTTGTAATATTGCTGCGTTAGGTTCAGTAGAGAACATACGGTCAAAGGCAAGTCTTGGATTAACCTCTTTTGGCAGGGGTTGAGTTGCTGACTTCCACGACATTGTTGCAGAATATACGCAGCTATAACCGGAATCACAATTACCAGCTCTATAGCCGGGTTCAATGCCGAGTTCCAACGAAGGAATACGTGTTTGGTCACCTATTTGTGAAGCTGCTGCTTGGTCAACAGAGATTCCAGCATGTATGTCTGTACCACTTGTTTTTCGAGGTTGTGCTCCTGTCAGGTATGCAGCCATTGCTCTTGCATGATCTCCACCACCATCACCATTTGCGCGTGCCTTATCTGCAGTTAGTCCACTGAGAACCAACGTTTTATCTTTGACGTTTTGCAACGGTTTCAAGATTTCAGTAAGTTCAAAGTTTGCACCAATCTGTTCAGGTTTCCATTTTTCCATTATTTTCCCGTTAGGACTATAAAGGAATGCCATCCGATTTGGCGCAGTTTGCGTTGACACCTCTTTTGTAGATGCAGTTGCAAAACTTGTGAGTGGTCCCATTGATTCTAACCACGGTAGGGCAACGCTGACACCTAATCCTCGTAAAAATGTTCTGCGTGAAAGTTGTTTAGAAAAATCCATATTTTCTTTACCTCATCTAAAATAGGGGTGCACCTTGTGCTTCTACATAAACTGAATATAGAGACTGACTTGCAGTCATAAAGAGTCTGTTCCTTTTAACGCCTCCAAAACAGATATTGGAACAAATTTCTGGGAGATGGATTTTGCCAATCATTGTTCCATCTGGCGCGAAGATATGGACTCCATCGTAACCTTCACCGACCCAACCTGCACCAGCCCACACATTCCCATCAACATCACACCGAAGACCATCAGCATTACCGGGTGCTGTCTCATAGAACACCTCTTTTTTACCCAGACGTTTACCTTCAAAGACATCAAAGACAACGATGTTTTTGGGTGGACCTGTGTCAGCAATATAGAGTTTTTCAAAGTCTGGTGAAAAGCATAAGCCATTCGGTCTTTCAAGATCACTTGTAACAACCGTTGCCTTACCAGTGTCCGGATTGAGGCGGTAGACAGAGGTAGGTAATTCAAATTCGGCTTTATGTCCTTCGTAATTATAAAGGATACCGTATCCAGGATCGGTAAACCAGATATGTCCATCAGGATGAACAACCACATCGTTAGGTGCGTTGAACCGTTTACCCTCAAAGTTATCAATGAGTACGGTTAAGGACCCATCATATTCAGTTCGTGTGACGCGCCGTGTGCCGTGTTCACAACTGATGAGTCTCCCTTGACGATCTCGTGTATGTCCGTTGGTATAGTTAGAAGGTTTGCGGTAGACACTTACTTTTCCTGTTGCTTCCTGCCATTTCAGGATACGATTGTTAGGAATGTCACTCCAGAGCAGATAGCCGCCATCACCGAACCATACAGGTCCCTCTGACCAACGCGCACCTGTCCACAACCGTTCTACAACAGTATTTCCAATTTTGTATTTGGCAAAACGCGGATCAATAACTTCAATGGCAGGATCAGGATACCGTTGAATGGATTTCCCATCTGTATCTGCCCAACTTGAAAATGCCCCTACAGATCCTAATAAAGGTAAGGCTGCACCCATACCAAGGTTGCGAATAAATGACCTGCGTGTATGTTGTTTTGAAGCACTCATAAGTATCACCTTTGATGTGTATTTTACCACACATCAAAGGTGTTGTCAAGTCAATTTACATGCGATTTAGAGATACATAACGTGCACCGTAGGTTTTCATGATCCGATTACGAATAAAGTCGTACTTTGCAGGGTTTATGGAACGAAGTCTATCTGGATAGACAAGATAGAATGCGAGGGTTTCCGCCATATCTTCGTTCGGGTTTTTTGTATGAGCGTAATCGGATACAAATGTTTTTCTATCTTTATTTGTTGACCAACCTTCTTCATTCTTCGGATCTTTATACCAACCTCCAAGTTCTTGCCAGTTGTTTTTTAGTTGTGCAGGAAAAAGATGAGACCATAAAAAATGCGCTTTTTCATGTGCGATTACGCGACGAGTATCACTCGTATAATTGCGATTAAACATTGACTGTACTAATTCAATATACTGATTAGTTGTCCATGCGACCCCCGCTGCTCTGATGTCATCATCAATCCTACAAATTATATACTTTAATTGCGGAACTTTATGTAATGCCTGTGGGAAATCTTCAAAAACAGAAATCAGCAGCATCAGGTCTTTATTCTCAAAATCTGCATAGTGTCTTGTGTTTTCTTTTGTTGTAAGTTGGGTTAGGATCTCGTAGGATGGTATATCAACTATTATATCATACCTTTCTTTTAATATCGTTACGAGGGCAGATCTATTCGTGCCATTTTCACTAATGTACACAACGGCAGCATTAAACAAACGTCTTTCAGGTGCTAAAATATCTACCGCACCTTCATTTGGGAAAACATCACTGCTAATCGCAACGGTTTTCATATTATTTCGAGATTCTATCTGGATATCATTTTGCATTTCATCATGACTTATTGTCCATTTCGATGGTATTAATTTCTCACCAGGATTTGGAGATATTGATTCCAAGATATTTTCCAAGGTTTGAGCATGTATTGTTGACCACGTAGAATCTAAATGGATAGAATATTTATATGCAAGTTGCTCAATCGGATTATCTTTACGGATTTCAAGTGGAACTGTATAACAACCTATTTGAATTATCAGAATTGTAAAGAAAACGATATATATTAATGGAAACAAAAATTTTCTATGCATGGTATTATCCTTTTGTTCCGCGTCGTAAAAGAAACGGATCGCTTTTGACTATTGCTGTAATCAATACGGATATTTTATAGTCTTTTGTTTCAAGTTCATTTACAATGTGTTCAATCGTTGGACGATCATAATACTCTAAACCTCTGCCTATGGCATAGATTAACATCTTTTCTGTTACACATTGTGCGAACTGTCTTTTTCTGTTTTTAAGAATTTGTTTTAGATCAGTAATACCTTCAAATGATGTACCGTCTGGTAGTTGTCCGGCAGTGTCTATTTCCTTCTCTCCATCCTTCGTTCGGTACTTTCCAATGGCATTGTAGTTTTCCATTGCAAACCCGATAGGATCCATTTTTGCGTGGCAGTTTGCACAAGCAGGATCATCTCTGTGTTGTTCAAGACGTTCTCTGAGTGTGGTACCGGTAATGGCATCATGTTCCTCTTCCAATTCGGGAACATCTGGCGGTGGTGGAGGTGGTGGTGCACCGAGTATCTGTTCTAAAACCCAACGACCTCTTTTTACAGGTGAGGTGCGTGTCGGATTAGAGGTTACTGTCAAGACACTGGCGTGTGTGAGGATACCTCCACGCGGGTGTTTTTGTAATGCAACGCGTTGAAAAGCATCGCCTTTAATCGGTTCTCCTTGGGCATTCCTCCAAATCTCGTAATGTCCTGCCAAACGCTGGTTTAGAAAAGTATAGTCGGCATCAAGTAGATCAAGGATACTGCGATCTTCACGGAATATTGACTCCAGAAATAGTTTTGTCTCTTTCATCATATCTGCACGTAGTTTTGGATTGAATGTCGGAAAACGTTTTGGATCAGGTGTAACGGTTTCCAGTCGTTGAATCTGTAGCCATTGTGCGCCAAAGTTCGTAGCTAATTCGTTTGCTTTTGGATCAGCGAGCATTCGTATGATTTGGGTTTCAAGTGATTCGGTTAGTTGGTTTTTCTCAGCGAGTTCAAGGAGTTCGTCATCTGGGATGCTGCTCCATAAGAAATAGGATAGCCGAGATGCGAGATGAAATTCATCAATCGGATGTGGTTCTTCGGTTTGTGGACGATCATCTAATTCTAATCGGAATAAAAACTTTGGTGAACATAGTATAACTTTAATCGCTTGTTGGATAGCTGCTTCCCATTTTGCACCTTCTGCTTGAAAAGATTCCGCAAACTGAACGAGTTCTTCTATTTCCTGATTGCTGGGTGGACGACGATATGCTTTTCGGAGTAATCTTGTTAACACCTCACGTGTCTGTTCTGTTTGAGAAATGTCTGGTGTGCATGCTAATATTTTTAGATGCGATTCGGGTCTGGTTTCCAGCGGTCCTACCGATGTGATAGCACGAATGTGAAGTATTGCTTGTGGTTCACCCTGTTCAGGTTTTACCATAGCAATTCCTGCCAATTGGATATTCGGTACTCGACTAACAAGGTGTCTGATTGTCTGAAGTTTCTTTGGATCACGCGCTGTAATTTCAAATATTTCTAAAATTTTAATTCCTTGTTGCACATTAGGGTCTACACCGATTAACTGTGAGAGTTCCTCTGGTGAAGAGACATCTTCAAGGTTCTCACCTTGAATGAAGAGTGCCACGTGGACGGGTATTTCACTCTCTGTTTCAACATAAACCGTTGCCCGTAAATATGTTTCTACATCGTGTAAGAGTTTGAGAGTGGAAGCGTTTGCTTTAAATGGTCCAGATAACCAAGGTTCTGTTGATTTTGGATCAAGCGGACGAAAACGCTGATCTCGAACACTATCGTGACGTGGGAGTAGGTATTTTGTATTCAGGTAATTTGTGGAGGGTTTGGGTGGATCAAGAATGATAACTCGTGTCGCTATTGCTTCTGCTGCTTCGAGATACCGTTCCATTAACAGTGGTGACATCGTCAGCACATCACCGATGTTATCAAATCCGTGTCCCACATCATCTGCAGGAAAACTTTCGGTCGGATCAAAATCTGCCCCCAATAAATCTCTAACGCTGTTTCTGTATTCGACTTTATTGAGTCTGCGGACGGTTACGCGACCGGGATCCGGTTTAGCGTTGCGGCTTGCATCCTCAAAAACCGCATTGATGTGTTGGACAAACGATTCCATTTCTTCCAATGAAGGTTGCTCGTTACCCTCTGGAGGCATGTGACGTGTTTCTACCATTTGAAGCACTATATCCCAGATATCACTATCTTTGATGAGTGACATGTTGTCCTCATAAGAATCAAATCCGAGACCTGCCTCGGGTTGATCACCTGCATGGCAGCCAAAGCAGTATTTCTCTAAGAATGGGATACCCTCTTTTGCAAAATTTGGAACACGATTTTCACCGATACTTGGTTTTAAGGATATAAATATCAGTAGCAAGGTTAGAAAAAGAGGTAATGATAGGTATTTGTAAAGGATTAATGGTTTCATAGTTATGAGCGTTTTTATTCTGTTGTAGTTCATCGGTGTAAATAGTAACTGAATTTATGCTTCTGTGTTTATGAATACATTATGTTGCAGTTGATTTCTCTTCATTATCCAATAAATTGGTTGTATGATAAACTTGAGTTGAGAATAAGCCGGATTCTGTATATGATGATCATTCATCTGGGATCAATGTTTCCATTAACCTCAAGCGGTTACCCGGAGACGAGGCGGACACACCTTTAAATGTCTCCATTTTACCTTGCTCCAAACGGGGTTTACCGAGCTCCATAAGTCACCTTATGGACTGGTGCGCTTTTACCGCACCGTTTCACCTTTACAACGTTGTTGGACGTTGTAGTCTACTTTCTGTTGCACTTTCCATAGCGTTGCCGCTCCTGGGGGTTACCCAGCATCCTGCCCTGCGGAGTCCGGACTTTCCTCATCTCATTTTGAGACGCGATCACCTACTCAACTCAAGTATTTCTTAAGGGTAACATATTTTAACTTTGGTCGGCAATATAAATATTGAATTTGGGTTATGGCTTAGATAAGAATTAGTTAAATTATTAGGACTTACACAACCTCAATGGTTCGTGTAAGTCCTAATGATATCAAAGAGGAGGGTTTATGAACATCCGCTTGTTGCACCACAATTAGTGCATCGGTAGCAGATACCGCTTCGGATCATTATCGTCCCACAATCATGGCAAGGTGGGGCATCTCCGTGACGAAGTGAAATAAGTTTTTCGCGATCAGTCCATGGATTTGCGTCCCCATTATTTCCATGTCCATGCGGACGAGTTTCTGTGGTTAATGCCATCTGGTCATCTAACTCAAGAACTTCCGTAGCCTCTTCCTGAACATCTTTCGGAAGGAACTCTTTACCGAGATAACGGAATATATAATCAACAATCGATTGTGCCATCGGAATATCAGAATTTTGCGTGAAACCCGACGGTTCAAACCGGACATGACTAAATTTATTGACAAGCGATTCTAACGGAACACCGTACTGTAGTGCGACAGATATGAGGATGGCAATAGAATCCATAAGTCCTGATATAGTAGACCCCTGTTTGCTCATAGTAAGGAACACTTCACCAGGCGTACCATCTTCAAAGAATCCGACACTCATGTAACCTTCATGTCCACCGACACTGAATTTATGTATCCTTGCATCGCGTGTATCTGAGAGTCGTCTTCTGATGGGACGTTCACTTGCTTCGTCCTGTGCATCCTGTTGACTGCTGGTTGATAGCGGTTGGCTGCCTTTGCTACCATCACGGTAGATTGCGAGACATTTGACACCGAGTCTCCACGCTTCTACATAAAGTTCCTTGATATCGTCTACTGTTGCTTCTCGCGGGACGTTAACTGTTTTTGAAATAGCACCTGAAATGAAAGGTTGCACAGCTGCCATCAATTTGAGTGGTCCCATATGATATATAAAACGTGTTCCATGCTTACCAGACTGTACTGCACAATCAAAAACAGGATAATGTTTAGATGACAGATGTGGTGCGCCTTCAACGGTTCCTGTACCACAAATGATTTCCTCAGCACTTGCGATTTCGCTTGGGTTGAATCCGAGATATGTGAGCAGGTTAAAATCAGGATCCGCAGCTTTTTCAGCTGTGATTCCCAGCCTTTCAAGGCATTCTTCTCCGAGAAAACCGGGTGCAAAAGCGAGATTGAGATCAAACGCACTTGGTAACATTTCTTCAACATGCGCGATGTCTTCCTCAGTGAAACCTTTGTATTTGAGAGATTCCGGATTGATATAAGGTGTTCCCTCAAGTGTCCCTGTTCCAACGATATGTGTGACAATCGCTTCAATGTGTTGTTGTATGTAACCGAGTTTTTCTAAAGCATCACGTACACTTTGGTTGACGATCTTGATGTAACCACCACCAGCTAACTTTTTGAATTTGACAAGTGCAAACTCAGGTTCAATACCAGTTGTATCACAATCCATAAGGAGGGCGATGGTTCCTGTAGGTGCGAGAACACTAATCTGTGAATTGCGATAACCGAAGTTTTCACCTTTTTGTTGACAGATATCCCAATCTTTTCGCGCGGCTTCTAATAGATCTATCGGACATGTTGTTGCATCAATTTTGTACGCAGCATCCCGATGCATATTGATAACACCCAACATTGAATCGCGATTCTTAGCATATCCGTCAAAAGGTCCGATACTCTTAGCGATTTCTGCGCTTGTTTGATATCCATGCCCACTCAAGATAGCAGTGATAGCACCAGCATAACTACATGCTTCTGCACTATCATAAGGAATACCTAATCGCATTAAGAGTGCACCTAAATTCGCATATCCAAGACCGAGCGGACGATATTCATGGGATTTTCTGGCGATTTTTGGAGTTGGGTATGATGAGAGGCTCACAATGATTTCCATTGCTGTGATAAATATTCGCACAGCTGCTCTAAAACCATCAATATCAAAAGTGTCATCATCATTCAGGAATTTGACGAGGTTTATACTGGCGAGGTTGCATGCAGAATCGTCTAAAAACAGATATTCACTACAAGGATTACTTGCGTAAATCCGATCAGATTGCTTACATGTGTGCCATTTCTGAATTGTGTCATCAAATTGGACACCTGGGTCCGCACATGCCCATGCAGCTTCAGCAATTTTATCTACCAACATTTTTGCTTCATATTCATTAGCAACTTCACCGGATGTGCGATAAGTTGTTTGCCATTTTTTCCCTTGTAGATAGGCATCCATGAAGATATCAGGAATTCGGACGGAATTATTGCTGTTTTGTCCACTAACAGTTCCGTAAGCCTCTCCGTTAAAGTCAGCGGGATAACCTGCTGCAATGAGTGCTTTTGCCTTCTCTTCTTCTTTCATTTTCCAGTCAATGTACTCAACGATTTCTGGATGGTCCATATCTAAAATGACCATCTTTGCGGCGCGCCGAGTTGTGCCACCAGACTTAATGCTGCCAGCCCATCTGTCAAACCCCTCAAGGAAGGAGAGAACACCGGAACTTTCTCCGCCACTGGAAAGGTGTTCACCTTTTGCACGTACCCTACTAAAATTAGAACCTGTTCCACTACCATATTTAAAGAGTCTAACTTCTGCTTTTTGAAGATCCAACATGGAATCTAACGAATCATCAACACTTTGTATGAAACATGCGGAATTTTGCGGGTATTGATATGCGTTTTCTGAAATGCTAACTTTCTGTGCTTCTCTATCCCAATAATAATTTCCACCGCCGCCTTTAATCCCATATTCATGCCATAAACCGCAGTTGAACCATACGGGTGAGTTGAAAGCACCTCGTTGCGTGACAAGGATGTGCGTTAACTCCATTTCGAAAGTTTCTGCGTCATCGGGTGTAGCAAAATAACCACCAATTTCTTCACCAGCACGACGAAGTGTACGAGCGACACGAGTTACTAATTGACGAACACTGGTCTCAGATTCTATCTCTGGAATTCCAGCTTTTCGAAAATACTTTGAGGCAGCAATATCCGTGGCGAGTTGTGTCCAAAAAACAGGGACTTCCACGTCATCCTGCTTAAAGATGGCATCACCTTTCTCATTGTAAATTGCGGCATCACGATGTTCCCACTCTATCTCATCATACGGATGTGCCGCCGAATTCGTGAAGTGACGTGGGAAGGTAAGTCCTGTCCCATCACCTTCCATCGGATGTTTCACTGCTTCATCAATTTCTTTGATATCGTTAGCAGCCATAAATTTTCCTCCTGTTAAAAAGTTTATCAAAATAGTGAAGATTCTGCAAGGAAAAAACGAGAATATCTACCTAATTTATTTCTCTATATATTGTCAGCGGCATGCATTTATATCTTCATCTCAAATATAAAATTTCTATAAATATAGTAATACTACACTCTCATGGTATATGGAAGTTATAAGTTAATGTGTGAAATATAACCAGTAATGTTCCTTTTTCATATTAACGCCAGAAATGTATTAATCAGTACAGTAAAATTGGAGATTTAATCTGATTAATTGTGAATGATTATTTTTACAGATTTTATGTTTATTGAAAATGAATTGGTGGGGTTGTAGGCAAACAACATTAAGGTAAATATATGCGGTAAATTGGGTTGACCTGAAGTGAGACGCAGCATACATAATTAACGCAAGATTGCAAGTTTTCCAATCTTTTCAACAGAGCTATTCTGCGTTTTTGCGATTACACGGTAAAGGTATACTCCATTGGCGCAGCGTATTCCTGTTTCATCCCTTCCATCCCAAAATGTCTCATTGTTTCCCCGCTCTGCACTTGCATCTGAGATGGTTTTGATCAACCTACCGCTAACTGTATAGATTTTAATGGTAACTTTATCGGAGGGTTGCACTAATTTGTATGTGAAAAAGGTTTTGCCATCTTCTACCGGATTAGGAACATTAAAAGCATCGCTGATATTGACTGCCTCATCAAGTGTGAAGATTGTATCAAGTTTAGTGGTGTTTTCACTTGTATCTGTGGCAGTTACTTGCAACCGATATGTACCGTTCGGAAGATCAGGTGCAAAACTGAAATCTGCTTTAACTGGATCCTTTTCATCAAATATCCATTTTGCATCATCAAATTCAGGATAGCGTCGTGTGGAATCACCCACATCAGTATCTGTAGTTATCATATTGAATGTAATGTTGAGAAGCGAATTGTCAAGAGCTGTTTCATCCGTGACACGGATTTCACAGTACGGTTGTTCTGTGATACGGTTTTTGTCAAAATCAACCCCTATCCCAGTTGAATTAGTATCAGTAACTTCTTCACCAATTAGGACTTCATCGTTTACGAGAATATCTATCACTGGAGGTGTAATGTCAGGCATTTCAATCACTACGAAACTGATTCGGATTTTCTTCTCCTTTCCACCAATTGAATTTCCATTAAAATCACTTGCTTCAATTTCAAAAGTGTACTCACCTGGAAATAATATAGGATGGTAATCAATCGGTACAGTGTTGACATTCTTTGGATTCCGTAATTTGTAGTCAGAGATAGGTTTAAGCGATTTACCGTTGTCACCTCGTCGAATAACCAAGGTATCCAAGTTAACACCATCAGTATCCTCAAGTAAAATAGAGATATGTGGACGTGGTGAAATGACGCTACCAGATTTAGGTTGAACACCATCTACCCATAGATTGAATGCAGGAGGTGTTACATCATCGCTACTAAGGAGTGTAAAAGGTGTAAGTTCAGTCGTTTCTGCGGTGATTGTAGCGACTTGTGCTGTGCTGAATTTTATCTTATCTCCAAATTGAAAAGGTTCCGAACTTGATGTGACAAGTATCTCAAACCCGAGATGACTAAGGTAGAGACTTTTGTTAACTTGTCCGTCCACAAGAGCATTGTTTGGTAAATAGACCTTTGTTCCATTCCTATCACGGATTTCATAGCTTTGATGAGAAGTAAAAAAGATGAACCAATCTCCTATTGCAAACTCATTATTGGGACCGAGTTTTGTCGTAATCGTGGCAGTTCCGTTACCAGCATTCTGACTTCGTGTCCCCTTTAGGAAAGATAAAGTCTCTTTATAATCTGTTTCAAAGATGAGAATATCTCCAAATTCAAATGGGACAATTTGTATTCCATCACCCAGTTCTGGTGGTTGTTCCCAATTTTTGGGTATTGTAAATTCTAATCCATAATTTTCTTCGGTAAATGGTATATCAAGTTCTCCGAGTTCTTCAAATTGCTCATATACAACATGATGCTTCCTTTTTAAGTATACCGCGTATTGGGTTGGGTCCACAAACAGGATGACCCAAATCCCCGCAGGTGTCCGCTGCGGGTCAATCTTGATGTTTTCTGTTTGGAGAGGCTGTATATTTGCGTTTTCCGCTTGAATAGGCGTAACATAGTTTTCCAGTTGAAAAATTGGTCCCTCATTTTCGGGTTGTGGTTTACCGTTCCCATTAAAATAATTGACCTTAGACGGCAGCCGTTTCCATTTTTCGTATTCAGGTTTCCATCTATATATGCTGAGTTTTTCAGCTTCCTCAATCAATGATGCACGATAATCCTTACTACCTACCTGCCACGGTGTGTTCTCTCTAACAGTATCTTCTAAACTGCTATCATCAAACCGCAGTTTAAGAGTTGCCGGTTTTTTCAATGTAATATCTGACGTGCGGAATGACACTTCATACTGTTGCGCATACTCATCCCCAGTTCGGAGTAGACCTCTTCGGAGTGCGGCGACACGAGGTATGGTGGCATAACTTAAGGATGGCTGTGTCAAGCCAAATGGATCGCTGGAAGATATCGTAAGTGGCACCCTATCACCTTCAATTTCTGCCGCCTCAGTTGGAAGATCTATATCAAAGACTCTGTCAAGACTAAATGCTGACAATGGTTCTGAAGGCGCGTAGTAGAATTCGTTAACAACAAAAGTAATATATAGGGTATTGTTAGATTCGATCGGTTCCACAACATTACCTTTGATATCTCCATCTTCGGTATCTACTTCTGGGTCAACCATAACATAAACTTTGTGTATTCCGGTTGGCAGACTTGTGTCTAACCTTAACATCGCAATTGTATGCTGTAAGACTGTATTTCCTTCCTGCCAGTCCTCGGGTTTCAGTGTAATTATGCCTAAGATATTAGCATCTTTATCTACAATCTGATTATTGTCTAAATCAGGATTTCCATTTGCGAAAACAACATCAACGTCAGTTTTGACAGTCCTTCCTCCATTATTTATGATCTCAGCAGCAAGGAAATATTTTTCTATTTTGCTATCAAAAACATAGCGTATTGGTGCGATACTTGCCCCATCGGTATTAATGGAGAGACTCGGTCCTTCTGGAATATTAACCTTGACCCTATCAGTTTTTGAGGGGTATACAATTTCAAACCCGTTGGTATCCGTAACGATGATGCGATAACGGATATACCGTCCACCCAGCGGTAACGGTATAGGTGTTTGAATACCGTACCACTGTCCCCCGGGTTGTATTTCGCTGGTGCCTTGAGGCGGCTGAATCTTGACCATTGACGTGTATACGTCTTGAGGATTGACAGTACTATTCCATTGGACAACAATGGATCGTATACCTTGGTTACCACCTTGATCATCATAAATGAGTACCTGAATGTTGAGTGTATGGGTTTCTATTGCATCTAATTCATCACGCACATCACCGATTATCGGTGTATCTACCCAAAACAGATCACCACCAATAGCTGCCCGTTTACCATCATGAGCAAACAGCTGCACTGCCCCTCTTCCGGGTATTGCTTTTGTTGGGACATTCATCCGGATTGTTCCATATTCACCTTGCCATATTTTTCTTGTCGTTCTTTGTGTAAATTCATTTCCATACAAGGAGTCAAAATTGTTCTGAAAAACTGCGGAGATGATAAAGTTTTCTGTATTAAACCTGTCTGCTTTCCACCACGCACCATTTGTGTCGTATGTGCCAACCTCGTTGTTCAAAATAACAATCTGTTTGTCAGAATTAAGTGCGAATTCTTCCAAATTAACCTTAATATCAAGGGTTGGTAATGCGAGTGGTGTTGCCGGATCCCCGAAGAGCACATACTGCTCAGTTCCCGGAATAAATCTCCTATTGCCAACACGAGAAATATAGCTAATTTTTGCTTCGTTGATTAGTTTACCGATACTTGGAGGGGTTGCACCTATTTCACTAGCACCTTGCTTAGCTTCAAATGGATCGCGAACAAACATAGCCGTAAACAGGTCCTCATCAAAATCTGCGTTTGCTTGTGCGTATGTTAACCGAGAAGCGGAAAGCGAAGCGATAGCACCGTATTTTCCATGTAATAGTTGTTCACTAAGACAATGTCTATCGAATTCTTGTGGTTTATCAAACTCTCCATTTAAGCATGTGGTTGTTACAACAAATGGCAGATATTCGTTCCGCAAGTTGATGGCATCTGGGAGTCTGAAAATGCCTTCGTCTGCCCATGTTTGATTTCCACCGTGTCCTGCATATTCGATGACAAGTGCTCCCTTGTTGAAAGCATCAAGTATGGCGCGGTGAGTTAGGTCAGGTCTCTTTATCTGTCGCAAATATATCTGTTTCGTGTTGTAGGCTACAGGAATATAATCTTTGATCAGTAAGTTTCGAGTTTTCTCAAAAATTTCATCAGAAGGATTATCTGTTTCGTCATCAGAAACTTGAACAAGAGTACCTTGCCACGGACCAATTTTGGGGTTCTTTTCAAAATTGATTATTTTCTCGACCATTGTGTCGAGTTGATCATTTGTCTGAACCGACAACCTTCCAATCATCATATCTGGAAGTGCATCATCTCCACTCACGTTCACAAACCTTTGATCTATTGCCGTTTCTCCACTTTCCGGTGACCATGCATGGTAAGTAGGTACAAAAATTGGGTATAGTTTAAACTCCGGGTTGTGTTCTACGCTAACTCTTTTATAATCATAATGTGCATCACCAACGAGTAAAACGTAGGTAGGAGCAGGTGGTTGCCATGTATGATATGCATACCGTAAAAAATATTTAATGGCAAACGGACTGAAAAGACCAGAACTGAATTCATTGTAGATTTCGTCTATATTCACAACTTTGACTGTCAATCCTTGTTCTCGACGGAACTCAACCAAAGGTTTTATGCTCTCTAAAAATGTTTTATGTGTGATAACGATGTAATCTGCTTGTGTTGCGGGATTCCTTAAGTTGCTTGGTGGAACTTCAACGAGACTCCCAATACTATGATAGGCGTTGTTAGCAATTGCATAGTAACCACTACGACGTGTCACATCTTCCTCAAACAAGATATTGTATGTATTAAAACTCCTTGTTATTCTTCCGTCAACCAATTTTTCAGATATTCCACTGCTATGATTTAATGCATATACATCAATTGCGTCGGATGAGAAATTGACAATTTCAAAATGTGTCTTACCGTCAGCGACTGGCTCTGTATCGGAGTTAAATTCGAGTCGGTTTGATGTTGCGCGAAAAACGTGCCAGTATTCAAATTCATACCAATCAAGATAGAAGTCAATAGTACCTCTTGGTGTATTGTTTGTATCCTTTGCTTCAATGACCAGATGATTTACTTCATTATGATGAATTTTGTTCTGTGGAAAAACTCGTGTCACAACAGGAGCATCTTGTCGTTTCCATTCCGCGTCATCACCAAGTGTATTATTATTGAAATGAATCGCAGCTGCATGTGGTGCTGCATTCTTACGGTGTGCTCCTTGCAACCTTACACGAATGATGGCATTTCGTTCATCAGTAAAATGATCTCGGTTTACTGCATTAGGCAACTCAACCAAAAAAAGTTTCTTACTAATTTCAGAATTATCACCTCTAAGCCCCGTCCAGAAATAGTGGTCAGCTAACTCCGATAGTATATCATCTCCATCAAGTGCATTATAGTGTACGTTTTTTTCAAACCTTAATTTCGTTTTAAATGCACTTGGAATATTGATATCATCTGATATCGGTGTGACGGACCGAGTACCTATACGAAGTGTGTCACTTACTCCTTGTGTAACTGCTGCTCCTTTTTCTGTAAAGCTGAACCAGTAGATATTTGTATCTGTAAATTTATTACTCAAAGCCCGTCCATAAAAGACAATCATATCCCCTTGATCTATAGTATCATTCTGGTTATTATCAAAGATATAATAACCCTGTTTTCGACTATTTTCTTCTACAGGAGTGCTATCTAAATCTATCAGTATGCTATCCAAATCTATCTTTTCAGGTGTCACACCTGCTGATTTAAGATTACTATAACTGATGCGATACATATTACTTCGTGTTATTTGAATCTTGAATCGTCTTCGCGTTGTATCAGTTGAAGCAGGAGCTCTCGGTATCTGCATGGAATGTATCCGAGCTGGCCTGTGCCGCCACGGATATGCTTGTGTGTTGTTAATCAACATCATCTGAAATAGATCTTCATAAGCGGAACTCTCAAGAGAATGTGATGTGAAAGGTGCAGGTGCATTTGTTGAAGCACCGAAAAAATCTATGCGAAAGGTGATGTCATCTGTGATTTTTATCTGATTAGTATTACTATTAAATTGTATCGGACAGATGTGGAGTACCCCAATCCGTTGTGAACGAACATATCCTACTGGCATGACATTTACCATTTCAGCAGGATATAAAGGTGATGGATTCGTTCCTGTAGATAAAGTAGATTCTGATGTAATATCGTCCCTATTATATGCATCTGGAAAAAAAGGATCTGTTGCTTGATTTGTAGATAGTGGGTACTCAATTTTCTTGAAGGAACTTTGCTTTTGAAGCACTGTAGCGGTGACACTGCTGGAGGATGGGAGACCGAGTGTGACGGAGTAAATTGGGAGTTGCGGTTTTCCAATTTCGGATGTCAAGTGTGCTCCATTAAAATGTAAATTTGTTACCTTTTGCTCGTTCTGTTGCGAGTTTTGTATGACCAGTTTGGGAAGACGGAAACGAAGTATAAGAAAATGTGGCTCCGTTTTTACTACCTCTATCAGATTAGCAGCTGTGTGGGAGTTGCTTTTCAGAACGGGAGATTTAAGTCCATTTGACAGTGGATTGCCTAATGTACCTACATTAAACTCAACATATAGGACACTCATTAACAAACATAATATAAAAATAGAAAATGGAAAACGTTTTTTCATATATTTTAAGAACTCACTATTTGTGATGCTGCAGCTAATGCAGCGATAAGGCTTGTATCGTTAGCAATACCTTTACCAGCAATGTCGAACGCTGTGCCATGGTCAACACTTGTGCGGACAATAGGCAAACCTAATGTGATATTCACAACCTGTCCAAAACCTATAAGTTTAATTGGAATATTTCCTTGGTCATGATACATTGCGACAACAGCATCCCATTGACCACGGATCGCCTTTTTGTATAACGTATCTGCCGGAAGTGGACCATCAACTTGATAACCCGCTGCGTTTGCCTGTTGTATTGCTGGAGTGATGTAGGTCTGTTCTTCTTTGCCGAACATACCCTCTTCTCCTGCGTGAGGGTTTAATCCCGCAACAACTAAACGCGGTTTTGCTAAACCGAATTGAACTAACGCGTCATGTGTTATTCGGATGACATCGCTGATTCTTTCCACAGATAATTGTTGTGATACTTCTGAAATCGGAATGTGGTTGGTGACAAAAGAAACAGTTAAATTTTCTACTGTGTTTGTTGAGTTAAATGTATTTTTCTTCTCTTTTTTTAAATTATCACTAAATCTGGATATAATTTGGGAAGGAAAATCCCAAGTTTTGAGCATCATAACAGTATTCGAAGTTTGTGTCAAACCTGAGAGCATTTCAGTGTGTCCAGGAAATGGTGATCCTGCCCGTTGAATCGACGCTTTACAAATTGGTGCTGTTGTAATAGCATTGACCTTACCATCAAGTGCAAGTTTTACTGCAGTCTCAATTGCTTGGATGGCGGCTGCACCGCAGCGTGGATCTATAGTGCCATACGATATTTCTTCTGGTTGTAATGTACTCGCTTCTAGTACATCAATCCTACCGTATTTTGCTGTAATGTGTTTTGTAAATTGGAATAGTGAAATGCTGGGGAGGTTTTCTTTACCTTTGGGGAGTATGTCTTTGTCGGCAAGTAGTTTAACAGCGTTCTGAATTATTGCTGGACTACCTATGACAATCGGATGACATATCTGGTAAACATAATTGTGTGTTAGGGCTTTGACGATAATTTCAGGACCGATGCCGGCAGCATCACCCATTGTTATTCCAATGCGTGGCAACATAGTGATTTTGTATGGAAAACGGAATGTCTATTGTTCTACTTGTCTACTTTATAAGTCGATACAGTGTGGTCGCACGTGTTTTAGAGACATTACCTGAAGGCACATCAAGAATTTCATAAGTCAATTCCTGTACATCCTCTGTTGGGAGTCTATCAGTAATTATAGTAATGCGGTCACCGACACTGACAACTTTACCTGCTTTTGCAGGATGGTTGTTGAGTAATACTTTTCCGCGACTACATAGGGCATTTGCAGTATTACGTCGTTTGACAAGTCGTGAAATTTGTAGAAATTTGTCTACACGCATTTTCTGTGTATAACCGAATATTTTTAGATATAACGGTTGTCAGTTTCCTGTCTGTCCGATTACATCTGGATTCTGTAAGGTTGTATCATCTGCTGTAGGTGTAATTCCATCATGTTCAGATTCAGATACACTTTCTGTGTCTTTTTTGAGTGCTAACTCCAAGACTTGTGTCATGTCACTTACCTGATGCCATCTAATGTTCTCGCGTATTTCATCAGGAACATCCACAAGATCTTTTTCATTTTCCTCTGGCATTATGATGTTGACGATACCGTTTCGATAGGCAGCGAGTGCTTTTTCTTTGAGTCCACCGATTGGGAGAACATGTCCCCGAAGCGTGATTTCACCTGTCATTGCGAAATCCTTCCGCACCATTTTTCCAGTGATAGCACTGTGAATCGCTGTAGCAACGGTAATCCCCGCAGATGGACCATCTTTTGGTACTGCCCCTTCAGGTATATGAATATGAATATCGTTCTTTTCAAAAGTGTCTTTAGATATGTCAAAATTGTCTGCTCGGGATCGGAGGTATGCGACTGCTGTTTGGACAGATTCCCGCATTACTTCTTGCAGTTGTCCTGTCATATCTAACTTACCTTCACCCGGCATAAGTGTTGCTTCAACAGAGACAATATCACCGCCGACTTGTGTCCAGACCATACCGGTTGATACACCTACTTCATCATGTTCTTGTGCTTTAGTCCGCGTCCACTTAGGTGGTCCCAGATAATCACTTAAATTCAGAGATGTAACTTTAACCTTCAGGTCAGGTGTGTCGTCCGTCACAATCTGTTTAGCGATTTTTCTACAGACACTGGTAATACTGCGTTCAAGACTTCTAACACCTGCTTCACGTGTATATTTATGGACTATGTCATAAATCGCAGAATCATCAAACTCAATATTCTCTTCAGTTAGTCCATGACTATTCAACTGCTTAGGAATGAGTCCATTCGGATGGAATGTTGCGATATTATGTTTCTCAAAATCGGTATATCCGGGTAGTTCAATGACTTCCATGCGGTCTTCAAGCGCGGGAGGTATTGTGATACGCGTATTCGCTGTGGTGACGAACATAATATCCGACAGGTCAAATTCAACATCCAGGTAGTGGTCACGGAAGGTTTCATTCTGTTCGGGGTCAAGAACTTCAAGCAGTGCTGATGCGGGGTCACCGCGCCAGTCAGAACTCAGTTTGTCTATTTCATCAAGAAGAAAGAGTGGATTTTTCGTTTGGACATCTCGCAAACCTTGAATGATGCGACCGGGAATAGCACCGATATAGGTTCTGCGATGCCCGCGTATCTCGGCTTCATCACGAACACCACCGAGGGACATCCTGACAAATTTTCTTCCGGTTGCACGCGCTATAGATTTACCTAATGATGTTTTTCCGACACCTGGAGGACCGACTAAACAGAGTATTGGTCCTTTAACCTGTTCAACCAATTTTAGGACAGCAAGGTATTCTAATACATTCGATTTTGGTTTCTCTAATCCGTAATGATCTTCGTTGAGGATCTTTTCTGCCTGATCAAGTTCGATGGTATTTTCAGTACGTTCTTTCCACGGAACAGCAAGAAGCCAATCCACATAGTTACGAATCACTCCAGACTCTGCTGACATTGGTGGTATTTGTGCAAGCCTATCAAGTTCTTTAAGTGCTTTCTTTTCTGCTTCTTCCGACATGCCAGCATTTTCGATCTGCTCGCGCAAATCGTCTATTTCATCTACCTCATTCTCCCTACCAAGCTTCCGTTGTATAACTTTTAGTTGTTCTTGCAGATAGAATTCACGATGTGTTTTCTTAACAGACTCACTCACTTCAGACTGAATTTCATCTTCAAGGTCAATTAAGTCAAGGTCTGCCTCAAGAAACGCAATAAGTAATTTAAGACGTTTGATTGGATTGAGTTCGGAAAGGATTTCTTGACGTCTGTGCGGTGGAATGTCCTCAACAAAACGCGCGATGTTATCCGCGAGGATTCCAGGCTCTATGATTTCATGTATATGCCTTTCCATATCAGGTAGTATCTGTTTTGAATGTGTCTTTGCATAACTACGAAATACACCCTGTGCTTCTTTAATGAGTGTTTTAGACGCATCTGCAACACCTGTAAGTTCGGATGCGATTTTGACTGATGCTTTCAAATAACCATCATCTTCAGAGCATTGTATGACGATTGCACGTACCGTAGTTTCTACAGCAATACGTAGTGTGCCATTTCCGGGATCATGTTCTTGGATAATATTCCCAACGATCCCAACATTATGTAAATCATCTGGTTCAGGTTCGGCATCGTCATCAATTTCATTGTTTTGATGAAGGAACAGAACTTTCCAATTTGTATTGATAGCCGATTTTGCGGCAAGAACTCCCATTTTTCGTTTAATTGTCAACGGGGTCCAATCTACTAATCTGTTATCTATAATAGCTTTAGTTTTTGGATAAAATGTCTCAAAATGCGGTGGTAAGACAATCACAGGTAATAAGATAGTTGAATCGTTCGCAAGTTTTTCAGCATCTTGGTTCATGGTTTGCTCCTTTACGCTGTTTTTAAAGCTTCAGAAGTTGTGTCAACTAATTCAGGAGGACTATTGCCTAAAACACTATCTTTGGTTATCTGACAAACACCCACTTCAGAAAGTGATGGTATCTTATACATTGTATCAAGCATGATCTTTTCCATTACTGCTCGTAAGCCACGTGCACCAGTTTCGCGCTCTATTACCTGATGCGCAATTGCAGAAAGGGCATCATCAGTCACATCAAATTTCACACCCTCATAGGCTAAAAGTTGCCTATATTGTTTAACGAGGGCGTTTTTCGGTTCGGTAAGGATTTTAATCAGGGCAGATTCATCAAGTTCTTGTAGAACCGCAACTACAGGTAACCTTCCGATGAGTTCAGGTATGAAACCATATTTAGTAAGGTCTTTGGCGGTAGTTTGTTCCAGTATCTCATGGATCTTTTGTTGGTTTTTGGATTGAATTGTTGATCCGAAACCGATACTATGTTTTCCGAGTCGGTCTTTAATTTGTTTCTCTAATCCGATAAATGTGCCTCCGCAAATAAAAAGCACATTTTTTGTATCCACCTCTAACATCTCTTGATGTGGGTGTTTTCTTCCGCCTCGTGGTGGAACGCTAGCAATAGTACCTTCCAAAATCTTTAGTAATGCCTGTTGTACGCCTTCACCGGAAACATCGCGAGTAATTGATGGATTTTCAGATTTGCGTGTAATTTTGTCAATTTCATCAATATAGATAATTCCTGTTTGTGCGCGCTTAATGTTTCCATCTGCTGCCTGAATAAGTTTCAGAATAATGTTCTCTACGTCTTCTCCAACATATCCTGCTTCAGTAACGGTAGTAGCATCGGCGATAGCAAAAGGGACATTTAATATCTTCGCAAGTGTCTGTGCAAGTAGTGTTTTACCAGTTCCAGTAGGACCTATCAACAAGATGTTACTTTTGTCTAATTCAATGTCGTCAGTATTTTCATGTTGCAACCGTTTATAGTGCGTATAAACAGCGACTGATAAGATTTTTTTAGCGTGTTCTTGTCCTATGACATATTCGTCAAGTTTTGCCTTGATTTCAGCAGGTTCTAAGACTAAAACAGGTGGCTCAATATCTTCCTCTTCTTGTTCCTCAGTGGCATCGGGTGGATCAGGTAAATCTGCAGCTATATTTTTCTTAACGAGTATTCTATTACATTCATTAATACATACATCGCATATCATCGCTTCTGCTCCCTGAAGGAGCTCAGTTACTTGGCTGCGTTCTCTATTACAGAATGAACAAAACATCCTGTTATCAATTGATTCTGACATGGTATCCTCCGACTTCTTTTCCGAATATGCTTATTAATAACATGGGTATGTGTTTATCATTTAATGCATAAAAAACATACCCAATTATATTGTTATTGACGATGCGTGACAACGGTATCAACGATACCGTATTCAAGTGCTTCTTGGGAAGTCATGTAAAAATCTCGGTCTGCATCTGTTTCAATTTTTTCTAAACTTTGCCCAGTATGTTTGGCTAATATATTGTAAAGTCGTTCTCGTTCTCTTAAGATTTCATTGGCATGGATACTGATATCCGTTGCTTGACCGCTAATTCCACCAGCCATAGGCTGATGTATCAGTGCTTTTGCATGTAGTAATGCGTATCGTTTACCAGGAGTACCAGCAGCTAACAGGACCGCACCCATGCTGTAAGCACGTCCTAAACACCATGTTTGGACATCTGCCTTGATATACTGCATTGTGTCGTATATTGCAAGTCCTGCAGAAACCGAACCACCGGGTGTGTTGAGATATAGGATAATATCTGCATCTGGGTCTTTCCCTTCAAGAAAAAGCATCTGGGCAGTAACCAGATTTGCCACAGTATCGTCTTCAATCATAGTACCGATCATGATAATTCGATCTTCCAGCAACCGAGAAAAGATGTCATAAGACCTTTCACCTCGGTTAGTTTGTTCAACAACAAAGGGTACAAGATTCATTTTGTGTCCGTAGGGGATATTTGTTTGGTTATATTGTTAAGTCTCATCGGGCAGTTAACAATATGTTTTCTATCAAGTGAATGTAATATAACAAACACGATACCATATACGTTAACAATCCAATTAATTTGAAACTATCCAGTAATAATTAATGTCTTTTTAGCTGATGCATTTTCAATTAAATACTGGAAAATCTTTTCGTGCTGTAATTGAACCCTGAAATCTTCTAAACGCTTGTTAGTTTTCAGCAATTCGGCATATTTTTGTGCATCCCGGTTCATTTGTTCGGCAGCACGTCGAATTTCCCACTCTAATTCTTCATCACTAACATAAATATTTTCAGACGCTGCAATTTCCTCAAAAATCCAATTCTGTTTTGTTTGCTGAATAACATCCTTACGCACGTCTGATGGTAACTTCTCAAAATCAATCCCTGCTTGTTCGGGGGTTTGTTGTTGTGCTTGTAACTGCTGACGTACATTTTGTAATGACTGTTCAACATATTGGTCAATCAGATCTTCGGGAATCGTTATGTTTGTCTTATCAATCAACTGTTCAAGTATCTCAACTTTTTGTCTTTCAATCTGCAGAATACGTTCATTTTCCACCAAAGTATTCCAAATAACTCCATGCATCTGGTTATAGGTTTCATATCCGAGATCTTTCGCAAATTCATCATCCAGTTCAGGAAGATGTTTCAGGGTGATTGCATGCAGCGTCACAGTGTACATTATTGTTTTGCCGGAAAGTGAAGCGGTAGCGTGTGTTGTATCATCAAAGTTAACCTCAATCGATTTTGTTTCACCAATACCCATTCCTATTAAGCCATCTCTTAAGTCAGTGTTAAGTTCCTTTGATGTAAGGTCAAGATCTATATCTTGAGCAGATTCGTTTTCTAGTTCTTCACCGTCTATCGAACAGATCCAATCCACACGGACACAATCGGATGCTTCAACAGGACGTTCTTCCTCAATCGGTTCAAAAGTTGCAGATTGTAATTGCAATTGTTCAATATGAGACTCTACATCCTCACGTGCCACATTGACCGCTGTCTTGTCGGTTTCGATCTCTTCATAAGCAGGAAGGGTAATTGAAGGTTTTACTTTGACGATGGCAGCGAAAAGAAGTGGTTGATTTTCGGTGACTTTCAGTTGTTCCAAAGGTGGGTCAAATGTTGGTTGTGCAAGAGGCATTAACTCTTTAGATATCAATGCATTTTCGTATGCTGTGGAAACGAGTTCCTTTACAACCTCGGTATTTATATGTTCAGGGAATCGGGATTTGAGAATGGTTAAAGGTACTCGACCTTTTCTGAAACCCGGTAGTGTAACGTAACTCCGCATGGTTTGGTAAGCTTCTTCTAATGCTTCGTCTACATCTACAGCGGGGACCTCAATCTCAATTCTTACTTGCGTGTTATCAAGTGTCTCTACTTCAATTCTCAAGTTAGAATCTCCATTTATCAACTCACAAAAGGTACGCTTATCGCAATTTCATTGTCTTGTATTTATCTTATATTGAGGCAGAAAATGCAACCTACAAGTTTTAAAACTTATACACCACATTTTGAATCCATGTTGTTTTCTGAAAGTGGGCGAGGAGGGACTTGAACCCTCACGAGGCGTAACCCCAATAGATCCTAAGTCTATCCTGTCTACCAAATTCCAGCACCCGCCCTTTTTTCTAACCCTATAAAGAGAAACAGTAATACGGGCATCCGTTCTATGTTAGAACCGATGCGCCGTGAAGGAATCGAACCTTCAACCCTCTGATTAAGAGTCAGATGCTCTGCCAATTGAGCTAACGGCGCACGCGTCCGGAGGGATTCGAACCCCCAACTTATAGCTCCGAAGGCTATTGCTCTATCCATTGAACTACGGACGCATACGAAAGGTGGATGATGGGATTTGAACCCACGACCTCCTGATCCACAGTCAGGCGCTCTACCCCTGAGCTACATCCACCATATACAATACACGCCTAGCAGGACTCGAACCTGCAACCCACAGCTTAGAAGGCTGTTGCTCTATCCAATTGAGCTATAGGCGCATGTGGAAATCGGGGCGAGAGGATTCGAACCTCCGACCTTCTGCTCCCAAAGCAGACGCGCTAGCCGGGCTGCGCTACGCCCCGATAATCATTGTCTTTCATTGGAAAAATGTCTCTATATTATAATACATTATCTTGACAATTGCAAGTTAAACATTAAATTTTCAGAGACCTGCAATTGTCGTATTTATGAACGGTGAACTGGCATAAAGTAGGAGGAATTTGTCCGTTGAACACACAAAATTTACCTCTGCACATAACTAATACGTTAGATACCACTTTTACAAAATATTCGCAGCAAATGATTGGTTTCAATGAGATATGAAATACACCAATAATTATAATTAACGACAATTGAATTGCTCTGTTAGATTCTTGCTAAATAGACGGTATCATGCTATTATATTTCTATGCGAAAAATAATGGTGAATTTCGGTTGTGAATAAAATGAATACAAGTGAAATTAAGTCTAATAAATTTATGTAATGTGACAAAAAATAAGGTTTTACATTTCCAACAATTAAGAATAATGCTAATGGATATAGTTTACCAAAAAAGCAGCTATGCTTTTACTATTGTGCTTTGGACTATTATATTCTCAATATCTCCATTTATTATACAAGCACAAACAACTGATACCGACGATAACAACGTTCAGAATACCAATCAAACAGCCCTACTGACATTTTCGAAAGATGATACAGCAATTTATATTGGGAACACGTTTACGCTGCACCTGAATGTAGAAAACATCACCGATTTAGCGGGTTGGCAATGTAATATTGTTTTTGACCCTAATGTGCTTGAAGCGGTTGAAGTAACTGAAGGTGATTTCTTAAAAAAAGGTGGTGGAACAACCTACTTTCAGGCGAGTACGATTGATAACACAGTAGGGACAATAACTGATCTTGTCGCTGCACGAACTTCCATAGGTGGTGTTAGTGGGACAGGTAGGTTGTTGTCCGTTACATTCAAAGCAAAGACTATTGGTAACACACAAATCACTGTTACCAACTTACATGCAGGTACAGGTGGTATATCAGTGACAATTCCTCTAACTACTCCTGAGATTGTCATCACTGTAGAAGATCAACCCATATTGAATATAGGTGATCCTACTTTTTCCTTTTTCACAGAAGCTTCGCCTATTCTCGTCGGAGACACATTCACTTTACATCTGAATGTGGAAAACATCACCGATTTGGCAAGATGGCAATGTGGTATTGTTTTTGACCCTAATGTGCTTGAAGCGGTTGAAGTAACTGAAGGTGATTTCTTGAAAGAAGGGGATGCAACAACTTTTTTTCTGGAAAGCACAATAGATAATACAGCTGGTAAAATCACCGGTCTTGACGTGGTAAGATTAAGCAGAGATGGAGTAAGTGGCACAGGTAGATTGTTATCGGTTACATTCATGGCAAAGGCTATTGGGGAAACACAAGTCTCACTTACTAACCTTTATGCAGGTACAAGCAAGTCGGTAGCAATCCAGATAAATATACCTGAAATTGCGATTACCGTATCGGATGTAGGCAGTACCAGACTCTACTTTTCTATAGACGAAATCCCCGTTCGCGTTGGAGATACGTTTACACTCAACCTTAACATAGCAGATGTTACAAATTTAGCAGGATGGTTATGTGATATAGTATTTGACCCAGCCGCACTTGAAGCGGTTGAAGTTATTGAAGGCGACTTTTTAAAGGAAGCAGATGCATCAACCTTTTTTTTCAAGAGTACGATTGATAACGCTGCTGGTAAAATAAACAGTCTCGGTGCAGTAAGAATGAGTAAAAGTGGTGTTAGTGATACAGGAAAATTGGTATCGGTAACATTTGTGGCAAAGAGACTTGGAGAAACACAAGTCACAATTACCAATCTGTATGCAGGCTCAAGTGACTTGATAACAATTCCTATGCACACTCCCGAATATATTATCACTGTGGAAGAACGTGTGTTTCAATCTTGGGATGTTAATCAGGATGGAGAGGTGAATATCTTTGATCTCATGCAGGTGGCACAATACTTAGGAGAAGATGCTTCGGTCAATCCACAGTCTGACGTGAACGAGGATGGAACGATTGGTATCTTAGACCTTATTGTTGTCGCACAACACATAGACGAATCAACAGCTTCTGCCCCTGGTAAGATTGCTAACAGTAGTATTGATTTTGCTAATGCAGATTTAAACAACACTGCATTGTCTGCAACAATACGTACGTGGATCACGCATGCCCAGGTAGAAAATGACGGTTCTATTGCCTTCAATAAGGGTATCGCAAACTTACAAAAACTGCTTAGTTCAATGAATCCTATGAAAACAGATCTTCTTCCCAACTATCCGAATCCATTTAATCCAGAGACATGGATTCCCTATCAACTTGTGATTCCTGCAAATGTAACTTTGACAATCTATGACGTGAATGGTAATAATGTGAGGAACTTCGCTTTAGGTTATCAGGATGTAGGTATCTACAAAAACCGTAGGCGTGCGGTATACTGGGATGGTAAAAACAGTTTAGGTGAAACAGTGGCAAGCGGTGTCTATTTCTATACACTTACAGCAGGAACTTTCACTGCTACCAAAAAAATGTTAATAAGGAAGTAATAAGTTAACTATACAATATCAATGATATTCTGATAAGCTGCTCCTACCATTGTATGTATTATTTCCAATTGCTACAAAATAGATAAATTTGGACATACCTACAATATATTAATTACTATTCATTTTTATTGACCAACAAAAAAATTTGAGATATAATTCATTTAGACAAAAAACAAATAAATTTTCAAAATAATTATTATTGTCTAAATATGGCTATTAATACGTTAGACATCAACTTAGGTTTTCGCATCTGCATACTATAATAATATAAGAAGGGGAATAAAATGAAATTGTTGAAGAATGTCGTCTTATTCAGTTGTTTATTAATGTTCATTTTAGGTTATCAAAATATAGAGGCACAGAATATCGCGCAAGAAGCGTATGCTATTTTTGAAAATAGTTGCAATGGTTGTCATGGTGAAGGTGGTTCCTACACGGAGCAACTCATCATTCAATATCCCGCAGTAATTGAAGACGGTTCTGTTATTCCGGGGGAACCAGAAAATTCTGAGCTCTATAAACGCTTACTTGGACCTACCGAAAACGGTCTTCAAATGCCTTTCAACAGTGATCCGTTGCCACCAGAGCAAATACAGACGATCCGTCAATGGATTTTAGCAGGGGCACCAGATTGGAATGTTGATCGTCCTTTAGATCGTAGCTTCATCACCACCGATGCGATGCTTGATTCCATACAGAATCATTTGGATATACTCGGTCCATCTGACCGTCCTTATGCGCGGTATTTTACATTGACACATCTTTACAATGCACGTGAACGATCTGATACACTGGTTGACTATCGCAACGCGCTTTCAAAACTGGTGAACAGCCTTTCATGGGGACGTGATGTTGTTAATCCGGAACCGATTGATCCTGATGAAACAATATTTTACATCGACCTGCGCCGCTACCAATGGGAACAAGGAATTAATCGGTGGACGCTGATAGAAGAAGTATTTCCTTATAGTCTTAATTTCAATTTAGAAACAGAAACAGGACTACTTAGAAAACTGACAAATTTACGTGAAGCAATGGAGTGTAACGTGCCGTTTGTACATGTGGATTGGTTTCTTGCGACTGCCTCCTTACCCCCGCTTTACAACGACATCCTTGGACTCCCCGAGACAGACCGTGCGTTAGAGGCAGAACTTAATGTGGATGTTGCAGCAAATCTACAGACAGCACCCGGTATCCGCGTATGGCGTGCAGGTTTCAATGATTCCGGTGTCTCAAGACACAATCGGGTTGTTGAACGTCACGAATCTCCCTACGGAGCATATTGGAAAAGTTACGATTTTGCTGGAAGTGTAGGAACGCAAAATATCTTTAACTACCCGCTTACCTTTACCCACGATGGTGGTGAGATAATATTCAACTTGCCGAACGGTTTACAAGCATACTTTCTTATAAACGCTAATGGCAATAGACTTGATGTTGCACCAACGGAAATTGTTTCAAATCCTGCTGCGAGCGATCCTGCTGTACGTAATGGACTTTCTTGTATTGGGTGTCACACAGAAGGTATGAAGCAGGACTTTGAAGATACAGTGCGTGCAGTAATTGAGGCAAATGCTAATCTATCCGGTAGAGACCATGCACTACGCCTCTATGTGGAAAAATCGGAGATGGATGCACTTGTGAGCATGGATACCGAGCGATATAGGGTGGCACTTGAAGCAACAGGTGGTGACATTAAAGATATTGAACCTGTGCATCGTTTCTATGAAGCGTTTCAGGCACCGATTTACGCAGAACAGGCTGCAGCAGCTGTTGGTTTAGAAACAGCGAATTTCCTTGAGAAGATAGATACAAATCCACGTTTACAAGACTTAGGTTTGCTACAACTTGTAGGTGATAATGGACAGATGCAACGAGATGCATGGACAGCAGGTTTCCCCCAAGTGATTTCCACGCTATATGATGACACCATCGTAGACCCGTTACCACCAGGTCCAGAACCAGGTCCCGGAGGTATAGTTTTTATCCCTGACCTGAACCTAAGCAGTGCAATTAAACGGACGCTCAACATGTCACCCGATGCTACAATTACTCCTGCGGATATGGAAAGATTGAGGATTATTGTGGCGGATGAGCAAGATATTAGTGATTTAAGGGGACTTGAGTTTGCAACCCAACTTGAACGGATAGAATTTCGTCGCAATTCTATCTCAGATTTATCACCATTGAGAAATTTAACCCGGCTAAATAACATCAAACTGCGGGGCAACCAGATAACAGACATTACTCCTTTGGAAAACTTAATCAGAGTGGATTGGTTAGGACTTGAGCAGAATCAGATAACCGATTTATCACCTTTGCAGAAATTAACCAAATTGCAAGGCGTAGGAATTTCCGGAAATCCTGTTACTGACGTGTCGCCACTTGCAGACTTAACGAGTTTAGAGAGGATAGATGCTTGGCGCACACCTGTGTCAGATTTCTCCACGTTAGCATCATTACCAAGGCTACGGTGGATAGAATACGGCAACGATAGAAATATTACTGATATGCCCGCTCTAAAAGAATTGAAACATTTAAGACGGTTAGAAATTCATGGTTGCACTATTTCAGACCTATCCGAAATATCGGAATTAACACAGTTGGAATGGTTAGAATTAGTAAACAACGCCATCACCGATGTTACCCATTTGCAAAATTTAAAAAATTTGACCGTACTGAATCTTGATGCCAATTTGATAAAAGACGTAACACCGCTTGCAGGGTTAACAAGATTGAATGTCTTATATCTTGAAAATAATGTTATATCAGACGTGTCACCGCTCAATAAGTTAAGTAACTTGGAACGGTTAGATCTTCGTAACAATGCAATATCCGACTTTACGTCCTTAAACAGTTTACCCGATGAAACATTTGTGCGAATGGTTGGGAATCCCGGGTTCCCAACTGGTGGTGATAAGATAAGTGGACCTTGGTTATGGGCAATAGTTCCAGGTACACGATTGGATTCGCGTACAGATTTTCTGGCACGCGCAACTGGCGGTGCGGCAACAGAAATAAAGGTTGCAACCAACGGGGCAATAGCAGGAAAGGCTGTTGGGGAGAGTACTTGGACGTGGCACTCGCTCGGATTGGGTGGAAATAACATCAATGAAATGACGGAATCGCTTGGTTGGGGTACAGGTTCAGAAATATATGACCATATCGTTTACGGTACTGTCACCATAGATTCTCCACGGGAACAGCAGCTATCTATGTTCGTCGGCAGTAGTGACTCTGTCAAGGTTTGGCTCAACGGTGAATTGGTTCACCAAGCCTTCGTTAACCGTGGTGCAAACGATTTTGAAGATTTTGTCTCTGTTACTCTGGAACAAGGACAAAACGTATTGTTAGTTGCTCTTGACAACCACGGACATGGAAGTTTTAGCGGTCATTTTGGTTTCGCACTTGACGCTCAATATACTGTATTCCGTGCTGGCACCAGATTTTTGTTCGACACAGATGCCACCAGTTTTGAAGTCGGGGATACGTTTACGCTGCATCTGAATACAGAAAATGTGAAAAATTTAGCAGGATGGCAGGCAGACCTTGTGTTTAATCCTGATGTCCTTGAGGCGATTGAGGGAACCGAGGGTGATTTCCTGATGTCGGAGGACGGAGAAACACGCTTCAGTGGTGGCACAATTAATAACGAAACTGGTAAGATTACAAATATTAATGTCACGCGTTACAATGGAGGGGTCAGTGGAAAAGGAACATTGTACTCTGTGACTTTCACTGTTATCGGTCCCGGTGAGTGTCTATTAACACTGGAAAACTTTCAAGCAGGTTCAAGCTCCGGGACCGCTCTTCCTTCTCTTCCACCAGAATATCTTATAACTGCGGAGGGGGAGGAACCTACCAGACCGCCGTGGGATGTAAATCAAGATGGAGAAGTCAACATTTTGGATCTGGTTCAAGTGGGTCAAGCCATTGGTACTGACGCTACTGTGAATTCGCATGCTGACATAAACGGTGATGGATCTATAAACATCTTAGACCTAATCACAGTTGCACAGAACTTCGGTGAATCATCTGCATCTGCTCCTGCATCAGTACCATTAAATAGTAAGGAACTAACACCTGCAATGATACAAACATGGATACAACTGGCACAGGCTGAAGATGACGGTTCTATTGTTTTCAAGCAAGGTATAGCAAATCTCCAAAAACTTTTGGAGAGCATCACCGTACCAAAGAAAACGATGTTGCTAACAAACTATCCGAACCCGTTTAATCCAGAAACTTGGATACCATTCCATCTTGCTGAACCAACTGATGTTATTTTGACGATCTATGCTGCGAACGGAACAAAGGTCCGGACGTTGATGTTGGGACATCAGACAACTGGTGTCTACCAGAGTCGTGGTCGTGCAGCGTATTGGAATGGAAAAAACGATGTCGGTGAATCTGTTGCGAGCGGTATCTATTTCTATACGTTCACTGCGGGGGATTTCTCTACTACCCGTAAGATGTTGTTAACGAAATAATTTCATGGCGCGCTGCTAAAGCGCGCCTATCTTAGAATAGGAGAGAATGCATGCTACGAATGAAATTATTGACATGTGTATTTACATTTTGGGTGGTGCTTTTAACCATTCCGTTGGTTGCATCCGCACAAACCGTTAACATACCTGACCCAAATTTGAGAGACGCAATTGCTGACACCCTCAATAAACAACAAGGTGTCGTAATTACTAAGGATGATATGGAAACATTGGTGAACCTTGAAGCACGGGATAGAGAGATTACGGATCTAACAGGACTTGCCTTTGCTACAAACCTACAAGAACTTGATCTTCGTAACAATGTGATAAATGATATATCTGAACTGACAGAATTGAACGAATTGAGTCAACTTCGATTGGGAGAAAACGCAATCACTGATATTTCTCCTCTCAATGGTAAAATCACTTTGGAAGTACTTACGATTGATAATAATTCCATATCTGAACTCTCACCATTGTCGAGTTTAGTCAATTTGGAAGTTCTAAATATCTCAAATAATGTAATTGACGACATATCTCCACTCTCCAGTTTAATAAGACTCGTAGAAATAACGATGAACAACAACTTACCTGTTGACTTGTCACCGTTAGAAGGATTAATCAGTCTGAGAAGATTCCATTCCTCAGAAACCCGTATAATAGACTTCACGGCTTTGGCTAATTTACCTAAACTACAGTTTATTACTATAAATAACGGAGAAATATCGGATCTCACTCCTTTAGCAGGATTAATTGGTTTGAGAGAGTTGCATCTTCCCAATAACGATATTGAGGACATAAAACCATTAGAAACTTTGACAGGTTTGACACGTTTGAGTTTAAATCAGAACGAAATATCAGATGTTACCCCGCTTGCCGCATTGCATAATTTGATATTTGTCAATCTTGAAAATAATGATATAGAAGATTTCTTGCCTTTGAATACTGCGATTCGTAGAGGTGCAATTATCCTACGCAATAACAATCCCGGATTCATAGTTGATGCTCCGAAAATAAGGGGACCCTGGCTATGGGTTATAGTACCGACTGGAGAACTGTCTGGATCTGAAGCAGCCGATTCTGATACAGATTTTTTGGCACAAGCAACCGACGGTGAAATAACGGAGAAAGTGATTGCGACTCAAGGTGCTGTTGAAGGTGATTCTGTTGGGAAAAAGAGGTGGAAAATTGGTAGACTCTCACGGAACGGCGGTAATAACATCAATGAACTTGTAAACGAGATAGGTCTTGGAATAGATGATATAAACCATCATGTAGCTTATGGCTCAATCATCTTGGATTCTCCAAGGGAACAATCCTCAACTATGTATGTTGGCAGTGGTGATGCTGTAAAGGTATGGCTCAACGGTGAATTAGCACATAAAAACGCTGTAGATCGAGATGCTGACGACTATCAAGATACTGTTGGTGTTGCACTCAAAAAAGGTGAAAATATCTTATTAGTGGCAGTCTACGAGGGTAAGGGTTGGTGGTCAGGTTTTTTTGGACTTGATCCTGCTGCAGAAGTCGATGTGCGTCTTCCGAATTATCGTATACCAGACCTACATCCAGCGGATATAAATGGTGATGGAAAAGTGGATATCCTTGATATGATCCGTGTTGCACGTTCATTTGGAATCCTCAAACCCGGTGGTTCACCTGCGGATATAAACAACGATAATGTTGTTGATATCAGGGATCTCATCAGTGTTGCACAACATATAGACGATCAATCAACCAATGTCTCTGCTGCCCCACTTTCCCCCACATTGGTTCAAGAATGGATAACACTTGCATGGGCGGAATTCGACGGTTCAATTGAATTTCAAAAGGGTATTTCGAATTTGGAGGAAATCTATAAGTCTCTGGTGTCAGAAAAACCAACAGAGATACCAGCAAGGAAGACAGAACTGTTCGCAAATTTCCCAAATCCCTTCAATCCTGAGACTTGGATACCTTATCAACTCGCAGCTCCAGCAAATGTAACTTTGACAATCCATTCTGCCACAGGGGCAATCGTGCGAACACTGTCTTTAGGACAAAAGTCTGAAGGGGTGTATAAGACAAGGCACCGTGCAGCACATTGGGATGGAAAAGATCAGGTCGGTGAAAATGTAGCAAGTGGCATCTACTTCTACACGCTAACAGCAGGAAACTTCACCGCAACGCGGAAGATGTTGATTTTGAAATAGTATCAAATGACCATAGGATAGCTGAAATGCTGATGTTTATTAGCTTCGCAACCATCGTTGATGAGTAGGTTAAGTTAGGATCGCTAAGCATTCTCTTTGAGAAATGATGCTGTTAGCGAATATAGTGTCTAAAGTATAGCAAAGCCGGTGACGGTTCTCAACCATATTTTCAAGGAAACTACCCCGGTTTTGCTGAATAAAGTCCATTAGGAACAGGCGGTTGGGGTCTCATTGTGTTTCTACTTGGTGTGTTGTTTCATCATTTGAAGATGAATTGGCAAGGTTTGCATCCATAGTTTGAAGTTGGTGCTGCGGAATAAGGTCAAGATATTGAGAGATGACGCGTTTAGACAGTCGTGTAATCTGTGAGATTTGGTCAATATCTGCGGTTGCTTTCCGAACGACTTTGACGCACTCATAATCGCGAATGTATCGGTCAACTGCCTCCTTTGAGTGTTTGGTTTTTGCGGCAATACTGGGGGTAAGATGTCCTTGAAGATAGCGCGTAATAATCTCTTTCTTGTGGGTAATAGCACCTGATAAATCATGGATATTGCCTCGTGTTGGCAAGAGTTCTCCACTATTGTTTTGCCATTCATTGACATAATCACTGACGACAGCATCACAGACATTGAGCAAGACGGCTAAGTCAAGTTGTGTCAATAAAGCACCTTGGTCATAAGCTTGATAACACCAGCGAACCAAGCGATTGATTCGTAGTTGTCGGGAGGTAAAGCCGTTTCGAAAAGATTCAATATCCTCTGTAGCGAGGTAGGTGAGGATGATGGGTTGCATCCGAGTTTTGACGATGGACTTTCCTCTTTGCGGATGTTCGTCAATAGGGACAGCCATCCAAACGAGTTGTCCATAACTTAGTAAACGCTCATCAGGGAGTTGATCCCCGGTGGCGAGTTTCTCTAAAGGGAGAGTAATCAAGAAGTAATGATCAACGATCTTGAGAATGTCATCAACAATAGCCGTCGCCGTGACTTCGCCTTTGTCATAACCGTAGTCATTGAGGAAGCGGTGGATGAGCAATTGTCGCAGGGATTTATCGTTGATGCGTCTGAACTTCTTCTCGTTGATTTGTGTTCGCGTCAAAGGTTTACTCATGAGAAGTCCCCCTTTTTGCGTTTTCAGGTTCTGGGTGAAGGAGTTGGGTCATGCGATCTGTGTGTTGGTATTCCTTATACAGCGAGAGATACTCGCGTATCAACCGGTCAGAGAGATGAGAAATCAGGCGTATCTGTGCGTTAGGAAACCCTTGATGATGTAGCGTAGCGACTTGTGTGAAGTCTTTCAAGTAGCGGTAGACAGCTCGTTCACTGTGGTTCGTCTTTTGCTCGATTTCGGTGAAGGTATAGGCTTTGAAATACAACTCTAAGATCTGCGTTTTATGAGAAGTGCCGGGACCCATGTCGTGTTTGGCACCACGCGTCATAACGAAATACCCATCCTGCTTCAACTGGCGAATGTCGCGTTTGACTGTGGCAGGACTGGTAGTTAATAACACGGCTAAATCTTCATAACTTAGCAAGGCATCTTGGTCATAGGCTTGTTTGGTTAATCGGAGGATCCGATGTCGTCTGAGTCCTGCAAGACCATAAGTCGCTAAGACTTCAAGATCGGCGTTTGTGTCATTGAGAGTGAGTCGGCAGGATATTTTTTTCGCTAAAGCGATGTGTTTCCCTGCGGGTTCCTCAGCGGCGACAGCCTCGTAGCAGATTTGTCCTGATGTCAGTTGCACATCGGCGTGTTGTTCAAAATAGGTAGAAATCTGTTTATAATAGGCTTCAGCAACGAGAGGCATTAGATTAAAGTCTGCTGAAATCTTCTGAATTATAGCGGCTCTGGCATTCTTGGATTCGAGCCGTTTAATACCGTAGGCGGTATCCTTTTTGCGTTTCATGTTGACCTCCATGAATAGATTATCAGGGATTCGAATACATCTACTCGTTAGTATAATGCATACTAATAGTATAACTCATGGGGTCATTTGATACAAACTATAAATAAACACAGTATTATGCTAAATCCTGAATTTCTCACACAACTTGAGCAATTCCGCATCCGATGCATACAACCATTTCGTGGGAAATTTCGGGGAGATCGTAGAAGCCTTAACCGAGGGACAGGCGTTGAATTCTCAGATTACCGTCTCTACGAACATGGAGATGATCTACGTTATCTTGATTGGAATATCTACGCACGATCGGAAAAGTTATTTATCAAACTGTTCCAAACAGATGAAGAATTACCAATCTCTATATTAATTGACACAAGCCAATCAATGCAGTTCGGACAACCGACAAAATTAGATTATGCAAAACACCTCGCTGCTTCGTTAGGATATATTTCATTGGTGAATTCTGATCGGGTGGTGTTATATTCATTAGCAGAACGACTATATCAAGTTTTACCATCCACATACGGTAAATCACAGTTTCCACGTTTTCAAAAGGCATTAACAACTATTGAATCCAGTGGAACAACACGTTTGACAGAGTCTTTCAAGCATTTGGCTACTTACCAACCACAAGCAGGAGTTGTAATCATACTTAGCGATTTTTTAGACTCGGAAGGATACACCGAAGGTATAAATGCGTTATTAGGACGTCGATTTGCATTGATGTTAATTCACATTCAATGCATTGAAGAAACTGATCCACCACCAATTGGAGATTGGCAGATGGAAGACGCTGAAACCGGTGAGACAAAGCAGATTACGATTAACGAAGAAACTATCACACAATACCGAAATCGTCAAATAGAATTCTGTGAGAACTTACAACGCTTTTGCACAAGGAAAGGTGTAGGATATATCCGTATATCCACAGATACTGCAGTTGATACTGTGGTTATGAAAGAGATGCCACGCGCAGGATTTATAGAACGGAGATATTGACTCTGCACGAAACTAAGTAAGGAGCAATCACATGGAAAAACAATTTGCACAAACGACTATAGAACTCATACAAGGTGACATAACAAAAGCAAAAATTGATGCTGTTGTAAATGCAGCAAATGAAAAACTCATCGGAGGTGGTGGTGTGGATGGTGCAATTCGCCGCGCTGGTGGTGAAGCAGTTGTAAAGGCATGCGACGATATCCGTAAACAGCAAGGGGGTTGTCCAACAGGACAAGCAGTTATTACCACCGGAGGAAAGTTACACGCAAAATATATCATCCATACTGTCGGTCCGGTGTGGAACGGCGGTAACTCAGGTGAGGCTGCACTACTCGCAAGTTGCTATAGAGAAAGCCTTAAGTTAGCTGTGGAAAATGACATAAAATCTATTGCTTTCCCATCAATTAGTACAGGTGTCTACGGCTATCCAACAGAAAAAGCAGCCGCTGAAGCACTGCAAACAATACGCGACATAGCGGAAAGTGAAGTAACAGTTCCCACCACAATTCAGTTTGTTTTATTTGATGACGCTACCTATAGTTGTTACGCAGATGCCCTTACCAAACTTTAAGTAGAGTCTTGCCAATAACTCGTTCTTCATTCTAATTTGCATTTCATTTTGTAAGAATCGCAGAAGACACAGAATTACACTATCCTGTCTAAACGCGATTCCTTATGTAACAACCTTTGTAGAACCAGTGTCTTTTTCTGCGTCTTCTGCGATTCTGACAGAAACACTTGCCAAAAACTTTACACTTTAGCAATATTAATCATCTTGAAATGTTAGATTTAATGTGTTAATATAATCAAAAAAGAACTCTCTTGGTCTAAACTTGCGGATCTGTGTTTCGTTAATAAACATCAGATCAGTTCAAACCCCAACACGCACCCAACCATACCCATCTGGAAAAAAAATGGCAATTGAAAAACATAAAACATATAGAAAGAAGCGACATTTGCATTCATTAATAATTTCACTTGTCATTCACTGTGTTGCGATTATTACGTTAGGAATATGGCTGTTAAAACCGCTCATACAAGATAGCGAAGATAAAATGTATGTAGAATTTATGGACACAGTTTCTGACCAGCGGCAGATTAGAAAACATATACCAAAACCAAGACCAAAACCTTTACCGAATGTGGAACGGAAAATCGCTACAACTGGTATCAAAGGAGTATCCAGTTCAGAAAGAGTCCCGACACCTGTAAACCCTGTTGCTCCAGTTCAAAATGAAATACCGTTAGATGCCCCAACAATGATACAAAACGTTACAAGACTTGCGCCTTCTCCAGAAAGTATCTTAAACAGTTCTAAACTTGATGGACCAAAATTAAGTGGAGGTGATGGTCCTATTGAGAGCGTCTCTCCTGTCCGAAGTAAGAGCAGTAGCGGTTCAGTAGGGGTTGCAACTCAAGGAAAGGGTAGTTCGGGAATCGGTAATTTTACAAAAGGGACAGGTACTGGTTCGGGATATGCCGATTTAGGTGGAGGATACGGTAAACTGCCAACACTGCGAGATGAAATTGGTGATAAATTAGGTGGAATCATAAAAGGTACTGGTTCAGACCTACAGGCACATATACGCGTTATACGGCTAAAGCATTCACTTAGTGACTGGTGGCAGGACCCGACTGCAATTCCTTCTCTGATTGAGTGGTTGGAAGTTAATACTCCTGTACGCGCTGATATGAGTTTCGCTGGGGGTGCTTTAAGAATGACAGACCCAGAAATTATGAACGCACCTCTCATTATTATGACCGGACATGAAAAAGAAATGACACAAAACCGTAATCTGATGCGCGGTGAAAAAAGGGAATCAGGTTTCTCAGACGAAGAACGGGCTGCACTAAGGAGATATGTCCTTGAAAGAGGTGGCACACTATTCTTTGATGATTGTGGATTAAAAGCAGGTTTTTCTGGATTAATTGAACGTGAATTAAATCAGATATTTCCTGAGCACCGTTTAGAAAAACTACCCCATGATCACGAATTATACAATATTTACTACCAACTGGATAAACCACCTGAAGGTGGTGAAGTATTTTGGGAAAGTGAAAATAAGGCACGACCAACAAAATATAAATTTCAACGCGGAATATATGTACCACGCACACCAGGGGCAAGAAAATCACCCAATCTCACCTTTAAAGATCCAAACGGTGTCCTACGAACCACTAACAGGTTAGGTGTTATTTTCAATAGAAAAGACTATCTCTGTGCGATGGAAACAGCGGAAATAGAATCCAGAACAGCACTTCGTAATCGCCGATCCACGGATGTATACCGGTTTATGACAAACCTTATGGTTTACGCACTAAGATACGGCGGCAATACTGACCGGTCTGAATATAAGGGCAAATAATTTACCAGAAACGGTCAATCCACAGTTATCCCAACAATTCCTCAAGCTTAGACGATCTATATTCAAATATCTTCTCTATATCAGGACGAACGAATAGTTTATTAATCAATTGTCCTCCCAGCACTGCATATTCCACCTCGTCTTGCACAAGTGTCCCTTTATCTGTTTCAATGAATTTGTGCTTGTGTATCCAGCATCGATAAGGACCTCTACGTTGTTCGTCTGCAAAAAAATGTGGAGGATTCCACTCTGTTATTTCGCTCTGCCATCGAACAGGAATACCACGTAATTTAAAACGATAGTCTATAAGGGTTCCAACCGCCATCTCTATCGGCGGATTCGTAAGAACTACTAAATGCATCTGTGGTGGTGTTATTTCTGTGAGATTATTTGCATCTGAAAAAAATGAAAATACCTCAGCCAGAGGTTTTTCAATACGATGTTCTGTTGAAAGTGTAAAGGTTTTCATTTTTTATCCTCAGTATATTTCTTTATGTTACGTTCTGATTATTCCTCAAGAATAGTTTCGGACACAAGTATGTTTTCGTTTATATAACGTGTAATCAACTCAAACTCTTCTTCTTCAAGATAGAGTCCAATATCAATCATTCGATTTATGATCTCAACTGTTTCCTCTTTGGACGTAGGTGGATAATCAATTACGTCTTCAAAGGGGTGGCATTGAGAGCATTTGTCCTCAAAAAGTGCTTTTGCTTCCTCCGCATCATAAGTAGGTGTTGTGGTAACAGAAATCGGTTCTGCGTTCATAGTAGCTGATGCAATTTCAACTGCAGCTTTTGCTTCACTCGTCCGCAGCATTTCCTCTCGTTGCTGTTTGACCGATGTCTTGATGTCGGGTGTGATTGCTATCAGATATGCAGATACACTCCACTCCTCTTTTTCGGTGATCGGTTCACCAATAACAGGTTTTATCGCCATACGATGAACTAAACGTACCCAATCTGGAGGGGTGCGTGGTTTAGCAAGAATAGTCCGTAAATCATGACAGACAACACATTTGCGCTGTAACACATTTTGTCCTTCACGTAATTTCCGTTTAGATGCCAGTTGATCAAGCGGTACTTCCGCAGGCAACTCTGCAATATCTAACAACTGACGTGTCCTCGCAATACCCTCCTCGCTAAACGCTCGTGTTTGAGACCTTAGAATAGTTTCATGAAATGAAAATGGCACTGACAATCCTATCAATAGATAGGTGCAAAGAAGTAACGATACTCCGATATACGGCATTGCTTCCTCAAAATGCCGAAAAAAACGAAGAATTGCAATTTTTACCAGAATTAGCACTCCAATTGTGATTCCGAGCATTAAATGTGCAACAGTACGTGGAGGTAATTCAACCTGATAACTCCATAAGCGTGGAACCATGTACCACATCATAAAAATATAGAGCAATGCATACGCATAACCAAGACAGCGATGCAAAAGCGTCAATGATCGAGGGGCTTCACTCTTATGGGTTTCCTTATCAAAAGGATATCCCCATAGTTTAAACATTAAGAAAACTGAGGCATTCGCCAATCCTAAAAATATTAGTCCGAAAATAGCACTTGTTGAAGATGACATAATCAAAATTCCTTATGTGGGTTGTTACCAATTGATTCCTCTATCCGTACCACTACATTGTAAAATATGTTCCTGTGACTGTCTCCTCAAATTGATAGAATGATAAGATCATCACATTGATATTATGTATCCAACATAGGACGATTCAATCGTGAATGATAGGGAGGTTCCATAACTGCCCTTTGTCTTTCGTCTGCCCATTCAGGTATCTCATAAGCAGGAACATAAGCCATATTACCTGCAGTGTATCGTGTTAAAATTGAACGTCTCGGATGGTCTGCTGTCCAGGGAAGCGTTCCATGTGTAGTAGCTTCACTGAAAATAATCGCATCACCAGCATTACAAACGAGTTGACGAATGTGTTCTTGATGTTTTTGGTAAAGACGCATCTCTTGTGGACAAGAATAGTTACTCTTATGACTTCCCGGTATCACAATAAGTCCACCAGCACCGGGAGGCACATCGGTGAGTTGAAAAGTAACCACAGTCAAACCGTTATGCATCCGTCCATCACGAAAAATGTAATATTGATTCGGATCGAACCCAGGACCCGATGACCCGTGGAAAATGAACCCTTCTGCACCTTTGTCCATAGATAGCAGGAACATCTGATGATCCATTCGGAAACCCTTACCTAATATTACATTTAGATACGGTACAAGTGTTGGATGTGCAAGCATGTGACGGAACGGATTACACCACGGTTCCTCCCATCCAAGCATCCCACCGAGTTCACCTCTACCCTGTTCTCCTCTCAGTTCCTCTGACCCGCCATCAAGCGTCTGTTCACGCGGACGTATACGCATCTGATCACTATGTTTGTCTATTGCCTCGTTTGCTAATGCCACCTCTTCAGGTGTCAATACATCTTTTACAATAATATAACCGTTCAGATCAAATAGATATTTCTCATCAGCATTCATCTCAATCTCCTTGCTTTGGAAACTGTTCTCTGTACCGGACACCACAATATTATGACTTACACGGCATAAGCAACTGACCCATCCTCACGCAACGGTGTTGAGCCAGTATTCATGGGACGAAACGGTGTCGCATCAATTAAACTATCGTCAAGTTCCACACCTAATCCAGGCACATCAGGAATTGGGATATAACCACCCTCACGCTGATATGCAACTTTGTAGACAGCAAATGCATCAGATTCATCACCTTTGGTATATTCTTGTGTTACAAAGTTCGGAATGCTCGCATCTAAATGTAGTGACGCAGCAGTTATCAGTGGACCCAAGAAGTTGTGTGTCACAACTGCACTGTGATACGATTCTGCAATTGCTGCAATCTTCTTACAATGTGTCAACCCACCTGCCAAACCAACATCAGGACGGACATATTGAGGACCACCTACTTCCAGGAGTTCACGGAACTCCCAAATGCTTACATTGCGTTCACCTAAAGCAAGAGGAGTTGTCATCCGCTTCGCTAATTCCGCTTGCGTTGTTATCGTATCTATCTGTATAGGGTCTTCAATGAAGTAGAGGTTGAAGGGTACCAATGCAGACTCCAGTACGATACTGTTCATAGGAGTAAGTTTCCGATGCACTTCAACAATAAGATCGAGATCAGGTCCACCACCTTCTCGTGCTGCGGCGACAATGTCTCGGGCTGTTTTTACCAATCGATCTAATGCCATATCCTGAAAATTTCCAACCAATGGATCAAACTTGAGTGCAGTAAAGCCTTCCGCAACAGCAGCTTTTGCCGCATCAAACATCGTTTCGGGTGTACCCCCACCACCAAGAAGGTGCAGACGGATTTTATCCCGACAATTTCCACCCAACAACTCCCATACAGGCACACCAAAATGTTTCCCTTTGATATCCCACAGTGCGATGTCAACTGCACTTATAGCACCACTCAGTGCGGTTCCTTTAAATGGACCCATTCTGTAAAGATATTGCCAATGATGTTCAATCCGCAACGGGTTTTGTCCAATGAGATATTTCTCAAAGGTATCAACAATCTTATCTACTGCCTCTGGATATCCCCAACATGCTGTCTGTCCAACACCACTTAAACCTGTATCTGTCCAAATCCGAACCACATATCCATTTCCAATAAAAAACGACTCAATTTTATCAATCTTCATATAGTCCTCCAACTAAGAAGCAAGTTATCTACACTTGAACGTATTGTATCACAACGCGTTGACATTTGACAATAGAACACCTGTAAATCTTGTAATCCCGGTGAATGCCAAAAGGCATTCATACCGTTGATTTGGTAAATCCTGGTTCAGACTATACCAAAACACTAAAAAACCTAAAACAAAATAATTCTGAGTCTGTAGGTCAGAGCGAGCAAAGCAACCTCCGACCTACAGATTCGATTATATTTGCTAACAAGTTTATGTTGAATTCTTGGCGAAACTTTGTTAAAATACTCTTCTAAGTTGAAAATATGTATTCATTAACATAAGGACACCACGTTGAAAATTCTGGTTATTGGACAAGGAGGACGTGAACATACCCTCGTCTGGAAGATTGCACAAAGTCCACTCGTTAAGAAAATATACTGCACACCGGGAAACGCAGGCATTGCGCAAATCGCAGAGTTTGTTCCAATGTGTGAGAATTTTGCTGAACTTGCAGACTGGGCAGAATCTTCTAACATTGACTTAACAGTTGTCGGTCCTGAAAACCCTTTAGCAGCAGGAATTGTTGATGTTTTCAGCGAACGCGGTTTGACTGCATTCGGACCTGATAAACAAGCTGCACAACTTGAAGGAAGTAAGGATTTTGCCAAACAGTTGATGACGGAAAACGACATACCAACCGCTGCATATCAGACGTTTGATAATCCGGATGAAGCAATAGACTATATCAAAACTGTCAACACATCTGTCTTTGTCAAAGCTGACGGTTTAGCAGCTGGGAAAGGTGTAATTCCGGGACGCACTATTGATCAGGCAACACAAGCCGTCAAAACAATTTTAGAAGATAGGGAATTTGGCGATGCAGGAGATAGTGTCGTCATTGAAGAAGAATTAATTGGAGAGGAAGCCTCGTTTACTGTCCTAACAGACGGGAATTACTGTATTCCATTCGTAAGTTCGCAGGACCATAAAATGTCACACGATGGAGATACCGGAAAAAATACAGGTGGGATGGGGGCATATTCACCCGCTCCCGTAATGACCCCTGAACTTCACGACTACGTGATGGAAAGTGTTGTGTATCCAACTGTAAAGGGAATGGACAAAATTGGGTGTCCCTTCAAAGGCGTGTTATATGTCGGACTGATGATTACAGATACAGGTCCAAAGGTATTAGAATTCAACTGTCGGTTCGGAGACCCAGAGACACAAGTTCTCTTGCCACGACTAAAAAGCGATCTCGTCCCTTTGATAATGGCATGTATTGACGGAACTCTTGATCAACACACTGACATAGAATGGCACACTCAGGCAGCTACATGTGTTGTCATGGCTTCAGGAGGATACCCAAATCCGTATCAAACAGGCAAAACTATTACAGGTTTAGAAGAAGCAGAATCAATTGATGATGTTAACGTCTTTCATGCGGGAACAGAACAAGATGAAAATAACATCGTTACCGCAGGTGGACGCGTATTAGGAGTTACAGCACTGGCAGAAGACCTAAAAACTGCTATTGAAAAAGCATATCAGGGTGTTTCTGCAATTCATTTTGATGGTGCACATTATCGGAAAGACATCGGATACCGAGCATTATCACGAATCTGAGGATTTGAACTTTTTTAGGTCTTAGTGTATGCCAGATGAACTTACTTATGTAATAGCAAAATGTTGCACACCCGAAGAAAATGAACCAATAATAGGTTATTTTAAGGAAGATAACTCCATTGCTGTTCACAACACAACATGTCCAAATCTGTCCGGATTAAGAACGGAAAGATTGTTAGATGTATCGTGGGAGGAGATTCAAAAATCCAATATACCGGATACCTCTCAAGACATACCTGTTGAGGTGACAGAATTAGACGATACTGATTACTACATATTGAAGCACCATCAAGAATTAGGGATGGACTATTCCATCGTTGTTGCTGAAACCCTGAGAATCCCGCTTGATGAAATGCATAAAAGACACCGCAAATTGAGGGAACTTGGCGGATTGAAACGTGTGGAAGGACGTATCATTCACTATAGAAAAAATATTGTTAAAGGCAAATGGATTAAACACAGAAACCATACATATTATGAACTGACACCTAAAGGCACTCAATGGATAAACGCCTTAGAAACAATTTCGTCAAGTACTGATTGAAGTCTTTATAAACATTAGAAGGAGAATACCAAATGTTAGATGAAATGGCAAACCGTTTCGCTGAAAAAAAACATCGCAAAGCTCGGATGCGATCAGTAATTTTGCTCTCTCTTATTTTTCACATGGCTGTCGCGATTGTATACCTATTCTTGCCGATGAGTAAGATAACAAATGAACAATCAGACGCACTCGCATTTGACCTTTTTAAAGAACCAGATCCTCTGCATGAGCGAAGACTTAGACCAAAACCACCTCTTTCAAAAAAGTTGCTTAAGCCAGATCAGAAACTCGCAAAAGATGCTGAACAAAAGAAGATAGATGCTGCAAAGAATGAGCGCGACGAAGTTGTCAAATTGAGCGAAAGGATTGTTATCCATGATGTTGAAGTCAACAACGCTCCAATAAATGAACTGGTTCCTGACTTGATGACTGACGCAAAACTAAGAGAAGCAGAAGCCTCAAATCTTAGCCGACTCATTTCACAACCGGGACGCACTGATGGCATAGGTCTTGTTACCGGACGTGTACGCGCACGTGGTGATGGTTCAGGAAAATACCGCGGTTCATCCCAAGGTGGAGGTGGAGACGGACTCCTTGAAGGTGGTGGTGCTTCTGGTTACAAAGATCCACTCGGCATTATCAAATTCCTAACCGGTCTTGACGGTCCACAAAATGTCGTTTTTTGCCTTGATATTTCCGCAAGTATGCAAGCAGCTGGTCTCAACAAACTTGAATTAGCTCTCAATGCAGTTAAAGATTCAGTTCTAATGCTCGGAAGCGATGATACCTTCAATATTGTTCCGTTTTCTACGACTGCAAGAATGATGAGTGAGAAACTCTTACCTGCGGACGAAAAAAATATCAAACATGCGCTGTTTTACCTCGATTCTTTTACTCCAGCAAGCATTCAGAATAATCGAGGAACTAACATTCTCGCTGCACTTGAAAAAGCATTCACGCTTGACTCCTCTGTTATCGTTTTGGTTACAGATGGTCTTCCGACGACAATTAAGGGACACGAGATTGAAACTAATCCACAAAAAATTCTTGATTTAGTAAATGAAATGAATACCAATAAAGCCAGAATCTATGTCGTAGCACTTGAGATTGATTTGAGACTTTCCGTTGGAGCATATTTACTTCAAAATCTCGCTCACGAACATAACGGTGAAATCAAGGTTGTTGGATCCAAAGACTTAGTTGAGATGAACAAACAAACCGGAAACACAGAATAGAGTATGAATCAAAATACCGTTACAAACACTATCAAACTCTTTCAGTTAGATGGCAAAGTAAGCCTTATAAGTGGAGCAAGTCGTGGCATCGGTAGAGCAATGGCTGAAGGACTCGCAGGTGCAGGTTCTGACCTTGTCATCGCCGGAAGAGAGATTGACACACTCACCCCTGTTGCCGAACAAATTACCGAAGAAACCGGTAGAACCGTCCTTCCTATTCAAGCAGACGTTGGTAACCTGCCGGACATTGATGCACTCGTTGATCAGACCGTCGCTACCTTCGGTAGACTTGATGTACTTGTCAACAATGCAGGTGTAAATGTCCGTAACCCTGCACTGGAATTCTCCGAAGAAGATTGGGATTTCGTCACAGATGTCAATCTAAAAGGAGCATTTTTTCTCGCAAAAGCATGCGGAAAAATCATGGAAAAACAGGGTGGTGGCAAGGTCATCAATACCCTTTCTCTTACTTCAGCGATAGGACTTCCAACCAGCGTGGCATATACTGCAGCAAAAGGTGGTCTCTTACAACTTACGAAGCTGCTTGCAGTTGAATGGGCAGAGCATAATATACAGGTCAACGGAATCGCACCAGGATTTATCAGAACAGAGATGACTGCTCCCGCACGGGAAGATAGCAGAAACGAATGGATCTTAAATCGCACCCCTGCTGACAGATGGGGTGAACCCGAGGACTTAGCAGGTTTGACGATCTTCTTTGCATCTAACGCATCAGACTTTGTTACAGGTCAAATGGTCTTCGTTGATGGAGGATTTATGGCGGGAAGTGATTGGAGAAGGCAAAAGTAGTATGGAAACACAGTCTGACCTTTCACCTATGAAGCAAGCGGAACAACTTATTGCAGAATTTGGATTTGAAGGTGTGTCACTATACGATCATAAACCTGTCCTAAGAATTCAGGTCCCCAATTCTCAGTTCGCTCGTGTTCTTGAACTTCGGGATACCCTCGTTGAAAAGCTAAAACCCACCGGTTTCCGTTTTATCTCCGTTGACCTTGACTCTAACATAGAATAAATAACACATTGGTCAGGATATGTAAAGTAGCACATTTTTCTGTTAGAATCGCGGTTAGCATAGAGAACACAGAATACACTGAATACCCACCTTACCCATACGCCAAACAGGTAAATACAACTTAAGCATACAAAAACCCTTCTGTGTCCTCTGCGCAGTCTGTGCTTTCTGCGATTCAGACAATTCCCCAAAAAAAACTAAAAACTGAAACATACATGAAACATACATGAAACATATTGTTCCAACCCCCACGTCCCCCTTCCAACCTCCCAAACCACGTGTTATAATACTATCACTATGAAAAACAAAACCACATACAAACCCAACATCACCGTATTCGTAGGTCGGAGCGAGCAAAGCGACCTCCGACATCTTACATTCTGTAGAAACAACCTCCGACAAATAGCCAAAAACAAAAGATACAGTTTTTCAAGTTTTTTTATACACAGTAAACCGATGAAAACAACCCATAAACTCAGACAGGCACAACAACCATACCACAACACAGTAAAGATACAGTCATGTAAAAAATGGCACAAAACTGTATCTTTCTATAGCATGAATAATCCAATGAAAAAAGATAGACAATTCGCAGTCAAATCTGATGTCCAAAGACCTGTATCTGGTGTTTCCGTTGTTATCTCTATGCGAAAAACTTTACACACACGATTCAGACAAAAAACTTGATTTTAATCACACGATGTGGTATAATTTACACTGATACATGCTATTATAGGAGAACTGATTGGAATAGACATTAAGGAGACCAATGCCGAAATCTGGGAGTGAACCAGCACCAGCCAAAGAACTCGTTACTGCATATCTAAAGGAAGTCAAAACAAGAGTTGATACATGTATCTTTGATTTTCTTCCCGATACACATGAGCACAAAGACGTACATCAATTATACCAAATGATGTTGGACTATCCACGACGTTCAGGAAAAGGACTAAGACCCGCTCTCTGCCTGCTTATTTGTGAAACGTTCGGTGGAGATGCAGAACGTGCCGTCAACACTGCCGCAGCACTTGAACTACTGCAAAATTGGCTCCTTATACACGATGACATTGAAGATGGCTCTGAACTCCGACGGGGTGAACCGTGCCTACATCAAAAACATGGTATCCCGATGGCTATAAATGTCGGAGATGCACTGCACTGTAAAATGTGGGAGATGCTACACAGAAACACCGAAATCCTCGGACCTAATCTCGCCTTCCAGATACTATCCGAATTCATACAACTGAGCAACCAAGTCGTTGAAGGACAACACATTGAACTGAGTTGGGTACACAATAATCAGTGGAACCTTAACGAAAAAGATTATTGGACAATGTGTATACAGAAAACTGCTTGGTACACATGCATTACACCATGTCGCGTAGGAGCAATCATCGGAGGCGCGAATACTGAAGAGGTAAATGCATTTATTGAAATCGGTAAAGCTTTGGGAATCGCATTTCAAATTCAGGACGACGTTCTGAACCTTATTGGTGATGTAGGAAGATACGGTAAAGAAATCGCAGGGGACATAAGCGAAGGGAAACGCACCCTTGTTCTAATTCATCTCATTAATTCCTGCACACAATCAGAGGCGAAAAAGGTAATTGACATCATGGCGCGCCTACGTGCAGAAAAAACAGAAGCAGAGGTACAAGAGGTCTTGCAGTTGATGGAAAAATACAACTCAATCCAATACGCACAACAGTGCTCTAAGAAACTACTACAAGAAGCAGCAGAACATTTCACTCAGAATTTTGCCCATATTCCAAATAATAGGGCAAAGCATCTGTTTTTATCTCTAATTAATTTTTTTGTTGAACGTGAATACTAAGAAGGAGAAACTATTTTAATGGATACAACGCCTATTTCATCTGGAAAACTGAGAGGTCTCATGAAACTTGCCGACGCAAGCGGCAGATTTAAAATGATGGCGATAGACCAGCGCGGGTCTATGGTTACCAAACTCGCAGAGGTACTCGGCATCGAAAAAACAGACGTAAAATACTCTGATGTCGCATCGCTCAAAACCTTGATAACAAGAATACTTGCCCCAAATGCTACAGCAGTGCTAACTGATCCAATCTACGGACATCCATATTCTGTTACGGAGATCCCACGCGATGTGGCACTCCTTTTGGCTTATGAAGAATCTGGCTACGTAAGTGAAGGTGTTAGCGAGAATGAACGCCTATCCAACCCAATTGATAACTGGACTATCGAAAAGGCACAGCGCGCAGGAGCTGACGCTATCAAACTACTCGCATACTATCATCCAGATGCTTCAAAGGTTACTTTACAGCATCAACAAGATTTTGTCCGACATGTCGGTGATGAATGTGAGAAACAAGACCTTCCGTTCCTACTTGAACTCGTCAGTTATGCTCTTGAAGGTACAACAAAAAGCGTTGAGTTTGCAAAACAGAAACCGGATTTGGTTATACGTAGCGTCCAAGAATTCACTGACCCATCATATAAAGTTGATATTCTAAAGTTAGAATTTCCAGCAGATCTGAAATACACGTCGGATTATAAAGACAGCGCATTTTATGAAGGGGATTCTGCTTACGACCTAAGCGATGTTAGAGACATCTGTCAGAAATTGGATGCAACATCAACGTTACCATGGGTTATTCTAAGTGCTGGGGTGGATATTGAGGAATTTATTGAAAACGTTAAACTCGCCACAGCTGCCGGTGCAAGCGGGTTCCTATGCGGACGTGCAATCTGGAAAGATGCAGTACAGTTCTATCCTGACAACGCTGCAGTTACACAGTTTCTCGAAAATGAGGCAACAACGAATTTCCATAATGCAAATACAGCTGCAGAGAACGCATTACCTTGGTTTGAGCACCAACACTTCGGAGGTGTGGAAAATATCCAACTCGCAAAACAATCTGAAAACTGGCATCAAGAATATTAAAAGTGTTGAAGGTAACGCAGGATATTGCTTAACGTGGATAGGCAGAGATAGATTTATGTTAGATGGCACAACCTAAGTTGACTATCCACATAACACAAAATGCTGAATCTATTCTTACTTTAAAACGTTGTTAAGTTTATCAAGGATTTTGCGTGCAATTTGGAGGGTAGTCTCAGCAGTTATTTGTCCTCCGATTTCACCAACTAATACCACGACGGTGTCCCGAACAAAAAGCCAATTGGCACCATCCTGCCAGACAGAATCTGCAAGTTGTAACTGATCATTGGAAACTGACTGATAAACTGTCTGATGTCCGCCGAATTTTGGCAAAGTTCGTGGGGTCAAACGGACGCGACCTATGTCTGCGGCAGTATAAGCATCATCGGGTGTTTCATAAAACCAATAATTAAGCGACAACTGTTCTGCCGGAGCACTATTAAGCCACCATCTATCACGCCAACCGAATTGAGCAATAGGTTTGGCAGGGGCTGTCAGCGAATAAAGTTCTTGTGTTGAACTAAGACGCGCAGAATAATCTGATAGGTCCGTTTCAGTTAGCTGAATTGATTCCAATGTTATGTTCATAATAAACATGATAACATGTTCACAACGCAATTTCTAATTAAAATCGCAGATTTATTAAACATTTTCTTTCTAGAAAGCAACTAAAGTCGTAGATTGCATCTTGTGGACTTTAGTCTAATCAGATATTTAGCATTATTTCTATACCTTGTCATAATAAGAACAACTTTACTAATACTTACTTGATTCTATGATATAGACAAAGAATCAAAATAAATATGAAAATACTGTCACGTTATTGTCTAAAAGAGTTCATTCCACCATTTCTTATTTCACTCATCTGTTTTACCTGTATCATTCTTTTCGATGAACTTTTTCGACTTGTCAAACTCTTCGTAAAAAAAGGGGTGAGTCCCCTTTACTTAATTGAATCCCTGATGTATGTGATGCCAGCAACGGTTGTCCTATCCATTCCAATGGCAGCGTTGGTGGCGATTCTGTTAGCATTAGGACGACTATCTACAGATTCAGAAATTATGGCAATGCGGGCACATGGAGTTGGATACCATCAACTCATGATACCGCTGCTGAGTGCAACTGTCATATTAAGTGTTATTGACTTAGTGTTGATGGAATATGTATTACCCAAAGCAACACTCGCATCGGTTTCTCTCAAACGTGACATCCAAAGACACAACCCCGCCCTCATCCTTGAAGAAGGAACTGTCATGAAAGAACTTCAATCTGAAGGCAAAATCTGGATGTATGAATCCACTGACCCAGATACAGAACGCATGCAGAATGTGAAAATTTGGGACGAGTATTTACCGGGAAAACCGCGCTTCACCCTTGCAAAATCTGCAACTCTCGGTTATGAAAATGGCGATGCTAAACTGAAACTATACGATGGACATACCTATGAACCCCTCTCTGACGACTCAGAAGGTTTCAGAATAACCCAGTTTAAGCAACAAACACTTGCACTTGATTTCAAGAGAGATTTAGAACGTGGTGATTATAAATCACGGCATCCACAAACAATGCAGGTTGGAGAACTTAAGGAACATATCGGACAATTGGAAGATACTATTAAACAGAGACCCGATAGAACATCTGAGTACACATTAAATAGACTCCGCTATGCCAGGGTTGAATACCACAAGAAATTTGCTATTCCATTTGCCTGCTTAGCCTTTGGTATCATCGGCATTCCGCTTGGGTTTATAGTTAAAAAGAACGGGAAAATGATTGGGTTCGGCATCGGATTAGCCGTAATTTTGCTATACTACCTTCTCCTCCAGGTTGGGCAAAGTAGCGGCTTAAGTGGAAATATACACCCAGCTATCGCAATGTGGTTTCCGAATATTGTGATCGGTTTACTCGGTATAGTATTCATTACAAGGATGTTTGGTGAAGGTAAACTACATTCTTGGCGTGATAGAGATCGCAAAGTGCAGCTCGTTGTCAATAGAAGCGCAGAATCTTAAGGAATAACAGGAATATCGCTTGAACATCTTAGATCGCTACCTATTAAGAGAATATATCAAGGCATTTTTTGTTGGGTTCATATTCTTTAGTGCTCTTGTAGTTGTTGTCCGACTATTAGATAAGGACATCAAACACTTTGAGGAAAATATAACCTATTTCACCGCAGTGAAAATAGTGCTGTTTCAAGCACCCCGACGAATAATGGAGATTGTACCTGTATCCGGGTTTGTCGCCATTTTCTTTGTCTTGGGCAGAATGGTACGTAGCAATGAATTTGTAGCCATAAAGGCTGGTGGAATAAGTGTATATCGAATCCTTGCTCCTGTCTTAATCGTAACGTTGATTATTTGTGCGTTCTTTGCTTTTTTCTATGATCGCGTCGCCTCTCCTGCATATCATGAAGCAAACCTACTGCAGAAAAAAGTCAAACCTCGGCACGGAAGATACCTTGTGTTTACGGGTAAAGGAAATCGTATCTTCTATTCACATAGTATCAATTTGAAAGAAAAGGAAATACGCAAATTGACAATATGGGAATCCGATGAAACTGATGAACTTGAACGCATAATTTATGCAAAGGATGCTACATGGACACCAACACACTGGAAGCTATCAAACGGAGACATCCGACACTTTGAAAATGGATCAGAAGTGGCGTATGAGACTTTTGAAGAGAGGTCTATTGAACGCTACGAAGATCCGGCACGTTTCATCGGTAGCGATAAAGACCCGCGCGCTATGACGATAAAGGAACTTAAAGAACAGATCGCATATAAAAAGGAAGCAGGTCAAATTTCACGGATTGAACAGGTCAAATTACACCACAAAATGGCATATCCGTACGCTGCTGTTGTGGTTGTGTTGTTAGGCGCACCCATTGCAATCCGATTCGGTAAAGCTGGATTTTTTGCAGGTTTAGTCATTGCATTCTTCCTTGTCTTTATCTATTGGGCACTCTCTTTTGCAACTCTTGAGGGGTTAAGCGAGAACGGTAAACTTCACCCGTTATTAGCCTGTTGGGGTGCAAACGTATTATACGGAATTATAGGCACTATTCTAATTTGGCGCACTCCAAGATAGATATAATTCCGCAACTCTTACTTATCTGTTATCATTATCCCCATCATGCTTGCCCAAAAAATTGGTAATTTTTTCTTTAAAATCCGTAGTTTCACACCTATTCCATATATCATCGTACTCCTCTATTTCGCAAATCCCACATGGATCAGTATATCCATAAGTATTCTATTTATTACAATAGGAGAATCACTGCGAATTTGGTCAGTCGGATATGCAGGGGGAATGACACGCGCCACAGCACTCGGTGCTGCTCGGGATCTAGTCACTACAGGTCCATATAGCTATGTTCGTAACCCACTCTATCTCGGTAACTTACTACTCAGTATCGGAGTTACCTTATTTACCAACGTGCATTGGCTAATTCCTATCCTTATTGTTGGATACATTATTCAATATCTACCCATCATTACTGTAGAAGAGGTATATCTGTTGGAATCATGCGGAACTGTATATCAGACATATCAGGAACAAGTGCCGCGTTTCTTACCTCACTTTCATCCATATCCAAACCCTTCCTATCATGACTTCTCTTGGTCCCGCGCCATCAAAAGTGAAAAACGCACTTTAACCGCAATTATTTTTGTCATCGGATTGATTCTAATCAGAACAGCATATAACGCATAATTACCCAAGTTTATTTAGTTTTATGGTTTTTGATAAGATTTTATCACAAACGTTGTTGATTTCTTGATTTGGTAAATCCTGGTTCAGACAATCCCTCTTATCCTGAAAATCCTGGTTCAGACAATCCCCCTCTTCTCTTATCCTGCTAATCCTATAATCCTGAAAATCCTGGTTCAGACAATTCTCACACCTCTTTGTAGCACAAACTGTTAGTTTGTGCCTCTTCCTTCAGTGTCCTCTGCGTCCTCTGCGCCTTTAGCGATTCAGACAAAAAAATCCGTAAAAATCCGCCCAAAAAAACCAAAAATCCGAAACATACATGAAACATATTGTTCCGACCCCCACCTCCCCCTTCCAACCCACCAAATCCCATGTTATAATACTACCACTATGATAAAACGAAACAACAAACCCAACATAACCGTATTCGTAGGTCGGAGCGAGCAAAGCGACCTCCGACATCTCACATTCTGTAGAACCAACCTACGACAAATAACCCCAAAACAAAAGATACCGTTTTTCAAGTTTTTTTACACAGTAAACCGATGAAAACAACCCACAAACCCAGTCAGACATTACAATCAGACCACAACACCAAAAAGATACCGTAATGTAAAAAAAAGATACCAAACGGTATCTTTTTCAAGGAGGATAATTCCAATGAAATTACAAGACAAACACAAAACATTCGCAGTCAAATCATTCGCAAAAATGATGACACGAGCAGAGATCCAAGGTAGGTCAAGACAAGTAAAAAGACCAAAAAGGAGCAAATTAAAAAAAGCGAAATTCGCGTCACATTCCTTATCCTGACTGAATTCTTTGCGTCACAGGTGACGTGCAAAAGGTCACAATTTATAGCACATACGGATAAACAATGTAACGCTAAATTAGCAAGATGTAGGTTCGCCTCTCTACACGGTCTATAAGAGATTATATTGAATTGTGAAAAATATATCCGAAAAAACTAAATAACCCTAATAATTACCTTGACAGTTTGAATCTGAAAAGATAGAATAGTAATATCCTGTTTTATTAACAGGATTGAATCTACCTACCACCGTACTAAATCGTACTAAATCAGAAATTACATGAAAGTGTAATTATGTTGTTTGACACAGAAATATGAAATGCTTCATTTCAGTTGCGTCAAGTCTTGTATCAATAAATTTTAATACAGGAGGAGATATATAAGATGAATAAATTCGCTTTTTCACTCATGATATTTTTCCTTATCGCAGTCTTGTTCATTATGTCTGTTGATCTCGCTTTTGCGCGAACTTTTAACAATGACTTTGAAACAGGAGACCTTACCGATTGGGAAAAAACAGGAACTGCGTTTAATTTCCAACCGACTTGGGGAGACAACCCCACAGCACGTAATAGAGGACAACCTTCTCAGCACCAAGGTGATTGGTGGCTCGGACTTGCCGAAAGGTATCAAGGACCAGAAAAAGGTGCTGAACTTGGACAGAGTCCAGGAGACTTGGAACGGAACGCAGATGGTAATATTGCTCCGGATTTCCCGCAAGGCACATTGACTTCTATTGAGTTCACTATTGTCGGAGATACTATGAATTTTCTTATGGGTGGTGGCAACCGTGCTTGGGGAACAGCCGAACCTTGTTGTGTCAATCTTGTCATTGATGAAGAGGTAGTCAGAACAATGACGGGAAGTAACAATGAATCCATGACTCGAAGAGAGTGGGATGTGTCCGACTTGAAAGGTCAAATCGCTCAACTTGTTGTCGTAGATCAAAGCAGTGGTGGTTGGGGTCATCCAAACTTTGACGATGTCCATCAGGCTGATGCAGGTGGAGATAATATTCCATGGTCACAGGTAACATCCGTTGACGCACGTGGAAAGTTAGCCGTCAGTTGGGCACAGATGAAAAAATACTATTAGGTGATACAACAGAATACCATCAATAGTCAGTCCATACGTTCCACTCTAAAAAAACGGTATGTTATTCAGTCTCAAGTTATATAATCTAAACATAAGGAGATAGGTCTGATGAAAAATTTAGTTTCTATATTCCTGATTATTTTCCTTGTTACCATCTTGATCATTATGTCTGTTGACAGTGCTTTTGCACGCTCGTTCAACAATGATTTTGAAACAGGGGATCTAACAGATTGGGAGAAAACAGGAACAGCATTTGATTTCCAACCGACTTGGGGAGACAACCCAACAGCAAGAAACCGTGGACAACCCTCAGAACATCAAGGTGATTGGTGGCTCGGGTTAGCTGAAAGATACCAAGGACCAGACAAAGGTGCTAAACTCGGACAGAAACCAGGTGATATGCAGCAGAATGCACAAGGTGGTGTTGCACCGGATTTCCCACAAGGAACTTTAACCTCTGTTGAGTTCACAATTATAGGTGAAACCATGAATTTTCTTATGGGTGGTGGCAACCGCGCTTGGGGAACTGGAGAACCTTGCTGTGTCAACCTTGTGAGTAATGATGATGTTGTTAGATCTGTGACAGGTGATAACAACGAAACAATGACACGCAAAGAGTGGGATGTTTCAGATCTTAAGGGTGATACGGTTCAACTTGTTGTTATTGATATGAGCAGTGGAGGTTGGGGGCACCCAAACTTTGACGATGTACATCAAGCCGATAAGAACGGTGATAATATCCCTTGGGACAGAGTACTTGCTGTTGATGCACGTGGAAAGTTAGCCGTCAGTTGGGCACAGATGAAAAAGTATTACTAATCTGAAGCAACAACATTATCGTTTTACTTAGTAGGTGGAGTCTGCTCCGCCTACTACTACGAAATTTGTTCTAATCCTGCACGTTCTCTGAACTTATTATATGTCTTCAGAATGCCTTGTTCCATTGTATATGCAGGCGTAAATCCCACCTCTTTAGCGATAGCGGTTGCATCGTAATCCCACGAAATTCCAAATACACCAGGTTCCAACGTAATCTGTGCATCAGGCACTAATTTTTTCAGATACGCAACACCCTCTTTTACTGGACGTATGCCACCTTTGATATTAAAGACACGCGTTTTTGTAGTTGGACAAGTACAAGCCATTACAATTGACTCCGAGACATCCTCTACATACTGCCAGTCCACCGAATCATCGCCGAACGGACAAACATGTGGTTCACCCATTGCCACATCTTCAATCATTTTGGTAGTGAACGAACTCATTCCCCGTGTCCTACCAACCCCGTAAACAGCAGTGAATCGAAGTCCGATTGAATCAACTCCATAAGCGTCAAAATAGTGCATCGCATATCTTTCATTTAGGGATTTGCAAGCACCATAAATAAACTTTGGATAGTGAGGGGCATCGTTCAGAATCTGTTGATTGTTATAATCATCGGGTGAACCGAACACTGCCACACTACTTGCCCAAACAACACGTTTAAGATTAAATATACGCGCTGCTTCCAATATATTAATTGTTCCTTCACACACTATCTTTAAGGCTTGTGGTGGATTGGCATTACACGCAGGCACTTGCCACGAAGCAAGGTGTATAACCCGATCAATATCATGCTCCTGAACAGTGCGTAACACATGGGGAAGGTCTGTGATGTCTCCTTGCACGAAAGTTAAACCATCAATTTGCGCATCAGTGAGAACCATTTTTGGAATCGTTAAGTCGTAAGCAAAATCGTAAACGACCACATCTTCACCAGCGGCTAATAGGTCACGAATAACATAAGACCCGATGCATCCCATGCCACCGGTGAGCAGATATGCCATATATTTATCTCCTTTGGTATATACACGATTCAGATATTAAACTGATCAACTTGTATCTGTTTTACTGAGGTTTATCCATATTCATAGGTTCATCAACATTAACGAGTATATCTTCACCTTCAACTTTTACAGGATAGACAGGAATTTTCTCCTCACCGGGCCAAACACAATCCCCTGTCTTTATATCAAATTCCCACATGTGCATCGGACAGGTAACACAGTTCTTGTCTATGAAACCGTAAGTCAAAATTCCACCAAGATGTGGACATATATTGTTCATGGCGAAATACTCACCTTCAACATTATATATTCCGATAAAAACACCTTCAACTTTGACACCGATACATCTACCAGGTTGTATCTGTTCGGTCGTCGCTGCCTTAACAAATTGTGACATATATGATTTAACTCCAATAGCATTAAACTTGTAGATCTAAATTAACTATTCCATTAAAGCACAATAAAAATGATAGATTACCGTGATATAACTTTACCTTCGCCGCGCGGGTCAGTACCACCATCGTGGGAAGTTCCTTCCTCCCATACACGAATAGCATGACCTGGTCCACCGATACCGCCACTTGCAGAGATTTCATGCCCAAGTTCACGCAGTCCTTCAAGCGTTTCTTCACCTGCCCGTGATTCTATCTGGATAGGTTCTGCACCATCACAGTGAAAACGTGGTGCATCCAATGCTGCTTGTGCCGAAACTTGCAAGTCCATGAGACTAACACTAATATTAAGTTGATTATTGGGTATTGTACGACCACCCGGGATCCCGTAAGTCGCAAAGGGCATACCGCCAAACGTAGAAAGACATGGTCCCATATTATGAAGAGGACGTTTATGTGGTCCGATAGAATTCGCCAAGCCTGGTCTCGGATCAAAACGACCAACACCATGCCCAAACAACAGTCCAGTACCGGGTACCGTAACCATTGAACCGAAACCTCCACCGTGGGTCTGCGTCAACGAAACCATATTCCCTTCGGTATCTGCCGTGGAAATATGACTCGTACAACTCATCGGTTCGTAATAGACTACCTCACCATGTTGCGGTGAGTCAAGACCTGCCTTCAATTTCTCGCTGAGTGTCGCTGTGAAACTGTCAGACAGTTCTTCATCAATATCAATATCAACGAAATTCGGATCACCAAAACGACTGAGTCTTTCATACCAGCAAATCTTCATCGCTTCAGCGAATAGATGGAATCTCTCTGTAAGAGACATTTCAGCAACATTATAAGATTCTATCAAGCGGAGCATCTGTAAAGTGGTAAGACCACCTGCACCAAGAGGTGAAGTATATACCGAATAACCGCGATATTGAATTTCATAGGGTTCTGTAATGAAGGGACGATAACTTTTTAGGTCATCAACAGTTATACAACCCCCTAATTCCTGAATATGGTTCGCAATCGTTTCTGAAATCTGACCTTCGTAAAATGCAGTGTGTCCACCTTCTGCTACTGCTTCTAAGGTTCGTGCAAGGTCAGGATTAGTAAGGGTTTCTCCCTTTTTCGGCGCGCGTCCATCTTTAAGATAAACACGAGCCGTTTCAGGAAACTCACGTTTCCATCGCTCAGCATTTCCAGCAATCCCACCCCGATTCGCACCGTTTGGATAATACCCATAACGTGCGGAATTAATTGCTGGACGTATCACTTTATCAAGTGGAAGCCTACCATATTCCTTCAACGCCAAACAGAGACCTGCTACGACACCCGGCACTCCGATAGACAACGGTCCGTGAACGTTCACACGTCCCGGCACACGGTATCCTGCGACTGCATCCGGTGCATCTTCTATAGTGAACATGTCTTCGGAAGCTGCGGCAGGTGCGGCAGTGTTATAATCAATTGCTATGACATCTTGTGTTTTCTTGTGATATATCAGCATACAACCGCCATAGCCAGCGATTCCGTTTTGGGACGGTTCAACGACTCCCTCGGCAAACGCAGCCGCAACAGCAGCATCCACAGCATTGCCACCAGCAAGGAACATATCAAATCCCGCCTCTGCAGTGCGTGGATGTGGACCGACTACAGTACCATACTCTATTTTTTGTGAATTCACATACTTTTCCTGTCGCAAAAGGATAATAGAAGGAATTTTAAAGGGTTTTAACAGAATTGTCAAGTTTTTCTGAGCTTGACCATGGTTATTTAGTTTTTTATATTTCTACCGCATTTAATTACACTCGTTAATCTTATACTGCAGAACCGTCTGTTGTGTTTCTTACGTATTTGAATTGCGAAGTACACAGATTACACAGAATACTGAGTTGGCTGTTTAAGATCCCTTCTTATGTCAGTATTATTGGCTTGTGGAACGGATCTGATACCTCAGACTAAAAAATCCGCGTTAATCCGTGTAATCAGTGTAATACGAGATTCAGACAAGAAAGAAATCCAACCTAATAAAACGATCTATAAGTAACACTTTTAAACATAAAATTCTTAAAACTAAATTACTCTGGAGCTTGACAGAGATAATAGAACCGTGGGACGGGTAAAACATTACAAACCTACTATCATTGTAATTCCGTTTGTAGTCATATATTTCATTACGCATAGACATTAAATCTAATGAGTTAACCTCAATTATAATATTTATGCTAAAATATTAGCATTTTAATTTGACAATTGCTTCTATAAGTGCTAAAATATTAGCACTTATAGAAAGAGGTGAAGATATGGAAGATTATCGTATTACCAAAATGAGTCGTAGAGAACGCCAGCTTATGGACATTGTCTATCAACGCGGTTGCGTTTCCGTGGTAGATGTCCTTGAAGACCTGCCTGATGAACCGAGTTATTCTACAGTCCGGGCATTGCTACGGATTTTAGAAGATAAAGGGTATCTCTCACACGAAAAAGATGGAAAACGTTACATCTATCGTCCTACGCAGCCACGCCATCAAGCAGGACGTTCCGCACTCAAACAGATTTTTAATACGTTCTTTGATAAATCTATTGAGAAAACGGTCATGACATTGATTTCCGACGCAGACCTTTCGGATGAGGAACTTGACCGTCTAAGCCAACTCATTGAGAATGCCAAAAAAGGAGACACCTCATCATGATGCTATTCATTGAGACACTTTATGCAGACCCATTGCTGAAATTTCTTGTTAACACCACGATGAAAAGTTTTGTGATTCTCGCTGTTGCGGGTTTGTTTGCATTTTGTTTGCGACGTAAATCTGCGGCTATGCGAGGCTTTGTTTGGAACATGGCAATCGTAGGATGCCTTATTGTCCCGCTGTTTTCTCTCACGCTTCCGAAGTGGAATATTAACGTCTTACCACAAACACCTATCAGATTTAAGACTGCGCAATTAACAGAAAACATTCAACCTACTTCATCACCCGTTTTGATCGATCCGAGTCCGTCCGTGTCAGAAACTATGCCACCAACACAAGCCGTACCAGTTCTACCACGAAAACCGCCACCTCTTTCTGACAAGAGTAACATACTTCCAACAATTCATTGGACAAACTGGATATGGATAGTTTGGGCATGTGTTAGTGTATTCTTATTTGTACGTTTGATTGTTGGAATCAGTGGTATCTGGCGGATCTCAATTCGTAGCAAAGATATCAGTAGTATGATTGATATATTACATCTTCATTGGAATCGTCAGTTTAGTGTTCGTCTCAGCGACAATATAACAGTGCCAATGATGTGGGGGGTTATTCGTCCTGTAATTTTGTTACCGACTGATGCAGCACATTGGCAAACGGACCGTCTCCGTGCTGTTTTGCTTCACGAAACTGCACATATCAAAAGATGGGATTGGTTGATACAGACCATCACGCAAATTGCGTGTGTGACGTACTGGTACAATCCATTTGTATGGTATGCAGCGCATCGGATACGAATAGAGGCTGAACAAGCGTGTGATGACCAAGTGCTCAGTACAGGCTATCAATCAACCGATTATGCTAGACATTTACTTGATATAACATGCAATGTAAAAAAGATTAAAGTTATTTCGCATGCTGCTGTCGCGATGGCGCGTTCCTCAAAAATTGAAGGAAGACTCCGAACTGTTCTAACTGAAAACCTAAATCGTCATCCAGTTACAAAGGTTGTCGTAGGAATAGGTCTGATCATACTCACCTGCATTGCTGTTCCGATGAGCGCGATGCGTTTAGCACAAGCAGTTGATCCAGAAGAGACATCCAAGTTCCAGTTAGCACAAGATGATCCTATAAAGACACAACAGAACGTGGAAGTATGTAAGCAACATCTTCTTGAAATTGGTAAGGCTATCCAATCCTATAAGAAGGAACATAATGATTTACCACAATGGCTCTCAGACCTTCACCCAAAATACTTACCAGATGAAAATATCTTGCTTTGTCCCGCGGATGAAGACGGTGGGAAAACCCATTTTCTTGTCAACAAGGATCCAAAAATGTCCATGAGTTACGACTACCAATTTCACCCTCAGTATCGAGCAGACAAAACTGAGGAACGTCTCATGTATGGCGACGTTTTACCGCTTGTACGTTGCCGTCATCATGAGAATCAACCGTTTGAGTGTCATAACTTGAGTTTTGCCTATAAGGTATATTGGTCATCTGGTGTATACAAACCGGATGAAATGTATGAAACCGTTGAGGAAGCAATTGAAGTTTTAGAAAAAGGACTCCAACGACAAGCAGATAATGAAAATTTCTTTCATTTCTATACTACACTTGCACGGCTCTACATTGAAGTCGGACGCGAAAAAGATGTTCAGGATCTTGTTAACCGTTTCAAAACGATCATGAGACAAAACAGTATTTCAGATAATTTTCGACTCGGATCAATACTTGAGATCACAAATCAGCATGAAGAAGTCCTCAAGGTTTTTGAGAAACTTGAGAAGCGGCATCCAGACAACCTGTATGTTCTTGACAAACTTATACAAATTCATGAGAAACTTGGTAATTCTGTAATCGCATCGGAATATCGGAAAAAGACTGATCCGATGTCTGCACTGGTAGGAAAGGTTGTCCCGGACTTCACTGACATTGATCTCAATGGCAAACTAATCTCGCTGCAACAATTCCGCGGGAAAGTTGTTTTACTCGATTTCTGGGCGGTTTGGTGTCCTCCATGCATCGTCGAGATGCCGAATGTGAAAAAGGTTTACGATACCTATAAGGACCAAGGGTTTGATATCATAGGTGTCAGTCTTGACACTGATGAGACAAGACTGCGCAATTACCTCAAGACAAATGATATTCCTTGGCGGCAAATTTTTAGTGGTCAAAAATGGAATAGTCCGCTTGCAAAACAGTATCATATCCGCTCAATCCCAGCACCGTGGCTAATTGCCAGAGATGGCACACTCATTTCACGCGAAGCCAGAAGATTGAAGTTAGAACAACTTGTTGTGGATGCACTCAAGAAAAAATAAACCAAATCTGCGGTAGGCACGATTTGAAAACGTGCCTTCTGTCATGTTCGTCTAATTTTTGTGATATAGAAGTAACGAGTTCGAGTTCACTCCTATAGGAAAAGTTTAATTTTGTCAAATTATGTGTTATTCAATTCTAACATTCACGAAACGGTAGTGTATGAGGCATAAAATGTACAATTCCTCTAAACAAAAGGAGTATCAAATGACGACTGAGACAAAAAACCAGAAATACATTGAAATCTGCACCCAAAACTTGCTGACTATCGGCAAAGCGGTTCAGGCATACCTCAATGACCACGGTGATTATCCTGAGTGGCTTTCAGAACTTCATCCCAAATACTTGGCAGATACTAATGTACTACTCTGTCAAGCGGATGAAGAGGACGGAAAAACAGTTTTCTCTTTTAATGCAGATCCGAAATTTCCCATAAGTTATGGCTACCAGTTCCATCCTGAATACCGAGAGGAGAAAACTGAACAGCGTAAAGTGTATGGCGATGCCATGCCGCTCGTGCGTTGCCGACATCATACAGACCAACCCCTTCCTTGCTTAAACTTGAGTTATGCCTTTAAGGTATATCCCTCATCGTATATTTGGGAACGTACACCTAAAGAGATGTATGGAACCCCCGGAAAAGCCATTACTGCTTTGGAATCAGGACTTATGCGACAGCAGGATAACGAAAGTTTTTTCTATATCTATCCCATGCTTGCGCGTCTATACATTGAAGTTAAACGTGAGAAAGATATCGGAAATCTAATTAACCGGTTAAAATCAGTTACAAAACCTGATGACTTCCGAGCGAATTTTAACCTCGGTGTTATGCTTGAAATGGCGAAGCGGTATGAAGAAGCAATTGCGGTTTACGAGAAACTCGAGGAACAGAATCCGAATAACCGCAATATTCTCTTAAGACTTGCCCAATTTCATGAGAGACTTGGTTATTCTGAACCTGCTGCGGAATATTGGAAAAAGGCAGCCACACTTCCTTATGGATGCGGGTGCTAAGTAGTTTGAACTTGCAGCAGCATTCGACAATCTTACTACACGTAGTCATCAAATTTAGCGCATAATTAGCAGATTGCCTCTTGTGGGGGACTTTGTAAGCCTATATTGTGAGTTTAACTCTATAAATTCGGCGTTGAAAGTCCCTCCCTCAAGAGTAAATCCTTAAGTTGACCTATGTATTGGACTATCTTATAACTCAACTCACGTTATAATACTATAGTTTGGACAATTCCTTTCTGTTTCATGTTGCGTTTTCAAGTATTTATCTATAGGTTTTGAATGGAATCCAAACTCACAGAAAAACAGATTAAGCAGTCCGAACGGGTGGAATGTTTATAGAAACGCAAGTCGATAACCTCACTTAGTCCCAGCTTGGCGAAATGTGTATCAACAAACCTTATATTATATAGGTATTTAGGATGTTTTTTATACACTCTGATAATTACACAGGAACTGTAATAATTGTCCAAAATTCAGCATAACCTGATTCTGATAAAAGAATTTAGCATTGAAGGTTGTGTTCCTAACTCTTCTTGTTAGAACAAGCTTAAAAACTCTTTACAGCCATATATTGAATTTTCACAGCAACTCTGAAATTGTTGCTATGTCAAAACGCTGATTAGAACTGAATTTACTGAAAATACCCCATGCAAGTTATGGAACTGATACAAAAAAATCAGCGTTTGGACAATGTAGAGAAAATTATGTTTTGTCTTATTTAGGTTTACTTTAATAGGATACCGAAAGGAGAATATAATGAAACAATTGATGATACTATTTCTTGTGGTAGTTGTTTTTCTTAGTTTCATAACAATCTCATTAGACAGTGTCCCCGTACAAGAATATTCGCAACACCCGCAAAAGATCAACATATTTCTTGATATAGTAGGTGAAGACGATCTTACACCATTAGTTAGGAAACATATGCTTGAAGCGTTTAGTAGGATTGAAAATGTAAATGTCGTCTTGAAAATTGAAGAAGGTGTATCCTATGTCGTCTCCGTCGTACTTGTAGAAGCACGAGCTGGAGAAAATAAACAAAAAACCGATAATATTGCTGCATGTGTCCAGTATCTTGATTATTTTGACAACAGTATTCTCAAACAAGATGTTGCTATTTCAAATTGGGACCGTGTTAACGACCTAACAGAAAACCTGATTGAACACTCTCAAACAGGTCTTTACCTATTTTCTAAAGACGATTTAGGGAAAATGACAATTGGTGTTGTTTCTAAATTTCAAGTACTATTTTTGGAAAAAATTAAATGAAATAACATTTGTTGTTTCTAAATTTCAAGTACTATTTTTGGAAAAAATTAAATGAAATAACATTTCACTACAATACTACGAGACTATATTAAAGAAAACGACATTCAACGGAAAATTAATCACACATAAAGCCAGAGGAGAGGAGTTGGAAGGACTCGTAGTAGAAGCAGTCAAGGATAAGTCTGAGAATAAATAGAACAAATGGATTGATAGGTGTAGTTCCCCGCCAAGAAACTGAAATTATTTAACCACACAACTTTACATTTCCACGTCAGGTATTTCCCTTGACATTCCGTCAGAATACCCGTATAATATAACACATCGTAAATACAACATAAATGGAACACTAATGCCCTCACGTAGACAATCCCGCGTCGTAGCGATGCAGATGCTTTATCAAATTCACCTCAACGCTGAACCGGTACAACTTGTCATCAAACAGTTTTGGCACAACCGAGACACCCCTGCAACAAATAGGCAGTTTACTCAGCAACTTGTTGAAGGCACAACTACAAATCTTGAAGCCATAGATGCTGAACTCACGGCTACATCTAATAATTGGAAACTTCATCGGATGCCAATTGTAGACCTTTCTATCCTAAGACTTGCTACTTATGAAATCCTATATGTAGATGATATTGATGCGGCAACATCAATAAACGAAGCAGTTGAAATTGCTAAATCTTACAGCACTCCAAATTCACCAAAATTTATCAATGGAATCCTTGACAACATACGGAAAAGAAACCAAAATTGACCTTATCCACTCCGGTACTACATTCCAAGCCGAGAACAAGGTAACCACACTAATATCTAATGCGTAATAAAATAATCCTGATACTTTCCATTCTGCTGCTAATTCCATTGAATCTAAACGCAGCAAATGAATACAAATTCGTCGGAGAATTTGGTGGAAAGGGAGAAGAAAAAGCGCAATTTGCAAAAACTCTGTTTATGGCATTCGGACAGGATAGTGGAGTCTATGTCACCGATACAGATAACTTCAAAATACATAAGTTCAATAATGACGGCGCACTCGTATTCGATATAACTGTGACGGATCCATCAGTATTTCGATTTATACATCCAACTGCTATTGCTGTCGGAACAGACAGTTCTATTTATGTAATGGATTGGATTCTTGAACATATTGACGGGACAGATAATCCGAAAATCTTCAACTATGGTCCATGCATACACAAATTTGATGCACAAGGAGAATTTGTAACGACTTATCCGTTACAGGATTTTAGCAAAAGGATTGATACCCTTGAAACGGCTGTACCCGGTTTGGATAGTGATGGAAAATATGCTCTTATTATCCCGCAGGGGAACACTAAACGAAACTTCCTACTTACAGTGGATACTCACCACAATCTTTATATCTATGACAACAGGTTGATCTATAAGCTTGATTCCAACGGTAAACCTATAATGCGATATGCTATCGCACAACCGGGGGTAGGACAAGTTATTCATCCAGTTGATATGACTGTAGACAAAACAGGAAACCTTTACATCGTGGATGAAAAGGGACATCGAGTAGTGAAATATAGTACGGAAGGAAAGTATTTAGGAGCATTCGGGGAATATGGAGATGCAGCAGGACAATTTGTCGCGCCATATCGTATTACTGTCTTAACCGATGGCACGCTCCTTGTAGCGGATAAGGCAAAGTATCTAAAGGATTTTCTCTCTACACTTCCCAAACGTCTTGATGATCCAACACGACGAATTGATGGTTACACACGAACTTTCCGATATCGGTTGCGAAGAATACAACAATTTACTAATGATGGAAAATATAAGCAAAAGTTGCTCATCCCTTTTCAACGTGAGGTAGAGACTGATGTTAATCTACAACTAAAAGGGATTGATCCATCTGGAAATCTCTATTATCTCAATTCGACAGCATTACGGTTTAGGAAATATGAACCAGCCACATCCCTGTTCTCTTCAATGTTCCAAACTGAACTGAAACTCCGCTATACAAGGGATATTCACGACATAGAAATTGATAATCAAGATGACCTCGATGCAGACTTATATGCTAAATCTGATTTTGACGAAAAGATTGTTCAGGATGCTGCAGATGTTAACCTGACCTTTTCTTATGATTTAAATGAGGACTATCGTATCGGTCTTTCCAACCAACTTACGTTTGTCTATATGACAGATACAAGTTATTACAGAGCACGTGAATTTGAGGATTTCCGTGGTAGCTTCAACCAGGATGATAAAACAACAGAGACATCATGGGATAACCGCGTCCAGCTTGATTTCACGTGGATTCGAGACCATAGCGTCTACAATTATCGTGAGGCGCGGGTATATGCATACTTAAGCACGATCAATCTTGATTTCATCAACGATGCCCTTGATCGCAGTAACTTCCGTTATTTTGATTTCTACGCTAGACTCTCTGATTGGGGTGGTGGTGTCTATTTCGACTTAAGTCGATCATTCCGCATGAGCTTTGAAATTACACATTTCTTCGGCAAGAATGAATATATATACATTGATGAAACCAATGATCTCTATGCTACAGGATTTCAGAAAGCCGATACCATACGTGCTATTTTATATATAATCGGTTATTTCTAATACCCACGTAATTGCGATTATTTCCCTTTTATAGCACCCCAAGTGGTAGCGAGTTTACCCTTACTTTCAACAGGTAACCCACCGACTGCAAGATCTTCAATTTCATTAGCACTTAGCGTGCGTTCAAAAATCATAACTTCGTCAATAATACCCTTGAAATACCTTGCTCCACAGCATTCGTCCCACCCGAATTTCAGGTTTTTTACTGTCTGCTCAATATGGACAATTTCATTTTCAGCAGAATCAAGTTTTCCATTATCTCTATGATAGATGTAACTCGTTGCCTTTTCTTCCTCAATTGCGATCGCCACAAGTGCCCATGTATCTTGCGGAATTGCAGGTGCACCTTGCCAATTCCATGTTTCTGCGTTGTTATTGTTCCAAACATAGGTCAATGTGTTATTCGCAGCAACTCCTAACCAGAAGGATGCTGGATCGCTTCGTCCTACTACAATACCAGACCAGTCAATCGTTTTCCAACCGTTGATGCGAGCAACCACCGTGATGGCAATTGTTGTCAACTGAAACGCGTCATCAACGATAACATGTCCACCTGCTCCATCAAACTCCACTGCACCATTCATCCAACCTTTATCAGTAAATTTCGCACCCGGTTTCAATTCAGCATCATATCCATTACCTGATTCATCTTTTCCGTTGCCATCCAAAGGCCAATACGCGATGAGACCATCCGATAAACCGGCAAAGGCACTCATAGAACCAAAGAAAATGGCAATTATTAAAACAACAATAATTCTGTATTTCACTTTTCTCTCCTTTTAATATAAACTGGATTACAATCCAATTACCTAATCTGGGATTAGTTATTTATTAGTAGGAAAACAGATTGGATGTTATCAATATGCACATCAGAATATAAACATCTCCGTTGCCCGTATAATACAGAAATGGCACTTTTAGTGCAAGGGAAATCAAATGAATTAAACAATAAATATTCTTTATGATCTAACATAAAAATGACGATAAAACAATCAAAATTTTATCAAATTTCGTCATAAAACTATATGTACATTGATTATTTAGTGATTTTTATTTGCAATTATACTAAAAATAACGTATGATTATACTCAACCATCAAGAATTTTAGACAGTTACAATCAACACATAAACCCAAAAAACATCTGTTTTTGGTAATGGTATATTGTAGTAAACACTCCATTCAGAAATAAAGTAATATCAAATAATATGTAAATCTGCTGCCAACAGGAGACATTTTATGGCAACTATCGGTATCGGTGACTACCAATATGAGGTAGATGAAGGTTGGGGGATGATTCCACAGCTCGGTCTGGTTTCGGGTGTGGCGTGCGACTCAGATGACCGTGTCTATGTCTACAATCGTAGTCCACAACCTGCAATGCTGGTCTTTGAAGCAGATGGCACATTCGTTGCTGAATGGGGTAAGGATATATTCCAAAAACCGCACGGGGTTTGGATTAGTCCTGAAGATGAAATATGGACGACAGACACCGTTGACCACACTGTACGTAAATTTTCGCTTGATGGTGAGTTATTACAGACTTTTGGCACAGTAAATGAGCCAGGATCACCAGGAACACCTTTTAATCAGCCCACCCGTGCAGTTCTCTCTGCATCTGGTGAGATGTATGTTTCTGATGGTTATGGTCAATCGCGCGTTCATCGCATGACCACTGATGGTGAAGTTATCGTTTCCTGGGGTGCACCTGGAACCGGTCCAGGTGAATTCAACCTACCACACGATATTGCTGTAGACAATAACGATAGGGTCTATATCCTTGACCGTGGCAATCTTCGGTGTCAAATTTTTAACAATGACGGGGAATTTCTCACTGAGTGGACTGACCTCGGTTCACCTAACGATCTATTCATAGACTCAGACAATATCATCCACATAGCCGAAGCACGTCAAAGTATCTGTATTATGACGTTTGATGGAGAAATCATCGGACGTTGGGGTGAGAAAGGAACAGCACCAGGACAATTCAGTGATTCCCCACACGGTATATGGATTGATTCAAAAGGAGACATCTATGTCAGCGAAGTTATCGCTGAAAGACGGCTCCAAAAGTTTGCGAGGGTATAATAGTTTTGAAAAAGCACTTACTTCCAGTATTCAGTCTCATTATTATCGCTATTGTAATATGCACCTTTGCTTATGCTGATGCAAATCATGAGCATTCAGGTGAAAAGATAAAAAGTTTATTAACAAAAAACATAACATTACAGTTTGCGATCACTGCATTAGTAGTTTCATTCGTGCTTGGTGGTTTGCATGCGTTAACCCCAGGACACGGTAAAGCAGTCGTGGCTGCGTATCTTGTCGGTTCGAGGGGGAGAATAATTGATGCTATTTTCCTCGGTCTTGTTGTCACGTTTACCCATACCTTTAGTGTCATATCAATCGGTGTCATACTACTGTTTGCAAAAGATCGTTTTGCACAAGAGGATGTCGTCTTATGGCTGAGTCTTGTCTCTGGACTCTTGATTGTAGGTATCGGAGGGTGGCTTCTTGCAAAAAACATGAAGCAGTATTATATTGGTAAAGCAAACAGCCATGAACATGGACATGACCATACTCACGATCATTCCCATACTCACGATCATACCCACACACATGCGAATGGACACACACATAGTCATGTGCCATCTGAACGGACAGGTTTCTGGGGTTTGCTATCGCTTGGTATCTCTGGTGGGATTGTTCCATGTGTTGATGCGCTCATCGGACTGTTATTTGCTATTAGCCTGGATAAACTCACGTGGGGTGTGATTATTTTGTGTGCATTCTCACTGGGTCTTGCGGCTGTGTTAGTCGCCATCGGTATCCTTATGGTAATGGCAAAGCCTGTTATTGAGCGTTTCACTGGCAGAGGTGTTTGGCTGCAACGTCTTCCGATTATTAGTGCTACTGTTGTTATCGTGCTTGGTGCAGTGCTGGTTTTCAAGGCACTCAATGATGTCGGCATACACATATAGAAGAAATATCCTGCCTTTCAGTTTATCAACTCGGTAATAAGGGAACTTATGTCTACAACTATAGGCATCCTCAGTCCAGGTGATATGGGACATACTGTAGGAACTGTGCTTCGTCAGAACGGTTTACGCGTTATCACCTGTTTAGAAGAGAGAAGTCAACGCACATGTGACCTTGCCCAGAAAGCAGGTATTGTAAACGTGCAGACGTATATACAACTCGTCACCGAAGCAGACCTGATAATGTCAATTATGGTTCCAGCACAAGCGACTTCTGCTGCTGAGTCGATTGCACAAGCATTGAAGCAAGTTGATACGGATTTAACTTATGCTGACTGCAATGCTATCGCACCGCAAACGGTTCGCAAAATTGACGGAATTATAACCTCAGCAGGTGGAAATTTCGTTGATGCTTCTATCATCGGACCTCCACCACGAAAGCCTGGTTCAACACGTTTCTATACATCTGGACCACAGTTATATGTCTTCACAGAACTAAACCAATATGGGTTAGATGTTCGCACTCTCGGTGAAGAGATCGGACTTGCCTCTGCAATAAAGATGTGCTACGCATCTTTGACGAAAGGATTGACTGCACTATGCACCGAGTTACTCACAGCAGCAGAGGTGTTAGGTGTATCTGACGCTCTTCAACAGGAATTCCAATTGAGTCAAGCACCTCTATATGAACGGATGGAAAGAGGATTGCCTGGAATGCCACCTAAAGCGAGACGTTGGATTGGGGAAATGGAAGAAATATCAGACACTTTTTCACATGTGGGACTGACACCGAATATATTGACTGGTGCAGCAGATATGTACCGTCTTGTCAGTGATACGTCTCTTGCAGACCTGTCACCAGAAGCGCAAGACAAGTTTCCTACCTTGGATGAATTGATCGCTGTTATGGCTGAGCAATTACAGAAAAAATAGGACTATAGATTCATATCAACACATGTAATCACATTGCCCTACTGTTCCTCCTGTTCATCCACCTCTTCTTTATGAAGTGGTTCCGTAATCCAGTTTTGAAACGTTGCAGCATCTTCAAAAAATGATCGCATCAACGCAAATTCTGCTGGTGTAGCAATTGCACACCGCAAATATCCCTCTTGTCGTTCGTGTGTTTGTAAACGTTGTTGCCAGACAGAATGAAATACTTCGTTTTCTTCCAACATAAACGCAGAAACCGCCCCCATCTTTACGGAGTTGGTAAATACTCCACCATTACCAGACTGAAGTTCACTTAATGGCTTCACCAAATTATCATTTAATAGATCGCTAAATTCATTCATATTATTTAATTGTGATTTTCCTGCCTTGCTCCATTGCCGCATTGTATAATAAAAATTCACCCAAATTTCTTGTTCTTCTGCTGCCAAATTTGTTCCTAAGTAATGTCCAAGCCTTGCCTTAACAACAGATCTATGTTGATCCGTTGGCATAGCAGCGAGATATGCTGGATAATCTGCATATTCTCCTCCATCATGCATTTTAAGGTATTTGAGATATGGTTCTGAAGATAAAATGTGCTCTAAACCATCTGCATTTTCTGTATCTGACATTTCATTAACCTGTTCAAGCAAATGAGATAGAAGTTGTTGCTGTTCCTCAGTTAATTGTATGTTTGCAAATTCCCGCAAAGCGTGTATATATTCTACGTGTTTATCTGTCATCTCCCCAAAGTCTTGATATATGTTAACGAACCAAGGTACTACAAAGACCAATCCAAGGACAAATATTAGAACACCTATACCGGTAAGTATTAGACAAGTAGGTTTTTTCATTTAGTGCTCCCATCTTTTTCGTCTAATCGTAGCATCTCTTTTTATATATTGCAACGATAATTGTCGCTGTAGGGTGTGTATAGTCTTTTGTATAGAGATAACAATCGGACACCATGCACAGAACTTCGGAGGATGTGTTTGAACTAAGTTTATAGTAAACATTGAAATTAAAGAGACATATTTCTGTAGGAGCGATCTCCGAATCGCGACAAAACTCACTGATAATCGGGAATCGGAGTTCCCTCCTACAACTCAAAATGTCCTGTTAATTCTAAAGTTCACTATATATGTGAGATATTCTAATTTCTCTTGATTTTTTTGCTTGTTAAAGTGTACCAATTGGTACATTAATTTCGTTCAGTGGTACAGTTTGGTACATTGTATGTAAATATAGTCCCTGTCTGGGTTTATAGGCTTTAAAAGTGTCAATTTTAAAATAAAATAATTTAATAATTGGTACAGTTTGTATATGCTGGGAAAAAGCATGTTTTTTTATAGTAATTCCATTTAATTTTAGATGCTTCATTAGAATACTGGTATCGTAAAATGTAGGCATGATTGGGTCACCTATCCATACAAAACTATATGTGATATATAGTATAACATAAATAAATAACGGTTGTCAAATTATATTTTACAGACTTTTCCCAAATCGTATATTTTCTCTGGATAAACTCCTAAACTGATTCGTAAATTGGACATAGAAAACTTCGGACATCAGACTTTACAGCGAATTGTTTGTCTTGTATTATCATAGGATTTTTCCTTCTTTAAAAAGATACCGTTTAGTGCCTTATTTTACATTACGGTATCTTTTTGGTGTTGTGGTCTGGTTGTAATGTCTGTCTGGGTTTATGGGTTGTTTTCATCGGTTTACTGTGGAAGAAAAAACTTGAAAAACGGTATCTTTTGTTTTTGCTGGGTTTCTTCTGTTTTTTGTTAGTTTTGAATTGTCTAATAACCTGTCGGAGTTCGCTACACTTACTCCGACCTACGTATTGATTGCATGTGTTTTTCTCCATTCTTGTCACGGGTCGATCTTTTATTCCGAAAATACGATAGTTTTTTGGGATAGTTTTCGAATAAATCAATGATAGTATTGTATGTTGAATATTTACCCATTTGTATGGTATTAACCTATTTCAACTATATGTAAAATATAGTATAACATCTATTTTTACATTTGTCAAACAATAATTCTATAAATGTTATAATTGTGACGCGAGTTCGGTATAAGATTTATAGGTTGAGTTAAGGCACGAAATCCAACCTACGATTTCATTCATTTCTGTTATACTGAACTCACGTTGTTTTATACTTTCTAAAGTTGGTTCTATTTATAGTGAACTTTAGATTTAACGGGACATTTTGAGATGTCCGAGGGAACTCCTATTCCCGATTATCAGTGAGTTTCATCGCGATTCGGAGGTCGCTCCTACAGAATGTAAGATGTCGGAGGTCGCTGTGCTCACTCCGACCTACGAAGACTTCTAAAGTTGGTTCTAATAATTACCTTGATGTTGTTGGAAGAGATTTCTGTAATTCATTAAGTTGCTCAATTGCTCTATTTAGCTCTGAAGGTAGTTCTAATTTTCCACTTGACGTTGTTGGAAGAGATTTTTGTAATTCATTAAGTTGCTCAATCACTGTATTTAATTCTTTGAGATTGTCTTTTAATCCAGTGCTCATTTCAGCTGCGAGCATTTTCCGTTCTATTGCAGTTTGGAGTGCATTGGATGCTTCTTGTGAGTATGGGGCGAGTGTTTCAAGAGCATCTATTCCCTGCTGATTTAACGCACTCATTTTTTCAATCATCAACTTGGTAACATCCCAGTCTAAAGGTCTTGCTTTCATAATGGGCATATACTCTGCTTCTAAACTTGCTTGTGCTGATTGTATCTCTTCGTACTTTTTTAAAGCTGCGACTACCTCGGGAGATAGATCTTTTTCTGCTATGTCACTAAATAGTGTGCCAGTATAGGAATGACTTATATTCTCATTAGTTTCGGGTGAGTTACTATTGTCAATATATTGTGTTGTAACTACATCTTCTTTTTTTACACCAGTGCTACTTTCTTTTTCTACACCGGTGCTGGCATCGCTTTTTATTGGTGTGACTTTAGATGTCTTAGTATTATCTGGTAAGGTGTTCGGTTGTGACAGTGTATCGTTGTACACTTTTTCCGGTTCCGCCTTCATGATTTTGAGATAGTGATGTCGCCATACACCGATACCAGTAACAATAATAGCAACGGAAATGAAGATAATAGTTATGCGAAGTGTCTTTTTCATTTTTATTTTCCTGTTTGGTTTTGAGATAATATAATACCATTTCTAATAAATAAAGTGCCATTTGCTGAGGACTACTTGTAGGATCGACCTCCTGGTCGCGACCGGTAAATCAACGGTATGAATGCCATTTAGGCATTCACCGGGTCAATCCTACAGAAGAAAGATTTCCAATCAATAACAATGGTTGAATCCAGTAATGGGACAATAAATATTAAAATTGGTATTAGGTTGAATACTATTAGTAGGTAGTATAATAATTGTGTAATTTCTATTATGATTAACCACGTTACTCGGCTTGTATCAACCCTCCCCCAAATACCATGCCGATTAGTTGAATAAGTTGCTGAAAATCTCCAAGTGTTAGGAGAAGTTTTGCATCAATTCCATTATCTTGTGTTTTTGCAGCAAAACCGATGCTATAATTATCAGGGAGATTCGTAAACATACCTGAAAACATCTGTATTGATGCAGCATCCTCCTGTTCAAGTTTACCTAATATTGGTAGGAAGTCTTTAATTGCAATTATTGGAGAAAAAGCAATAAAGACATTATTGTCTGCACCCAAATTGTCAACAAGTTTCTGATAACTTGTATTACCAGAAAACAGATCACCTTCACCAGTTTTCCTATCAATAGCAGATTTCATTGCCTCTACGTTAGTACCCGTAGTAAAATAAAGACGACCATCTGTAAACGCATAATACCAGTGCCATTCGATAGGAGTTAATTCCACACCTTCAGGTATATCCTCTCCCCTATTCATCTTGAAATCTGGAAATATGTAGCTTTTGATCTCAACACCGTTGTGTATTAAAACTTCTCCTGCGTAAGCATCATGATGTTCATGTAGTTGCTTCAAGAACTCTGCATCCATAAAAGTTTTCGCACTTCGTTCATCTTTCAACTCGTAGATAAAAAGGTAATCCGGTACTATAGAGTTCTCAAAACTCATAGACATATTCCACTTATCCGCAAGAGACTCGTAATGGTCTTTCACCTCTTGGAAAAGGGGATTCAACTCTTTCTCTTGATCCGGTGGGTCTTTTGGAAAAATATCAAACCAGAAAGTGCTGATATCTACTAACAGTTTTGGTACACCTTGAAAAGCTCCATTCATCATACTAACATTTGGGAGTTCCTCAATATTAGATAACTCACTTGATGATTCTTTGAAATCATTCAGGTATTCGCTTCCGTTTCTGAATTTGAAGAACGGTTTGAGTTGTACATCGGTATTTTTTACTTGTATTGTTGCACTTAGGAATTGTAATTGTTCGATCAGGTCCGCTGTTCTGCTCAGCATATTTGTAAGAAGGCTGGCTGAAACTATTGATATTGGATCATTTTCGTTCTCAAGGTTTTCAGTCATATCCTCCAATTCCTGTTCTAATGAACGATCAAGGTTGTCAACGACGGATTCAATGTTAACATAGACTCCCAACTGATCAGTTCCATCTATAATTTCGTTACTGAATATTCTTTTATCGGCATTATGCGTTATTGCATGCCCCGTTCCTTTAAATATATCAATCACATTCTTGCATACATCAGTTTGTTGTGAAAAGACAAGAGTATTCTCCAATAAAGCAAAATTGCTTTCACCTTCAGCAGAACTCCAGTAGGTTACCCCATTATATTCCGTGGGTGCGCCTTCTGCCTCAGTTTCAATGATCTGTCTCATTGTTTCAGCGTCAGTTAGACGGATAACTGCTGCTACTTGTATTGGCATCACACTGGAGAAGAAAACTGCGAAATCCTTGTCAACATCAAGACCAATTAATTCCAACTCATCCAGGCTCTCAAATCCTGCTCCGAATGCTCCTGACAAAGCTTTCGCAAGCCAATTCGTTGCGTCTACTTGTCCCATCAGATCTGCAGCCAACATATTTATCCGTTTATCCAATTCAGTTAGACTTGGACAGTAGATAACTCCTATTGTATCTTGCGGAATTAATTGTAAAACACTATCATCTGGTATTTTAACATTTTCAGACGATCCGTCAGCTATGATTTGTTCAGTTTTGGCAATTGATTGAAAAGTAAAACCTATAGTTAGAAGTGTTATCAGCAGTACTAAGGTAATTAGGGATTTGCATGAAAATCGATAAAACATATTATTACTCCTTATTCAATGTATTGAGAAAATCCGTATAAATTGTGGATATTATTCGCATGTTAATTTAGTGGAATATAGAACATCCCGCGTTTCTTGGTTACGATGTAAAGTTTCTCATCATGTATCACAAGTTCTTCAACATTGTCTGGTACTTCTGGAGAGATTATCCACCATTCACCTTTGTTATCTAATTCGTAGATTCCGCTATCTGACGCTCCAAAGACGGTGTTTCCATCTATTGCTAAACTGACAATCTCGATATTTGAACTGGTATTATCTGTTAACACACGCCATTTTTTTCCTGTTTCTGAAAATAAGACACCGTTGTTAGTTGCGACATACACCTTAGACCCTACAGAGACAATCTCATTGAATTCCTCAAACATTAGTGGAAGAGAGGAGGTAATGTCTTGCCAATTATTCCCAGCATCAAGTGATTGAAAGAGATGTCCGTCTTTCTTTCCAACGTAGACTGTATCACCTGAAGCTGCTAAACTACCTGCATAACCAAAATCCTCACCAGTATCCAATCCTAAATCTAACCACTCAGGATATCCTTTTCTCCATCTGAAGAGTCTTTGATTACGATCAATATAAAAAGTATTGTCAGTAACTGCAACAGCACCTACACCAACGATGTTAAACAATAATTTAATACCTTCCACTTTGTCTTTCAACTTTCCAGTTTTTTTACGTAAATTCAAGATGTTAGCGTCTTCACTAGACATTATATAAGTTTAATCGAAATGTTTGTCATAACACCAAGGTCTGAAGTTTAGACGAAAGTTATGTAATCCACAACAGATTTTCATGACTAAATCGCTGAACCCTTGTTTCCAATTACGCAA